>Ga0209253_10003085_pt1 | contig 14690 bp, 8 predicted proteins | sample FrelakmetBRP12BR_FD_187145 | JGI IMG/M metagenome (GOLD analysis project Ga0209253, IMG submission 187145) | Freshwater lake sediment microbial communities from the University of Notre Dame, USA, for methane emissions studies - BRP12 BR (SPAdes)... | ecosystem: Environmental > Aquatic >...
CACGTCGTTCTTCCTGGCCGTTACATCGACCAAGAAGAGCTCAATCATGGAAAGCGTCACGCCGCCCGCACAAAGCCAGCAGGCCCCGATGCAGCTTCCCCCGCCGGCAGCGGCGCCCTCGGCACCCGCCCAGAAGTAATTCAGCGTGGAAAGCTTTCAGGGTATGAACATGCGTCAGCTCGCAGGGTAGGCATTGCCTACCCTTTTTTATTCGCGGACAGAGGACGCGGTAGGGTGAAGATTCTCGAATATATCGATCTTGACACGTCCAAAGTAAAGCGGCAGTACGAAAAGCTGAAGGGGTTTCTTGCGAACGACGACTTCTATTCGGCGGAGATCAAGAAGCTGGCCGACCACGACCTCTTCCGGGCGAAGCTTGATGACACCAATCGTTTGCTCTTCAAGATCATAACCTTCGGCGGTGAGCATTACGCGCTGATCCTGGAGGTTGTGCTCAATCACGCGTATGAAAGATCGAAGTTCCTACGCGGCGTTCATATTGATGAAGCGAAGGTCCCGCCGCTTGAAAAAGTCCCGCAGGAAAGCGACGGCCTGCCCGTTCTCCGGTATGTCAATCCCGCGCTAACCCGTTTTCACTTCCTTGATAAGGTCATCTCCTTCGATCCCGAGCAGCAGAAAACGTATCAACACCCTCTTCCGCTGATCATTATCGGTCCCGCGGGAAGCGGAAAAACCGCGCTTACCCTGGAAAAGCTGAAACAGGCGCACGGCCGGGTGTTGTATGTGACCCTGTCACGTTACCTCGCTGATAATTCCCGGAACATCTACTACGCAAACCACTATGAGAACGATAGCCAGGAGGTCTTCTTCCTGTCCTTCCGCGAATTTATGGAGACCATGCGGGTGCCGGAAGGCCGGGAGATCACCTACAGCGCATTCGCCAAATGGTTCCTGCGCATACCGAAGCAGCAGCGTGTTTCCGACGCGCACCGGCTGTACGAGGAGTTCCGGGGTGTGCTGACCGGCTCCGTGGTGGACAAGCCGTGCCTGTCGCGCGAGGAGTATCTGGATCTCGGCGTGCGGCAATCCATCTTTCTCGCGGATGAACGCGAGCTGGTATATACGCTGTTCGAAAAATATCTGGCCTTCCTGAAGGAGAACGGCCTCTTCGATCCGAACATGCTGGCGCACGGGTATCTGCCGCATGCCCGGCAGGAGTACGACTTCATCGTCATCGATGAGGTGCAGGACATCACGAACATCCAGCTTCAGCTCATCCTGAAATCCCTTAAGCAGTCCGATAATTTCATCCTCTGCGGCGATTCCAACCAGATCGTGCACCCCAATTTCTTCACCTGGAGCGGCCTCAAGTCCCTGCTGTACAACGCCGAGTCTATGGAAGCCGGCAAGGTCACTCGCATCCTGCAGTCCAACTTCCGGAATTCCACGGCGATCACCGGACTTGCGAACACGCTGCTTCGGATCAAGCAGAAGCGCTTCGGATCCATCGACCGGGAGAGCAACTATCTCATGAACAGCGTGTCGGACGAGCGGGGCGAGATCGTCTTTCTGAAAGACACGGACAAAGCCAAGCGGGAGCTCTCGCGCCAGACCCGGCGCTCCACGAAATTCGCCGTTCTGGTCATGCGCGACGAGGACAAGGCCGCTGTCCGGCAGTTTTTCGACACCCCCCTCCTGTTCAGCATTCAGGAAGCCAAGGGGCTTGAGTACGAGAACGTGGTGCTGGTGAATTTCATCTCGACCGAGCGCGCCAGTTTCCGGGAGATCATTGACGGCGTGAGCGAGGAAGACCTTGCCGGCGAACTTGAATACCGGCGCGGCCGTGACAAGACGGACAAATCCCTTGAAGTCTACAAGTTCTTCATCAATTCCCTGTATGTCGCGATCACCCGCGCGGTGCGGAAGCTTTACCTGATCGAGAGTGATACCAGCCACCCGCTGATCGGGATGCTGGGCGTCAAGGACGCCCGGGAAAACATTGCCATCGATGAGAAACAGTCAACCATCGAAGAGTGGCAGGCCGAGGCGCATAAGTTGGAGCTCCAGGGCAGGCAGGAGCAGGCGGACGAGATCAGACGCGACATCCTGAAGACCCAGCCCGTGCCCTGGGAGGTGTGTACTCCGGCGCGAGTACTGGAGCTTCTCGCCCGGGCCCGGGACCCGAAGGAGGTCTCGCAAAAGCCCAAGAAAACGCTGTTCGAATACGGGCTGTTCTACAATGAGCCGCGCATGATCGATATGCTCGGCAAGCACAGTTTTGACCGGGCAAGGCAGCTCTTTATCAATGAGTATGAATACCGCCGTCTGAACGAGTCGATGTATGAGCAGCAACGGATCAGCCTCGTTGCAAGATATTTTCCGGAGTACAACGGGAAATTCTATCAAAGCGTCATCAAGCAGTGCGAAACTTACGGTGTCGACCTTCGCACGGCTTTCAACGTTACGCCGCTTATGCTTGCGGCGCTCGCGGGCAACGTCGCGCTCATGCGGGAATTACGCGATTCCGGCGCGGATGCAGAACTGGTCGACAATTATGGGCACACCGCATGGCATATTGCCTTGCTTCGCGCATTGCATGACAAGAAGTACGCCGCTGATCAGTTCCCGGCAATTCACGAAATGCTGGCCTCCTCGAGCGTGAGCCTCAAAATAGATGATCGTCTGGTGAAGATTGATGCAAGCCAGGGCGAGTTTCTGCTTTTTCATATCTTCTTCGCCCTCTTCCATGATCAACTCAACAAGAGCTGGGCAATGGAAGTACCAATCAAAGCCGCACATCTTACGGAAATGATCGAACTGCTGCCCGAAAGCGTCATCCCCGCGTACCGGAAGAAGCGGGCTTATACGTCCTCCCTCCTGTCGAAGAACGAAACGGACGGCACGAATCCCTACTGCAAAAAGCTGTTCAAGCGCAAGAGGACCGGCTGGTATGTGCTCAATCCGAAGATCAGCATGCGGCACAAGGACGAGTGGATCGATATCTACCGCCACGCCGGCCTAAACCTGATCGAGGCGATCGGATCGGAATCCGGGGACCGGTTCCTGGAGATGATCGAGTATCTGAGGGCGGATGGGAATAACATGATTACTGAAACGGTGAAAGATACATAGGACGCCGGGTCGAGTTGTTGTCCTCTCTCCGCTGCTCTGCCGGCAGTACGGATGCCGGCAGCCCCTGGCATCTTCTCTTGCAAATGACGATAAAAGCATATATTATTGTGAAAAATCAGCCGGAAAGAGTATATGCCTAAACCGAAAAAACCCACAACTACAGTGAAGCCTGCCGGCGCCAGGAAGAGCGCCACCCCGAAGCAAACCACCGAATACCGTCATTCCACCGCAAAGAGCCTCATGCGGCCCGAGATCGGCACACAGGCCCAGTTCAAGAAAAAGAAACCTCCGAAGACGTATCACTACGACTCGTCTCTGTCACCGGCGCTCGAATGGGATGGACTGAACCCTGCGCGTGAGCAGGGCGAGACGCTCATAAAACAACTCTTCGATATCACCACTGAATTGTCGCGATTGCAAGAGCGGGCGGAAAAGGCCGAGGGCATGAAAGAACTTGCCGCGCTTCAGACGAAGATTCAGTCCACGAAGGAAAAGCTTCACTCCCTTGCCGACGGTCTGAAAGCAATCAGCAAACCCTTCCTCAATTGGGCAGGCAAGGCCGAGCGGCTTTCATTTGATGTGCCTACTCTGCCGCTGTTTATTCATGAACGGCTTTCGACAAAGGCGATCATCGAAACGCTGGTTAGCCACAAGAAAGATAAACAGATCGATTTCCTCGACCTCTTCGGCGATCCGAAGCACTCCATTACCGAGCAAGTTCTGAAGGCCTACGAGTACAAGGACGATTGGGTGAACCGGATGGTTCTCGGCGATTCGCTCGTGGTCATGAACTCGCTCCTGCACTACGAAGGCCTCGGCGGCCAGGTGCAGATGATCTTCATGGACCCGCCGTATGGTATAAAATTCGGCAGCAACTTCCAACCATTTGTGCGCAAGCGTGATGTAACGCACAACGATGATGAGGACATGACTCGCGAGCCGGAGATGGTGCAGGCGTACCGCGATACATGGGAAATTGGCCTTCATTCCTATCTCACATATATGCGCGACCGTTTGCTTCTTGCGCGAGACCTTCTGTCACAAACTGGAAGCACCTTAGTCCAGATTAGCGATGAGAACTTGCATCACGTAAGGGAATTGCTGGATGAGGTTTTCGGGCCTGAAAATTTTGTTTCTATTATCCCTTTCCGAAAGAAAACAATGCCACTGGGTGCAAAACACCTTGAAAGCGTAACTGATTACCTCTTGTGGTATGCAAAAGATAAACAACGTCTGAAGTTTCATAATCTTTTCGAGTCGATGACAGTAGAAGGTGATAGCCACTGGAATTGCATTGAGTTGCTAGATGGAACACGTCGGAAGTTGACAAAAGAAGAGATAAACAATCATAGACTTCTACCTGACGGTGCGACGCCTTATCAATTGGTATCTCTGTATCCCGCCGGTTTAAATCAAACGGGTCTTTTCCCATTTGAATTTAAGGGTAAAACATATAGACCGCCACAAGGTAATAGTTGGTTCACTAACGAGGATGGAATGAAACGGTTGGCCGATGCGACCCGTTTAGAGCCATATCAAGACGGTAAAACATTACGCTATATTCTAAAGCTTTCAGATTCGCCCATTACAACCTTAACAAACCTTTGGGCCGATACGTCAGCTCCATCAGATAAGGCATATGTTGTTCAGACAAGTATGAAAGTTATACAGCGGGTTTTGCTTATGACTACTGATCCTGGCGATCTTGTGCTTGACCCCACTTGCGGTGGAGGAACAACCGCGTATGTAGCGGAGCAATGGGGCCGCCGGTGGATCACCGCAGATGTGAGTCGCGTTCCCCTTGCTTTAGCACGGCAGAGGCTTCTCACGGCGACATTCCCATATTATCAACTGAAGGATGAGTCACGTGGGCCAGCAAGTGGATTCGCGTATGTGCGCAAACGGAACAATAAAGGAGAGGAAGTAGGGGGTATTGTACCGTATATTTCGAAAGGTAGCGTAGCTCAAAACGAGCCGGCTCAGGAAGAAGTGCTTGTTGACCGACCGGAAGAGGTGAACAGCATTACGCGCGTCAGTGGTCCCTTCTGTTTCGAGGCAACGATCCCGACACCTGTGGATTGGGAAGGTGACGGGGTTGAGGATTCGGGTGCGGGCGTGGCGGAGGAGTACGGTTCCTTCATCGACCGCATGCTCGAAGTGCTGCGGCGTTCACCAGTGCTGCATGTGGGTGGTGGAAAGACCGTCGAATTCAAAGGTACACGGAAACCTGCTAAGACGTTGTCGCTTTCCGCAGAAGCTTTAGTTGTTAATGGCGGGGAAAAGGCAGTTGCTATTTTATTTGGACCGGAGAACGGGGCTATCAGCGAAAAGCTGGTATTCGAGGCCGCGCGCGAGGCGCATGCGAAGAATTACGCTCACCTTTACGTTATCGGCTTCGCCATTCAACCCGGCGCTCGGAACTTCATCGAAAACGCGGAAGCTGTCGCGGGCGTGCCCGCAACATACGTGCAGGCAACGCCGGACCTGATGATGGGCGATCTGCTCAAGAACATGCGCTCCAGCCAGATTTTCAGCGTTTGCGGTCTGCCTGAGGTCAATCTCAAGAAGGTAAAGCCAAAGTCCGGCGAGCCTGAAAAATATCAGGTCGAACTTATCGGTCTTGATGTATTTGATCCTGTGACCATGAACAATGATCCTCGTAAGGGTAATGACGTGCCAGCCTGGTTTCTGGAACAGAATCATGACTATATTCCCGATTTCATTGTGCGATTAAATATTGAGAACAGTGAACGATATTTAATTTTAGAAACGAAAGGTTACGACGAGCTGGAGTCGGTTAAATCAGCGGCAGCCGCGAGATGGGTTGCGGCGGTCAACGCCGATGGGCGTTTTGGCAAATGGAGTTATGCCATAGCGCGAAAACCGGAAAGCGTCGACGGCATTCTGAAAGCGCAAGCATCCCCTCATTGAGGTTTTCATGTTTAAACTTCTGTTTATTCTCCTTGTCCTTCCGCTTGTCCCCGCCTGCGGCCAGAAGGCAGAACGGGACCCCAACAGCTTTGTCATAAGCTCCATTGGCGACGCGCGGCGGCTGAACCCCATCATCGCCAACGACAGCGCGTCGGGGACGATCAACGACCAGATCTTCAGCGGGCTCGTCAAGTATGACAAGGACATCAAGCTTATCGGCGACCTCGCCGAGCGCTGGGACGTCTCGCCCGACGGCAGGACCATCACTTTTCACCTCCGGAAGGGTGTGCAATGGCATGACGGCGCCCCGTTCACCGCGGAGGACTGTCTCTTTACCTACCAGCGGCTCAGGGACCCCAAGGTGGCCACCCCCTACGGCAGCTCGTACATGGACGTCGCAAAAGCCGAGGCAGTGAACACGCATACATTCCGGGTGACCTACAAGGAACCGTTCTCCCCGGCCCTCGAAAGCTGGACCATGGGCGTGATCCCCAAACACCTCCTCGAAGGCAAGGACATCAACACCGACGGCTTCAACCGAAAGCCCGTCGGCACCGGTCCCTATAAGTTGAAAGAGTGGATCGCGGGACAGAAGATCGTCCTCGAGGCGAACGAGCGGTACTTCGAAGGCAGGCCGAACATCGACCAGTACCTCTATCGCATTATCCCTGACTCCTCCACCATGTTCCAGGAGCTACTCTCCGGCGGCGTGGACATGATGGGCCTTAATCCCCTGCAATACCTCCGCAAGAGCGAGACCCGCAGGATCCGGGAGAACTACAACAAGTTCCGCTATCCGGCCAACGCGTTCACCTATATGGGATACAACCTGAAGAGCCCGCTCTTCGCCGACAAGAAGGTCCGCCAGGCCTTTGCCTATGCCATCGACCGCCAGAGCATCATCGACGGTGTCCTCATGGGCATCGGCCGGCCCTGCACCGGCCCCTTCTCCTACGTTTCGTGGGCATACAACCCGAAGGTGCAACCCTATCCCTACGATCCCGACCGGGCAAAACATATGCTCGAGGAGGCCGGCTGGAAGGACGTGAACGGCGACGGCATTCTGGAAAAGGGCGGCCGCCCCTTCCACTTTACGATCCTGACGAACCAGGGGAACGGCGAACGCATCAAGGCCTCCGAGATCATCCAGCAGAATTTCAGGAAGGCGGGGATCGACGCCAAGATCCGGGTGATGGAGTGGCAGGCCTTCCTGGAGCAGATCGACAAGCACTCCTTCGACGCCATTATCCTTGGGTGGAGCATGAGCCGGGACCCCGACCTCTATGATATCTGGCATTCAAGCAAGACAAAAAAAGGCGAGTATAATTTCATCGGTTTCAACAATCCCGAGGTGGACCGTCTGCTCGTTCAGGGCAGACGCGTTTTCAGCGTCGCGGAGCGAAAAAAGATCTACTACCGCATCCACGAGATCCTCGCCGATGAGCAGCCCTACGCGTTCCTCTACGTACCGGACGCCACCCCGATCGTGCACAAGCGGTTCAAAGGCATTGAGGTGGCTCCGCTCGGCATCATGTACAACTTCAACCAGTGGAACGTTCCGAAGAACCGGATGGAATGGTGAACATCAGGAGGGAAAGAAGGTAGGAAGAGCAGAAGGTAAGCAAACTGCTTTTAATCATACCTTCTTACGTTCTTTCCTTCTTACCTTCTGAGATTTAGAGAAACATGCCCATCATCACTGTCAATAATCTAACCAAGACGTTCAAATCCCTCACCGCCGTGGATGACATCTCCTTCTCGGTGAACGAGGGCGAGGTCTTCGGGTTCCTCGGTCCCAACGGCGCGGGCAAGACCACGACCATCAACATCCTATGCACGCTGCTCTCGCCCACGGGAGGCTCGGCGTCCATCGCCGGCCACGACTGTGTGACACGGCCGGACCAGGTACGCGCCTCGATCGGCCTCATTTTTCAGGACACGACCCTCGATACCGGCCTCACGGCCTATGAGAACCTCAAGTTCCACGCCTATCTCTACAACCTCGACCACAAGCTCACCGGAAAGCGCATCGACGAGATGCTCGAGGTGGTGGAGCTGACGGGCAGGAAGAACGACCTCATCAAGAACTTCTCGGGCGGCATGAAACGGCGGCTCGAGATCGCCCGCGGGCTCCTGCACTACCCCCGTATACTGTTCCTCGACGAACCCACGCTCGGCCTCGACCCCCAGACCCGGAACACGATCTGGGAATTCATCAACACCCTCCGGAAGCGCGAGAAGATCACCGTGTTCATGACCACCCACTACATGGAGGAAGCGGAGAACTGCGACCGCATCGCCATCATCGACCATGGGAAGATCATCGCCGAGGGAACGCCGCAAAAACTTAAAGAGATGGTCCACGGAGATATTGTCCGGCTCGTGACCGAGGACAACACGCAGGCCGTCGCCGAGATCGGTCAAACCTTCGGGATTCAGGCCAAAGAGGAGAACGGAGGCCTCTTCCTTGAGGTCGAACGGGGCGAGGAATTCATCCCCAGGCTCATCCATGGGTTGTCGGTCAAGACCCGGTCGGTGAGCCTTCAAAAGCCGACGCTGAACGATGTGTTCCTGAAGCTCACCGGCAGGACCATCCGGGACGATGTCGTGACGGACGACAAGGAAGCGACCCGGGAGTTCGTCCGCAGCCACCGGAGGGCGCAGCGATGATCCAGTGGCGGCCCGTGTACGTCATCTGCATGCGGGAGTTCATCAAGTTCTTCCGCGAGAAGAGCCGCCTCCTCGGAACGCTCGCGCGGCCCGTGCTCTGGCTGTTCGTGGTCGGCAACGGCATGAGCTCGCTCATCAAGCCCCAGGCCGGGTTCTCGTACCTTCAGTTCATTTTCCCCGGCATGATCGGGATGACCATCCTTTTTTCGTCCATCTTCTCGTCCATCTCCATCGTATGGGACCGTGAGTTCGGGTTCATGAAGGAAATGCTGGTGGCGCCCATATCGCGGACGTCCATTGTGATCGGCAAGGCGATCTCCGGCACGCTCATTTCCGTGGCCCAGGCCGTCATCATTCTGATTCTTATCCCCTTCCTCGGCATTCAGATCACCATCATGCAATTCATCGAGGTCGTTGCCGTGTCCGTCCTTGTTTCGTTCTGCATCACGTCCATGGGCATCCTGATCGCGGCACGGCTCACCTCCTTTGACGGATTCAACATCATCATGAACTTTCTGGTCATGCCCATGCTGTTCCTCTCCGGCGCCATGTACCCGGTCACGTCCATGCCGCCCGCGCTCCGGCATTTGACCCAGATCAATCCCCTCACCTACGGCATCGACGCCTTCAAGCACGTCCTGCTTCGGAACGGTACACCGCCCCTGGGCCCGGAGTTCCCACTCATACTCGACCTCGCCGTCGTCACCGCCATTTCCCTGGTCATGATCACCCTCGCGGCATTGTCGTTCCGGCAGAAGGAATAATTCCCGCCTAAATCAGCAAAATTCCCTTGAGTTTTCCCCTACAAAATACTATTATGGTGTTTCTTATTAGCGAAACTTTATTTACTTCATGTAATCAGGGAGATAGAAGATGTCAAGAGCGGACAGGTTCGTAAAAGCATGCAGGCGCGAGCCCGTAGATGCAACACCCGTCTGGATGATGCGCCAGGCGGGAAGGTATCTGCCGGAGTACCGCGAGATACGGGCGAAGCACACCTTCCTTGAGATGTGCAAGACGCCGGAGGTCGCTGCAGAGGTGACGGTCCAGCCGGTGCGCCGCTACGAGATCGACGCGGCCATCATCTTCGCCGATATCCTGCTCCCCCTCGAGCCCATGGGAATCGGCCTTGAGTTCGCCAAGGGCGAAGGCCCGGTGATCCATAACCCCGTCCGTTCCATGGCCGATGTACTGAAGCTCAAGCCCATCGACGCGGCAACGCAGATCGAGTATTTGATGAAGGCGATCAAGCTTGTCCTGAAAGAGCTCAACGGCAAGGTGCCGCTCATCGGGTTCTCCGGCGCGCCGTTCACCCTGGCCAGCTACATCATTGAGGGCGGCGGCTCCAAGAATTATGAGCACGCCAAGACCATGATGTTCGCCGAGCCCAAGGCCTGGCACAAGCTCATGGAACACCTCACGGGCGTCATCATCAACTATATGAACGCCCAGATCGACACAGGCGTGCAGGTGGTCCAGCTTTTTGACAGCTGGGTCGGCGCGCTCGGGCCGGCGGACTACCGCGAATTCGTGCTGCCGCACCAGAAGAATGTGATCGCGGGCATCAAGAAGTCCGTCCCGCTCATCCACTTCGCCCATGGCGCCACCCATCTTCTCGAGATGGTGGCCGAGGCGGGCGGCGATGTCATCGGCCTTGACTGGCGCTGCAATCTCGACGAGGCATGGAAACGCGTGGGATACGACAAAGCCGTTCAGGGCAACATCGATCCCATCTCCCTCTTCGGCTCAAAGGAGTTCATCCGGAAGCGGACGAAGGAGATCCTCGACCGGGCGGGAGGAAGGAACGGCCATATCATGAACCTGGGCCACGGCATCCTCCAACAGACGCCACTCGAGAACGCCGCGGAGTTCATCAACGCGACGCATGAAATGAGCAAACGATAAAGCACCAAATAGCAAATCACAGATCTCAAATACATTCCAAGTCGCAAAATGCCAAACTGTTTGAAATTGATATTGTCCATTGCGATTTATTTGATATTTGGACCCCTGTAATTTTGAATTTCATGCCAAATCACACTGCCGTTATACTCATCGCTTTAGGCGGTCCCCGGAGCCTTGACGAAGTCGGTCCCTTCATGGAGGCCTTCATGGGCAGGCCGGCGCCTCCGCCGGTCGTTGCCGCGGTGAAGGAGCGCTACCAGCTCATCGGTGGCAGATCGCCGCTGCCAGAGTTGGTGAAGGCCCAGGCCGAGGCCCTTGAACAAGAACTCGGAGAGGGCTACCGGACCTACGAGGGTTTCCGGTATTCAAGGCCCGCCGTGGCCGAATCCTTCGACCAAGCCATCAAGGAGGGTGCGCGGCGTGTGATCGCACTTTCGATGTCGCCTTTTTCGACCGAGGTCACGACCGGAGCATACAAAAGCGCCTGTGATGCGCTCGGCAGCGGCGAGTCCTGCCCGCTCTTCATCCCCAGCTGGCACGACAACCCGTTGTTCATTGAAGCGTGGCAGGAGCGAATATTCCATGGCCTGAAACGCTACCGCGAAACCCTGCGGCGCCATGCAGCCGTCATCTTCACCAGCCACAGCATCCCGCTCCGCTACGTTCAGGCCGGTGACCCCTACCGGAAGCAGATCGAGGAGACTGCCCATACCATTGCGAAGCGCATGGCATTGTCCCGCTGGTATATCGCCTGGCAGAGCAAGGGAGCCCGGGCCACCGAGCCCTGGCTCGAACCAGAAGTGGAGACGATCCTCGACATGATCGCGGCGGAAAAGAAGGGCGAGTTCGTACTCGAGGTCCCCCTTGGCTTCACGTGCGATCACCTGGAAACGCTCTACGACATCGATATCGTGCATCGCCGGCACGCGGAAGATCTGGGCCTCACCTTTGAGCGCTCGGAATCGCTGAACTCTTCACCGTTCTTCATCAAGGCGCTGGCGGACATCGTGAGAAAAGCAGTACACTAGCACAGGCACTTCAAAACAAGTCGAAACCACAGGTCCCGCTACGCGGAGCACACAGATGAACACGGTGAAAGCCTTACCGTGTGCGACGAAGTCGCCCGTGGTTATATAAGAAAAAGCATTTGTTTCCAGGCGGCATCCAAACTTATGTTCCAAGGAAGAAGGACATGCGAAACAACATCGTATCATTAGGCGCAGACGAACTGAAGTACGAGATCCGGGAGATCGTGGCCGTCGCCAAGGACTTCCAGCAGATGGGCGTCGATATCACGTGGGAGAACATCGGCGATCCCGTGCAGAAAGGCGAAAAACTTCCTGCCTGGATCAAGGACATCATCACGCAGGCGATGAAGGAGGACCTGACGTACGCCTACTCCCCCACCAAGGGACTCGATGCCACGCGGGAGTTCCTCGCCCAGCGGGCGAACCGGAACGGGGCCGTCAAGATCACGAAAGAGGACATCATCTTCTTTAACGGTCTCGGCGACGCGATCAGCAAGATCTACGGCCGGCTCAGGAAGGAATACCGCGTCATAGGGCCGAGTCCGGCGTACAGCACCCATTCCTCGGCAGAGGCATCGCACGCAGGCTCGGAATACATTGCTTATAATCTTGACCCGTCGAACCTCTGGTACCCCGATGTGAACGACCTCCGGATGAAGGTGAAGTACAATCCCTCCATTTCCGGCATCCTGCTCATCAATCCGGACAACCCCACGGGCGCCGTCTATCCGAAGGAAATCCTGCTTGAGATCGTTGCCATTGCGAAGGAGTACGACCTCTTCATCGTCTGCGACGAGATCTATATCAACCTCACGTACAACGGCAAAAAGTCGGTGCCCCTCGCGGACGTGATCGACGGCGTCTGTGGCATCTCCATGAAGGGCATCTCCAAGGAGCTCCCCTGGCCCGGCGCGCGCTGCGGCTGGATCGAGGTCTACAACGCCGACAAGGACCCCATCTTCGCCAAGTACATCAAGAGCATCGTGGACGACAAGATGCTCGAGGTATGCTCCACCACGCTCCCGCAGCGGGTCATCCCCGAGATCATGGGCGACAGCCGCTATGACGGGCATATCGCGCACCGCAACGCCATCTATGAAAAGCGCTCTCGTCTCGCCTACACGCTCCTGAAGGACATCAAAGGAGTCCTGGTGAACCAGACGAACGGGGCCTTCTACCTCACGGTGATGTTCCGGGAGAACGTACTCACGCAGAACCAGAAGCTCACCGTCCCCAATGAAAAGGCGAAAGAGAAGGTCGAGCGGCTCGTGAAGAACGTCGCCCTCGACAAACGGTTCGTCTATTACCTCCTGGCGGCGACGGGCATTTGCGTCGTCCCGCTCACGGGATTCAACTGCAACCTCCAGGGCTTCCGCGTCACCCTGCTCGAGTCGGACGACGCGAAGTTCGAGTGGGTCTTCAGGACGCTGAAAGAGAAGATCACCGAATACCTGAACGGATAACCAAACATCATTGCGGAGTGCGGAATAAATGATTCGTCTTTTTTCTTCATGACAGACGCCGGCCTTCCCTCCGTGCCTCCGTGGTAAAAGGACTGTTAACAATGTCTAAAGTCATCATCATCGGCGGCGGGATCGCCGGCCTCGCGGCTGCGGTCCACCTCAAGGCAGGCGCCAAGGTTCACAGCAAGACCATGGACGTCCTGCTGCTTGAGAAGAACCAGCGCATCGGCGGCAAGATCCTGACAGAACGGTTCGGCAATTACCTTGTGGAGGCCGGTCCCGACAGCTTCCTGCCCGAGAAAGTCTGGACCGTGAACCTGGCAAGGCAACTGGGACTCGAATCGGAGATGCTGCCGTCCAACGACGAGTTCAAAGGAACCTTCATCTATTCCGGCAAAAGCCTGCACTCCCTCCCCGAAGGCGTTATGCTGATGGTGCCGACCTCCTTCTGGCCCATGGCCAAGTCGGACCTCATTTCCTGGCCGGGAAAGCTTCGCATGGGCATGGAGGTCTTCATGCCGCGTCGCAAACAGCAGGGCGACGAGAGCCTCGCATCCTTCGTCACCCGAAGACTCGGACAGGAGTGCCTCGACAAGATCGCCGAGCCCCTCGTTGCCGGCATCCACACATCGAATCCCGACAACATGAGCGTCCTGGCCACCTTCCCTCGATTCGTCCAGATGGAGCAGAAGAACGGGAGCCTCATCCTCGGCATGCTGGCGACCCTGAAGAACCGCCCCCAGGCGACCTTGAGCGGGCCTCCACCCAAGCCGGGGGCGCCGCGCATGACCTATTTCATGAGCTTCAAACGCGGCATGGACACCCTGCCACAAGCCTGCGCGGACTATATCGGAAAGGGCTCCATCAGGCTCGGCGCGTCGGTCCGGGCAGTAGAGCCCCGCGGCAAGAGATGGTCCGTGTTCCTGACAACGGGCGAAGAGCTTCATGCGGACCACGTGGTCCTCGGCACGGCCGCGTACGACTCCGCGAACATGATCAAGGGCTTCAACGCGAACCTCGCGACCCAGATGAACGCCATCCAGTGGTCCTCGTCAGGGACCGTCACCGTGGCGTTCAAACGCGAGGACGTAAAGGTCCCGCTCCGGGGTTTCGGCTTCATCGTGCCGAAAGTGGAGAACCGCAGGGTCAACGCTTCGACGTACAGTTCCATCAAGTGGTCCTATCGCGCGCCGGACGACACGATCATGCTCAGGGCGTTCGTGGGCGGCGGACACCATGAGGAGCTGGTGCATGAACTCGACGACGCGGCCCTGACCGCGGCAGTGCTCGAGGAGATGGACACCATCCTCGGCCTCAAGGCAACCCCCGCCTTCTCCAAGGTATACCGGTGGTTCAAGGGCATGCCCAAGTTCACCGTGGGCCACCTCGACCGGATGGCTCTCATCGACCGGAGGGTCGCCCTGCATCCGGGCCTCCACCTCATCGGCTGTTCCTACAAGGGCATCGGCATCGGCGACTGCGTGCACGAAGCGGAGATCGCGGCGGAGAAGATATTGAAGTCGTAGGACGATCGCGAGTCACGCGAAACCAGAGCATGGTTCTAATCTCCCGACCCCCTCATCCTGGCCAGATCATCCCG
>Ga0209253_10003086_pt1 | contig 14690 bp, 15 predicted proteins | sample FrelakmetBRP12BR_FD_187145 | JGI IMG/M metagenome (GOLD analysis project Ga0209253, IMG submission 187145) | Freshwater lake sediment microbial communities from the University of Notre Dame, USA, for methane emissions studies - BRP12 BR (SPAdes)... | ecosystem: Environmental > Aquatic >...
CCCATCAAACTGACCGTGGCCGCCACGTTCACATTGCGGGGGAAAAGGCGCACGGCCTCGCGCGCCGACCCCTCGAACAGCACAGTGGGTTTGCGCAGCCTGCTGACATCCACGCCGATATCCTTGAGATAGGGCACGTCCTTGAAACTGTTCGGCCCTTTGGTGGTTACCAAGCGAGCCTCGGTTATGCGACCGGCGGCGGACCTAAGGCCGTCCGTGCCGCAGACTGCGCCAGAAGGTATGTACAATCGCCCGCCTCTCTGCTTCGCCAAGTCGAAGCATACCTCACGGAAGGAGTCATCAGAGAACGCTCCTACGGACATGACCATTATATCCCTCCCCCTCTCCAGGCACATGGGGGTCAACTTCTTGGCCGCATCTTGACTGGCAGTCTCGATGACCAGGTTGACCTCGCTGATGGTCCTCAGAATGGTGACGTCGTCGAAGGGGATCTGCTTGGATTTGGAATACTCCTTCGATCTGGCCCTGGCTCGCTGTTCGTTCTTGTCCGTGATGTAGAACATATCGATCTCGGGCATATCCTGAGCCGCACCAGCCAGGACTTTGCCGATGGACCCACATCCGATGATCAGGACGCGCATAACAGTCCCGCCAACACTCAACCCGTTTATAGACTTTCGTTTGTTCGAGGGGCAAACCGTTTTAAGGCCAAATGGCCAATTCCCGTCCAGCATGAGATATGAGCTGCTGGAACATACCGCTGACGTCATGGTAAGGGCGCACGGCAAGACTCTGGAGGAGTGCTATGAGAACGCCGCCTATGCTCTCTTCGATCAGATGGTCGACGCCTCGAGGATAGTCCCTCGGACGGAGGTGACCTTTGAGGCGGAGGGGCATGACCTGGAGTCCTTGCTGTACAACTACCTCTCCGAGTTCCTCTATCTCCATGACACCAAGATGCTCGTGCTCTGCGAGTTCGAGGTGGGAATAAAGGACTTCACCTTGAAGTGCCGGGCGAGAGGAGAGAGATTGGACCGTGTCAGGCACATACAAAGGCATGAGGTCAAGGCGATAACCTATCACATGCTGAAAGTCGATCAGAACGAGCCGTCGGTCACGGTGATCTTCGACATCTGAGGTCGGTCAAATGAAAGCGTCCGCCATCGCTTACCCCATTCAAGGCCTAATAAAATACCACGGACTGAAGGACGATAGGCTGAGGTTGCCCTACCATGATTCCATCTCTGTGTGCACCGCCCCCATCCGCACCCTTACCACCATCGAATTCGGACGCAAGAAGGACAGCGCGCGATTCGACGGCAAGGTTGCAGGCAAGCGCGAGATGGAGCGCATACTGGATGTGGTGGAGCCATTGAGACGTTTGGCCAAATGCAAGTTAGGGTTCAAAATGGTCTCGGAGAACAACTTCCAGTCCAATATTGGATTGGGCGCCAGCGCTTCGGGTTTCGCCGCTTTGGCGGTGGCTACCGTTTCCGCTCTGGGATTGGAAATGAGCTTGGAAGAGATTTCGCGCTATGCCAGGAGAGGCGCTGGCTCGGCCTCCCGCGCCGTGACCGGGGGTTTTTCCCGCTGGTATGCAGGTACGGGCGACCGGGACAGCTACTCCAGGCAGCTGGCCGCCCCAGAACAGCTGGACATGGGGATAGTGGCCGCGCTCGTCCCCGCGCACAAATTCACGGACACCGCCCACAAAGACGTGGTCACCTCGCCTTTCTTCAAAGCACGCCTGGAATACGTTGTGGATGCATTGGACAAAATGGAGAGGGCCATCTATTCGAAGGATGTTGACCGCATTGGATCATTGGCGGAGACCGATACCCTGTTGCTTCATGGCATCACCATGACCGGCATCGACGAACTAATACTCTGGCGGCCCGACACCGTTAAAGTTATATTGGAAGTGAAGAAGATGCGCCAAGAAGGCCTCAATGCACATTTCTCGATCGATACTGGTGCTACTGCATACATCAATTCGCACCTCGAGGATGTGAAGGAGGTGAGGTCGCGTATAGAGGGACTGGACATCGAGACCATCGCCTGCAGTGTGGGAGGACAGGCTGTTCTAGTGGAAGACCATTTGTTTTAAGTGAAAACCCGTTCCTTGACGCCTGTCGCGAAGAAAATCCTGAATTAGTCGCGCCTCCATTCGTTCAGTCGTCACATGAGAGACTTCGGAGAGGGGGGAGCGGCCGACGAATATCCAATCCATCTCGTTTCAGGTCCAATGCCGGGAAATGAGGGGGCAGACTCTAAGAACGAAGCTTGGGCTAAAAGCACGTTCAATCATGGGAAAGAAGGTCGGTCAATAAGAGGGAATAGCCTAGATTTCGGAGGCAAAGGCAGAAGGGATGATGTGGTATGACTTTGGACCTTGGCTGGTGGTCCACGGGCAAGGACGCCTTGGCGCGCAACCTGCTCACCACCACTATGAAGAAGAAGAACGAGGAGATGTTGGACGTCAAGGTAGCCTTCGTCTTCAGCAATTGGGAGGAGGACGAGGAGCCAGAACATCCAGATTTCAATGAGAGGCAGAAGTTCTTCGAACTGGTCCATTCCTATGACATCCCGCTCCTCGCTCTTTCCTGGAAGAGGTTCCGGGCTAGCATGAAGGGGGGTACGAAGGAAGAATGGCGAGCGATATATGGGAAGAAAATGCGGAGCATGATATATGGTCACCATTTCGACCTGGGCGTGCTCGCTGGCTTCTCGCTGAGGATGGACGGCGATACCTGCACCCGGTTCGATATGATAAACCTCCATCCGGCGTTGCCAGAGGGACCAAAAGGCACCTGGCAGGAGAACATTTACAGGATTATCTGCACCCGCGCGGAAACGCACGGGGCCTTGATGCGTCTGTGCACACCAGATGAGGACGAGGGTCCTGTTCTCACATATTGTGGATTCGCTCTCAACACTCCCGAGTACAGGAGGCTCTGGATAGATTTCGACGAGAACCTAGGGAAGCGATCTTTGGACCTATTGAGCAAGGAAGAGATTGAACAGACGAAGCTGTTCAAGAAGATCCGTCTCGATAGCGAGCGGCGAGAGATTCCGTTGGTGACTTATACGATAAAGTTGTTCGCTGATTCCGACGTCGGTATAATCAATAGGAAGCTGGTAACGGATGGTCGTCCGCTGTCCAGCCCCTATGACCTGACGCCGACCGTGGACCTGGCAATCTCACGCGGTGAGTTCTGAGGAGGAAAGGAATGGATTTCGAGGGTCTGGAGGAGGTGGCGGCCTACGAAGGCAAGCAATTCGTCACGGACCTCGAGGGGCCGGTGACGAAGAACGAGAACGTGTTGGAGCTCTGCGACCACTTCATCGAAAAAGGCCAAAAATTCTTTTCAATAGTCAGCGCGTATGAGGATTTCTTATCCAATGTCCTGCGGCGCCAAGGATGCAAGACGGGCGACGCGTTCCGCTTCGTTCTCCCTTTTTTAAAGGCCTATGGTGCGACGGACAACCAGATGCACTCCTTCTCCAAGTCTCACATCACTGTGGTTCCAGGCGCGGACAAGACCATGCGCTTCGCCCAAGAACTGATGGCCTCTTTCATAGTGTCTGCTGGCTATGAGCATTATGTGAGCGAGGTATGTGAGCGGATCGGCTTCCCATTCGAGAACACCTATTGCACCCGACTGACCATGGAGGCCTTCAAGATGGATGATTGGGAGGTGCAGGTCCTGAAGAACTATGCGCGAGAGATCGCCCACATGCCCATGATCACCGTCCCCTCTACCGCGCACAGCTTACGGGACCTCGACCCGAACGACCAGGTGACCGTCGCCCGTCTGGATGAGATATTCTGGCAGGAAATGAGCGACCTGCCCGCCTATCGCTTTCTGATCGATGTCACGCCAGTTGGCGGGGACGAGAAGGCCTCGTCGATCGTGGACATATGCAAGAAGACAGGCGTGGGGACGGAAGACACCATGTACATAGGGGATGGCACCACCGACGTCCAGGCCTTGCAGCTGATCAAGCGGGGAGGTGGCCTTCCGATAGCCTTCAATGGCAACGGTCACGCGCTGCGGGATGCGGAGATCGCGGTTCTGACGGACAACACGGTGATCACTTCCGTCCTGGTAGAGGCGTTCTACAAATCGGGTAAAGAGGGCGTGATGACCCTGGTGGAGAACTGGAGCTTGGACTTCATCAAACAGTCAGGGATAGTGCACGATTACCTGGTCCGCGAGCTTGCTCGGCTGTTCCCTGAGAGATTGCCCAAGGTGGTTAAGGTGTCCGCCGAGAACCTCAGCGCGCTCATCGAGGAGAGCGCCCGTTTCCGTGAGAAAGTCAGCGAAGAGGGGAGCTCGATAGCTTAGGATATGCCTATTAGAGTGGTTTTTACGCGCGTTAGAATACGATTATTTATGCCGTTAACAAAGAGAGGGTGTTAAGGTCAAACTGGCCCCTTATATTGATGAACGAAGCTTAAGGGCAAAATTATAACCTAGAGAACGCGTTGACGGTTTGAATTTCAGGACTGACGCTTTTTCAGGACCGTGAAGCAAAAGGGGCGAAAGACGATGAGTTTGGGTCTAGGAATCGACACGGGCGGAACGTACACTGACTCGGTCATTATCGACCTGGCCAAGAAGAAGATATTCAGTAAGGCAAAAGCCCTTACGACCAGGAACGACCTTTCCATTGGCATCGCCGATTCCATAAGCAAGTTGGACCCAAATCTATTCAAGAATGTCCAGCTCGTGTCCGTGTCGTCCACCCTGGCCACGAACTCGGTGGTGGAGGGCAAGGGCTGTCGGGTGGCTCTCATTGTGGTGGGCCATGAGTTCAATCGCTCCATACCGGTCAATGAGCTCATCGAGATACGCGGCGGTCACAACCTTATGGGCGATGAGAAGGACGATTTGGAGATCGACGAGGCGCGCAAGTTCGTGGAGAACGTTAAGGACAGGGTCGACGGCTTTGCCGTGTCCAGCTATTTGAGCGTGCGTAACCCGGAGCATGAGATCGCCCTCAAGGAGATAATGAAGGATATCACCACGCTTCCTGTGGTCTGCGGTCACGAGCTCTCCTCCAAGTTGGGCTTCCATGAGCGCACATTGACCGCTGTTCTCAACGCACGTCTGATACCGATCATCGCCGACCTGGTCTTGTCGGTGGAGAAGGTGCTCAAGGAGCATAACATAGACGCGCCGCTAATGATCGTGAAGGGGGACGGTTCCCTGATGGGCGAGCGGGTGGCGAAGGAAAGGCCGGTGGAGACCATCCTGTCCGGACCGGCCGCAAGCCTCACGGGGGCGAAGTACCTTACGAACCTGGAGGAGGCGGTGGTCATCGACGTCGGAGGCACGACCACCGACATAGGCATATTGAGGAACGGCAGGCCGCGCTTGGACCCCGAGGGTGCGCTCATCGGGGGTTGGAGAACCAGGGTGCGCGCTGCGGACATTTCCACCTCAGGGATAGGCGGGGACAGCCGGATCGTCCTGCACAACGGGGCTATCCATTTGAGCCCGTTACGGGTCATTCCCCTCTGCATCGCAGAATCGATGTTCCCTGGCATCATCAACGGAAAGCTGGAGGAGGCCCGTTCCCTTCATCCCCGGGTTCAGGCGTCCCACACTGAGCTGGGCGCGGTGAACCAGGTGGTCGAGTTCTTCATCTTCAGCAAGGAGGTCAAGGGCTTCGGCCTTACCCTCGAAGAGCAGAAGTTCGTGGACCTTGTGAAGCAGGAACCCAAGTCGGTGCACGAGATCAGCGAGATCACGGGCATCCACGCTTATTCATTCAACGTCCGCCGTCTGGAGGAGATCGGGGTGATACAAAGGATTGGGCTGACGCCCACCGATATCCTCCATGCCATGGGTTCCTATGTCGAGTACGACCCTAAGCCTTCCCGGACCGCAGTCGAAATCCAAGCGAAGGCCTTGAACATGGAGCCCATGGCCTTCTGCAAGGAGATCAAGCAGATGGTCGTCGATAAGATCGCCGCCGAGCTGCTCAAGAAACTGGTGTACGAGGAGACGGGCTATACTACGTTATGCGATGTAGCTGCCGATTTCTTGGGCAAGTTCGTCAAACAGAATCAAGGCCTGGATTATTCTTGCCGGCTCGACCTTCACAAGACCGTCATTGGCATCGGGGCTCCAGTGGAGGCCTATCTACCACAGGTGGCCAAAAAGTTCGCCACAGAACTGATCCTCCCCGAGCACATGGAGGTGGGGAACGCGGTCGGGGCCATCACGGGCAGCATCATCGAGAACGTGGAGATCCTCATCCGCCCCAAACCGGGTCTGGGAGTGATGGAGGATCCCGCTTGCCTGCTGCACTCGCCCAACGAGAAGAGGGAGTTCGAGAGCTTGACGGAGGCTCTTGCCTACGCTAAGGAGCAAGGCGCGTTGATGGCGAAAGAGAGGGCGGAGCTTGCGGGAGCGGATGGAGTGGAAATCGTTTTCGAGCAGAACGACATGCGGGCCAGCATGGGCAAGGAGTGGGGAGGGGATGTTCTATTGGAGATCAAGCTGGTCGTCACCGCCGTGGGCAAACCGAAGCAGTTCTTCGAAGGGAGAAGATAGATGCTCAACCTGGTCATTTGCGGCGGTTACAGCCCTGGCGCGAGGGTGCTGAGAGCGGCCGCCCGTAACGTCGCTCACTGCGATGAGCTTAGAGTTATCACCGTCTGTCCAGCGCTGGCCGGCCTCGAGAAACAGATCGAGGAGATAAGGAACCTGGATCCGACTTGCACGGTGGCGGTGGACGCTTGCGAAGGGGGCTGTGGGAACCAAGGCCTAGCAAAGTTCGGCGTGATTCCCAAAGCGATGCTCGTCCTTCCTAAATTTCCCATGGTCAGCGAGAAGAACGTGGCCGAGGCGGAGACCAAGATACGGCAATTCCTGGACGAGGTGTGCCTGAAATGAGGAAGGGGGTCATCGTCTGCGGGGCGAACGGTGAGCGCAGCGTCATTTTGGAGAAGGCTGTGGAACAATTCGCCAAGAAGAACCAGAGCCGAGTGGTGCAGTTCTCCGCCTGTTCCATAGGGGTCTCGCCCCTCATGCTCTCCATGAGCGGCGTGGACATGGCAAGACTTGTGACGGTCAATGGCTGCAGGAACCGTTGCGCGGACAGGATATTGGAGCATAATGCTCTCAAGGCCGACAGATATTGCGTCCTAGATGATGCGCTGCAGAGAGAGGTGGGAGGGTGCAAGGCCACCTGTTCCTTCGACTTCCCCCATATCAACGATGAAGAGGTCAAGCGCTTCGTGGCGATAATGACAAAGGCATTGGATTAGATTGGAGAAACGCCATCGCTTGATAGGGTTCCCAATCAACGCGTTTTCTTTATCCCTCTTCCCTTGTAATAATCTTCTATGACATTGGTCATGTGCTCTGCCAGGTGCCTTTCCCTATAGGCGTCGCTCACCTCGGCCATCTCGCGCAGGTAGAACTCGTGGTCGCATTTGGCGCAGCGCACCTTCGGACATCCCCCTACCGCTTGCGCGCAGCCCCGACAGGCGAAGGTCCGAGCATAGGTCAGTGAGAAGACGAAACCGCATTGCGGGCAAGTGATGGTCTTCCTGACCGCTCTCATAGTGTTGGGGCCGAACCCCTTTGCTTTCATCGCTTCCCAGTATCCATCCATTGCTAATCGCCTCACTTCTTCAGATGATGCTCGATGCTCTTCTCCGTCTCGAAGTAGTCTTGCAGCACCTCTAATTTCACTCCGTACTGCTTAATAACCTTCTCTATCCCTCTTCGGGCCGCATCCCTGACCTTGTCGTCCCAGATACCATGGACGATCACGTGCAGCGTGATGTCCGCCTCATGGAACTTCCTCTCTAGGCTGGGTGTGAGCTGTACCCCGATCTCAAGATCGACCAGGCTCCCCATCATAGTGCCCGTAGGGGTATTCATGAAGGCCTTGACGTGCCCGATGAGGTCCGCGCCATCGTGGAAGCACTCCTTGGTGACCGTGGTGAGCAAGGAGTCCATGAACTTCTTGGCTCGCTCTGGAGTCATCCCTTTATCATCACGGATACGTAGCTTGGCGGCGAACTTGCCGAGTTCGTCTGCCGCCCTATGAAGTTCTAGATGTAACTCGTCGTCCTCTTCCAACTTCATCCCTCGTTCTTGATGCTACGCGCTCCCGTACTGCTTCCTCAGCAGTTCCTTCTCCACCGCTTCGTCGTAGCGGGGCGACACGCGCTTCTCGATCAGGTCCGCTACCTCTTTGAGACCGATCTGGTTCCGACCGGACACAAGCATTATCTCCGCCGTTGGATTGATGCCTCGGATGAGCTTGCGCGACTTTTCGATCTGCTCCTCGGACGCGGCATCGATCTTGTTAATGAGCGCCACATCGGCCTCTCGGATCTGGGTCTCTACAAGGCGCTTCACGGAGTCCATGAGCAGGTCGATCCTCATGGCATCGACAAGTGTTATGACTGGCGCATGCTCTATTATGACATTGGTCTCTGCCTCGGAATATTCGGCCGCCCTCTTCAGGCCCCAAGGAATGGCCACTCCCGAAGGCTCGACGATGACGATGTCCGGTTTGAAAGTGTCGTGCAATATCGCGAGGGTGTTCGCGAACGAACCAGCGATTTGACAGCAAATGCAACCACCGGAGATCTCCTTCGCTTTGAGGCCGTAAGATTCAATGAACCTGGCGTCGACATTGATCTCGCCCACATCGTTGACGATGATGGCGATCCTGTGCCCCCTCAGCACAAGCTCCTTGGACACGTCGATCAATAGGGTTGTCTTCCCGCTTCCAAGAAACCCTGCGATCTGCGCGATTTTCATGCTGTCACTTCCAGCGGTAGAGGGCAAGCTCTCAATGTGAATGTTTCGGTGGTTGAATCATAAAAATAAAGAAGAAAAAGTAAAGGGGTTAAGGGGTTTATGCCTTGCACTCCACCTGGCCGTACTTCTTGACGGTGTCGATGACCGTCTTGATGTTCTCCAGCTTCGTGGAGAGCGCCGGAGGCACCTCGCATCCCGATGCTACCACGTACCGGGAGTGCAGTCCGCGCGCGCACAGGGCCGTCTTGACCTCCTGTAGGAGGTTGATGGTGGTGCGCTCGATCTTCTCCGTGGAGAAGCGGACGAAGGCCTGCGGGTCGATGTTGCCTGCCAGCAGGCAGTTGTCCGCGTATCCCTTGCCGATCGCCTCCTTAGGCGAGGGCGATCCGGGGATCAAGGGGTACCAGGCCATCGAGTAGATGACCGGCTTGAAGTCCTTTATCTGCTTGTCCAGGTGCGGCAGGTCGGCGCAGTTGTGTATGCAGAACGCTTTGCCGACATCGGCCGTCAGTTTATTGAGGCCTCGCGCGTACTTGGCCTCGAACTCCTCGTACTCCTGGTCGCCCAGGCAAGAGTAGCTGCCCCAGAGATAGTCCCAGCATAGTCCGGGAGCGGGGGTCTGCCCGAAGGCCTTGGCGAAGTCGGCATCGAACTGCGTGAAGGACTCCAGCGCCTTGTGCACCGCGGAGCGGTGGTTGTACATGTCCATGAAGACCTTCTCCGCGCCGGCGGTCTGCGTGAGCGCCAGCAGCGGGCCTTCGATGAAGCCGGCGGTGATTATGTCCTTGCCCAGCCTCTCGGCGAACATCTTGGTGCCCTCGAGGATGACGCCGCAGCGTCCCTTGTGCACGTCCGGGACCTTGAGCTTCTCGTAGTCCTCGGGGTTCTTGATCAAAGGATCAGTCACGAACGGCGTGTTCTGCTCGTCGAATCGAACGCCGGCACCGATGTCCCCGGCCATGACGGACAGGTCCATCAGGCCGAAGTACCAGTCCCAGTCGAAGTACTTGTACCCGGCTATGGCCGCCTCGGCGAACTTGCGCGGGTCGTTGGCCCACTCCGAATAGCTGGTCGGGGTGCTGAGCAGCCTGCGGTTGACACCGCAGGCGATGGGGTACGTCGATAGGCGGTCAACGGGCTGGTTCGTGATGGACGCCATCGCCCTCTCGATGTGAGTCATTGCCATTTTTTTTCCTCCTTCAAAGGTAATGCAATAGCTTCTCGAATCAAATCAGGCAGATGATTATTGCTTTCCTGTCTGGGGGTGGTTAGACAGGCTCTTTTTCTTGTCTATTTACTTATTAGGTTCTGCCTAATTGATCGAGCGATCTTAATGCATACCTTATGGTAAGATATTTGCATTCTAAACTAATTAAACCATTGTTACAATAATACAATATACTAAACATCCAATCCAGATTTGAAAAATTCAATCATTATTAGTCAACTTCGCGACCGAAACCCCGAACTAATAACAGATAGGCCGCTGTAAAATCTTTGCAAACCATCCAATGCAGTCAAACCTTTTTCAGTGATGGAATATGTTCTACGGCGTTTATTGTTCCGTATGTAACCCACTTCTGTAAGAACCTTAAGATGAAATTGAAGATGACCCGTCTGAAGATCTAATCCTCTGCTTATTTCCGTAAAGCTTTTTTCCCCTATGGAAAGCATCTTTAAGGCTTCGATGCGAAAAGGATTTGATAATGGGCCAAGAAGCCTAGCGATATCTTCTGATGGTAATTCTGATTCCTTGGTCCTCCTGTGATCTGTAAAAAATCTGCCCTGAGAAGATAGCCTAGTAAATCCAGTCTCTGGTTGTATATAATTTCTGAACATGAAGTTGTCCGAGATCGAGAACAAGACTTTGATCTCGTGGATCATCTCAATCGTGGCACGGGAGCATTTCTTGTCTTTGCATGGTGAGTGCTTTCCCACAAACCCGCCTTCAGTCTCTTCTAGAATCGTCAGAGACGAACCGATATCCTCACGCTGGAATGCTGCTAATGTGTCCTTCCTCATTTCCGTTAAGCGAGATAGGCATTCGTCCTTGGCTGGGCATTGTGAAAGGTCCTGCATGCGCTCCATTCCTGATTCAAAGAGCGTGGATGAGTTGTCACCAAAAATAATCTGTATCTGTTCGCTCAGCGCTTTCTTATAATCATCGTAGCGCACTTTGAGTAAGGTTTCATTAAACGATTCCATGTTCTTCCTAATCTCTTCCAGCTTGTCCAATAATGCAGCAACTTTCATGTGTTTTCGTATAGATAAATATTAAAATCTATAGATAAGGTTTGCCTTCAGGCTGAGAACGATACAGAAAAATGATTCCAAAGAACCTAGCTCACAACGTGGTCCAGCAGTACGATATTCTCATTGCTGACCACGACCCTGTCATTGCCGACCTTTCCATTGCCATTGGCCTTCTGATTCGAGCATTCTTCTAGGATCTTTGGTAGCTCTGTAGAAGAGAAGTTGGTTACGCCTTTGGCAAATTTGCCTATCCTGACGATGTCTCCCTTGCGGAACCTTCCCTCTATGGATATCACACCGCATGGAAGGAGGCTCTTTCCTTTGCGCAGGGCTTTCTCCGCACCCTCATCGACAATGATTTTACCGTGCGGACCAGCGAATAGTATCCAGCGCTCGCGGTTGTTATACATAGTCTTGGCGGTAAAGAGAGTGCCTAATTGTTCACCGGAAACCAATCTGACGATTATGTTGTCAAGTCGGCCATCAGCTATTATCATATTGCATCCGGACTGCATGGCAATTTTCGCTGCGGCGATTTTGGTCCTCATGCCTCCGGTGGACCTGTCACTCTTATTGCTGCCAGCGATCCTTTCGATGTCCTTGGTGATCTCGTCCACAGTGTCGAATAACCTGGCATCCGGATCGAGCTCGGGATTGCGGTCATATAGGCCCTCGACATCAGTAAGAAGGATGAGGAGATCCGCGTCAATCTTGCTGGCCACCAGCGCGGATAATTTGTCATTGTCCCCGAAGGTCTCCTCGATCTCGTCCGTGGCAATGACATCATTCTCGTTGATGATGGGCACAACGCCCAATTTGAATAACTCATCGATGGAATTCTTGAGGTTCAGATAGCGGATCCGGTCGGAGAAGGCGCCGTAGGTCAGCAGAACCTGCCCGACGCACTTGTGATATTTCTTAAAGGATTCGCGCCAGGCCATCATCAGTGTGGCCTGTCCAACGGCCGCACAGGCTTGTTTCATGGCGACGTCCTTAGGCTTTCCGTTGAGCCCAAGCTCAGCGGACCCAGACCCTATTGCGCCTGAAGTGACGATGATGGTCTGAATGCCCCGAGAGCTCAGCTGTATGACTTGCTTGGCGATCTGATTGAGATAGGTCTGATCCACCTTGCCCGCGATATCGCAGATGGTGTTTGTGCCTATCTTTACAACGATACGCTTGGCGTTGATCTTCCTCATGGTATCTTCCTATGCCTGAACTTCTTCGCACCTGGACCCACATAATCAGCCACTATTTGTCCTTCTCCAGATAGCCTCCATTTGTAAATGGTCAAGCCCTCGAGCCCCACCGGCCCTCGGGCATGCGTCTTGTTGGTAGAAATGCCTACCTCCGCCCCCAGACCGTATCTGTAACCATCCGCGAAGCGCGTAGAGCAGTTCCACATCACGGAAGCCGAGTCCACATGGTCCATGAATTGCCGCGCGGTTTCCTTGTTCCGGGTGATGATGGCATCTGTGTGATGGGAGCCGAACTTGTTGATGTGCTCGATCGCCTCCGCCGGCGTATCTACCACCTTAATCGATAGAATCAGATCGTTATACTCAGTGGAAAAATCCTCTTCGTTCATCGGTCTAGCTTTGATATGCTGGCGGGTTCGACCATCCCCGCGGAGCTCAACGCCCGCCAGCTCGAACTTGATGGCCATAACTGACAAGAAGGCCTTGGCGACATCCTTGTGCACCAACAATGTCTCCATGGCATTGCAGACTGCTGGGTATTGACATTTCGCATCGTAGGAAACCTTGACCGCCATGTCTAGGTCCGCCTCCTCGTCCACATAGGTATGGCAGATGCCCGCCGCATGGCCTAGGATTGGTATCTTCGTCGCGGCTTTGATCGAACGTACCAGCTCATTGGACCCTCGAGGTATGATGAGATCTATCAGATCGTCCAGTTCCAAGAGTCTCCTGAACTCCTCCCTGGTGGACAGGTTCTGCACGGCGTGTTTGTACCTCTTGTCCACTTCGACCATCGCCTTTGAGATGATCGCGGCCAGGGCTTCATTCGTACGCTTGGCCTCTGTCCCTCCTTTTAAAAGGACGGCATTGCCTGACTTGATGCAAAGGGCGGATATTTGCACGAGCGCGTCCGGCCTTGACTCGAAAACGACGCCAATCACGCCAATGGGACAACTTACCTTCTCCAGGACGAGGTTCTCATCGAGCTCCATCCGGGAGAGCACCTTGCCGACCGGATCCTCTTGAGAGATCAAGGATTCGATGGACTGGATCGATTCCTTGATCTTCTGCTCATCATACTTCAGGCGTTCGAGAAGCGCGGATGCTAGGGCGTTTTTCTTCGCTTCTGAGAGGTCGATCTGGTTGGCTTCGATTATCGCCGTTTTCCTTTTCTTTAGCTCTATGGCGACGGCCGCCAACGTCTTGTTCCTGACATCAAGTGGAATGCTCTGCAGCCGGTATGAGGCCTCTTTGCTTGCTTCAGCGGCCTTTCTGATGGAATCCATGACAGGCGGTAGCAATTATCGTGATGGCATAAGGTTTTCGCATAGATTGTGCTTAGGGAAGGCCCATTGCGAATGAATCCGGTGGCCTTCCCATTACTGCAATATGCCACCAACAGGCGTTCTGGACCAATAACCCACGTAAGAAAAACTGGGGTCATCCCAACGCTTATTAATTGGCTGTTCACATAGGAGGGGCACTTCAAGGTGGAGTTGTTATGGCTGACAAGGATATTGCTAAGGAATTGAACGAGAAGGGGCTGGAGCTTAAGAAAATGCTAAAGGACGTAAGGGCGGCCGTCGAGACATGGAAATTCTCCGTGGAGGAGACTAAGGAAGGAATGCGGGTAGAGATCCATGCGGTTGCTCTTATTAAGAGCAAGCCTGAGAAGTGAGAACGCTCACGACGATGATCTCACTGAGCTGCGCCCGCATCAACTTCTCATAAGGCGCAGCAACTTGTCCTTCTTCTCATCTGTGAGCGCGAAATCGGGCCGCCTTTGTATCAATTCAATATATTCAGCGGCGGCTTTGATGTCGCTCTGGGAGTAATGGCGCCTGGCGATCTTGACGATCTCCTCAGGAGGCTGGTATCCTGTAAAGGAGGCGATCTGGCTGGCCAGGTCATATGCCTGCTTGTGATGTGTCGACGCTTCCTCAAGGTATCGGCCCACGTCCAGGATGTATACCTTGTCCCCCAACATGATGTTGTCCGGCTTGATGTCCCCATGGTATATGTTGGCCTTGTGCATGCGTTTTAGGTAGCCGAAGACCGTGTCCATGACCTCGGATGTGACCTCCTCGGCGGAATTTATGGGTCTGGCATCGAGGAACTCCGTCACCAACAACCAGAGGATGTCGTTTATGTTGTGATAGCCGAAGGGTCTAGCGGTTGGTAAGCCAAGAGCGTAAATGGCCGACATGGTCTCATATTGATGACGCGCCATCTCCTCGGAGGACTTGGCGAAGCCGAACATAGGGTCCTTGGAGTTCATCTCCAGATATATGTTCTTAACCACCTGTATTGCACGTGCGGTCATCAGGTCGTTGCTGCCCAATATCTTGCCGAAGAAACGTACATTACCACCTTTGTCATTGACGCCCACAATCTTGATGGGGATGGAGAGCCGGGAACCCCCGGAGCCAATGGGACGGACCGAGATTTGGCGCATGCCGTAATTTGTAAGCATGATGCTATG
>Ga0209253_10003087_pt1 | contig 14682 bp, 14 predicted proteins | sample FrelakmetBRP12BR_FD_187145 | JGI IMG/M metagenome (GOLD analysis project Ga0209253, IMG submission 187145) | Freshwater lake sediment microbial communities from the University of Notre Dame, USA, for methane emissions studies - BRP12 BR (SPAdes)... | ecosystem: Environmental > Aquatic >...
CCCCCCGAGGCGGCATCCAGATGGTGCTCAAACCCCCGCACGTCGTCCCCCTGCCAGCAGTGCAGCGAAAGGGGAATAGTCTTCAATGTCGCGAGTGCATGGTCCGTGTCCACGCCGAAACCGGCATAGAGATCCGCCGCCCGTTTGTACGCCGCTTCAATCCGCTGTTCTTCTGTCATGGTAGTGCTGACACTCCTTTTCTGAGGTCATCGTGATGACTCCTGGATGCTCAGGGTCTGATCCGACATCGCATGGTCACCCCTTCGAAGATGCAGCCTCGTTCCCGGGGATCCCGCCACTTCGGAGATCTCTCCGCATGAGATCCTCTTCGTCTCGTATAGTAGCAAAGCGAATCAACAATTGCAAAAGGACGACGGCCTGTTGATTCTCCAGACAGAAGTCCGTACAATGGACCCACGTTCAACACACAAGGATCCCCCTCATGTCCATCTTCCGGTTCGTCTCCGCGTTGTCGGTTCTCGGCCTCCTGGCCCAGACCCTTCCTGCACAGGAAGCAGTCAGAGAGCCCTCCACCGGGAAAAGCTTCCCCGTCCAGGTCACCATCACACACGAAGGGAAAACGTATCCCCTGACGCTTACCGGGACAACGGTGCGTAAGAAGCTGATCGTGAAAGTGTACGGCATGGGGCACTATATGCAGGATCCGCCGAGCGGATCGGAGAAGGATGTCGTGGCGGCGGTGCTCACCGACGGCAAGGCGAAACAACTGACGATGGAATTTGTACGGGATGTAGATGTGGAGAAAATCCAGGGCGCATACCGTGACGGTTTTACCGAAAACGCCTCTGCCGAAGAACTGAAAGCCATCACCCCTCTTGTGGACCAGTTCCTCGGATTCTTCACGACAGCGGTTAAGGAGAACGACCGTTACATACTGCGCTGGCTCCCGGGCGGGACCATTCTCGCGACAGTATCGGGCGTGGACAAGCCGGCCATAAAGAACCCGACCTTCGCGCGGGTGCTCTGGTCCATCTGGCTGGGAGAGGATTCCATTGTGGACCGCGAAGAACTCGTCGAGCGGCAGCTCGCACAGTAAGAGGAGGGCAGCACGACGGGGCAAATCGAAGATCTGACGACGACTCACGACTATGTCCCACTCCTGCACAGACACCCTGGCGCCCCGGCAGGCACCTGCGTGCGCCCCGCACGACGACCGGGGCAGGTTCGAGAGCCGCCTCCTGCTCGCAGCGGCCTGCGCGGGTCTCTTCCTTGCCGGATGCGGCGACACAGGAACATGGACGAACATCCATGTCCTGAACGATGCCGGGTTGACGACGTTGCCGGATTCCTCTACCTACCCCGATGCCGGTGCAGTGGTCCTGCTGGACGAAGGATCCATGGAGATCTTCGGGGGTGGAGAAATCGGTTATAGCGTGTTCGAGCGACACCGGATCGTCCGCATACTCAACAGCCGTGGACACCGGTACGCCAACGTGATGATCCCCTACGGGTCCTCAAGCACGGTGGAGAATATCCAGGCACGCACGCTGACGCGCGACGGCCGGGTAGCTCCGCTGAAGCAGGAAGACATATTCGACGTCAGCCTCTATCCCGGCTTCGTGTTCTTTTCCGATCAGCGCGCCCGCCTTTTCGCCCTCCCTGCAGTCGAAGACGGCGCGATTATCGAGTACAGCTACCGGATTCAGATACGCGACCGGGCGTTCTGGCACTCGTGGGTGTTCCAGGAGGAGGAGCCGGTGCTCCTCTCCCGCTTCACGCTTGTCAAACCGGGGGAATGGAACCTGGTCTTCCGGTCGTACGGCATACCCGTCGAACCCGCCTCCGCAGCGGCTCCCGCAGGATTCAAATCGCGGCACGTCTGGGAACTCCGGGAGATTCCTCCCCTCCATGCCGAGGCGGCAATGCCCCCCGGCCATGAAATCGCCGCACGCATCGCACTGGCGCCGGTCGGATTCGTCTCCTGGACGGACGTCAGCAACTGGTACAATGAGATTGCCGCTCCCCGGATGAAGGGCGGCACACTGGTGCGTATGCTGGCTGACAGCCTGACCCGTCACACCGGTGATCCAGAGGCACGGCTGCGTGCCCTTTATGAATGGGTGCGGGATGAAATCCGGTACATTGCGGTGGAGATCGGCATCGGCGGGTTCCAGCCGCATTTTGCAGAAGAGATCGCAGAAAAACGATACGGCGACTGCAAAGACATGGTCATTTTGCTCTGCGCCCTCGCACGTGAAGTGGATATCGAGGTCGTGCCCGTCCTCATCAGCACCCGCCAGAACGGCATCCCGGATACATTGCTTCCCTCCCCGCTCCAGTTCAATCATCTCATCGCCTTCGCGCCCGGAAGAGGAGCGCCCGGGACCTGGATGGATGCAACAGACAAGGCCTGCCCGTTCGGCACACTGCCGTGGTATGACCAGGGAATGCCGGTGATTCCCGCCCGGCCACGTGGCGAGAATGCCGCAATCCATACACCGGCTCAGGAAGCCGTGCGCAACCTTTCACGCCTGAGATGGGATGTCCGGCTGGCCGCCGATGGTTCGGCCACCGTGCAGGGACAGGATGATCTGTCCGGTGCCGTCGCCAATGAGATGAGACACGAATTGCGCATCTACGACAGACGGGAAACCAGAACGTGGATCGAGACCTTCCTCGCGCAACGCATCCCGGGGATGGAGCTCGATACATTTTCTGTTGCAGGAGTAAAACCCGTTGAAGACCCCCTCACTGTTTCCTATACCTTCCATGCCCCTGCGTTTGCCCAGAGACGGGATTCCGAACTCGTTGTCCATCCCGGAAGAATCTCCGGTTTCCTCCTGGATGAGTACTTCCGGTCAACAGACCGGATATACCCCATCCGTTTCCGCTTCGGTTCAGCGAGGGATATCGAACTGACGCTCCACCTTCCCGCCGGCTGGGAGTTGAGAGGCAGCCGTGCGGACTCGCTACATACTCCCTACGGGAGTGGCGTCTGGTCGGTGCACAATTCCAGAGCCGGGTCCATCCTTGCCATCCGTCACGAACTGCGGGGCGGCGAAGTGCCCGCCGGGAAGTACCGGGACTTCAGGACCTTCCTGGACGGGATGCGCCAGAGGGACGAAAGAGATCTGGTTTTTTGCAATTCCAGGCTGAATACGGTACCTTAACAAAATATGGAACCATGGCGCAAGAACCTCTACATCCTCTGGGGTACCCAGTTCCTCGCGATGGTCGGGATGAACCTGGTCGTTCCCTTCCTCCCCTTCTTTATCCGTTACCTGGGCGTCACTGAACCCGATGAACTGGCCCGCTGGAGCGGCCTGGTGTTTGCCGGGCCGTTTGTGCTCTCATTCATCGCCACGCCGATCTGGGGCACACTGGGGGACCGCTACGGCCGCAAGACGATGGTGGTGCGGGCGATCTTCGGCCTAGCCCTCTCGCAACTGCTGATCGGCTTTTCCCAGAACGTCTACCAGCTGTTCCTCTTCCGGATCGTGCAGGGTGCCATCAGCGGTTTCATTGCCTCGGCGCTCGCACTGGTATCCACAAACACCCCCCGGGAAAAGATGGGCTACGCTATGGGCCTCATGCAGTCCGCCTCCGCGGGAGGCATGGTCCTGGGCCCCTTTGTCGGGGGGCTGCTGGCCGATCTGGTCGGTTACCGCCAGATCTTTTTTATCACGGCTTCACTCTGCACAATCGGAGGGTTCGTCGTGGTCTTCTGGGTCACGGAACTGAACCGGACGGGCGGGGATGGCAAAACCTTCACCGTAACGCAGAACCTCCGGTTAATGTTCAGCGACCGCCGGCTGCGTGTCGTTGCGGCGACGCTCGTGGTCGGACAGATGTCCGTGCTGATGATCGAACCGATCTTTGCCCTCTTTATCGAGAGTTTCAAGAGCGATACGAAGTACATCTCCACCATTGCCGGGGGGATTTTCTCGATATCCGGGTTGTTCATGGTCATCTCGGCGCCCTGGTGGGGAAAACGCAATGACCGCACGGGGTACCGCCGCAACCTGACGATCGCCATGGGAGTGGTTGGAGTGGCATACGCCGGCCATATTCTCGTCGCCGATCTGGTGCAGCTCGCCGCTCTGCGTGCGTTCCTCGGTTTCGCCCGGGGGGGGATACTCCCGACACTGTACGCATTGACAAGCATCTATGCGCCCGCCGACCGCCAGGGAGGGATGATGGCGATCGCCTCCAGCATGACGTTGCTGGGAAACCTCCTCGGACCGGTGATCGGGGGGGTGATTGCCGGGACATTCGGCATCACCACTTCGTTCATCGTCAACAGCTGCATGCTGCTGTTCATGAGTCTTATGATCTGGAAGTACCTCGGGCCGGACTCCGCGCATGCACCCGCGTCCCTTCCGGGGGCGGACCCCGTCTCCCCGACGGAATAACCTTCACTCATCAGGAAATCCATGGCCGCACAGGAACGGCTTTATCTCCTCGACGGGATGGCTCTCGCCTACCGCGCCTACTTTTCCTTCATCGCACGGCCGCTTCTCAACAGCCGCGGTGAAAACACCAGCGCGATCTATGGTTTCGTGACTGCGCTGATGAAGATCCTCGATGAGAAACCCGACCACATCGCCGTCGTGTTTGATACGCGCGAGCCGACATTCCGCCACGAGCTCTACCCCGAGTACAAGGCGACACGGGAAAAAATGCCCGAAGACATGGCGGCGCAACTCGACAAGCTGAAGGAGGTCGTGCGCGCATTCAATACCCCGCTTCTGGAACAGCCGGGGTTTGAAGCTGACGACATCATGGGCACGCTCGCCCGCCGGGCGGAACGGGAACAGGTGCTGACATATCTGGTGACCGGCGACAAGGATTTCATGCAATTGATCTCCCCCCTCATCAAGATGTACCGTCCCGGCAAGGGGGGAAGCGAGATGGAGATCGTTGAGGAGAAAGGCGTCTTCGAGAAATTCGGTGTCACGCCGGACCGTGTCATCGACGTCCTCGCCCTCATAGGCGACAAGTCCGACAATGTGCCCGGTGTTCCGGGAATCGGTGAAAAGACGGCCATCCCGCTGATCCAGAAATATTCCTCGCTCGAAAACCTGTACGACCATGTCGACGAGATCCCCCAGAAGGGGGTGCGGGAAAAACTCTCGACCCACCGGGAACTGGCATTCCTGTCGAAACGACTCGTGACGATAGAAACAGCGGTGCCGGTCGGCATCGACTTCCATTCGCTGCGCGCCAGACCCGCCGATGTCCGTCAACTGCTCGCGCTCTTCACGGACCTCGAATTCAAGTCCCTGGCCGCACGCTTGCGATCGGGGAAAAATGAGATGGGAAGTGCGAAGCGCGAGGACGGAGACGCGGGGCAACAGTTGGAGAGGGACGCCGCGAAACAGGCAGACGCAGGGCAACCCGGAGACAGGGGCACACCGGAGGAGGCGGACGCAGGGCAACCCGGAGACAGGGGCGCCCCGGAGCAGGCGGACGCAGGGCAACCCGGAGACAGGGGCACACCGGAGGAGGCGGACGCAGGGCTGGCGGGTGACTGGGATGCCCCGGAACGGGAGGGGGCCAAACAACGCGGAGACGAGAGTGCTGCTCAACCGGATGATGCGTTAGACGCACAAGGGGAACCGACGGAAAATGTCACCACGGACCGCCACACATATTACTGTGTGCAGACACTCGAAGCGCTGGAGGCGATGTGCGCCCGGCTTGCGGCTGCCGATACGATCGTCCTCGACACGGAAACAACCTCAACCGATGCGCTTCGCGCAACCCTTGTGGGCTGTTCCTTTGCAGTCCAGCCGCGCGAAGCATGGTACGTGCCCGTACAGGCTCCGGGACCGAGCGACCGGACAGGCCTGTTCGCCGACGGGAATGAGCACGGTGGGATTTCCAACACCGCCGGTGCACTGCCCCTGGCAACCGTGATCGACCGCCTCCGGCCCATCCTGGAAGATCCGGGCCGGCGAAAGGTCGGTCAGAATATCAAATACGACATGCTGGTTTTGCACCGGCACGGACTGGACGTCCGGGGTGTGGCATTCGACACCATGGTTGCCGGATACATTCTCCGCGCCGATACCTCACACACGCTGGATGCCATGGTCCTCGAAGGATTCCGCTACCGGATGGTGTCCTACGACGATCTGACCGGCTCCGGAAAGAATCGAAAACGGATCACCGATGTCCCTCTGGAACGGCTTGCCGAGTATGCGGCGGAGGATGCCGACTGGACGCTGCGACTGCACCTCCGTCAGGAAACACGTCTGCGTGAGGCCGGCCTTCTTGAGCTCTGCGCCGCTATGGAATTTCCGCTGATCGAGGTTCTGGCCGACATGGAAGAGGCCGGCGTCAGACTCGATACCGCCTACCTCGCCGGCATGTCCAGGGATATCGAACGTCAGCTGCAACGGCTGGTGGCGGAGATCCATCAGGCCGCAGGGGCTCCGTTCAATATTAACTCCACCCGGCAACTCGGGGAGGTCCTCTTCGGCAGGCTCGGATTGCCACCGCTGAAGAAGACAAAGACGGGATTCTCAACCGACGTCACCGTTCTCGAGGGATTGTCCGGGCAACACCCGATCATCGACTTCCTCCTGGAGTACCGCCAGTTGACGAAATTGAAGTCGACGTACGTGGACGCCCTCCCCGCGCTGATCGATCCGGAGACCGGACGTGTGCACACGTCCTTTAACCAGACGGTCACGGCGACCGGGCGGCTTTCCTCCAGCGATCCCAATTTCCAGAACATTCCCATCCGGTCGGACATCGGCCGCGCGATCCGCAAGGCATTTCTTCCGAGCCGGGATGGCATGGTGATACTTGCTGCGGACTATTCGCAGATTGAATTGCGCGTGATGGCGCACGTATCGGGTGATCCGGGGTTGACGGAAGCCTTCGTCCGCGACGAGGACATTCATTCCACCACGGCAGCCAAGGTGTTCGGCGTGGAAGCGGACGCCGTCACGCGGGACATGCGGCGCAAAGCGAAGGAAGTGAATTTCGGGATCATGTACGGCATCGGGCCGTTCGGCCTGGCAAACAGGCTGGGCATCACGCAGGGTGAGGCACGCGAGATTATCAACAGGTACTTCGAACGGTTTCCCGGCGTGAAGCGCTACATCAACGACACGCTGGAACGGGCGCGGAAAACCGGCTATGTGGAAACGCTGCTGGGGCGGAGGCGCTACATCCCCGACATCGCCAGCAGGAACCAGAACGTGCGAGGCAACGCCGAGCGCCAGGCCATCAACATGCCCATCCAGGGAAGTTCGGCCGATATGATCAAGCGCGCCATGATCACCGTGCACCGTGAACTCGCCGCACGGCACCCGGAGGCGCGGTTGCTTCTTCAGGTTCACGATGAACTGGTGCTGGAAGTGCCCGAGGGAGAGCGGGAGGAGGTCAAGCAGATTGTCGTTGAACGGATGCGCGATGCGCTGCCGCTCAACGTGCCGGTGAAGGTTGATGCGGGAACCGGAACAAACTGGCTTGAGGCGCATTGAACCGGAGAGCGGAGCGGGCTACGTTTTCCCCGAGCGCCCCCGCCGGTTGAGCAGCAGCGCCGCCCCGAACGCTATCAGCGCGAAGGGCCAGTAGTCTTTGATGAGTGCGCGCGCATTCATCTCCGCCATCAGGCCGAGCTCCGACAGCATCATGATCGTGCCGACCCCCCCGAGTGCCAAGGCGGGGATCAGCAGATGCCAGTTTGCGGGTACGGCGAGGAACATCACAAGAAAGCCGATCCCGGCCATCAGGAGCACGGCGGGCAGGCCTATGGACTCAGGAGGAATCCAGATGGCGAAAGCGCGCAGGAGTTTATAGCCTGAGAAGAGCAGCAGGACCGTCCACCAGAACACCGCTCCCTCCCCTCCTTTGAAATGCCGCACGAGCATGACGGCCGCCAGCACCGCAACTCCCGTCCAGAGCACTCCCGGCCACCTGAACGAAAACAGGTTGAAACGGTCGAACAACAGAAGCGCGCCGACGAGAACAAGCGCTGAACCAAACCAGACCGAGCCGCGTTTCACGGAATCAGACTCCTGTGTTGGTGAGTACTACACTGCCGCCACCGCGCCCGGTACTGCCGGCACTGCCGCCGGTTGCTGCGGCACCACAATACCCAGGACGATGTAGGCGACGGCGACGATGCCGAACGACGCGAGTGCGGCCATGACGAAGACAAGGCGCACGATGACCGGATCCACCTGCATATAGTTGCCGAGCCCTCCGCAGACGCCCAGCAGTTTTTTCTCCGTCCGCGACCGGTACAGCTTTGCCGGTTCCTCTGGTGACGGGGGAGCCGCACTCCCGGATGCACCCTCCTGACCTGCAGCCGCGGGATCGGCCGTTGTCGAAGCGGACGTCAGGTACGCCCGGCCGCCGAAGAGAAACGCGACGCCCGCGAGGATCAGCACCAGCGGGATGGCGACATCCCACGAAAAACCCCACCAGTTATGCCAGATGCTGAAGCCGAAGTTGCTCGCGAGCCAGGCCACGCCGAGCACCAGAAGGAGGATACCCCAGAAGCGGCTGTTGTTCTTTCCGTTCACGGGAGCAGGAGATCCCGGCAGGGCAGGCGGTGCATCGGTGTTCATCACCCGTTCCTCCTTCGGCATGATGATCATCGCCGCGATATAGAGCACAACGCCGGATCCGCCGAACAGTGTCAGCAGAACCCACGCAATCCGGACGAGGGTTGCATCAAGCCCGAAGTACCCTGCTATTCCACCGCACACACCGTCGATCATTCTGTCGGTGCGCGATTTGCAGAGCCGTCGTTGCGCGAACGTGGTCATGGTCGCCTCTCAGATTGGTCGATCAGGTACGATCCCTCTTGTGTGTACGAGCACGGACGCAGGATGGTTGCGGAACGCCCGAAAAAAAAGCCGGCCCATCAGGGCCGGCTTTGCCGGGCAGAACCGGGAGGAGGGGGTTCAGACCTCCATGATTTCCTTCTCCTTCATCGTCAGAAGCGTTTCGATATCTTTGATCGCTTTGTCGGTCATTTTCTGGACTTCCGTTTCGCCGCGTTTCCGCTCGTCCTCGGAGAAATGCTCGGCTTTTTCGGACTTCTTGAGGTGTTCGATCGTATCCCGCCGGACATTGCGGACGGCGATCTTCCCTTCTTCGCCGAACTTCTTCGTCAGCTTCACCAGTTCGCGCCGGCGCTCCTCATTCAGCGAAGGAATGGGGACGCGAATGATGTCGGCGTCTTTGATGGGATTCAACCCGATGTTGGCTGTCTGGATGGCCTTGCTGATCGGTTCCACCGCTCCCTTGTCGAAGGGCTGGATGGTAAGCGTGTGCACATCCATCACGCTGACGTTGGCGATATGGCTCAGCGACATCGATGAGCCGTAGTATTCCACCTTAATCGCATCCAGAAGCGCCGTTGTCGCCTTGCCGGTGCGGATCTTCGCCAGTTCCTGCCGCACCACTTCGGCGGCCTTGTGCATCCGGTCTTCCGCATCTTTCAGAATGGTTTTGATCATTGGTGCCCTCGTGCTGTATCGTCGCGTTGCTGTTACAGGGTCTCTGTGACGCGCGTCCCGACCGGTTCGCCGAGGATGAGGCGCTTGAAATTGCCCGGCCGGTTCATGTTGAAAACGAGAATGGGAAGCTTGTTCTCCCGGCACAGGGTGATGGCGGTCATATCCATCACCTTCAGGTCCTTCTTGAGCACATCGATGTAGGTAATCTGCTCGAAGCGGAAGGCGGCGGGGTTGTGTTCGGGGTCGGCGTCGTAGACGCCGTCCACACGGGTTCCCTTGATGATCACATCGGCTTCAATTTCCACCGCGCGCAGCGCCGCCGCCGTGTCGGTGGTGAAATACGGATTGCCGGTGCCCGCTCCAAAGATCACGATGCGGTCTTTTTCGAGATGGCGCACCGCTCTCCGGCGGATGAACGGTTCCGCGATCACATCCATACGGATGGCGGACATCAGCCGTGTGCTCATCCCCATGTTTTCCAGCGTGGCCTGCAATGCCAGCGCGTTGATCAGCGTGGCGAGCATGCCCATGTGGTCGCCGGTCACCTTGTGAATGCCGCTCGTAGAATTCGACACTCCGCGGAAGATATTGCCGCCGCCGATCACGATGCCGAGTTGAACGCCGAGCTCTTTGACCGCCCGGATCTCGGCCGCATACTGCTGCAGCATTTCCGGATCGATCCCGTAGTGCTGCTTCCCCATCAGCGCTTCACCGCTGAGCTTGAGCAGCACCCGTTTATACTGCGGACGGTCCATGGGGGTTATTTCGTCTCTCCGCCCAGGTGGAAGCGGATGAAGCGGCGAACGCCCACCGGCTTGCCGGTGGTTTTCGCGGCTTCCGCGAGCACATCCTTGATGGTCTTGCCCGGATCTTTGATGAAGGTCTGTTCGACCAGGCAGAATTCCTGATAGTACTTTTCGAGCTTGCCCATCGCGATTTTGTCGATGATCTGCTCTTTCTTGCCTTCGTTCTTTGCCTGCGTCCGGTAGATCTCCAGCTCGCGGTCGACCGTGGCCTTGTCCACCTGGTCGCGGCTCACCACGCTCGGATTCATCGCGGCGACCTGCATGGCGACGTCGCGGCCGACCCCTTTCAAGGCGGCTTCGGCATCGAGGCCTGTCAATTCCACCAGCACGCCGATCTTGTTGCCCAGGTGTGTATAGGAGCTCACTGACCCGTCTCTTGCTTCAATCATCTCGAACCGGCGCACATCGACCTTTTCCCCCACCTTCGCAAGAAGGTCGTTCATATGCTCGGCGACCGATTTCCCGGCTGTGCTCGTCTGCCCGTGCAGGGCTTCGAGTGTTGCAGGACGGTGGCGTGCGACGACCTCGGCGACGAGACCGGCGAAGTGCGTGAAATCATCGCTGCGGCCGACGAAGTCCGTCTCGCAGTTCACTTCCACTACCACGCCCAGCGTGCCGTCGCCGCTCACGCGCGTGACAATCACCCCTTCTTTGGCTGCCCGGTCGGCCCGTTTGGCCCCGACCGCGGCGCCCTTTTTGCGAAGATATCCAATCGCGGCTTCCACGTTTCCCGCGGAGGCTTCGAGCGCCCGCTTGCAGTCCATCATGCCCGCGCCCGTCTTGTCGCGGAGCTGTTTGATCAGTTCACTGGTGATTTCCATACCGTATCGTATTCCTTCGTCAGAGTGAGCGCACCGACTTTTCGCCGGCGGATTCCTTGTCCTTGTCGCGGTTGTCATGTTCCGCCGCTGCTTCCGCATGATGCACCGCCGCCCGCTGTTTTCCTTCGATCACCGCATCGGCGACGATCTTGCAGATCACCTGGACGGATTTAATCGCGTCGTCGTTGGCCGGGATCACGTAGTCGATCACGTCCGGATCACAATTGGTGTCCACGATGGCAAACACCGGGACACCGAGGCGCCGCGCTTCTTTCACCGCGATCGCTTCCTTCTTCACATCCACGACAAAAATCGCTCCGGGCAAACGGGTCATGTCCACCACGCCGGAAAGAACATTGTTCAGCTTGTCCTTTTCGCGGGTGAGGAAGAGCGTTTCCTTCTTCGTGATCTTGTCGAAGGTACCGTCAGACTCCATCTTCTCGATGTTCGTCAGGCGTTTGACACTCTTGCGGATGGTGGTGAAGTTGGTCAGCGAGCCGCCCAGCCAGCGCTCGCTCACGTAGAACTCCCCCGTGCGTGTGGCTTCGTCACGGATAATACCCTTCGCCTGCTTTTTTGTGCCGACGAACAGGATCCGTTTCCCGTCGGCGGCGATATTGGCGATGGCGGCGGCGGCATCCTCCAGCAGCTGGCGGGTTTTCATGAGATCGATGATGTGGATCCCGTTGCGCTCCATAAAAATGTACGGACGCATCTTGGGATTCCAACGGCGGGTGAGATGACCGAAATGGCAGCCTGCTGCCAACAGCTCAGCGACTTCGACGCGGGGCATGAGGTGTTCCTTATGGTTAGTTGGTCTTCTACTCCCGTCACTTCCCGCCGGAATCCCGCCTGAGGGCGGGACACTGCCGCCGGGATCGGAGAGTATGCGTTATGACAGCGTGTACAACCGGTACAGCGGAAGCGCTTAGCGCTTCGAGAACTGGAATCTCTTGCGGGCTTTCTTCTGCCCGTATTTCTTGCGTTCCACCATGCGCGGGTCACGCGTCAGAAGTCCGGCGGCGCGCAGCGGCGGCTTGTGGTCCTCGCTCATGTCCACCAGAGCGCGGGCAATGCCCAGCCTGATAGCACCGGCCTGCCCGGTCGGTCCGCCACCCTCGACCTTGACACGCACGTCGAACTTGCCGGACAACTGAGTCGTTTCGAGAGGCTTCATCACCTCTCCGCGCAGCGTCTCCAGAGGGAAATACACTTCGAGTGAACGGCGGTTAACCGTAAATGCGCCGGTTCCCGGAGCGAGAATGATTCGCGCCACGGAAGTTTTCCTGCGGCCAACTGCGGTATACGTGTGTGCATGCATGCTGCTGTCAGACTCCTGGCAGGGTACTCGTTACAGGGTATAGGATTGGGGCTGCTGGGCCGCGTGGGGATGATCGGGGCCGGCATACACTTTGAGTTTCTTGAATATCTGGCGCCCGAGCCGGTTGTGCGGAAGCATTCCCTTGATCGCGTGTTCGAACACGCGATCCGGATGTGTCCGCAACAGATCCTGCACCCGTTCCCACTTTGCGCCGCCCGGATATCCGGTATAGTGGAAATATTCCTTCTTCTCCGCCCGCTTGCCCATGAACTTCACCTTCTCCGCGTTGACAACAACCACAAAATCACCGAGATCGGCGTTGGGCGTGAATTCCGGTTTGTGCTTGCCCCGCAACAGACGGGCAACCTCTGTCGCTATGCGACCAAGCGTCTTCCCCTCGGCGTTCACCAGATGCCACTTGCGCTCTGTGTCCTTGAGGGTAAAAAAGCGCGTTGCTTTGTCCACGACTCATGCTCCCGAAAAGTGTTGAATCAGCTTGTAAATTTACACAATATCCGTCCGAATGTCAATATCTTTCTCTTTCTGCGCCTGTCCCGCGGCATGATAGGAGCTCCGGACCAGCGGACCGGACTCCACATGCCGGAATCCCATGGAGACCCCCCGCTCCTTGAACAGAAGAAACTCCTCCGGACGTACAAAACGGTCCACGGGCTCGTGCCCCTTCGAAGGCTGCAGGTACTGGCCCAGCGTGAGAATGTCGCATCCCGCCCCGCGCAAATCGCTCATCACTTCGAGCACTTCGCCGTTCCCCTCTCCCAACCCGAGCATCAGCCCGCTTTTTGTGGTCATTCCCGCCCGCTTTGCACGATCCAGCAACTCCAGACTCCGGATGTACTTCGCCTGCGGACGCACCCGCGCATACAGACGCGGTACCGTTTCGGTGTTGTGATTCAAAATGTCGGGAGAAGCGTCGATCACCGTCTGCAACGCCGCCCCGTCCCCCTGGAAATCCGGTATCAACACCTCCACCGTCAACCCCGGCCTGGCTTCCCGCGCACGCCTGATCGTCTCGGCAAATAGGGACGCCCCGCCGTCGGGCAACTCGTCCCGGTTCACCGACGTGATCACCGCGTGCCGCACACCCATGATCCGGATCGCCTCCGCAACACGGGCCGGCTCTTCGCGATCGAGCCCCTCCGGACGCCCCGTCTTGACCGCGCAGAAACCGCACGAGCGTGTGCACACGTCGCCGAGAATCATGAACGTCGCGGTCCCCGCATTCCAGCATTCGCCCATGTTCGGACACCGCGCCTCTTCGCACACCGTGTGCAGGCGGTGATGGTCAATCAATCCCTTCAGCCGGGCATAGTTCTCACCGGACGCTATCCGCACCTTCAGCCACTCCGGCCGCTGCCGCCGCACCGCCCGCTCCTCCGCCACGCCTCTGTCCCCTTTCCTGTCCCCTGTAGTCTATCTTCCGGTGTCCGGTCCGATCACGTCAGCTTCATCGCGCTGTCAACACTCTCCAGATTCTTCACAATGGCATCCATGAACATCCCCCCCAGCATCCCGTCCACCACACGATGATCGAAAGAGAGGGTGAAGTAGGCAATCGACCTGATCGCAAGCGCATCGCCGACAACCGCCACGCGCTTGGTGACGGCACCCGTGCCCAGAATGGCGACCTGCGGCTGGCTGATAATCGGGGTCCCGATGATCGTGCCGAAAACACCATAGTTCGAAATCGTGAACGTGCCCCCCTGGATGTCGTCCGGTGTCAGCTTCCGGTGACGCGTGCGCTCGGCAAGATCGTGGACCGCCCGCCCCAGGCCCAGGATGCTCTTCTCCCCGGCATGTTTGATCACCGGGACGATCAACCCGTTGTCCGACGCCACCGCAATGCCGATGTTGATATAGTTCTTCCTGATGATCACGCCGCCTTCCACCGAGCAGTTGATCATCGGGTATTTCTTCAACGCTTTCACCACCGCATCGACGATGTACGGCGTGAACGTGAGCTTGAACCCTTCATTCTGCTCGAACGCCGCGGCATGTTCGGCACGGTGACGGACGACGCCGGTCATGTCGATTTCATGAATGGCGGCGACGTGCGGCGAGGAGTGAATGCTGTTGACCATGTGCTGGGCCATCTTCTGCATCACGTTGCTCATCGGCACCAGGTCGTGCGCGGGAGAAGGGTACTTCTTGCGCAACTCCGCCAGCTCCGGCGCGGAGGCCGGCGCTGCAGGCGCGGGAGATGGGGGCGCAGGAGTTGCAGGCGCAGGAGACGCAGGCACAGCAGATGCAGGCGCAGGAGACGCATGGGA
>Ga0209253_10003088_pt1 | contig 14681 bp, 13 predicted proteins | sample FrelakmetBRP12BR_FD_187145 | JGI IMG/M metagenome (GOLD analysis project Ga0209253, IMG submission 187145) | Freshwater lake sediment microbial communities from the University of Notre Dame, USA, for methane emissions studies - BRP12 BR (SPAdes)... | ecosystem: Environmental > Aquatic >...
CCAGGTGTTCATCGGCTCCTGCACCAACGGGCGCCTCTCCGACCTGCGCCTCGCCGCCCAGATTATGGAGGGGCGCCAGGTGCACCCGCGGGTGCGCTGCATGGTGATCCCGGCCTCGAACGACGTCTACCTGGCGGCCCTAAAGGAGGGCCTGCTCACCATCTTCGCCGAGGCAGGCTGCGCGGTCTCTACGTCCACCTGCGGGCCCTGCCTGGGCGGCTACATGGGCGTCCTGGCCGAGGGCGAGCGCTGCGTCAGCACCAGCAACCGCAACTTCCCCGGCCGCATGGGCCACCCCAAGGCGGAGGTCTATCTGGTGAACCCGGCGGTGGCCGCCGCCAGCGCCATCGCCGGCCGGCTGGCGGGCCCGGAGGAGGTGGTCTGATGACTCTTCGTGGTCGCGTCCACAAGTTCGGCGCCAACATCGATACCGATGTCATCATCCCGGCCCATTACCTGAACATGTACACGCCCGAGGAGCTGGCCCCCCACTGCCTGGAGGGCGTCGACCCCGAGTTCGCAGGGCGGGTGGAACTGGGCGACATGATCCTGGCCGAAACCAACTTCGGCTGCGGCTCCTCGCGCGAGCACGCCCCGCTGGCCATCCGAGGCGCGGGAGTGGGCTGCGTGGTGGCCAAGAGCTTCGCCCGCATCTTCTACCGCAACGCCATCAACCTGGGCCTGCCCATCCTGGAGTGCCCGGAGGCGGTGGACGGCAGCGACCCCGGCGATGAGCTGGTGGTGGAGCTGGAGTCCGGCGTCATCCGCAACCTGACCAAGGAGACGCGGTTCCAGGCCAAGCCCTACCCGGAGTTCATGCTGGAGCTCCTGGCCGCCGGCGGCCTGGTGGAGTACACCAAGCGGCGGCTGGCAGCCACGAAACGGTCGTAGTAAGGTAGGGGGGTGAGCAAGGTGAGCGCGTTTCGAAGGGCGTTCATGCGGCTGCGGCGGATCGGCCGCAAGGTGGAGGACGAGCTCTTCGACTGGGCAGACGAGGAGGGTGGGAAAGAGGGCCCGACCCGCGCCACGCTGCTGACCGCCTTCCAGGGTTTCCTAACCCTCTGGAAGACCAGCGAGGCCACGGTCTACGAGCGGGTGGTGGGTCTGGCTGGGTTCGCCGGGCTGGCCTGGTTCGTCACCGGCGATTTCGTTTTTGGGGTCAAGCACCGGCTGCTGCGCCTGGTCGCCGGCTTCTTCGCCGCACTGTGGTTCATCCCTGGGCTCATCGCGGCGGTGGCGACGGTGCTATGGGGCCTGGGCCCGGAGAACCTGAAGAACTGGCGCACCTATCCGATCATGCTGGCCTTCACGTCCGGCGGGCTTATCGCCTTTCGCGCCGTGTTCGGCGAGCTGGCTGAGAAGCAGGCCCACACCCTGCGCGGCGGCCGCCGAGCCGAGACCCCGTAGCGTCTACAAACGAATGCAAGCTGCGGGATTCATCCCGCGGAGTTGAACTCAAGCATCGAACATTCGGCCTGCAGGCCCCCTCGCGGATACGCCAACGTCAGGCCAGAAGGAAGACGCTTCATGTATCGCATCGCGGTGATCCCCGGCGACGGAACTGGCCCCGAGGTTGTGCGCGAAGGGTTGAAGGTGCTCGAGGCCGTCGCCGCTGCCGAGGAGTTCCGCTACGAAACCCAGATCTACGATCTGGGCGGCGACCGCTATCTGCGCACCGGCGAGACCCTGCCCGATTCGGTGCTCAAAGAGCTGCGGGGATTCGACGCCATCTACCTGGGGGCCATCGGCCACCCGGATGTGGCGCCGGGCATCCTGGAGCCGGGCATCCTGCTGCGCCTTCGCTTCGAGCTGGACCAGTACATCAACCTGCGGCCCGTGAAGCTCTACCCGGGGGTCGACTGCCCCCTCAAGGACAAAGGGCCGGAGGAGATCGACTTTGTGGTGGTGCGCGAGAACACGGAGGGTCTATACGGCGGCATGGGCGGCTTCCAGTACAAGGGGACGCCGCAGGAAGTATCCACTCAAGTCCACCTGACGACGCGCTTCGGGGCTGAGAGGGCCATCCGCTACGCCTTCGAGTTGACCCGCAAGCGGAACAAGATGAAGCAACTGCACCTGGTGGGCAAGACCAACGTCCTCACCTATGTCCACGACACCTGGTGGCGCGCGTTCAACGAGGTCGGCGCCGCCGACTACCCCGACATCAAGCGCGAGTACGCCCACGTCGATGCCACCTGCATGTGGTTCGTGAAGAACCCGGAGTGGTTCGACGTCATCGTGGTGGAGAACATGTTCGGCGACATCATCACCGACCTGGGGGCGATGATCCAGGGCGGGATGGGGATCGCAGCGGGCGGCAACATCAACCCGAAGGGTGTCTCCATGTTCGAGCCCATCGGCGGCAGCGCGCCCAAGTACACGGGGCAAAACGTCATCTGTCCCCTGGCGGCCATCGCCGCCGCCCAGATGCTGGTGGCCGACCTGGGCGAGGAGCGGGCCGCCGACCGGATGGAGCAGGCGATCATCGCGGCGCTGACCAGCGGCAAGATCAAGTCGCTGAGCGCCGGTCGCATGGGCCTGAGCACCTCGGAGATGGGCGACCTGGTCGCGTCGTTGGTGTGAGACACGCGGAATCCCCCACAGCCGGGCTAATCTTGATGTAGGCGGGGGTCTTTAGACCCCCGCAGGTTGTCGTCGGGGTCTGAAGACCCCGACCTACGGCCCCTGCATCCGCTTATCCGTTTCTCATGCGTTGTCAGACTGCCATCCCTCCGACACAATAGAAATGCATCCCTCGACTGCTGAAAGGAGACCCGCATGGCCCTGAAGGTGGGCGATAAGGCGCCGGAGTTCACGCTGATGGACGGCCAGCGCGAGAAATGGAGCCTGGAGAGCTATCGCGGCCAGAAGAACGTGGTGATCGCCTTCTACCTGATGGCCTTCACCGGCGGCTGAGAGAAGGAGTTGGGAGCCTTCCGGGACGCCTACGAGGAGTTCCAGAAGGCCAATACCGAGGTCCTCGGTATCAGCATCGACCCCTGGCCCGCAGCGGGCATCTTCGTCAAGAACCTGAAGCTGCCCTTCCCCATGCTCAGCGACTGGCCCCAGAACGAAGTGATCAAGGCCTACGACGTCTGGCACCCCGAACGCTACATCGCTCGGCGCTCGACCTTCGTCATCGACAAGGAGGGGATCATCCGCGGCGTCATCGAGAGCGAGACGGACATGACGATCCATTCGCGGGATTCCTTGCGCATCGTGCAGGAGCTGGAGGCGGGAAGAACCTAGATCCAGACCCGCGACCCAGAACCCAAGACCCACGTAGGGGCGCACAGCCGTGCGCCCCTATCTGCTCTCGGTTCTGTGCTAAGGGAAGTCCTCCCGCTCCCCCTCCTCTTCTTCCTCCTCATCCTCGGCCGATGAGGGCATTGGCGCCCCGGCGGGGAGCACCGCGTCCGGCCGCTCCTCGCGGCGGCGCACCCGCGGCGGCGGCAGACTGTCGATAGCCATCCGCAGGGCGGGCAGGCGGTCCCAGGCGCCGTGCTCATGGCCGTCCACAGCCACCCCCACCACGCCGGTGTCCCGCAGGCACTCCAGGTCGCCGGCACCGATGTCGACGCGAACGGGGAGGAGCAGGGGCGTGCGGGCCAGGAGGTAGATGCGCCGCAACTCCAACTGCGACTGCACCGTGAGGGGGCCGCGCCAGTCGGGCAGCCAGAGGGCGTCCAAGGAGAAGTCGGCCATGGCCCGCAAGAGGGTGTCCGATGGGTCGCCGCTCAGGACGAGGACGTAGCCCATCTCCTGGTCCAGAAGGGCGTCCGCGCTGGCGGACTCGGCCTCGAAGGCCAGGAAGTCGATGCCCGCCTGCTTGAGGGCGGCCACGGTCTCGCTTGCGGCGGAGGGAACACGCACGCCGCAGGGGAGATCGCCGGCAGCCTTGGCCCAGCGGGCCGCCTCGGCCGCCTCCTTCTCCGGGTTGAGGGAGAGGAGAAGTGCGTCGACGCCGGAATCCGCCAGGTTGGCAGGCGGCCGTATGGCGGAGCCCGGCCCGTGCACCATCAGGAGGAGCGAGGGCGGGCGCGGGCGGGCGAGCGCTAGGCCGAAGCCCAGGGGCGCCGGCTCGACGCGGGTGATCTTGCGGATCTTGTTGGCCAGCTTGCTCATGTCAATTCGCCTCGAAGGAAAGGATAGCTTTTCAGACCATTATCGGCGGCGGCCCAGGCGGCGGCAATGGCCTGCGGGAGATGGTCGGCAACGGCACCCTACGAAGCTCGGATCTGGATCGTGCCGGAGGCGCTGAGCTGGCCGCAGTTCTCGTAGTTGGCGTCGCAGTGGGTGCTGGTGGCGATCACGGTATAGTTCCCCGTGGGCACAGGCTGGCCATCGTTGTCCCCCTGGTCCCAGGACTCGTCAAAGCCGAGGGTTTCATTGGCCTGTAGGCTGACCTGCTCCAGCATCTCGCCGAAGGCCTTGTCCTTTGACCAGCGCCACACTTCCTTGCCCTCTGCGTCGCTGATCACGATTTCGTAGCGCTGGGTGGTGCGGTAGTAGAGGGTGATGGGCTCGCTGGCGGCGACGGTAATGGTGAGGGGCACCGGCTTGCCCTCGGCGTAGAAGACGCCGTAGGTCATGAGGTCGATGCCCACCGGCCCTTCAAAGGGGAAGGGGGGGCCGGTCGTTGTGGGGCTCGCCACGACGGTGGAGGTAGGGCTCGGCTCTCCGCCATTTTCATCGCCGCCGCAGGCTGCCGCCAGGGCGGCTAGCAGGAGCCCGCAAACCATCAGCCACAGGAAACAGCGCCTCATATCCTCTCACTCCATTCGCGCAAGGTCACGCGTCTTCTTGACGCCCGACACGTCGGGCGCATCGACCATTCGTAGTTCACCTCTCGCCCGTCCTCCTACTCGGCGGCCGGCGCCTTCTCCGCCTGGCCCTGGCTGGAGAGCAGGTGGTTCAGGGCGTTGAGGAGGGCCTTGGCCGAAGCCACGATGACGTCCGTATCGCCGCCGCGCCCCACGAAGGTCTGCCCGCCGCTCTCGATACGTACCGTCACCTCGCCGATGGCGTCGATGCCCTCGGTCACGCTCTTCACGGCGAACTCGGTGAGCTCGTTGGGAACGTTCAGCAGGCAACTGATGGCCTTGTAAGTGGCGTCCACCGGCCCCGTGCCGACGGCCGTGTTCACCAGGAAGCTCCCGTCCGGCCCGATGAGGCGCACGGTGGCCGTGGGCACAAGCTGGTTCCCACACGACACCTGGAGCAGGTCTAGCCGGTATAGCTCCTCGAAGGTACGCCGCTCTTCGGCGACCAGCGCTTCCAGGTCACGGTCATCGATCTCGCCCTTCTTGTCGGCCAGCTCCTTGAAGGCCACGAAGATGCGGTCCAGCTCGGCGGTGGTCACTTCGTAGCCCAACTCGTCCAGCCGCGCCTTCACGCCGTGGCGGCCCGAGTTCTTGTTGAGCACCAGGATGCCGCCGCGGGGCAGGCCCACGTCGCGGGCGTCCATGATCTCGTAGGTCTCCAGCAGCTTGAGGATACCGTGCTGGTGGACGCCCGACTGGTGACGGAAGGCGTTGGCCCCCACGATGGCCTTGTTGGGCTGCACCACCATCCCCGTCAGGTCGGACACCAGGCGGCTCACCTTGTGGAGCTGAGTCGTGTCCACGTTGGTGCTCAGGCCGAAGAGGTCGTGGCGGGTCCTGATGCCCATCACTATCTCTTCCAGCGAGGCGTTGCCCGCCCGCTCACCGATGCCGTTGATGGTGCACTCCACCTGGCGGGCGCCGGCGTGGACGGCGGCCAGGGTGTTGGCCACCGCCAGGCCCAGGTCGTTGTGGCAGTGGATGGAGATAACCGCCTTGTGGATGTTGGGCACGTTCTCCTGGATGCTGCGGATGAACGCCTCGAACTCGTGGGGGATGGCGTAGCCCACTGTATCGGGGATGTTGACGGTGGTGGCGCCGGCCGCGATGCACTCCTCCACCAGCGTGTAAATGTAGTGAGGGTCGGAGCGGGTGGCATCCATGGGCGAAAACTCGACGTTGGGGCAGTACTTCTTGGCCCGCGCCACCGCGGTGCGGGCCATCTCCCGCACCTCGTCGCGGCTCTTCTCCAGCTGGTGCATCATGTGGATGTCCGAGGCGGAGAGGAAGACGTGGATGCGCGGTTCGGCGGCGTGTTTCACCGCCTCCCAGCAGGCGTCCACGTCCTCGGGCACCGCCCGTGCCAGGCCGGCGATGACCACCCCACGTATTTCGCGGGCGATCATGCTCACCGCTTCCAGGTCCCCCGGCGACGACGCCGGAAAGCCCGCCTCCATGATGTCCACGCGCAGCCGTTCCAGCGCGCGGGCGATCTCCAGCTTGTCGTGAGCGTTGAGGGCCACCCCGGGCGACTGCTCACCGTCGCGGAGGGTGGTATCGAAGATCAGCACCTTGTCTTGAGATGACATTTTTCGTCGTACCTCCTCATCCTTAATCGGGTATGCCGGGTTGGGCCCTCACTCCGCCCAGGGCGGAGGAGGGCCGGATAAGGATGAGGGCAAGCGTCGTGTACCGCGGGTCGAAACCCGCGGCTTGGATCGGGAGGCCCCCACCGCACCATGAATGGTGCGGCATGATTTCAGCGCGCATACTTCTCGGGCCGTTCCTTCTGAGTGCGAATGTAATTCAGAACTACTGCCCCAGCACCGTCTCCCACTGGTTCGCGTGCTCTTGCTCGTCCTTCAGGATCCCAATGAGCATCTGCTCGGTTACGTCGTCGTCCTCATCGTCGGCCAGATCGACGAGGCGCTTGTACATCTCGATGGCCGCGTATTCCCCCGCCAGGTCGTCCTGGATCATCTGGCGAAGATCGCCGCCTACCTTGGGGGGACGCGCGCCGGCGGTGCCAGGAACGCCGCCCAGCAGGTCGATGCGCTCAGCCACCTTGTAGGCGTGGTTCATCTCGGTCATGGAGGTGGCTTTGAAGATCTCGCTGACGGCCGCCGACTCGATGCCCCGGCCCTGGATGTGGTGCCAGAGATACTGGATGAGGGCCGTCAGTTCCTCCGATAGCGCCTCATTCAGCCCAGCGATCAGTTGCTCGCTAGCCTTAGCCATTGGGGTCCTCCTTCTTTCTGCGACTCAGTCCTTCCGCGGGAGCCAGCTCATCATAGCACGCAGCCCCTTGCCCACCTGCTCGATCTGGTGCTCGGCGTTCTGCTTGCGGAGGGCTAGGAAGTGCGGCCGCCCCGCCTGGTTCTCCAGGATCCACTCGCGGGCGAAGGCGCCGCTTTGCACTTCCTCCAAGATCTCGCGCATGGTCTCGCGGACGTTCTCGTCGATGACCCGTGGGCCGCGAGTGTAGTCACCGTACTCCGCCGTATCGCTTATCGAGTAGCGCATGTAGGACATGCCGCCCTCGTAGAACAGGTCGACGATGAGCTTGAGCTCGTGCATGCACTCGAAGTAGGCGATCTCCGGCTGGTAGCCGGCCTCGACCAGCGTCTCGAAGGCGGTCTTGACCAGGGAGGTGACGCCGCCGCAGAGCACCGTCTGCTCGCCGAAGAGGTCCGTCTCCGTCTCCTCGGCGAAGGTGGTCTCCAGCACGCCGGCGCGGGTGGCGCCGATGCCCTTGGCGTAGGCCAAAGCCACCTGCTTGGCCGTCTTGGTGTAGTCCTGATAGATGGCCACCAGGGCCGGCACGCCGGAGCCCTCCACGAAGACCTCGCGGACGCGGTGGCCGGGGCCCTTGGGCGCGATCATGGTTACGTCTATGTTGGGCGGCGGCACTATCTGGTGGAAGTGGATGTTGAACCCGTGGGCGAACATCAGTGTCTTCCCCGCCGTCAGCGTCGGCTCGATGCCCTCGTAGTAGACCTGCTTCTGGATCTGGTCCGGCACCAACATCATCATGATGTCGGCCTTCTGGGCCACAGCCACCGTCTCCAGCACCGTGAAGCCGGCCGCCTCGGCCTCCAGGCAGGCCTTACAACCGGGGTACTCCGCCACCAGCACGTTGCAGCCGCTGTCCCTGAGGTTCAGGGCGTGGGCGTGCCCCTGGCTGCCGTAACCGATGACGCCGATGGTTTTGTCCTTCAGAAGCGCCAGGTCGGCGTCCTTCTCGTAGTAGCTCTTGACCATCAGTGCGTTCTCCTTTCCGCCTGCCCTCTACCTCGCGGAGTAGGGCGGCTCGCTCTCCGGGTAGCGCTGGAAGAGTTCCTCCCCCAAGTCGTGGCGCGCGGGCGTCGAGCTGTCGGGGCCGCGTACCAGCGCTATGCTGCCGGTGCGCACCAACTCCACCACGCCGTAGTCGGTCAGCAGGTTGTATATCGTGTCGATCTTGTCGCTCTCGCCGGTCACCTCCACGATGATGGAGTCTGGCCCGACGTCCACGATCTCGGCCCGGAAGATGTCCACGATCTCGATGATCTGGCTGCGGATCTGGGCCGTGGCGTGCACTTTGATCAGGGCCAGCTCCCGCGCCACCTTGTTCTCGTCCGAGATGTCGCGGATCTCCACCACCTCCACCAGCTTGTCTAGCTGCTTCACCACCTGGTCGGCGTCGGTGTTGGCGTCCACCACGAAGGTCATGCGCGATAACCCCGCCGTCTCCGAGTGACCCACGGTCAGGCTCTCGATGTTGAACCCCCGCTGCCGCCACTTGCTGGCGATGCGGTTCAGGACGCCCGGCCGGTCCTCCACAAGGGCGATGATGGTGTGCGGGCGTAGTTCTCTCATGCCGTCGTCACCACTTTCTCCTCTTCGAACTGAGGGAGGTCAAGGGTCTCCTGCAGGGCCGCCCCCGGCGGCACCATCGGGAAGAGGTTCTCTTCCCCGTGCACCTGGAAGTCGATGATCACCGGCCCCGGGTGGTCGAGGGCCTTGTAGATGGCCGATTCCACCTGGTGCTTGTCGGTCACCCGCAGGCCAAGGATATCGTAGGCCTCGGCCAGCTTCACAAAGTCCGGGTTCTTGAGGGGCGTCGCGATTCGCCGGTCGCCATAGAAGAGGGTCTGCCACTGGCGTACCATGCCCAGGTAGGCGTTGTCGATGATGGCGAACTTGATGGGCAGGTTGTGCTCCGAGACCACGGCCAGGTTCTGCAGCGTCATCTGGAAGCCGCCGTCGCCGCAAATGGACCACACCAGCTCTCCCGGCTTGGCCACCTGTACTCCTATGGCCGCCGGGATCTCGAATCCCATGGTGCCCAGGCCGCCGGACGTGACGAAGCGCGCGGGCTTGTCCGACCGGTAGTATTGGGCCGCCCACATCTGGTGCTGGCCCACGCCCGTCACCGTGTAGAAGTCGTCGCCGCTGCACTCGTAGATCTTCTGGATCACGTACTGAGGCAGCACCTCGGCCGTATCGCGGATGGTGATTGAAGGGTGCTCCCGCTTCAGGTCGTCGAGACGAGCGAACCAGTCCGGTCGCTCCTTGTGCCCCAGCAGCTTGTTCAGGTCCGTCAGCACTGCCTTCACATCGCCGTGAAGGGCGGCCGCGGGCTGCACGTTCTTCCCGATCTCGGCCGCGTCGATGTCCACGTGCACGATCTGGGCGCCCGGCGCGAAGTCCCGCAGGCGCCCCGTCACGCGGTCGTCGAACCGCATCCCGATGCCCAGCAGCAGGTCCGACTCGCTTATGGCGATGTTGTTCCAGTACATGCCGTGCATGCCGGGCATCCCCAGATTCAATGCGTGCGAGCCGGGGAAGCCGCCGATGCCCAGCAGCGTGGTGATTACGGGGATGTTGGCCTTCTCCGCCAACTCTCGCAGCTCATCGAAGGCGCCGGAGATGATTACCCCGTGGCCTGCCAGGATCAGTGGCCGCTCCGACTGAGCGATGAGCTCCGCCGCCTTGTCGATCTGCTCTTTGTCGGCGACCACGTTAGGCCGGTAGCCGCGCAGCTCCATCCTCTCCGGATAGACGAACTCCGCCCGCTGCTGGAAGACGTCGCGAGGGACGTCGATGAGCACCGGGCCCGGCCGGCCCGTGGAGGCGATGTAGAACGCCTCGCGCATCATGCGCGGCAGATCGCTCGCGTCCAGCGCCAGGTAGTTGTGCTTGGTGACCGGCAGCGTGATGCCGGTGATGTCTGCCTCCTGGAAGCCGTCGCGCCCGATGAGCCCCGTCACCACCTCGCCGGTGATGGCCACCATGGGCACCGAGTCCAACCAGGCGTTGGCGAGGCCGGTCACCAGGTTCGTGGCGCCCGGCCCAGAAGTGGCAAAGCAAACGCCTACCTTGCCCGTCACGCGGGCGTAGCCATCGGCGGCGTGTGCTGCGCACTGCTCATGTTTCACCAAGAAGTGCTGGATCTGTGGGTAATCGGGCAGGGCATCGTACAGGGGCAGGTTGGCCCCGCCCGGCAGACCGAAGATGTGCTCTACCCCCTCCCGCGCCAAGCACTCCATGATCATCCCAGCTCCGTTACGCTCCATCCCTTCTCCTCCCCCAATGTGGGTTCTACACCGCAACCGGATAAGGTTGCGGGATCAGCTTCATCGATCGGACTTGTTCTATTGAGGACCCCTAAGGACGTCGACCGGGCCCTCAGCGCTCCAGGATGGCGCCCCGGCTGGCGCTGGTCACCGCCTGAGCGTAGCGCCGCAGGTAACCGTAGTCGATCTTGGGCTTGAAGGGCGGCACCTCCGCCAGACGGGCGGCCAGCGCCTCCGCACCCATCGCCGCCTCCAGGCGTAGGCCGGGGATGTCGATCACGATCTCATCGCCATCCCGCAGACCGGCGATGGGCCCGCCGGCCGCCGCCTCCGGCGATACGTGGCCGATGGCAGCACCGCGCGTGCCTCCTGAGAACCGACCGTCGGTGATGAGGGCCACCTTGTCGTCCACGCCCATGCCGCTGAGCATGGACGTGGGCGACAGCATCTCCGGCATCCCCGGACCGCCGCGTGGCCCCTCGTAACGCAGCACCAACACGTCCCCTTCCTTGAAGTCCCTTCTCATAATGCTCTCGGTGCACTCGTCCTCGGAGTTGAAGCAGCGGGCCGGCCCCCGGTGTTGCATCATCTTGGGGTCTACCGCCGCCGCCTTGACCACCGCCCCCTCCGGCGCCAGATTGCCGAACAGGACCGACAGCCCGCCCCGCGGCGAGTGTGGCTCGGCGAAGGGCCGGATTACACCCCGGTCGCGGACCGACGCCCGGGCGATCGTCTCGCCCACGGTACGGCCCGTAACCGACGGCACCTCCAAGTGTAGAACCGACTGGATCTCCTTCATGACCGCTTCCACGCCGCCGGCCCGCTGCAGGTCCTGAAGGTGGTGCGGGCCCGCCGGGCTCAGCCGGCAGAGGTGGGGTGTCTGAGCGCTGATGTCGTTGATCAACGAGAGCGGGAAGTCGGCCTGCGCCTCGTGAGCGATGGCCAGGAAGTGGAGGATCGAGTTCGTGCTGCCGCCCAGCGCCGTATCCACCGCCAGGGCATTCCAGATCCCTTCCCGCGTGACGATCTGGCGCGGCCGCAGGTCCATCTCCAGCACCTTCATGATCTGGGCGCCGGCCTGCTTGGCCAGCCGGATGCGGCCGGCGTCCACGGCCGGGATGGTGCCGTTGCCGGGCAGGGCCATCCCCAGGGCCTCGGTGGCGCAGTTCATCGTGTTGGCGGTGAACATGCCCGCGCAGGAGCCGCAGGTGGGGCAGGCCAGCTCCTCGAGGCGCCGCAGGTCCTCTTCCTTCATCTCCCCCTTGGCGACTCGCCCCACCGCTTGGAACACGGAGATCAGGTCCACCGCCTGGCCGTCCATCTGGCCGGCCAGCATCGGCCCGCCGGACACGAAGATGGACGGTATGTTCACCCGCACGGCCGCCATGAGCATGCCCGGCACGATCTTGTCGCAGTTGGGGATGAACACCAGCGCATCGAAGCCGTGGGCGATGGCCATGCACTCCACCGCGTCGGCGATGACCTCGCGGCTGGGTAGGCTGTAGCGCATGCCGATGTGGCCCATAGCGATGCCGTCGTCGACGCCGGGAACGTTGAGCTCGAAGGGCGTGCCGCCGGCGCCGCGGATGCCCGCCTTCACCGCGTCGGCGATGAGGCGCAGGTGCGTGTGGCCGGGGATGATCTCGTTGTGGCTGTTCACGACGCCGATGAACGGCTTGCTCATCTCGTCGTCGGTGATGCCCAGCGCCCGCAGCAGCGCCCGGTGGGGCGCCCGCTCCAGGCCCCTCTTCACACTATCGCTGCGTCGTGGCCCATCAGAGCTGGCCATGGTCGTTCCCTTCTAGCATCGCACTCGCTTCTCAAAAACGAAATCCCGCCCCTAAAGGGACGGGATCGTCCTGCCAACGGCAGGATGGGTTCCGCGGTACCACCCTTCTTCCCCGGCCTGTCGGCGTGCCACGCCGCCAAACAAAATCCCGCCCCAAAGGGATCCCGCTGGGGCGGGACGGCGCCACCCTTCTTCCCCGACCTGTCGGAGCTCTCCAGGCGCGTTAACGGACGCCAACCGTCCGGGGCTACTCCCTTTTCGCCCTGGCGGCTCTGGGGCGAGTTCGAGGCCTTCTGCTGTCGGGCTCCCACCTTTGCCCCGGCTCTCTATCCCGATGCGCTTCCGCCATCGGGGTCCTTCTCTGAAGGACAGCAGAGAAACGCCTCTACTACTCCCCTTCCACGCCTTTGCTTCTCTCGGCTAGGGTGTCGGCATTGTAGCAACCCCGGTAGCCGGTGTCAAGAAAACCAACAGAACCGTGGGCGTCGTTCGCTGTGTCCACCGCCATCGTAGGGGCGCACAGCTGTGCGCCCCTACGCATCACGTCGCAGCTGCAGGCCTTTAGGCCTGCCGGACACGGAACAACCGGATGATTCCGCGGGGGTCTTCAGACCCCCGCCTACATTGGTGGGAAAGCGTAGGGGCGGCTCGCGAGCCGCCCCTACGTGGCTACTTGCCCTTCGGATGGTCTAGGACGCGACCGGCATCACGCAGGTCACGCCCTCGGCCGTGATCAGCACCAACAGCGGGTCGTACTGGGTCAGCGGGAGCATGTTGGACAGCTCCGTGACGCCCGGTACGAAGCGGTGGAAGACCTGTGCCGAGTCCACCCACTCGTAGGCGATGCTGAACTTGCCGCTGATGCAGGTCAGCGCCGTCTCCGGGGCCGTCGCCGAGGCGCCCGTCCACACGAAGTTGTGCCAGCCCGCCGGGCTCAGGTTCACCGTGCGCGTGCCTGCCGGCGCGCCGCCCACGGTGTGCGACGTGCAGTCGAAGTTGTCCGGCTCCGTCGCGTCTCCCGTGTCGCTCGCCTCGCCCACGGCCGTGCAGTCGAGGCTCGGATCATCGGCGTCGTCGTTGGCCTCGGTGATGGCGTTGGCGGGGTCCACCCGCGCCCCGTTCAGCACCGTGCCGCTGGTGGCCGTGACCGTGGTATTCACCGTCAGCGTGACGCTGGCTCCGGAGGCGATGCTGGCCGCCGTGCAGTTGATCTCCGGCCCCGCCACGTCGGCGCAGGTGACGCCGGTGCCCGGCGTGACGCTGGTCAGGGACAGCCCCGAGCCGACCGTGTCACGGATGGCCACGTTCGATGCCGCGCCGTTCGTCGCGGTCACCGTGACGGTGTAGACGATGGTGCCGCCCGTGGCCACCGAGGAGCCGTCGCTGGGCGAGGCCGACTTGGTCACGCTCAGGTTCAGCGCTCCCACCGTGTGCGACGTGCAGTCGAAGTTGTCCGGCTCGGTGTCGAGTCCTACATCGCTTCCCTCGCCCACGGCGGCGCAGTCCAGGGCGTCATCGTCCGCGTCGTCGTTCGCCTCAGCGATGATGTTGCCGGGGTCGACCCGGGCGCCGTTCAGCAACGTACCGCTGGTGGCCGACACCGTGGCGGTCACGGTCACCGTGACGCTGGACCCGGCGGAGATGGTGGCCGCCGTGCAGTCGAGGTCCGGTCCGGTGGTGTCCGTGCAGGTCACCCCGGCGCTGCCGACGATGGAAACAAGCGTCAGACCCGTACCGAGGGTGTCCCGGATGGGCACGCTGGTGGCCGCGACGCCGGTGGCGCTAACGGTGATGGTGTAGATGATGGTGGAGCCGTTGGCCACGCCCGAGCCGGTCGCCGGCGAGGCCGTCTTGGTGAGGGTCAGGTCCAGTGCTCCGCCCACGGTGTGGGACGTGCAGTCGAAGTTGTCCGGCTCGGCCGTGTCGGCGTCCGCGTCCTCGTCCACGGTGGAGCAGTCCAGGGCGGGGTCGTCGGCATCGTTATTGACCTCGCCGATGATGTTCTGCGGGTCCACCCTGGCCCCGTTCAGCACCGTGCCGCTGCTAGGCGTGACCGTTGCGTTCACCAGCACCGTCCGGCTCTGGCCCGGGGCGATCGTGTCAGCCGTGCAGTTGAGTATCGGTGGCGCCATATCGCCGCAGGTCACCCCCGGGCCAGGCTGGACACCGCCGACGGCCAGCAAGGTCAGTCCCGAGCTCAGGGTGTCGCGGATGGCGACGTCCTTGGCCGTGCCGGTGGCGGTGTTCAGGTTGGCCACCGTTAGGGTGTAGTAGATGATCGTGTTCTGCCCCACGGTGGTCGTCTCCAGCGGGTTGGCCGTCTTGGTGATGGTCAGGTCGGCGTTGGCCACCGTCATCGACATGCAGTCGAAGTTGTCGGGCTCCTCCACGGGAGCAGCGTCGGTCTTCTCGCCCACGCCCGAGCAGTCGCTGGCGCCTTCATCGTCGCCGTCGTCGCCATCGGTGTCGCCGGCGTCGACGGCGGCGGCGTCGTTCCCCTCCTCTGTCACC
>Ga0209253_10003089_pt1 | contig 14680 bp, 11 predicted proteins | sample FrelakmetBRP12BR_FD_187145 | JGI IMG/M metagenome (GOLD analysis project Ga0209253, IMG submission 187145) | Freshwater lake sediment microbial communities from the University of Notre Dame, USA, for methane emissions studies - BRP12 BR (SPAdes)... | ecosystem: Environmental > Aquatic >...
TACTCGAGCGACTCCCGCATCCAGCTCGTCGCAAGCAGCTGCTCGCGCGCGGCCGCGCTATCGGCCGGGGGGACGGGCGGGGCAAGCGTACAGGCAGCGGTTGCGACGGCGAACGCCGTCGCAAAGAGCCGAGCCCACCCCTTCATCCTCGCCGTTCTACTCGTGCCTTGAAACGACAGTCCGGTGGCGGTGGCACGGGTCAGAACGGAATGTCGTCGTCCATGCTGCCGATGTCGCCCGCGGGCGATTTCTTCGCGGCAGGCGCACGGGGCATCGCGGCCGGCGCGGAATCAGGCTCGTCGCGACCCGTCGGCTCGCCCATCCCGCCGCGCGAGCCGAGGAGCTGCATGTTGTCGGCCATGATCTCGGTGGTGTAGCGCTCCTGGCCTTCCTTGTCCTGCCACTTGCGGGTACGCAGCCTCCCCTCGACGTACACCGGCGAGCCTTTCTTCAGGTACTCGCCCGCGATCTCGGCCAACCGGCCGCGGAAGACAACGCGGTGCCACTCCGTCTCTTCCTTGTTTTCGCCGGTGTTGCGGTCCTTCCAGCGGAACGTGGTGGCGATGTTCGCGTTCGTGATCGCCGCGCCGTCGGTCATGTAGCGTGTCTCGGGATCGCGACCGAGGTTGCCGAGAATGATCACTTTGTTGACGGAGGCCATGGGGGAGTCCTTTCGTTTCGGTGCGTGCCGCCGCAGCGCCAAGTGTGCCGCGACCGCCAGGGAATGCCGCAATTGTGCCGGAACTCGGTCGGGCGCACCGCTGGGTGAAGTGCGGCTGCGACTGCAGCTCAGGCGCGGCCTTCGACGAGCCGCATCACGCTCGCCTCATCCCACCCCGGCATCACCTTGAGGTGCGCTACGCGCTCGGAGGCGACCACGACAGCGTCCCGGACGCCGGCTACGCTCCTGAGTGCGTGCGGCAGCGCTTCGAGATCGACGCTTGCGGCGATCGCCACCGTCCGGCTCGAAACGGGCGGCGGCACACGCATCGGCGCGGCTAGCAGCGCCCACAGGGCCATCGTTCCGGCGCCAAGGAGGAACACCGCCCGCGCCCCAAAGTGCTGTGCGATCCAGCCGCCGGCTGCGCCACCGGCGAACAGGCCGAGCGCAAGCATGGTGTTGTAGACGGCGAGCGCGGTCGCCTTCGCCGCCGGCGGCGCGATGCGCGAGACGAGCGACGGGATGCTCGCCTCGAGAATGTTGAACGCCACGAAATAGGCGAGCAGCAGCACGACCACCGCCGGGAAGCTTTCGAGCCAGAGCGCGAAGCCGAGCTGCACGGCAAGCTGCGCACCGATCGCGGCGAGGAAGATGCGCTTCGCGCGACCCTTGCGCTCCGCGGCCATGATCGGCGGCAGCATCAGAACGAAGGACGCGAGCACGACCGGCAGGTACACCTGCCAGTGCTGCTGCACGTCCAGTCCGCCGTACTCCACCAGTGCGCGCGGGACGACGACGAACATAGCCATCTGCGCGACGTTGAGCGCGAAGATGCCGAAGTTGAGACGCAGCAACTCGATGTTGCCGAAGATCGCTTCGCGCGTCGCAGGACCGAGGTCGGGCGCCTCGGCGACGTGCTTCGCCGGTTCGGGCGGCACCAGTGTCGTGGTGACCCAGATCGCGACCAGGGCGAGCACACCGATGAACACGAAGATCCCCGACATCCCCACCCATCGGTAGAGCGCGGGTGCAGCGACGAGCGAAAGTGCGAAGACCAGCCCTATGGACGCGCCGATCATCGCCATCACCTTCGTGCGATGCTCCTCGCGGGTGAGGTCGGCGGCGAGCGCCATCACCGCGGCCGAGATCGCGCCGGCACCCTGGATCGCGCGGCCGAGAATCGTTGTCCAGATGTCGGTCGCCGCGGCAGCAATGAAGCTGCCGGCGGCGAACAGCGCGAGGCCGATGATGATGACGAGCTTCCGGCCGTAGCGGTCGGCGGCAATGCCACACGGGATCTGCAGCAGGGCCTGCGTGAGCCCATAGATACCGAGCGCAAGGCCGACAAGCGTAAGGTTGTCGCCGCCCGTGAGCTCGGGCGCATGCACCGCGAAGACAGGGAGGATCAGGAACAGCCCCAGCATCCGCAGCCCGAACAGCCCGGCGAGCGAAACGCTCGCACGCAACTCCTCGCGTGACATGCGGCTCCGGGGGACGCCGGACGACATACGGAAAGTGGCGTGTCAGAACCGAAGTCTCGTATAGTAACAAATTTGCCTTTTTCGCCTCGGCTTCGATACCGCGGATTTTGCGCGGATGAACGCGGATCAATGGGTTCAGAGCTTCTCCACGCGCCGCTCACGGAAGCCATCGTCGGCGGGTTCTACGACGTCTACAACGAACTCGGGCACGGCTTTCTCGAGTCTGTCTATCGTCGCTCGCTCCTCATAGCGCTCCGGGATCGAGGACTGCGTGTCGAGGCAGAGGTTGAGGTCGCCGTGCGGTTCAGGGAACGCGAGGTCGGAAGCTTCCGCGCCGATCTCGTGGTGGAGGACGCTGTCGTGGTAGAGCTTAAGGTCGCCCGTGCGATCGATCCGGTTCACGAAGCGCAGCTGTTGCACTATCTCAAGGCCTCGCGACTCGAGGTCGGACTGCTGCTCAACTTCGGCGAGCAACCGCGATTCAAGCGCCTGGTACTCGCCAACACGCGGAAGAATCCGCGTTCATCCGCGTAGATCCGCGGTTTTCTCTTGATGGACCAGATTCGCATCCGCGGCGCACGCACGCACAACCTCAAGAACCTCCACCTCGACCTTCCGCGCGGGAAGCTCGTCGTGATCACGGGGCTCTCCGGGTCGGGGAAGTCTTCGCTCGCGTTCGACACGCTCTACGCCGAAGGTCAGCGGCGTTACGTCGAGTCGCTCTCGGCATACGCGCGCCAGTTCCTCCAGCTCATGGAGAAACCGGACGTCGACATGATCGAGGGCCTTTCGCCGGCGATCGCCATCGAGCAGAAAGCCGCGAGCCACAATCCGCGATCGACCGTCGGCACCGTCACCGAGATCCACGACTATCTGCGGCTTCTCTACGCGCGCGTCGGTACGCCTTACTGCCCCGACCACCAGCTTCCGCTCGAGGCGCAGTCGGTCGCGCAGATGGTCGACCACGTACTCGCGCTGCCGGAAGACACGAAGCTCATGATCCTCGCGCCGGTCGTCGCCGGCCGCAAGGGCGAGCAGCACGAGCTCCTCGACGAGCTTCGCGCGCAGGGCTTCGTACGCGTGCGCATCGACGGCGCCGTGCACGAGATCGACTCGGCGCCGAAGCTCGCCAAGCACAGCAAGCACACGGTCGAGGTCGTGGTCGATCGCCTGCGGGCGCGCACGGACGCGAAGCAGCGCCTCGCCGAGTCGTTCGAGACCGCGCTGCGCCACGCCGACGGCCGCGCGATCGCGGTCGACACCGATACCGGCAAGGAGCACCTCTTTTCGGCGAAGTTCGCCTGCCCCGTGTGCAGCCATTCGCTGCCGGAGCTCGAGCCGCGGCTTTTCTCGTTCAACAACCCGGTGGGCGCGTGCCCGCAGTGCGACGGCCTCGGCACGATCGAGTTCTTCGATCCCAAGCGCATCGTCGCGCTGCCCCACCTCTCGCTCGCCTCCGGGGCGATCCGTGGTTGGGACCGTCGCAACCAGTTCTACTTCCAGCTGCTCACCAGCCTGGCGCGGCACTTCGGATTCGATATCGAGACGCCGTTCGAGCAGTTGCCGCAAGCGGTCCAGGAGAAGGTGCTCTACGGCACCCGGGAGAAGCTTCCCTTCTCCTATCTCTCCGAGCGCGGACGCACCGTCACCAAAGAGCATCCGTTCGAGGGCGTGATTCCGAACTTCGAGCGGCGGCACAAGGAAACGGACTCCATCGTCGTGCGCGAAGAGCTCGCGAAGTACCTCAACGTGAAGTCCTGCCCGTCGTGCGAGGGCACGCGACTCAGGCGCGAGGCACGGCACGTCAAGGTCGGCGACCGCGCGATCTACGAGGTGAGCCGCGAGCCGCTGCGCGAAACGCTCGCGTTTTTCCGTGCGCTCGCGCTCCCCGGCGCGAAGGCGAGCATCGCTGAGCGCATCGTGAACGAGATCGCCTCGCGGCTGCAGTTCCTGGTCAACGTCGGGCTCGACTATCTGTCGCTCGATCGCTCGGCCGACACGCTTTCGGGCGGGGAGGGCCAGAGGATTCGCCTCGCGTCGCAGATCGGCTCGGGCCTCACCGGCGTCATGTACGTGCTCGACGAGCCGTCGATCGGGCTGCACCAGCGCGACAACGGCCGTCTGCTCGAGACCCTGAAGCAGCTGCGCGACCTCGGGAACAGCGTCATCGTGGTCGAGCACGACGAGGAAGCGATCCTCTCGGCGGACTTCGTGGTGGACATGGGGCCGGGGGCCGGAGAGCACGGCGGCGAAGTCGTCGCGCAGGGCACCCCGGCGGAGATCATGCGCGCCGGGAACTCCCTCACGGGCGAGTATCTCTCGGGCAAGCGCGCTATCCCCCTGCCGCGCCGGCGCGCACGGCCCGACAAGTCGAAATGGATCACGGTCAAGGGCGCGCGCGGCAACAACCTGAAGGGCATCGACGTCGCGGTGCCGGCCGGGCTCTTCACGTGCGTGACGGGCGTGTCCGGTTCGGGCAAGTCGACGCTGGTCACCGATACGCTCTGCGCCGCAGTCGCGCGCGAGCTCTACGGCTCGGCGGCCGAGCCGGCAGCGCACGATGCGATCGAAGGGCTCGACCTCTTCGACAAGGTGGTGAACGTGGATCAGTCCCCGATCGGCCGCACGCCGCGGTCGAACCCCGCCACCTATACCGGGCTCTTCACGCCGATCCGCGAGCTCTTCGCGGGCGTGCCGGAGGCGCGCAGCCGCGGGTACGGCCCCGGCCGGTTCTCCTTCAACGTGAAGGGCGGGCGCTGCGAAGCCTGTCAGGGCGACGGCCTGATCAAGGTCGAGATGCACTTCCTCCCGGACATCTACGTGCCCTGCGACGTCTGCCACGGGAAGCGCTACAACCGCGAGACGCTCGAGATCCGTTACAAGGGCAAGAGCATCCACGAGGTGCTCGGCATGACGGTCGAGCAGGCGCACGAGTTCTTCCGCGCGGTGCCGACGGTCGCGCACAAGCTCGCGACGCTCGTGGACGTTGGCCTCGGCTACATCACGCTCGGTCAGTCCGCCACCACCCTGTCCGGGGGCGAGGCGCAGCGCGTGAAGCTCGCGCTCGAGCTCTCCAAGCGCGAGACCGGCCGGACGCTCTACATCCTGGACGAACCGACAACGGGGCTGCATTTCCAGGACATCGATCTGCTTCTCAAGGTGCTCCAACGCCTGCGCGACGCAGGCAACACCGTGATCGTGATCGAGCACAACCTCGACGTGATCAAGACCGCCGACTGGGTGATCGACCTGGGCCCGGAAGGCGGCGATGGCGGTGGCACGGTCGTGGCGCAAGGCACGCCCGAGGACGTCGCGGCGAGCGCGGGGAGCTATACCGGGCGCTACCTCCGCCCGGTGCTCCGGAAACCGACGAAGGAGACGCGGGCCGCGGCGGTGTGATTTGCGTAGCGCACAATGAAGCGAGGGGTCGGGGGCCCGAGCCGATGCGCTGTCACCGAGCCGGGAAAAGCGCTGCGGCACTATCTCACCCCTGGTAAGCACGATCGAGGTACAACGCGATGAAGCCTGGCCGCAACGACCCCTGCCCCTGCGGCAGTGGAAAGAAGTACAAGCACTGTTGCCTGTTGAAGGACGATGCGCCGCCGGATCCTGACGATCTGGCGTGGCGGCGCGTCATGCGCGCAACCGAAGGGCTGCCGGCGGCTCTCCTGCGCACCGCGAAGAGTCACTTCGGCGCAGCGGCACTCGACGAGGCTTGGGACGAATTCAATCTCTGGGAAATCGACGAGCCCTTCGACCCCGACACGCCCCATATGCCGGTCTTTATGCCGTGGTTTCTCTTCGACTGGCTGCCCGACTCCGAGACAACCGACGTGCCGGAGGCGGCATGCGACACGACCGCCGTGCAAGCCTACCTACGCACCGCCGGACAGCGCCTCGACCCCCTCACCAGGCGCTATGTCGAGGCGGCGGCCGCTGCCCGGTTCAGCTTCCACGAGATCGTCAGCTGCACGCCGGGACGCGGCTTTCGCCTGCGCGACGTGCTGCTCGGGAGCGAGGCCGACGTGCTCGAACGCAAGGGTTCGACGGGTGTGACCCCCGGTGACCTGCTCTACGCGAAGGTCGTGCCCATCGAGGGCATAGCGGTGCTCGAGGGCTGCACGCCGGTCCTGATCCCGCCCCGGTACAAGACCGGCCTCATCGACTTCCGGTCGGAGGTCTCGCCCGAGCAGGACTCATCCAACGCTAACCTGCTGTGCGACTACGATTTCGAGCTGCGGGAGTTGTATCTGAGCATCGCGGACGAACTCCTCTATCCCAGCGCCCCGGCAGTGGCCAACACCGACGGCGACCCGCTCGAGTTCCATACGCTCGTCTACGACATCGACTCGCCGCGACAGGCGTTCGACGCGCTCAAGGACCTCGCCGACGGCATGCCCGAGGACGAGCTTCTGCAAGGCGCCGAGCTCGACGCGGCGGGCGACCTCGTCCGCGCCGAGATCCTCTGGCGCCGCGCGGGTAACCCCGTCCACGCAGGCATGGAGAACACCACGCTCGGCACGATCCGCATCGCACCCAGTCGCCTCGAAGCCGACGTCAACTCCGCGGAGCGAGCGGCGAAACTGCGCGTGCTCATCGAACAGCGCCTCGGTGACCATGCCCGCTTTCGCATAGCGAAGGTCGAGTCACTCCAGTCGCTGATGGACCGCAAGCGGACCCCACAGGAAGAAGCGGCCGCTCGCGAGCGGCAAGCGGAGCACGAGCGCTTGGCCGCCCTGCCCGAAGTCCAGGCAAAGATCGCCGAGATGATGCGCAAGCACTACCGCAGCTGGGTCGACCAGAAGATCCCCGCGCTCGGCGACCGCACCCCGCGCGACGCGGTGCGCGACCCGGATGGTCGCGAGGCAGTCGAAGCGTTGATCAATCAGGCCGAGCGCGACGGAGCCGCGATGAAGCCCCCGCTCGATCCCGAGATCCTGACGGAGGTGAGAGCGGTGTTGGGGTTGAAGAAGGAGGCTTGAAGCCGGGTCGCGCGCTTTGAAAAGTAGGCGTCCTCGCGCCACGCGAGAAGGGCGAGATCGGGTTGCGGCATGAACTTGCTGCAGGGACGCCGAACGAAACCAAGCATCCCGGATACGACGGAACGAGCGATCAGCCTACGTCGAAGCCGTCACCTGCACTTCGCTGCCGCGTCTGACGACCAGGTCCTTGTCGCTGCCCACCGGCACCGCCTTGACTTTCCAGATGTCCTCGCAGTACTCCCGAACCGCTCGGTCAGACGAGAACTTGCCGATGCGTGCCACGTTCAGGATCGACATCCTGGTCCAGCGCCGAACGTCATGGTAGGCGCGCTGCGCCTCTTCCTGACGGGCAATGTAGGCTGCATAGTCGGCCAGCACCATGTACGGATCGTGGTAGATGAGGCCATCGACCAGGGGCCGGAACACCTCGGTGTCGCCGCCCGAAAAAAAACCGCTGCGGATCTGATCCAGGGCCTCGCGTAGCTCTGGTTCCCGGTCGTAGATCTCTCTCGAACGGTAGCCCTCGCGCTCCAGGCGACGGACGTCTTCGGCAGTGAGTCCGAACAGAAAGAAGTTCTCGGCACCGACCTCCTCGCGGATCTCGATGTTTGCCCCGTCGAGGGTGCCGATGGTGAGCGCCCCGTTCATGGCGAACTTCATGTTGCCCGTACCCGATGCTTCCTTGCCCGCGGTGGAGATCTGTTCGGACAGATCCGCTGCCGGATACACGAGGTGCGCGTTCTTGACGTTGAAATTCGGCAGGAAGACCACCTTGAGGCGGTCGCCGACGGCGTGGTCGTTGTTGATCACCTCACCCACGGAGTTGATCAACTTGATGATGTGTTTCGCCATCGTGTAGTTCGGCGCGGCCTTCCCGGCGAATATGACCGTGCGCCCCACGTGCGCGCTTTGCGGAAAGCGGCGGATGCGGTTGTAGAGCGTGATCACGTGCAGCACGTTGAGGTGCTGCCGCTTGTACTCGTGGATCCGCTTCGCCTGGATGTCGAACATCGAACCCGGATCCGGGCTGATGCCGGTACGCTCCTGGATCAGCCGCGCGAGTTTCACCTTGGCCTCGCGCTTCACGCGCATCCACTCGTCCTGAAAACCGGAATCATCCACGAATGCTTCGAGCCGGCGTGTCTCGTTGAGCGCGGTGATCCACGTCTTGCCGATCCTGGAAGTCACCAGGCGGGAAAGCCCCGGATTGGAGAGCACCATGAAGCGGCGAGGCGTCACGCCGTTGGTCTTGTTGTTGAACTTCTCCGGCCACATTTCGTAGAAGTCGCGCAGGGTCTCCTGCTTCAGCAGCTCGGAGTGCAATGCGGCCACCCCGTTGATGGCGTGGCAGCCGACACAGGCAAGATTCGCCATGCGGACACGGCCTTCGCCGTGGTTGTCGATCAGGGACATGCGTTGCACTCGCGCGTCGTCCCCGGGGTAGCGAGCGCGCACCTCGTCCAGGAACCTGTGATTGATCTCGAAGATCAGCTCCAGGTGTCGCGGCAGGAGCGACGCGAACAGCCCGATGGGCCAGGTTTCCAGCGCCTCGGGCAGCAGGGTGTGGTTGGTGTAGGCGAAGGTGCGCAATGTGATGTCCCACGCCGGCTCCCACTCCAGGTCGTATTCGTCCAGCAGAAGCCGCATCAGCTCCGCCACGGCAATCGCCGGGTGGGTGTCGTTGAGCTGCACGGCATACTTTTCCGGGAAGCGCTCGATCGGCTTCTCGGCCTGGAAAAAGATGCGCAGCATGTCGCGCAGCGAGCAGGAAACGAAGAAGTACTGCTGCTGCAGCCGCAAGGCCTTTCCGACCTCCGGCTCGTCGTTCGGGTAGAGCACTTTCGAGATCGTCTCCGAGCCGATCTTCTCGCCCACCGCCCCGTAGTAGTCGCCGCGGCTGAAGGCGGCGAGGTCGAAGGAATCGCAGGCTTCCGCCTTCCATAAGCGCAGCAGGTTTGCCGTTCCCACCGCGTAGCCCGGGATCGGCGTATCGCAGGCAACCCCCCTGATGACGCTGTCCGGAATCCAGCGTGCCCGGTAGCGGCCATCGGCATCGTGTCTGCCCTCGGTGTGTCCGCGCAGCTTGACTTCGAAGGCAAGCTCGGGGCGCAGCATCTCCCACGGATTCCCGAACCGCAGCCACGTGTCCGCGAGCTCCACCTGCCACCCGTACTTGATCGCCTGCTCGAATATCCCGAACTCGTAGCGGATGCCATAACCGATGGCCGGGATTTGCAGCGTCGAAAGCGAATCGAGATAACAGGCGGCGAGCCGCCCCAAGCCGCCACTCCCCAGGCCGGGCTCTTGCTCCTGTTCGAGCAGATCCTCCAAAGAGATACCGAGCTCGCCCATCGCCTGCCGGGTCGGTTCCCAGATGCCGAGGTTGATGAGCGCGTTGCCCAAGTGCGGACCGGGCAGAAACTCCGCCGACATGTAGCAGACCGTGCGCACCTTCTCGGCATGATAGGTCGCGCTGGTGTTGATCCAGCGCATGAGCAACCGGTCGCGCACCGTGAACGCGAGAGCCATGTACTGGTCGTTTTTCGTCGCGATTTTGGGAAAGCGCGCCTGGAGGCAGAACAGGTTGCCCAGGAAATCGCGTTTGATCGCATCCGCGCTCAGACCGGTGCGCGAATGTTCGTGGGCGACAGCCTCGCTCGGAAGCTGCCGGCTCGCCGTTTCAGAAGGAACTTCCGATCGGTCGCTGGCTCCTGATGGAGCCACTGCCAATGCCGGTGTGTCGCCAGGTCCCTCAGTAGACATGACTCGGTTTCCTCATCAATTCTGTTCGCGGCGCATCGTGCCGGCTGATCCTCTCGTCGGAGAGATGACACGGCGTTTGGCGCCAAGGGCCGGGACGCGGCGTGTGCTGAAGATCGAGCAAACTCCGCCGACAGGGATCAAAGTATCCGCGTTTGACGGGACTGATCAAGCACAAACGAACACACGCACCGGTGTTGTCCATGGCGGCCGGTCGTCTGGGTCAACGCCGTTATCCCCGGGCAGGTACGGATCGGATTCCCTGCCACAAGGCCGAAACTGTCGGCCGCGGGTGCTGGCCACGCCTTCGGTTCATGATACCGCGACCCGCGACGCGAGCTTGAAGTGCCGCGCTGCCGCGGCCATGTGTCGGTCGGTCGTGTAGATCTCCCGCAGCCCATGTTCACGCGCGCACGCGAGATGCAGGACGTCCGCAGAGCGCAGAAACACGGTTCTTGGCAACTTCCTGATGGCCACCGCCGCCGTCGCCACCAGCGCGGCCGTGACCGGCAACCAGGTCCACAGGCCCGCAGCGCAATCTTCCGCGAACTGATCGGACACCTCCCGCAAAGCAAGGTCCGAGAACGCCCGCTCTCGCCACTTCCAGTGGAGAGCGGCCGCGACTTCGAGACGGCCCAAGCTTGCGCAGTGAACCCGCCCGAGCCGCTCCGCCAGCGCGCGAACCGCCGCGCTCTCGGGCTCGTCGACGCAAAACTTGACGATAAAGGCGGAGTCGAAATAGCTCACCGCTCGTCGCGGCCCTCGGAAACCATCGCCGTGCTGTCGGTACCGCCCTGCAAGGTGCCGAGCAGCTTTGCGTAGCCCGGCCGAAGCTTCCGCTCGCGGAAACGGTTCTGCCCCGGTTCCTCGACAACGGGAACGATGCGCGCGATCGGCTTGCCGCGGTCGGTCACCGTCACCACACCGAGCCGGGCCGCGCGTCGCACCCATTCGCCTGTCGCCTCGTGGAGCTCGCGGAGAGAGATCATCTTCGAGAGAGATCATCTTCATGTGACGCATCGTGTCACAACGGCATCGCCGGCACAACGAGAGCCGGTCGACAATGCAGGTCAGGGAGGTATCACCACACTGACATCCTCTCTCCCACCAAACCTCGGCAAAGCGCTGCGGCTCTTATCGATGCCCGATGGCCCTTGTTTCGCGGCCAATCCCGAAGGGTCCCTCACCGTACACACCCTCCCGCGGTGCGGTTAGGTGGGCGCGAGGGTGCGCTATGACTCGTCGGCCTTCGCGCCGGGAATCCGCAGCCGCGAGAGCATCCACGCGCCGGCCAACATGAAGAGGCCGATCGACAGCATCGCGAGTCGCTGATTGCCCGTACCGGCACTGACCAGGCCGAAGACGAGCGGCCCGAGGGCAGCGGACACCCGTCCGACCAGGCCGTGGAACCCGAAGTATTCGGACGCTCGCTCGCGGGGCACCATCCGCACGAAGAGGCTGCGGAAGAGGGATTGCGTCGACCCGATAACGAGACCGAGCGTCAACGCGAGCGCCGTCGGCACCCACGGTCCCGTGCCGAGCATCATCAGGGCCAGGATTCCCGCCCAGATCACCAGCGTGACGTAGATCGCGCCGCGCTGCGACCACCGATCGGCGAGCCAACCAAACAAAATCGTCGCCGGGATCGCGGTGAAGTGGAAGAGGAGCGTCAGCTGCAGGATCTGCTCGACCGGCACGCCGAACGTGATCTTGAGGAAGATCGGGATGAAAAGCGTGGCGGTCACGATGCCGTCGTTGACCAGATAGAAGGCAACCAGCAGCTTCGGGATCTCGCGATCGTGCCGCCATGCGCGCAGCGTCGTGAGGATGCGCTCGTATGCCTGCGCAACGGCGCCGCCCGCGTCTTCCGGCTGCATGCTGCCGGGCGGGCGGGGCAAAGCCGCGAGCGCCGGGAGTGCAACCACGAAATAGAACGCGCCGGTGACGAGGAAGGTGCGCGCGAAGGTCTGTGCCGTTGCCTCCGAGAGCCCGCCGCGCGTGAGCGGCAGCGTGACGAAGAAGACCGCCACGGCGCCGAGGTATCCGAGGCCCCAGCCGAGTCCGGAGAGACGGCCCGCACGCCCGGGTGCAGCGACGAAGGGCAGGTACGAGTCGTAGATCGCGACGGCTGTCATGTACGCGAGCTGCGCGACGAAAAAGAGCGAGGTGCCGAGCAGGACGTCGCCCTTCCCGACGGTGCTGAGAAGTGCCGTGGCACCCGCGCTCGCGACGGTCGCGAGGCCCAGAAGGCGGCCGCGATGTCCCGTTACGTCGGCGAGTGCGCCGACGAGCGGCCCGAGCAAACCGGCTGCGATCAACGGCAGCGCGACGGCGATTGCCCAGAGCGCGTCGGCCGCCGCCGAATCGCCAGCGACGTAGGACCGGAAGTACACCGCGTACGCCACCGACGGGATCATCAGTGCGTATGCGGAGCTCGCGACGTCGTAAAGGATCCAGGCGCTCGCGGCGGCCCGACTGGGTGCGGCCACTGCGCTGGTCATGCCGCCGCCCTGCGCATTTCGCATCGCCGCTTTGCCGCCACGGATGACTTGGGCCAAGTTCGGCCGACGCCCTTGACGATGTCCACGTACTCGCCCCCCGCCGGGCGAGTGCGTGAAATCGCCCTTATGGGTGCAATCGTATCAACTCGTCGCATTGCTGGTTCCGCACGCTACGAGAGGGCACCCCCTCGTGCGCCCCGATCCCCGAGGAATCGCGCGGGGCGGCGATTCCCTTTCTCGCGAGACTGCGCCACATGTCGGCAGTTCGCCAGTCCGCGAATGACTCTCGCACCACCGCGATCGGCGATTGCAGCGGACGCAGGCGGCGCTTTGGACAACCTCGCACCCCGTGCGTAGAATCGGCGCCCTCGGGGAGTTTCCGGAAAAGAACGGCGCGCGCGGTGCGCGCCCGCCGACTCCCACGCCACAGGAGCCGAACCGATGACTCACTTTTCCCGCATCGCCCTGGCGGTTGCGGCGAGCCTGACGCTCGCGCTGCCCGCCGTTGCGCAGGAACTCACCGGCACGCTGAAGAAGATCAAGGAGACCGGCGCCATCACCATCGGCCACCGCGAGGCCTCGATTCCATTCTCCTATCTCGACGAAAAGCAGCAGCCGATCGGGTACGCGATGGATCTGTGCATGAAGGTCGTCGACGCGGTGAAGGCCGAGCTCAAGATGCCCAACCTCAAGGTCGCGCTCCAACCGGTGACCTCCGCGAACCGCATCCCGCTGATGCAAAACGGCACCATCGACCTCGAATGCGGCTCGACGACCAACTCGGTGGAGCGCCAGAAGCAGGTCGCCTTCGGTCCGACCTACTTCGTGATCAACGTGACCGCCGCGGTGAAAAAGAACTCGGGCATCAAGACGCTCGCCGACCTGAACGGAAAGACCATCGCGACCACGTCGGGCACGACGTCGGTGCCGCTGCTCAAGAAGTATGAGAAGACGGCCACGATCGACGTGAAGGAGATCTACGGCAAGGATCACGCCGAGTCGATGCAGCTCCTCGCCACCGACCGCGCGGCCGCGTTCGTGATGGACGACGTCCTGCTTGCGGGCCAGATCGCCAACCAGCAGAGCCCGGGCGATTACTTGATCATCGGCGAGTCGCTGCGCCAGGAACCCTACAGCATGATGCTGCGCAGGGACGACCCGCAGTTCAAGGCAGTCGTGGACAAGGCGGTCGCGGGCGTCTACAAGTCGGGCGAAATCGACAAGATCTACGCGAAGTGGTTTACCAACCCGATCCCGCCGCGCAACGTGAACCTCAACTTCCCCGCGACGCCGGGCTTGCGCGAGGCGTTCGCGAACCCGAACGACCAGGGCGTCCAGTAAGGCGCTAGGACCCGCGTGCGCCGCAACCGCGGCGCAAACGGGCGGGGCCGGAGCGGCAGCGCTTCCGGCCCTTTCCTTTTTCGGGCATCCTTCGAGAGGAGGCACAGGGCGCCAGCCGCGGGCGCTCAAGGGGAGGGCGAGGAAATGAACTACAACTGGAACTGGGGCGTCTTCTTCCAGGAGACGCCCGAGGGCGGCACCCAGTACTGGGAGCTGCTCCTGCAGGGGTTCGGCTGGACGCTCGCCATCTCCGCCGTTGCCTGGGTGATCGCGATCGCGGTCGGCTCCGTCATCGGCACCATCCGGACCACGCAGAGCCCGTGGTTGGTGCGGCTCGGGGACGCCTGGGTCGAACTCTTCCGGAACGTGCCGCTGCTGGTGCAGATGTTCCTGTGGTATTTCGTCATCCCCGAATTCGTTCCGCCGCTCAAGCAGTGGATGGTGTCCACCGAGCCTATCTACGCGCAGTTCGTGTCGGCAGTCCTTTGCCTCGGCCTTTTCACCTCGGCGCGCATCGCCGAGCAGGTGCGCGCAGGCATTCAGTCGCTGCCGCGAGGCCAGCGGAACGCGGGCCTCGCCGTGGGTCTCACCCAACCCCAGGTCTATCGTCACGTCCTGCTGCCGATGGCCTTCCGCATCATCATCCCGCCGCTGACGAGCGAGACGATGAACCTCATCAAGAATTCGTCGATCGCGCTCACGATCGGCCTTGCCGAGCTCACCTTCCGCGCGCGTGAGATCGGCGAGTACACCTTCAACTTCTTCGAGGCATTCACCGCTGCAACGATCATCTACGTCGCGATTGCGATGTCGGCGAACCGCGTCATGGCCTGGGTAGAACGCCGAGTCGCGGTGCCCGGCTACATCGGCGGCGGGAAGTGACGCCGTGAGCTACCCGGCGAGGGACCCGCGCGAGCGGGATCGACGGCAAAGCGATCGGCGTCCGTCGCCGAC
>Ga0209253_10003090_pt1 | contig 14680 bp, 12 predicted proteins | sample FrelakmetBRP12BR_FD_187145 | JGI IMG/M metagenome (GOLD analysis project Ga0209253, IMG submission 187145) | Freshwater lake sediment microbial communities from the University of Notre Dame, USA, for methane emissions studies - BRP12 BR (SPAdes)... | ecosystem: Environmental > Aquatic >...
CTCCACCGTGGGGTGGGAGGACAAACTTCCTCTTCTCCTGGATGAGGCAAAACTTTAACAGAACCCTCCCTGCCCTGAAGAAGGGAACAACCCGGCGGGGTGGAAAGGAAGCGGTTTATGAGCCAGAGCCAAGTCACCGGATCGGTCCTTGTCATTGGTGGAGGCATTGCGGGGATGCAAACGGCCCTTGACCTTGCAGATTCCGGCTATCTTGTTCATTTGGTGGAGAAGTCCTCCGCCATTGGCGGCGTGATGAGCGAGCTGGACAAGACCTTTCCGACCAATGACTGCGCCATGTGAATTATCTCGCCCAAACTGGTCGAGGTCGGCCGGCATCTGAACATCAACCTGATCACGTGCGCTGAAATTGAGAACCTCTCGGGCGTCAAGGGAAACTTCAAGGTCACCCTCCGAAAGACTCCGCGCTATATTGATGCATCAAAGTGCACGGCCTGCGGGGATTGTGCGAAGGTGTGCCCTGTGGAACTGCCGAGCGAATACGATCAGGGTCTGGCAACCAGGAGGGCCGCGTACAAGAAATACGCCCAAGCCATTCCCGGTGCTTTCGCCATTCAAAAAGCGGACAAAGCCCCGTGCCGGCTTGCCTGCCCTGCCGGTCTGAACGTGCAGGGCTACGTGCAAATGGTAAAGGAAGGAAAGTTCAAAGAAGCCCTTGAAATCATCATGGAGGATCTGCCGCTCCCCGGAGTGCTGGGAAGAATCTGCCCCCACGGATGTGAAGAGGCCTGTCGCCGCTGCGACAAAGACGAAGCCGTGGCCATCCGGGATCTCAAGAGGCTGGCCGCCGACCGGTTCGATCCGCGCCAGATCGAAATCCAATGCCTCCCTTCCCGACCAGAGAAGGTCGCCATCATAGGCTCCGGCCCTGCAGGGCTTTCCGCGGCCTATCATCTGGCCAGGAAAGGAATTCGGTCCACGATTTTCGAAGCGCTATCGCAGCCTGGCGGCATGCTCAGGGTCGGAATCCCTGAGCACCGTCTTCCCCGCAAGATCCTGGACCAGGAAATCGAATTGATTACGAACCTAGGGGTGGAGATCAGAACCAATACCCCTCTGGGCCCGAACCTGACCGTCGCCGACCTCTTCAAGAAGGGCTACAAAGCTGTGTATCTTGCGATGGGCGCTCACAAGGGGATTGAACTGGGAATCCCCGGAGAAAAGGCTCAGGGCGTGCGCCAGGGAGTGGATTTTCTGCGAGAACTCAACCTGAGCGGCCAAGCAAAGATCGGAAAGAGAGTCGCCATCATCGGCGGCGGCAACGTGGCGATTGATGTGGCTCGCTCAGCCGTGCGCCTTGGGGCTGAAGAGGTCAACATTATCTATCGACGGACCAGAGCTGAAATGCCCGCGTGGGAGGAAGAGAGAGTCGCCGCAGAGGCGGAGGGTGCGAAGATCACCTATCTTTCAGCCCCCCAGGAGGTCCTCACGGAGGAAGGCAACGTCGTGGGCCTTCGCTGCATCCGAATGGAACTGGGGGAACCGGATTCTTCCGGCCGAAGAAGGCCCATTCCCATTCCCGGGAGCGAGTACGAAATCGATGCGGATCAGCTGATCCCCGCCATCGGACAGACACCGGATCTCTCCGCCCTTGAAGGGATTCCCGGGCTCAGCTTTTCGCGCTGGGGAACCGCAGAAGCGGACACCCTCACCTACGCCACCGGTCGCGACGGTGTCTTTGCAGGCGGGGACCTTCAGACAGGCCCGTGGATTGCCATCGGCGCTGTGGCCGCAGGCCGGGAGGCGGCCGAATCCGTGCTGAGATACTTGGACGGCCGGGACATGGCCGAAGGTCGCAAAGCCGCGTCTAATGAGAGCCCGCTCTACCGCCCAATCCCTGAAGAGGAGCCCAGGAGAAAGAGAGGGGAGATGTCGGTCCTTCCTGTGAAGGAACGACAGGGCAATTTCAAAGAAGTGGAACTGGGCTATGAGGAGGCCGCGGGGCGGGAGGAGGCGAGCCGCTGCCTGAACTGCGGTTACTGCTGCGAATGCTTTCAGTGTGTAGCCGCCTGCGGCCCCCACGCCGTAACCCTTGAAACCCATCGCCAGGACACCCAGAGGCTCGAACTGGAGGTGGGCTCCGTGATCCTGGCCCCGGGTTTTGTCCCCTTTGATCCCTCCAGGTACGAGACTTACAACTACGTCAACCATCCCAACATCCTCACCTCGCTCGAGTTCGAGAGAATTCTTTCCGCCTCCGGTCCGACCATGGGGCACCTCGTTCGTCCTTTCGACCAAAAGGAGCCCCGAAGAATCGCATGGCTCCAGTGCGTGGGGTCCAGGGACATCAACCGTTGCGACCATGGCTACTGCTCCTCGGTGTGCTGCATGTATGCCATCAAAGAGGCTGTCATCGCCAAGGAGCACAGCAAGGAGCCGCTCGATGCCGCCATTTTCTTCATGGACATGCGAACCCACGGCAAAGACTTCGAACGCTATTACGACAGTGCCAGGGAAAAGCACGGGGTCCGTTTCATTCGTTCGCGGGTGCACAGGATCGAACCGGTTGCCGATACGGGAGATCTGGCGCTCCTGTACGTGAAAGAGAGCGGGGAACTTCTCGAAGAACATTTTGACATGGTGGTCCTCTCCGTCGGCATGGAGACCTCCAGGGGAACCCTCGAACTTGCCGAGAAACTGGGCCTCTCTCTCACCGAAGGGCATTTCTGTAAGACTCTTCCTTTCCGCCCGGTGAGTACCTCGAGAGAAGGGATTTACGTGTGCGGTGCGTTTCAGGGACCCAAGGATATTCCTCAATCCGTCACGGAAGCGAGTGCTGCCGCTTGCGCTGCAGCAATGGACCTGAGCAAAGCCCGGTGGACTCAGACGAAAACCAAGGTAACCCCTGAGGAGCTTGATGTTTCAAGTCTGGAGCCGAGGATCGGCGTCTTCGTGTGCAACTGCGGAACCAACATCGGCGGGGTCGTGAGCGTTCCCAGTGTGGTGAATTATGCCTCCGCCCTGCCCCACGTCGTTCACGTGGAACAGAATCTCTTCACCTGCGCTCAGGACACTCAGGATCGCATGAAGACCTTGATCCAGGAGCACCATCTGAACCGGGTCGTGGTGGCCGCCTGTTCCCCGAGAACCCATGAGCCTCTTTTTCAGGAGACGCTCCAGGCCTGTGGGCTCAACAAATTCCTTTTTGAAATGGCGAACATCCGGAACCAGGATTCCTGGGTTCACAGTGGAGATCCTGCCTCTGCCACAGACAAGGCCAAGGACCTGGTGAGAATGGCCGTCGCCAGGGTGGCCTTGCTCAAACCTCTCACGGCGAAACGCATCACGATCAATAAAAGGGCCCTGGTGATCGGAGGAGGGTTCGCGGGAATGACCGCGGCCCTGAGCCTTGCGGATCAGGGTTTTGAGGCGGTCCTTGTGGAAAAGGATCCCCATCTCGGCGGCCTGGCCCGGCATCTGGCCCACACCATTGAGGGAGCCCGTATTTCCGAACACCTTCTCGAACTGGTGGAAAGGGTGACCCATCATGAGAAGATCCAGGTTCTCACCGAGTCTCTCATTGTAGAGTTCAGCGGGTTCAAGGGAAACTTCACCACGGAGGTGATGGTCGGGCCTGCAATGTATGAACGAAAAATTGACCATGGTGTGGTCATTTTGGCCACAGGGGCCGTGGAGTACCAACCCAATGAATTTCTCTACGGTCAGAACAGCCGGGTCCTCACTCAGATCGAGTTAGGCAAGCGGCTGGAAGAACAGGGCGCGGAAGATCTCAAGCGCGTGGTGATGATCCAGTGTGTTGGGTCCCGGAACAAGGACTTCGCGAATTGTTCGCGGATTTGCTGCCAGAGCGCCGTCAAAAATGCCCTTCGCCTCAAAGAGCTCAACCCTGAGGCGGAAGTGTATGTGCTCCACCGTGACATTCGAACCTACGGGGAGCTGGAGTACTTCTACCGCAAGGCCAGGGGGATGGGAGTTCAGTTCCTCCGCTTCGACCGCGAAGAACCCCCCCAGGCGATAGCCGAGGACGGAAGCGTTTCGGTCACCTTCAAAGATCAGGTTTTTCAACGGGACTTGAGACTTTCCGCAGACCTCCTGGTCCTCAGCGCAGGCATGAGGCCGGCAGACACGGAGGAACTGGCATCGATCGTCAAGCTGCCCCGCAACCCGGACGGGTATTTCATGGAAGCCCACGTGAAACTCAGGCCCGTGGACATGGCCAATGAGGGCATCTATGTCTGCGGCACCGCCCACGGACCAAAACTCATTTCAGAGACCATTGCCCAAGCCATGGCCGCATCTTCCCGGGCGGCCACCTTCCTTTCCCAGCCCGAGATCACCCTCTCGGTGGTGACGGCCAAAGTGGACCAGGAGCGGTGTGCGTCCTGCTTGATCTGTGTCCGAGCGTGTCCCTTCGCGGTACCGCGAATCAACAAAGAAGGGGTGAGCGAAATCGATGAAGCCCTCTGCCGCGGATGCGGCATCTGCGCTGCAGAGTGCCCGGCTAAAGCCATTGAACTCAGCTGGTACGAAGATGACCAGGTCATGAGCAAGGTGGATGCCTTGCTGGAGGGGGTTCTCCCATGAGTGATTTTCATCCGATCATCATCGCCTTTTGCTGTCAGTTCTGAGGGTACACAGCGGCGGACCTGGCAGGTTCCATGCGTCTGCAGTACCCGAGCAGTATCCGGATTATCTGCCTTCCCTGCACCGGCAAGGTGGATCTGATTCACATTCTCCGATCCTTTGAAAAAGGCGCGGACGGGGTGTATGTGGTGGGGTGCATGGAAGGCTCGTGCCAGTTCACGACAGGCAATCTCCGGGCAAGAAAGAGAGTGGAGCAAGCCCGGACCATTCTGGCGGCGATCGGCATCGGCGGAGACCGGGTGCAAATGTTTAACCTGGCCTCCAGCGAGGCTCCCCGGTTCGTGGAGATCGCCGAAGAGATGACCCGGAAGATCTTGGCGCTGGGCCCCAACCCGATCAAGACGGCACGCAAGAAGATGGCGGCGTGAGAGGTCTCTTCGTTTGCCGAGAAAGAGAGGACACGATCTATGATTGTGGCGAAGCAAAAACCGATAGATGAGATCATTGAGGGACTCAAGAACGCAGACAGGATCCTGGTCGCAGGGTGTAACGAGTGTGTGACGGTTTGCGAGTCAGGCGGGAAGAAGGAGGTAGCGGTCCTCGCTTCGGCGCTCCGCATGTACTTCATGAACCACGGCAAAGAGGTCAAAATCGATGAGATCACCCTGGAACGGCAGTGCGATCACGAATATCTGGAGGAACTCAGGAAGGCCATCGAGCAGTACGACGTCGTGCTCTCCCTTGCCTGCGGGGTAGGAGTCCAGTTCCTCGCTGAAAAGTACATGAGAACCCCTGTGCTTCCGGGCGTCGATACGTGCTTCATGGGGGTGACGGAACAGAGAGGGGTCTGGACGGAACGCTGCCAGGGTTGCGGCCAGTGCATGCTGGCCAGAACCGGCGGCATATGCCCTGTGTCACGGTGTGCGAAGCGGCTTTTCAATGGGCCTTGCGGAGGGTCCACCCGCGGCAAATGCGAAATCGACAAAGACCTGGAGTGCGGCTGGCAGTTGATCATCAACCGCCTCAAGGAGCTGGGCAAGCTCGATGACTACGAGCTTCTCATCCCCATCAAAGACTGGTCCAAAGAGCGAGCCGGCGGACCTCGCAAAATCGTCAGGGAGGATGTCCGATGATCACCGAGTTCAAGACACCGAGCAGGCTGGAAAAGGTGCTCAAAGCAGGCCACCTCGCGGTCACTTCCGAGTGCGGTCCTCCCAGGGGAAGCGATGCCGCCGTGATCAGAAAGAAGGCGGAGATGATCAAGAACCATGTGGACGCCATCAACATCACGGACAATCAAACTTCCGTGACGCGGCTGTGCAGTCTCGCCTCCGTGATCCACATCAAACTCCTGGGGCTTGAGCCTATTCTGCAGATGGTGACCCGGGACAGGAACCGCATCGCTCTACAGAGTGACATCCTCGGCGCTGCATCCTTTGATATCTTCAACATTCTCTGCCTTTCCGGTGACCACCAAATCTTTGGCGATAATCCCAAAGGCCAGAACGTGTTTGATCTGGACTCCATGCAGTTGATCCAGACCGTCCGGCACATGAGGGACGAGGGCAAGTTCCTCGGCGGAGACCCGATCCAACGCCCGCCGCAGATGTTTGTGGGTGCTGCGGCCAATCCCTTTGCCGATCCTTTCGAGATCAGGGTTCCCAGGCTGGCCAAGAAAATCGCGGCAGGGGTCGAATTCATTCAAACCCAGTGCATCTTTAACGTGGAGAAGTTCAAGCTCTACATGAAGCTTGCCGGGGAGCGAGGTCTCCCGGACAAGGCCTTTATTCTCGCCGGGGTCACTCCCCTCAAATCCGTGGGCATGGCCAAGTACATGAAAAACAGGGTCCCTGGCATGGACGTCCCGGATGAGATCATCAAAAGGATGAGCGGCGTGGCCAAGGACAAACAGGCTGAAGAAGGCCTCAAGATCTGCGTGGAGACGATTCAGCAGCTCAAAGAAGTGCCGGGGGTCAGGGGCTTTCACGTGATGGCGATTGAGTGGGAAGAGAAAGTTCCCGAGATCGTGGAGCAGAGCGGGCTTTATCCGCGGCCTAAAATCGAATAAGGACCCGAACGTATTGAGGAGCAATTTTCTAGGCAAAGATCACCATTTCATAGGAGGTTTCGTACATGGCTGATAAGTATCTTTTGGTGGTAGACGATGATCCTGATCTGGTTGAAACCGTGGCGATGATGCTGGAGAGCAAGGGATGCGAAGTGGGCATGGCTTACGACGGCATTGAAGCCGAGGAGTCCATCAAAAAGCGCAGGCCGGATCTCATCATTCTGGATATCATGATGCCCAGAAAGGACGGCTATGTGCTCTGCGCCGAACTCAAATCAAGCCCTCAGACACGAGAGATTCCGATTATTCTCTTGACGGCTGTCGGAGAGGCCGTGCCCAGCACGCGATATTCCCATGCGGACGGCATGGCCACGGAAGCGGATGACTACATTCCAAAGCCCATTGACACGGAGAGCCTCTGGGGGGCCGTGACCAATCTGCTCTAGACTCTGGGTCACCTTTTAGCTTTTTGAAATGGTAATGAGTAAAGGGCATGGGGGTCTCTCTCAAAACAGAAAACGAAGAGTGATCGGGAAAGACCATGCCGTGAAGGGGCAGCGCATGACGGCCCAAGCCGCGCTGGGCGGGTTCAAGATCTTGAAGGATGTGGTCAGGATCTCCGTCGTATCCGACGGTATTAGCTTTCCTGAAGAACTTTTCCGCAGGATTGCAGAGGAGAAGATCAACCTCCCCTATGTGACCCTTGTCCATGAGGGGCCATCCTGGGGGCTGAACATCGTGGTGGTGGAGGCGGTAGAAAAGGAAAAGATCTGCCGTCTCATCACGGAAAAATACGGGAAGATCTTCAGCGTCGCCTCCAGAAGCGCGGTGCTCTCTGTTTTCCCCCACAGAAGGAATCCCGAAATCAGCGCACGCCTCTTTGAAGCTTTCGAGCAGCAGAGCTTGGAACCGGATGCTCTGGCCAACTCTCCGTCAACCATCTCGGTCGTCTTGAAGCAGGATTTGATCGATAGCGCAAGCCATGCCCTTTTCGAGCCTTTCACCTTTAGTGCCTATCAAACGCCGGAGGACTGGAAACTGGCCCAGCAGGGAAAGGAAACACTCTATAAGGAGGTCGTGGCGACCTATCAGGAGAAGAAGCCTAAAGTCTACGGTCTGGAGGTCTATGAGGGTCAACACCTGGTTCAAATCAAATTGAACCGCGCAAAGATCACCCATGTGGGAGCCTCTTTTCGGGGATTCGCCCGCCTCAGTGTGAACCTCACCTTTCTGGCGACAAGCCCCTCTCATGAGCCTGGGAAAGAAATCCTGGCCTTCTGTCTTCCCGCCTCGCAAAGCGAAGCGTACGGAAGAGTCATCAAGAGAATTGCTCCTGAGATTGAGTTCCAGGAAACCCCTTCGGTCATCATTTTTTCAATGAACGGCCCCCATTTCGGTGACCGGTACGGCATCGTCAGTGAACTGTTTAGCTCCCTGGGGAGCCGGCAGGTGGATCTTTTGGCGCTAAGCTGTACGATCGCATCCATCACCGGGGTCGTGCCCCGCCATCAATTTGAACCTGCCCTGGAGGCTATTCAGGAACACTTCGAAGTTCCCTCGGTGACCAAAAGGGAATAGAGGGGCGTGTGCCCTAGGCTGAGGAGCGGCGATGAAAACCTCTTCGAACAACACCCCGTTTTATGACCGAGATCGAGAGACCAGGGACTGGAGCGAGCGCCAGCGAGAGCTGAACACCCGGTTTCTCCAGACCCTCCGTCACGCCTACGACCATTCAAGCGCCTACCGGGAGATGTATGACGCTGCCGGTATCGACCTTTCCACGATTCAGAGCCTGGAGGATATTGAAAAACTGCCTTTGCTTCGCATGACGGATCTGGTGGCGCGGCAGAGGCGCGTCTTTCCTTTCGGGGGATTTGAGATCCTGGATCCCAGGGAACTCCACCGGATCTATGTGAACTCGGGGCTCCTCTTTCAGCCCGGCGGAGAATGGGAATCCCAGGACACGTCCTGGGCTCAAGCCCTCTGCGGCGCAGGGTTCAAGGCAGGGGACCGGATTATCAACACCTTCAACTATCACCTCTGGCCCTTTGCCCGGGCCATGGAGGAGAGCTCAAAGAAAATCGGAGCCACGGTCATCCCGGCAGGCGCGGGCAACACCATGATGCAGGTTAAAATCTTACAGATGCTGGAGGTCAACGGGTTCTTGGGAACGCCCAGCTTCCTCACCACCCTGGTGCAGCGGGCCGAAGGAATGGGACTTGATCTCAGAAAGGATGTTTTTCTGGAAACGGCTCTGGTCAGCGCGGAAATGCTCCCCGAATCCCTGCGTGCCAGGCTTCAGGAAAAGCTCGACATGACGGTTCGACAAGCCTATGGGACGGTTTTCCTCGGCTGTATCGGATTTGAGTGCCAGGTCATGACCGGGCTTCATGTGCCGGACTCGATCTGCGTGGAGATCGTGGATCCCGGCACGGGGAGGCATGTGTCTGCGGGTTCTGTGGGCGAAATCGTGGCGACCAGCTTCAGCCCCTCCTACCCCATGATCCGCATGGCCACGGGCGATCTCTCTTGCCTCAGCGATGAAACCTGCCCGTGCGGTCGCACCGGGCCTCTCCTGAAAAAGATCATCGGCAGAATGGACCAAGCCACCAAGGTCAAAGGCGTCTTTATCCATCCCTGGCAGGCCGATGAAGTGATGGCGCGGTATCGTGAGGTGTTCAAGTATCAAATCGTGATTACCCGGAAAAATTACATCGACCTCATGACCGTGATCGTGGAAGTCAAAGAGGACATCTCCGAAACCCTTTCGCTCCAGCGCAGAATGGAGCGGGAGATCGAGGAGATGTTGGGGGTCAGAGGTTCTGTTCAAATTGTTCCTAGAGGCACCCTTCCCGACCGCCACCGGAAAATTGAAGACCAAAGGAAATGGGACTGAGGAAGCAAAAGAGAGTAAGCCGTAGGGAGTATGCAGTAGGCAGACAAGACTGAAACAAGGGGTTTTTCTGCTTACTGCTTACTGCATACTGCTCACTGTTTTCTGTGCAGGATGGATAGCTCCATGGAAAAAATACAAATCGGGGGGATCATGCAGAGCGATGGCCGTGCGCTCATAAAAATCCTATCCGTTCCTGATCATGCGAGCGTGGTCGCTACCCTCCTGGAAGCTCTGGCAGGAGAGAGCATCAACATCGAGCTCCTGGCCCATTGCTTCGACCTGGATGACTACGGCAACCTGGCCCTGGTCATCGACCAGAAGGACCTTGATCGAGCCTTGAAGATCCTGGAGGACATTAAGCCCACCCTTGACGCCAAAGTGATTTCCTACACTCCGGATGTCGCCGTGATCACGGTGTTCGGCCACCACTTGAGGGAAAAGCCTCACGTCCACGGCCGGATGTTTTCTTCCATGGCCTCTGTGGGCGTGGGGTCTCTTGCCATCAGCACGTCCATTTCCAGTGTTTCCTGCGTGATTAAGGGAGAGGACACCGATACCGTGCTCCGCGCCCTTTCAGACACTTTCGATATCCCCTACCAAGTCAAAACCCGCCCCAAGGACTACTAGAAAAAAAGCCCCGTCGGAAACCGATGCTTTTCTATTTCTCTCAAAGAACTAGAAGCAATCTCTATTCTTCCCCCTCTTCTTCCTCGTCGAAGACGATTTCGTCTCTTTCATACTGAGCATCTCGAAGGTCATGGGCCTTCTGCACTTCTTCTTCACTCCAGGGCTCCACGACAAGAGACTCGGATACCAATTCCCACAGGTACTTGACCTCCACCTTGAGATCGTACTCCTTATCCAAGCTCTTCATGAGCTGGTCGCGGCAGTTGTGGCAAGGCGCGACGACCATCTTTGCTCCGGTGTCCCGGATTTGCTTTGCCTTGACCCGGCCGTAGTAAATCCTCTCATCCGAATAGGGCATGGCCCAAGCGCCTCCGCCGGCGCCGCAGCAGTAGTTGTTCAGGCGGTTGGGGTACATTTCTGCGTAGTTCTCGCAGCACTGCTGCACAATCCAGCGGGGTTCTTCGAAATAGCCGTGGCCAAAGGCCTTTGCCCCTTTCCGTCCGTAGTTGCAGGGATCGTGGTATGTCGTGAGCTCCTCATGGATCGTCCTGTCCACCTTGATTCGCCCTGTTTCAATATATTCTTTCAGAAGATCATGAACGGAAAGAACTCTGACCTTCTTGAAAACTTCAGGGAACCAGTTTTGCAGACCAAGCCTGGTCGCATAGTAGGCGTGGCCTCACTCGGGCAAGAGAAGGGTCTTGCACTCCAGCCTCTCCAGGTGCTCCACAATCCGTCCCACAAAGGTCTTCATGGAGGCGTCGTCACCCGAGAAGAGCCCCCAGTTAACCCCTTCCCAGTTGACCGAGGGAACGGTCCAGTCTTCTTTGGCACTGTAGAAAATGCGCCACCAGAACTTCATGTCATCGGGCTCTCCGAAAGGCTCCTTGGAGTTGATCGTCACGAGAACATTGGCGCCCTTCTTGTCGACAGGCACATAGAAGCCCGGGAACCCCTCCTCTTCCAGCTCCCGGCTGAGATCCGCCAGGAGAAAAAGAAAATCTGGCTTTGGAATCCCGAGATTGTTCCCCCTGTTCAGATCCATGAGCACACCCTTGTGGATGGGTCCAGGCACCTTGTCCCGCTCCCGAAGGCCCCTCGCCTTTCGCATCATTTTGAGGATCTCCACGCCCTGGGGGCAGGCGTATTCGCAGCGGCCGCACAGGGTGCAGACCCATGGAAAACGGGAGTCAATGAGTTCCTGGTCAAGCCCAAGGGCGGCCATTCGGACCGCTTTCCTCGGGTCCATACCGTCCACCCCGGTGACCGGACACCCGCCGGCACAGGTGCCGCAGGTGAAGCACACGTCCGCCCACTCGGGCGCCACCCGGAGCTTGCTCTGTTTTGGGTTGATTACGGCAGGTTCCATCCAATCCCTCCTTCATCCGTGAAAATTAGTAACTCCTCAGGTAGATAGACTGAAGGTAGACAGACTGAAGGAAAAGACATGCACGATCACACAAAGCCAAGATCGTTTGGATACGTTAGCAGGTGATTGTGCCATGGATGATCATTATTGCCCTTCAGCCTTCAGCCTAAACACCTAAGCAGTACGAAAATTAAGCGATTTTTTTACCTTTCCCGCATAGATATGTCAATGAAAATAAGCCCTTTGGATTGGTCAGAGTCTCAGTCTACGGCTTCACTTCTATTTGCGGAGAAGTTCAAAAGCGAACCGCAGAATATCGAACGCCGAATCAAAAACCTCGAAGGAGATAATCGAAGCCCTTAAACTTGATGCGTTCGTAAGAACTCCGTAAACGCTCTTTTCTGTCATTCCCGCGGAGACGGGAATCCAGTCTTTACAAGGGCTTCTGGACTCCCGCCTTCGCGGGAGTGACGGCCTGGGCTACTTCTTACGAGTTCATCAAACTTCATCATTCGAAATTCCTTGTTCGACATTCGATATTCATTAAGTTCACCCGCTTCGGATATGGGTTGCGACTAAAACGCTGCCTCTCAAGGGGGCCAAAGGGGTTTCGGAAGTCGGATTTCGAAAGAAGTCTCCCCTTTTTCGGGTGTAATTAAATTGTAGCTACATTATGAACATTTTTATTGCCATTCGCGGATCGTTCCGTTATAAAGGCCATGACTTTTGTTGTACTATCAACACCCCGGTGTTATCGCCGGGACCCAGGATGAATATACCGGGACAACCCGGTAGCGACACTCACGAACAGGAGGAACAGTTATGGATTTTACGTTGAACGAAGAACTGACGATGTTGCGAGACATGGTGCGCGATTTTGCCAAGGAAAAGATTGCGCCTTTTGCAGACAAATGGGACGAAGAGCACTACTTTCCCTATGAAGAAGCGCTAAAGCCCATGGGTGAACTTGGCCTTTTCGGAACGTGCATTCCCGAAGAATACGGCGGAAACGGCATGGGTTGGCTCGCCGCCATTATCGTGACCGAGGAAATCGCAAGAGCGTCCAGCTCCCTGAGGGTTCAGATCAACATGCAGGCCCTCGGGTGCGCTTACACCATATACCGGTATGGCTCGGAGGACTTGAAGAAGAAGTACGTTGCCAAACTGGTGAGCGCGGAGTACTGCGGCGGTTTTGCGATCACGGAACCGAATGCGGGCTCCGATGTCATGGCCATGAAGGCCACTGCGGCCGACAAGGGAGACCACTGGCTGATGAACGGGACAAAGACATGGATCTCCAATGCGGCGGTTGCCGACGTGCTGATCTTTTACGCCTACACGGACAAAGAGGGCGGCGGAAAAACGCTGAGCGCCTTTGTGATCGAGCCTAAGAATTATAACGGGATCACCACCAATGATCTTCCCAAAATGGGTTCCCGATCCTCTCCTACCGGAGAGGTGATCCTTGAGGATACCAAGGTTCCCAAGGGGAACATCCTTGGGAAACCCGGAGACGGAAGCAAGATCGTGTTCGGATCTCTCAATCAGACCAGACTCTCTGCCGCGGCGGGGGGTATCGGAGTGGCTCAGGCCTCTTTGGATGCCGCCACCGCTTACTGCAAGGAAAGAGTGCAGTTCGGCAAACCGATCGGTGAGTTTCAGATGAACCAGGACCTGATCGCACAGGTCACCTGTGAGCTCGAAGCGGCACGGCTCATGGTGTATAAGGCTGCGGTCCAAAAGGATCAGGGGAATCTGGGAAATACCCTGGAAGTGGCCCAGGCCAAGTACCTTGCCGGCGAGATCGCGGTGAAGGCTTCCCATGTGGCCATGAAGATCCTGGGCGCTTACGGGTACTCTACCGAATACCCTGTGGCGAGATACTACCGAGACGCGCCAACCTACCAGATTGTGGAAGGCTCCTCCAACATCTGCAAGTGGATCACGGCGCTCGATCAACTGGATATAAGGAAAGCAAACCGATAATCACTGACCGAGTCAAACACCCTTCAGACGCGCCGACGCGCTGTCTGGAGGTGTGTTGGACTCCAATTTTGACAACTGAGGAGGGAAGAATGAGACCCTATTTTGAAAAAATGGCACTTATAGGAAAACCTTTAACCGACGCGCAAAAGCAGAGTGGAAAGCAGAATATAGAGGACATCAAGAAGGTGGAAGAGGGTGTGGTCCAAGCCATTGACGCGGTGAAGAACGCGGGAATACCCGCTGCCACCATCAAGAAAAGAGGGCAGACCACGATCTGGGAAAGAATCGAGTACCTCGTGGACCCGGGAACCTGGTGTCCCCTTCACACCCTCTACAACCCACTCTCTAACGAGGAAGGCACTACGGGCGTGATCGACGGCCTTGCCAAGATCAACGGAAAGTGGTGCGTGGTGATCGGTTTTGACAACAAGGTCATGGCCGGAGCTTGGATTGCCGGTCAGGCGGACAACCAGCTGCGGGTAACCGACCTCGCCAAGAGGCTCCATGTTCCTCTGGTATGGCTGGTCAACTGCAGCGGCGTCAAGCTCACCCAGCAGGAAGAAGTCTATGCCAACCGCCGCGGAAACGGCACCACCTTCTTCCGCCATGCAGAGCTGGAAAAACTCGGCGTTCCTGTCATCGCCGGCATTTACGGTACCAACCCGGCCGGCGGCGGCTATCAGGGCATCAGCCCCACCATCCTTATCGCTCACAAGGACGCGAACATTGCCGTGGGCGGTGGCGGCATCGTGAGCGGCATGAGCCCCAAGGGATCTTTTGACGAGGAGGGCGCAGAGGCGATCATCAATGCAACGAGGCATTTCAAGGACGTCCCTCCGGGCAGCGTGGGCATCCACCACAAGGTGACGGGCTTCTTCAAGGAAGTGTATGACACGGAGTTCCAGGTGCTCGATGCGGTGAAGAAGTATGTGGATATGGCTCCTGCCTATGATCCCCAGTTTTTCCAGGTCGCTGAGCCCAAAGAACCCCTGTACCCGGGAGAGGATCTCAATTACATTGTCGCCTTTAACCAGAAGCGAAGCTACAGCTTCCCCGACGTGCTCGCCAGGATTTTCGACGGCAGCGAGCACATGGAATTCAGACCGGGATATGGACCGGAGGTCTACACGGGCCTTGCCAAAATCAACGGCTTCCTGGTGGGATTCATCGG
>Ga0209253_10003091_pt1 | contig 14673 bp, 8 predicted proteins | sample FrelakmetBRP12BR_FD_187145 | JGI IMG/M metagenome (GOLD analysis project Ga0209253, IMG submission 187145) | Freshwater lake sediment microbial communities from the University of Notre Dame, USA, for methane emissions studies - BRP12 BR (SPAdes)... | ecosystem: Environmental > Aquatic >...
GCAGCAGACACGGGCGGCGCTCGCCCGGCTCCTCGTCGCCGATCCCGACCTGCTCCTCCTCGACGAGCCCACGAACCACCTCGACCTCTCCGCCCTCGAGTGGCTGGAGGTGGCCGTCCGGCGCCGCCGCGGCGCCCTCCTCGTCGCCTCGCACGATCGGGCCTTCCTCGACGCCACCGTGACGCGCATCTGGGAGATCCGCGACCGGCGGCTGGCGGCCTTCCGCGGCGACTACTCGGCCTACGCCCGCCAGCGCGAGGAGCGCGACGCCCGGCTCCGCCGCGAGGCCGAGACACGCGACTCGGAGATCGCGAAGGAGCAATCGCTCGTCCAGACGTACCGCAGCCAGCGCAAGCACGGGAAGATGCACGAGCACGAGGCACGCCTCGGCCGCCTGGACCGGATCGAGGCCCCGCGGTCCGGGCGCTCGCTGCGCCTCGACCGGGCCCTCGGGAAGCCGGCGCCGCGCTCCGGCGACGTCGTCCTGCGCATGGAGGACCTCGTCGTCGGGCACCCGGGCGGCCCCGACGTCGCCCGCGCGGTGCGCCTGGAGGCGAGCCGCGGCGAGCGGATCGGGATCGTCGGCCCGAACGGGGCCGGCAAGACGACGCTCCTGCGGGTCATCGCCGGGGAGCTCCCGCCCCGCGACGGGCGCCTGGCCTTCGGGGCCAACGTCCAGCTCGGCTACCTCGCCCAGGTGCGCACGAACCCGCTCGCCGGGGAGACGGTCCTCGACGTCCTGCTCGGCGAGATCCCGATGACACCCGGCGAGGCCCGCGGCTACCTCGCCCGCTTCCTCTTCTCCGGCGACGATGTCTTCAAGGAGGTCCGCAGCCTCTCCGGCGGCGAACGCTCCCGCCTCGAGCTGGCGATCCTGGGCATCATGCCCTCGAACCTGATGCTCCTCGACGAGCCGACGAACCACCTCGACATCCCGGCCCGCGAGGCCCTCGAGGCGTTCCTCCGCGAGACGCCGGCGACCCTCCTCGTGGTGAGTCACGACCGACGCCTCCTCGAGACCACCTGTGACCGGCTGTGGGTGGTGGACGGCGGGGCCATGGTCCCCTTCGAAGGGGGCTACCGGGCCTGGCGGGCGGCGGTGGGAGAGGGCTGGCGGATCGCCGACGCGCTCGCTCGCGAGGTTGCCCGCTTCCACGGCCGTGCCATGCCGGCCTCCCCGGGCGGCCGCGCGCAGGCTTCCCCCGCGCCGGCCCCGCCGCCGACGCCCGCCGCGCCCAGGCCGGAACCTGCGGCGCCCCGCCCGGCGTCGCGCGCGCCGAAGCTCTCGAAGGACGCCTACCGGCGCCAGAGGGCCGTGATCGACGATGACCTGACCCGGTTGGGGCTCCGCAAGAGCCACCTCGAGCTGGCCCTGTACGACCCGTCGATCGCCGCCAACTTCGTGGAGCTCCGCCGGGTCACAAGCGAGCTCGCGGATGTCGAGCAGGCCCTCGCCGCGGCCGAGGAGGCCTGGCTCCTCCTCGAGGAACGGGCCCCGTGACCGCGGGCTCGCGGGGCCCCGGCAACGTGGGCCCGTCCGGTCCCGGCAACGTGGGCCCGGACCGCCCCGCGACCCGCGCCCTCCGGATCGGGATCACGGGGCCGATCGGCTGCGGCAAGTCCACCGTGGCCGGGTGGCTGGCGGCCCGCGGCGCCGTGGTGGTCGACGCCGACGCGGAGGCGCGCGCGGTGACCGCACCGGGCGAGCCCGCCCACGCGGCCATCCTGGAGCGCTTCGGCGACGCCGTCCGGGCCCCCGACGGCTCCCTGGACCGGGCCGCGCTCGCCCGGGTCGTGTTCGCCGATCCCGGCGCGCTGGCCGACCTCGAGGCGATCGTCCACCCCGCGGTCCGGCCGCGGATCCTCGCCGCGATCGAGGCTGCCGACGCGGCCGGCGCCCCGGCCGTCGCCGTCGAGGCCATCAAGCTTGTCGAGGGGGGTCTCGCCACGCTGTGCGACGAGGTCTGGCTCGTGACGTGCGGGCCGGCCGCCCAGCGGGAGCGGCTGGCGGGCCGGGGCATGGCCGCGGCGGATGCCGAGCGGCGGATCGCGGCCCAGGGCGACTGGGCTGAGCGCGCCCGGCACCTGTCGGGCGTCGTCGTGATCGACAGCTCGGGCGGCCGCGACGAGACGGAGGCCGCGGTCGAGGCGGCCTACCGGCGCGCCCTCGGCGGCGAGGCGGCCTAGCCCGAGAGCTTCAGGACGTAGGCGCCCAGGTAGCGCGGGCAGTTGTTGGCGGCGCACGAGGTGATCGCCAGCTGGGCGCTCTCGAACGAGCTCACGAAGTACCCGCGGACGTGCTTCGCCGACCCGCCGGAGGCGCTGATGACGTAGAAGATCGCCCAGCCCACGAAGTTCCCGTTCGAGTCGACGATTGCCGCCGGGAGCTCCTTGCCGTTCAGGTACGTCTGGACGTCGCCGTAGAGCGCGGTGTGGTTGCCGTTGTTGTGCTGGCCGATGTACTCGCCGAACTGGAGGGTCTTGTTGATCACCGTGTCCCCGCTGATGATCGACCGCACCTCGTTCGTGTTGACGTTGCCGGTGCCGTAGTTGGTCCAGGCGATGTCGAGCGGGCCCGTCGGGACGTCCCCGTTGGTCTCCCCGAAGTCGATCGGCGCCTGGTAGAGGGGCGTCCCGTCCTGCGCGAAGGCGCCGGCGGAGAAGATGAACGGCGCGGCGCCGTAGGCGGTGTCGGGGAAGCCGGCCAGCGCCGTTCCCTGCACGGTGACCGTCCAGGTCGGCATCCCGATCACCCCGACGAGCTGGTTGTGGTGCTGGGCGCTGACGGCGACGGTCACCTGGATGCCGTTCGTCGTGTCGATCGCCACGTCGACGCTCGTGCCCCCGACGTCGTTGGGATACCCGTTGGTGGCGGCCACCGAGAGGGCGCGGTCGATCGCGGCCTGCTGGTTGCCGTTGATCAGGTAGTCGTTCGCCGCGGCGAGCGCGGCGAGATCGGCCGCCGTCTGCTCGTCCCGCCGCTGGGCGAAGGTCGACCCGCCGTCCAGGGCGAGGCCGCCGAACGCCAGCAGGACGACGAGCGAGAGCGCGAAGAGCACGAGGATCTGGCCGTGCTGGCGATGCCTAGACCGCGTTTGGCGCATCATGCCGAGCCTCCTCGTGGTCACTCGATCGCCGCGCTGCCCGACGACGTGAAGTCGATCGGGCCCAACGGGACGAGGAGCGGCAGAACGGGCTCGAAGCGCGAGCTGACGGTGACCCGGACCCAGCTCCCGGGGTGGCAGGTCCCGCCGATCGGCGTCCCGGCGATGTCGACGCAGCCGTACGACGAGACGCTCAGCCCGGGCACGAGCCCCCGCTGGGAGGCGACCGTCGCCACCGTCTGCGTGCTGGCCCCCAGGGTGCCGCCCGGATGCACGCTCGTCACGCGGGCGATCTCGCGGGCGGCCTGGGCGACCGCGTTGTATTGATAGACGGCACGCCCGAGGTCGATCGTCCCGATCAGCAGCACCAGGAAGATCCCCAGCGCGATGCTGGATTCGACGAGGGCCTGGCCCGCCTGCCCGGCTCGGCGCCGCCTCACGGCGTCACCGTCACGGTCCGGGTGCGGGTTGCCGACCCGCCGTAGCTGGAGACCACCAGCGTGACGGTGTACGTCCCCTGGGCCTGGTAGACGTGGCTCGGGTTCTGCAGGCTCGAGGTCGAATCTCCGCCACCGTCGCCGAAGTTCCACGACCAGGTCAGGGGGCACTCGAGGGTGGTCCACGAGAGGTCGGTGAACGCGAACGTCGTCTTCTTCTTCTTGCCGCTCGTCGGGCTCATCGAGAAGTCCGACACCGGCTCGAAGCAGACGGGTGTCGGCACCGGCGTGGCGGTCGGCACCGGCGAGCCGCTCGGCTCCGGCGTGGCGGTCGGCTCCGGCGTGGCGGTCGGCTCCGGTGTCGGGATCGGGACGGGCGTGGGCGAGCCGGGCGCGATGACGGGATGCACGGCGATCTGGGCCGTCGCGGTGGACGTCATGTCGAACGCCTGCCCGCCGGTGAAGGGAGCGAGGATGGGCGTCAGCAGCTGGAAGTGCCCGACGACCGCCACCTCGACCTCCGAGCCCAGTGTCTCGCTGCAGGGGGAGGGAAGGCACGCGAGCGAAACGTCGGCCGGCGTGACGGCCACGAACGACCCGTGCGCTTCGTTGAGGACGGCGCACACGACCCGGTTGACGAGGGGATCACACGGCTGGCCGGCCTGGAAGGAAGTGGGGTGCCGGGCCGCCTCCAGCGCGCCCGCCCGGGCGGACCCCTCGATCGTTACCTGCGATCCGAAGAGGCGGGCGAGATCCCCGGCCACCAGCAGCAGCAGCAGCGAGATCGGCAGGATGAGGGCGAGCTCGACGAGCGCCTGGCCGCGCGAGTGCGGCCTCCCGCGGCGCGCCGTTGAGGTCGTGCCCGGCGTCGAGCCCGGATCGTTCGACGGAGTGTGCAGAGACATGGGCGATCGATCCATCCCGGCGTGCCGAACCGGGGCCGCGTCGGACACCGAGGTCGGCGAGCTCGACAGTAGGCTCGCATCCGGGATCTGGCGAGAGGGCCGGAATGGCCTCTTCGTACCAGAACCCGCCGTCCGCTGGTCGCTTGCGGTGCGCCGGCGCGCCGTCGTCAGGGTGCCGCGCTCGGCGAAGGGGTCTGCTCGGGCCGCGGCGTCGGCGCGGCGCTCCGCGGGCGGCTCGTCGCGTCGATCGGCTCGGGGATCGGCAGACCGTACTTCTCGATGATCCGGTTCGTTGTCTCGCCGAGGCCCGACGTGTTCGCCTCGCGGGTGTCGGCATCCGGGCGGAGGGCCAGGCTGAAGGTTGCTCCGGCCGCCTGGAGGTGGGCGATCTCCTCCGCGATCGCGAGGGAGACGCGCACGACGTAGAAGGCGTCGTTCCGGGCGAGGATGGGAACGTCCTGATAGGTGACTTTCGTCGACCGCTCGGAGATGTACCTCCCGGTCTCGGCCAGGTCCTGCGGGACGCTGACCACGGTCGTCACGAAGACGTCGACGCTCTGGCCAACGACCAGCAGCCCGCCGACCGCGAGGTCGTCGGGGACAGTGACCGAGACCGCCCGCCAGGCCTCTGAATCCGGGGCGACCGTCTCCTCGGGCTGGAGGATCGAGAACTGCCCGCCCTGGGTCGTCGAGGCCAGCATGTTCGACGTCACGATCTGACCCTGGAGGATCGTCACCGCGGGAACGCGCCCCACGACCTCATTCACGTCGGTCGCGACGCCGTTCGCGTTGGCCGGGTCGAGCGCCACCTCGCGGATCGTCACGTCGGCGCTCTTGATCGGCTCGCGGGCGGGGATCGCCGCGACGGCGACGACGGCCTGCGTCATCGGCTGGGTCGCCTGGCGAGCCTGCTGCTGCGCCTGGCTGATGATGAAGAAGGCCCCACCGCCCGCCACGAGGGCGAGGATGACCCCGATCACGACGATGAACCTGGCACGCCGGCGGTCGTCGTGGAACTCGATTTCCATAGTCGCCTTTCTCCAGGGCCGTCCGGTGAACGGCAGGCCGTGGCCGGCTCGCGTGAACCGTGGGCTTGTCGCGCGTGATCACCCGGCGACCCCGGAAGCAACTGTCGCCGTCGCGGCGGTCCGTGGCGATACCCCGGGAGTCCCATCGCCGGAGGACCATGTGGCCACCTCGCGGTTGGCCGCGAGGAATGGAGGGCTGCCACGAGGGGTCGAACGGGCGTTCTGTTCGAGGGTCGGTCGTCTGCTAGACTTGCCCCATGCCCGACTTCGAGCTCGTCGCCCCCTTCGAGCCGACCGGCGACCAGCCGCAGGCGATCGAGCGCCTCGCCGACGGCCTCGCCCGGGGCCTCCGCCACCAGGTCCTCCTGGGAGCCACGGGCACGGGGAAGACCTACACCATCGCCCAGGCGATCCAGAAGGCGAACCGCCCGACCCTCGTCCTGGCCCACAACAAGACGCTGGCGGCCCAGCTCTACGCGGAGTTCCGGGACTTCTTCCCGAACAACGCGGTCGAGTACTTCGTCAGCTACTTCGACTACTACCAGCCCGAGGCCTACCTGCCCCGCAGCGACACGTACATCGAGAAGGACTCCAGCCGCAACGAGGAGATCGACAAGCTCCGCCACGCGGCGACGAAGGCGCTCTTCGAGCGGCGGGACGTGATCATCGTGGCCTCCGTCAGCTGCATCTACGGCCTCGGCGCCCCGGTCGACTACGGGGCCACGGTCCTCCGGCTCAAGCGCGGCGGGGCGTACCGCCGGGACACCGTCCTGCGGCACCTCGTCGACCTGCAGTACCAGCGCAACGACCAGGCTCTTCAGCGCTCCCGCTTCCGCGTCAGGGGCGACACCCTGGAGCTCGTGCCGTCGGCGGAGGACCGCCTCGTCCGCGTCGAGTTCTTCGGCGACGAGGTGGAGCGGATCACGGAGCTCGACCCGCTCACCGGGGAGCTGCTCGCCGAGCGGTCCGAGGTGAACGTCTTCCCGGCCAGCCACTTCGTGACCCCCGCCGACAAGCTGCGCGTCGCCGTGGAGACGATCGGCGCCGAGATGGAGGAGCGGGTCGCCTGGCTGGAGGAGCAGGGACGTGTCCTGGAGGCCGCGCGGCTCCGCCAGCGGACGACGTTCGACCTGGAGATGATCCGCGAGCTCGGCTTCTGCTCCGGGATCGAGAACTACTCGCGGCACCTGGCCGGGCGGGAGCCGGGGTCGCGGCCCTGGACGCTGCTCGACTACTTCCCGCCCGACTGGCTCCTCGTCGTCGACGAATCGCACATGACGATCCCCCAGGTCGTCGGGATGTACAAGAACGACCGGACCCGCAAGGAGATCCTCGTCGACTTCGGGTTCCGCCTCCCGTCGGCGCTCGACAACCGGCCCCTGACCTTCGAGGAGTTCGAGGCGACCGTCAACCAGGCCGTCTACATGAGCGCGACGCCCGGGCCGTACGAGCTCGAGCGCAGCGAGCGGATCGCCGAGCAGCTGATCCGGCCGACCGGGATCGTCGATCCCTCGATCACCGTCCGGCCCACGGAGGGCCAGATCGACGACCTCCTCGAGCGGGTCCGCGAGCGCACCGAGCGCGGCGAGCGCGTCCTCGTCACGACGCTCACGAAGCGGATGGCCGAGGACCTCGCCGACTACCTGCGCGAGCTGGGGGTCAAGGTCCAGTACCTCCACAGCGAGGTGGACACGCTGGAGCGGGTCCAGATCCTGCGCGACCTCCGCCTCGGCGTCTTCGACGTCCTCGTCGGGATCAACCTCCTCCGCGAGGGGATCGACCTGCCCGAGGTGACCCTCGTCGCCATCCTTGACGCCGACAAGGAGGGCTTCCTGCGGAGCGCCTGGTCGCTCATCCAGATGATCGGGCGGGCGGCGCGGAACATCGGCGGCGAGGTGGTCATGTACGCCGACGTCGTCACCGAGTCGATGCGGGCGGCGATCGGTGAGACGGACCGCCGGCGGGGGATCCAGGAGCGCCACAACGTCGAGAAGGGGATCACGCCCCTCACGATCGTCAAGGAGATCCACGACATCAACGACCGGCTGCGGGTGGTCGCGGAGGCGCACGCGCAGTACGGGGCCGGCGGCCGGCGCGACCTGGAGGGCGCGACGAAGGTCCAGGTGGAGCAGCTGGTGGCTCGCCTGGAGGCCGATATGCGCTCGGCGGCCCGCGAGCTCGAGTTCGAGCGCGCCGCGGCCCTCCGCGACGAGATCCAGCAGATCCGCCTGCGGGTGCTGGAGGAGGACGCCTCGCTGGTCGTGGGACGGGCAGCCGAGGCTGCGGGGCGGAAGGGCGCCCCCGCGCCGGCGTCGCCCCCGCCCGGGTCACGCGGCCGGCGCCCGGGCCAGCGCGAGGCCGCCCCGACGACCCCGGTCCTCGAGGTCACCGAAGTGACGGTCGTCCCCGCCGGCGAGGAGCCGACGATCGCCGAGGGGACCGCCGCCGACTGGCTGCCCGGCCTGCGCGACGAGCACGACGAGGAGGATTCGGCCGGCTGGCAGGCGAAGTGGCTCGACCGCCCGACTTGGGACCGCACGATCACCCCCAACGTCCGCCGCCGGACGGGGCAGCGGCCCGGGAGCCGGCGGCCGCGGGGGTACTGAGCAGCACGTGCGCGAGGAGGGGAGCCGGATGCGGTGTGCGGTGGACCTGGCGCCGGTCGGCGAGACGGCCAGTCCGCGGGTGCTGGTGCGCCTCGCCGTCGCGGCCGCCCCCGCTCCCGTCTGTTAACGGCCGCGCGGGAATGATCACCGATTGTTGACGATGGGAAACGGCGCCGAAGATTGACCGTGACGCCGCAGGACTCGCAGAATGTTCACAAGGCGGTGCGCCCGGGCACGGCCCGTGGGCGCCAGGCCTTGCGATGGCGACCATGTCCTCGAGACAGATGCGGCGATCACCCGCATCAGGGAGTGATCCATGGCCGAGGCACCGGCCGCACCTGTCCTTGTCGGCGGCCACGCTGGCCGCGATGGGTCGGGCCCGTGATGAGGGGTCCCGTCCCCTGCCGGCGCGCGGCTGGCGATCCGTCCGGACGATGTCGCGGTCTGCCGCGACATCGTGCTGCCAGGCCCCCGCGCACGGCGATGATTCCGTCATGACCAGGCGTGCGGAAAGAGGGAGACTGCCCAATGCCCCAAGATCCCGGGTTGCGCGACAAGGTCCGGACTCTGCTGCCCGACCTGACGCAGGACCTCGTCAGGCTGATGTCGGTGCCGTCGGTGTCGGTGCGGGGCTACCCGGCGTCGAGCCACGGGCCACTCCTCGAAGCGCACGACGTCGTCGTCGGCCTCCTCCGAGGGGCCGGCCTCACGGCGGAGTCCATTGAGCTCCCGGACACCGCGCCCGCCGTGTTCGCCGAGATCCCGGCGCCGCCGGGCGCGCCCACCGTGCTCCTCTACAGCCACTACGACGTCGTGGGTGCCGGCGACGAGCGCCTGTGGACGACCGCTCCCTTCGAGCCGGTCCTCACCGCCGACGCCGTGATCGGGCGTGGCGCGGCGGACTCGAAGTCGAACGTCATCGCCATCATCGGCGCCATCCGCGCCTGGGGAGGCCGGCCGCCGGTCGGCGTCAAGGTCGTGCTCGACGGCATGGAAGAGGTCGGCGGGGGCGCGTTCACGACCTACCCGCTCCACGCGCCGGAGCGGTTCGCCGCCGACGTCGTGATCGTCGCCGACCTCGGCAACGTGCGGCCGGGCATCCCGACCCTCTCGGTGGCGCTCCGCGGCATGGCCAACATCGAGGTCGAGGTGCGCACCCTCGCCTCCGCGAAGCACAGCGGCTCGTTCGGGGGCGCGGCGCCCGACGCGCTCCTCGCGCTCCTCCACGCCCTGGCGACGCTCCACGACGCCAACGGCGACGTCGCTGTCGAGGGACTGCTCCGCGAGGAGTGGACGGGGGGCGGCCCGGACGAGGCGCAGTTCCGGGAGCTCGCGGAGGTCGCCCCCGGGGTTCCCCTCATCGGCACCCGCACGCTCGGGTCCCGCGTCTGGTCGGGCCCCGCGATCACCGTCATCGGCATCGACGTGCCGAGCGTCGACCACGCCCTCAACGCGGTCTCCCCGTACGCGCGCGCCAAGCTGAACGTGCGCGTCCACCCGCGCCAGGACCCTCGCGAGGCGCAGGAGGCCGTCGTTCGGCACCTGCGCGCGGTGCGGCCGTTCGGGATCGAGCTGACCGTCCACGCGCAGGAGACCGGCGAGGGCTACGAGGCGGAGCTGTCCGGCGCGTCGTACGAGGCGGCGGAGGCCGCGTGGGCCGAGGCATGGGAGCGCCCCACGGTGACGGCGGGCGTCGGTGGGTCGATCCCGCTCGTCGCCTCGCTCCACGCCGCGGCCCCCGGCGCCGAGATCCTGCTCGGCGGCGCCGCCGACGGCTACGCCAACATCCACGGCCCCAACGAGCGGGTGCTGCTCGACGAGCTCGAGCGGACGACGCTGGCGATCGCTGACCTCTTCGGCCGTCTCGCCGCCGGCGCCGGAGCCTCGGCGTGAGCGCGGAGGCCGCCTCGCCGGCCGCGAAGCAGCCGGGAGCGCTCGAGCGGTTCCTCGACGTCATCGAGCGGGTCGGGAACAAGGTGCCCCACCCCGCGCTCATGTTCCTCGCGCTCTGCGTCGGCGTGATCGTCCTGTCCCAGCTGCTCGCGTGGGCCGGCGTGAGCGCGACCTACGAGGTCGCCAGGCCGACCGGGGGGCCGGGCGACTACGAGATCGTGACCCAGACCGTCAGCATCCAGGGCCTGCTCACGGCCGACGGGATCCGCTTCCTCTTCACGTCGCCGGTTCCCGTGTTCATGGGCTTCACGGCCATGGGGATCATCCTCATCGTGATGATCGGCGTCGGCGTCGCCGAGCGATCCGGCCTCATCGCCGCGCTCATCCGCCGGCTCGTGGCCGCGTCGTCGGCCGGCGCGCTCACCTACATCATCGTGTTCCTCGGCGTGATCTCGAGCATCGCGTCGGACGCCGGCTACCTGGTCCTCATCCCGCTCGGTGCGGCCGCCTTCGTCAGCGTCGGCCGGCACCCGCTCGCGGGCCTCGCCGCGGCGTTCGCCGGCGTCGCCGCCGGCTTCGGCGTGAACTTCCTCATCACCCCGACCGACGCGGTCCTCACCGAGATCACGAACGAGGCGATCGCCCTCGTCGACCCGTCGGTCTCGATCGACCTCACGGCGAACCTGTGGTTCGGCATCGGGTCGACGCTGCTGCTCACGGTGGTGCTCGGGTTCGTGACGTCGCGGCTGGTCGAGAAGCGCCTGGGCGCGTACGACCCCGCGGTTGCGCCCGAGCCGAGCGACGCGAACATCCAGACCGCCGACGTCGGGCCGGAGGTGGACGAGGCGAGCGAGCGGCGTGGCCTGCGCCTGGCCGGCCTCTACCTGCTCGTCGCGATCGGGATCATCGGGCTGCTCACCGTGCCGTCGGGCGCTCCGCTGCGCGACCCCGAGACGGGCAGCATCATCGGCACGTCGCCGTTCATGAGCAGCCTCATCGTGATCATCACGGTGCTGTTCTTCGCCGCCGGGCTCGGCTACGGCCGCGGCGCCGGGACGCTCCGCACCGCCAACCAGGTCATCGACGCGATCACGAAGTCGTGGGCGGGGCTCGCCGGGCTCCTGCTCCTGTTCCTGCTGATCGCGCTGTTCATCGCGTACTTCAACTACTCGAACATGCCGCAGGTCGCCGCCGTGAAGCTCGGGGACCTCATCGAGCAGGCGAACATCGGAACCGGGTGGCTCCTGCTCATCGCCATCCTGATCACGGCCGTCGTCGGGTTCATCATCCCCCAGGCCATCGCCAAGTGGGCGCTCCTCGCCCCGATCTTCATCCCGCTGTTCATGCGCCTCGGCGTGGAGCCGGAGGCCGTGCTGGCGGCCTACCGCGTCGCCGACTCGCCGCCGAACATCGTGACCCCGATCATGGCGTACTTCCCGCTGATCGTGATCTTCGCCGCCCGCTACGACCGGCGGTCGGGCATCGGCACGGTGATCGCGCTGATGCTGCCGTACTTCGTGGTGGCGCTCGCGGCCTGGACGCTGTTCTACCTCGCCTGGTACGCCCTGGGCCTGCCCTGGGGGATCTAGGCCGGTGGCGCCGGGCGCGAGGTGGCCGCGCCGCCCGGCGGTTCGCCCTCCTGGCGACTAGAACGCGTGTACGATTTGGTCCTGTTAGCATAGACTACGGATGTGCCCTCCGACCAGCTGATCGTGCGCGGTGCGCGCGAGCACAACCTCAAGAACGTCACCGTCGCGATCCCGCGCGACCGGCTCGTCGTCATCACCGGGCTGTCCGGCTCGGGGAAGAGCAGCCTCGCCTTCGACACGATCTACGCCGAGGGTCAGCGCCGCTACGTCGAGAGCCTCTCGGCCTACGCCCGGCAGTTCCTGGGCCAGATGGAGAAGCCCGACGTCGACCAGATCGACGGCCTCTCGCCGGCCATCTCGATCGACCAGAAGGGCGCCAGCCGCAACCCGCGGTCAACGGTCGGCACGGTCACCGAGATCTACGACCACCTGCGGCTCCTCTTCGCCCGCATCGGCCACCCCCACTGCCCGACCTGCGGGCGGGAGATCGAGCGCCAGACCGTCCAGCAGATCGTCGACCAGGTCTACGGACTGCCGGAGGGGACGCGCCTCCTCGTCCTCGGCCCGCTCATCAAGGACCGCAAGACCGAGGGTGACCGCATCTTCGAGGCGGCGCGCAAGCAGGGCTTCGTGCGCGTGCGCGTGGACGGGGTCCAGATGGACCTGTCGGAGACGACGACCCTCGACAAGTACAAGCGGCACACGATCGAGGTGGTGGTCGACCGCTTCGTCGTCCGGGCGCCCGCGCGCAAGGGCGAGCCGCCGCCGGACGCCGCCCGCCTGGCCGACTCGATCGAGACCGCCCTCCGCCTCGGCGAGGGCGTCGTGGTGGTCGCCCCGGCCCCCCGCGATGGGGAAGCCCCCGACTTCGAAGAGCGCCGCTACAGCGAGCGCTACAGCTGCCCCTACGACGGGACGACGATCGACGAGCTGGAGCCGCGCAGCTTCTCGTTCAACTCGCCGCACGGCGCCTGCCCCACCTGCACCGGGATCGGGACCCAGCTCGTCATCGACCCCGACCTCGTCATCCCTGACCGTTCGAAGAGCGTGGCCGGCGGGGCGCTGGTGCCATGGGCGCGGATGCCGACCGAGGCCTCGTGGCGGATGAAGATCCTCGAGGCGATCTTCGCCGAGCACGGCTGGGACATCCGGGCGGCCATCCGCGACCTCCCGCCGGAGGCCCTCCAGCACCTCCTCCACTCGGCGAAGGAGGAGAAGGTCCTCGTCCGCTACCGCCACGAGCGCGGCGAGAACACCTACTGGGCCACCTTCGAGGGGCTCGTCACGAACCTCGAGCGCCGCTTCCGCGAGACCGAGTCCGAGTACATCAAGACCGAGATCGAGAAGTACATGGTCGCCCGGCCCTGCCCCGCCTGCGCCGGGCGCCGGCTGCGGCCCGAGGCGCTGGCCGTCACGATCGACCGGCGCAGCATCCACGACGTCTCGACGATGAGCGTGACCGACGCCCTCGCCTGGGTGGACGCGCTGCCGGCCGTCCTGACCGACCGCGAGCGGGCGATCGCCCGGATGGTCCTCAAGGAGATCACGGCGCGGCTCGGCTTCCTCGCCGACGTCGGCCTCGACTACCTGACGATCGACAGGACCAGCTCCACCCTCTCGGGCGGGGAGGCCCAGCGGATCCGGCTGGCGACCCAGATCGGGAGCTCGCTCGTCGGCGTCCTCTACATCCTCGACGAGCCCTCGATCGGGCTCCACCAGCGCGACAACGCGAAGCTCATCGCGACGCTCACGCGCCTGCGCGACCTCGGCAACACGCTCCTCGTCGTGGAGCACGACGAGGAGACGATCCGGACCGCCGACTGGGTCGTCGACATCGGCCCCGGGGCAGGGGAGCACGGGGGCGAAATCATCGCCTCGGGGCCGCTCGAGGCGGTGCTCGCGGCGCCACGTTCCATCACCGGAGCATTCCTCCGCGGCGAGCGCGCCGTCCCCATCCCGGCGCGGCGGCGGGTGGGGAGCGGCCAGGAGATCGTGGTGCGGGGCGCTCGCGAGCACAACCTGCGGGGGATCGACGTGGCGTTCCCGCTCGGGAGGTTCGTCTCCGTGACCGGCGTCTCCGGATCCGGCAAGAGCACGCTCGTCACGGAGATCCTCTACCGCGCCCTGGCCCGCGAGCTGAGCGGGGCGCGTGACGTGCCCGGCGCCCACGACGCGCTGGAGGGTGCCCACCACGTCGACAAGATCATCGAGATCGACCAGAGCCCGATCGGGCGGACGCCGCGCTCGAACCCGGCGACGTACACCGGCCTCTTCGGCACGATCCGCGAGCTGTTCGCCGGCGTGCCGGAGTCAAGGGTGCGCGGCTACCTCCCCGGTCGCTTCAGCTTCAACGTGAAGGGCGGCCGCTGCGAGAACTGCAAGGGCGACGGCATCCTCAAGATCGAGATGCAGTTCCTCCCCGACGTCTACGTCCCCTGCGAGGTCTGCAAGGGGAAGCGCTACAACCGCGAGGCGCTGGAGATCCACTACCGCGGCCACTCGATCGCCGACGTCCTGGACATGACGATCGAGGAGGCCCTGGACCTCTTCAGCGCCGTCCCGAAGGTGGCCACGAAGCTGCGGACGATGGTCGACGTCGGGCTCGGCTACGTCCACCTCGGCCAGCCGGCGACGACGCTCTCGGGCGGCGAGGCGCAGCGCGTGAAGCTCTCCACCGAGCTCTCCCGGCGTGCCACCGGCAAGACGCTCTACGTCCTCGACGAGCCGACGACGGGCCTCCACTTCGCCGACGTGGAGAAGCTGCTGCAGGTCCTCCACCGCCTGGTCGACGCCGGCAACACGGTGGTCGTCATCGAGCACAACCTCGACGTGATCAAGACCGCCGACTGGATCGTCGACCTCGGCCCGGAGGGCGGGATCCGGGGCGGCCGCGTGGTGGCCGAGGGGACGCCGGAGGAGATCGCCGCCGTCCCCGGCTCGGCCACCGGGGAGTACCTCGCGCGGGTCCTGCGCGGGGAGCCCCTGGTGCCCCTCTCCGACGTGACCTTCGCCGAGGAGCTGGGACGGGAGATCGCGCGGACTGCCGTCGAGACGGGCGAGGTGAGCCGGGCCGCGCCGGTGCCGGCGGCCCCGAAGCGCGCGGCCGCCGTC
>Ga0209253_10003092_pt1 | contig 14661 bp, 14 predicted proteins | sample FrelakmetBRP12BR_FD_187145 | JGI IMG/M metagenome (GOLD analysis project Ga0209253, IMG submission 187145) | Freshwater lake sediment microbial communities from the University of Notre Dame, USA, for methane emissions studies - BRP12 BR (SPAdes)... | ecosystem: Environmental > Aquatic >...
GAGCGCAGGCGTGCGCCGCTGAGCTGCATCGAGCCGAGCCGGACCAGGTCGGCGGCCACCGTGCCGTTGGCGGTCACGACGGGGACGGTGCTCGTGCCCGTCGGCTCGAGCCCGAGCCGTCGCGCGGTCGTGCGCGTCAGGACGCAGTACGAGGCCCCCGTGTCGAGCAGCATCGGGCCCGATACCACGCCGTTCACGGTGGCCTCGACGACGAGGTGCCGGCGGTCGCCTCCCGCCAGGCGGATCTCGTGGCTCGACGGCGTCGCAGGCCGTGCCGGCGCGTCAGAGGCCGCGTCCCGCGGTCGGGGGCGTGTGTGCTCCGGTGCTCCATCCAGCGGTGTTCGCGGAGCGTACTGGCCGGCAACCGGGGTGACGAGAAGCGACGCCAGGGCGACCGCGGTCGGACTGACCAGGCGTCTCGACATCGTGACGCTACGCTTGCGCAGCCCGCTTCGTCCGCTGTCGCTCGAGGAGGAGGGTGACCTTGCGGACGAGATCCGCACCGCTGAACGGCTTCGTGATGTAGTAGTCGGCGCCGAGCGCCAGGCCCTTCTCGATGTCCTCCTGGGTCGACTTGGCGGTGAGGAAGATCACCGGCAGATGCCGCGTCCGGTCCTGGCTGCGCACGAACTTGAACACCTCGTAGCCATCGACCTCCGGCATCATGATATCGAGGATGACGAGGTCGAAGTCGTCCTGCTGCAACACCGCGATCGCCTCGCGGCCTCCCAGGCACTTCCGCGGATGCATGCCCTCGATCCGCAAGCGCGTCTCCACGAGCTCGGCGATCATGGGGTGGTCCTCGACGATCAAGACACGGGCGGCCATGTCGTCGGAGACTGTCGGGCTTTCTGGCGTCATCAGCGTCCTCGCTTGCCTTGCAAGTGCCATGCCGTGGGCTCGGCCCGGGAGCTCCAGTTGGCCACGTGCGGGGCAACCGGATCCCTGCTCCCGCCTGTCGTGCGACGTCTCATTGGCAGCGTCGAGTTCACGCCTGTCGTGACAAGTCCGGCACGGTTGCACTCACGTGATACCGTACTTGTCGAGCTTGCGGTACAGGGTGCGGCGGCTGAGCCCGAGCAGGCGGGCCGCTTCCATGCGCTTGCCGCCCGCTGCCTCGAGGGCCTTGCGGATCTGGTCACGCTCCGCGGCCTCGATGGTGAGGTCGGATAGGCTCAGGGCGCAGGTGGCCAGGTCCGGCGGGTGGGTGAGCGCGGTCGTGGTGGCCGCGAGGCTGCCCGGCAGATGTTCGGGGAGAAGGGCGGACCCGCGCGTGACGATGAGGGCGCGCTCGATCACGTTGAGCAGCTCGCGGACATTGCCCGGCCAGTGATGCCGACGGAAGACCTCGAGCACTGCCTCGGAGATCTGCGTCACCTGCTTTCCCAGACGCTCCGCCAGACGCCCGAGGAAGTGCGCGCAGAGGAGGTCGATGTCCTCGATGCGACGCCGCAGCGGGGGCAAGGCGATGCTGCCGACGTTGAGGCGGTAGTACAGGTCCTCGCGGAACTCGCCTCTGGCCACCATCTCGGCGAGATCGCGGTTGGTCGCGGCGATGATCCGGATGTCGACGCGAAATGCGTCGGCGGAGCCGACCCGCTTGATCTCGCGGTTCTCGATCACGCGCAAGAGCTTGGCCTGGACGGGCAGGGGAAGCTCGCCGATCTCGTCGAGGAAGATGCTCCCCCCGTGCGCCGCCTCGAAGAGCCCCTTGCGGTCCCGGTCGGCTCCCGTGAACGCGCCACGCACGTGCCCGAAGAGCTCGCTTTCCAGCAGCGTCGGCGCGAGCGCCGTGCAATTGCAGATCACGAAGGGTTTGTCGCGAAGTGGGCTCAGGGTGTGCAGTGCCCGTGCCACGAGCTCCTTTCCCGTCCCGCTCTCGCCGGTGACGAGGGCGGTCGTGGGGTAACGCGCGAGTCGTTCGATGAAGGAGAAGATCTCGAGCATCTCGGGACTGCGTGCCACCATGCCCTGGAACTCGACACGCCCCTGGAGCTGCTGCTGCAGGATCTTGTTCTCGTGCCGGAGGCGCCGTCGCTCGAAGACGGTCTCGAGGATCCGCTCGAGGCGGCGGAAGTCGATCGGCTTCTCGATGTAGTCCGTCGCGCCGGCCTGGATGGCGGCGACGGCGTCCTTGACCGAGGAGTAGGCGGTCATGAGCACGAGCTGGATGTCCGGGTCGCGCTGCTTCACTTGCTGCAGGAGCTCGATGCCGCTCATGCCGGGCATGCGGACGTCGGACACGATGAGGTCGACCGGGGCCTGACCGAGGAGCTCGAGCGCTGCGGTGGCGCGGTCGGCGGTCAGGACCGCGAAGCCGCGCTCGCCGAGGAAGAGCTGGAGGATGCGCCGTATGTCGGCATCGTCCTCGACCACCAGCACTCGGTGCTCCTCGTGCACTGCCATCCGCTCTCCTCTCGCTGCGGGAAACACCGTGCGGGTGCCCGAGAAGAATCGTTCGCAAGACGCATGCCACAGGCCTGGCGATGCACCCTGCTGCCGGGCGTTGTGCCAACAGGGAGGTTCGAGAACGCCTTGGGGTGGGCGGTCTCTGGCACAGCCGTCAACTGGATGACGCCCGCGACCGTTCGCGACACCGGCGATCCCCTTGCGCGTAGCCGTGTGAGGGGCGTGCGCGGCGCACGCGCCCCAGGGCACGGGCCTTGCTCCGGGGTGTCGTGCGCCCGCTCTGGTCCCCGGCGACGAGGGCGCGCCGTCGAAGGTCATGCTGCGGGTCGTGCTCATCGGTGGAATCCTCTCTGCTGCTCTGGCGCGCTGTGCGCTCGATGCCGGCGTCTTCGGCGATGCCGCCTGCGTCGCGACGTTCATGCTCGCGCCGGCCATCGCCTGGGCGCTGCAGCGGCATGCGGCCGTGCCGGCGCTCGACGGGTCCGACGGTGCGGAAGAGGGTGAGCTGGCCTCGGGCCCCATGCTGCGCGCGCTGCTCGATGCGTGTCGGGACGCGGTGCTGACGACGGACTTGCAGGCGCGCGTGGTGCACGCGAATCGGGCCGCCCGCGAGATCTTCGGAGAGGGCGTCCGGCCGGGCATCTCGATCGCCGACAGCGGAATCCTCGCGCAGCGGATCAGCGATCGTGATGCCTTCGAGGACGCCCTCGAGCGCCTCTACGCGCATCCGGAGCAGGGGGGAACGGGCGAGGTGACGTGTCTCGGGGCCGGCCTCCACATCTTCGGCTGGCTGAGCGAGCCGATCCGGGACGCGAGCGGAGTCGCCGTCGGGCGCAGCTTCGTCCTCACCGACCGGAGCCTCGAGCGCGAGCTCTCCACGCTCAAAGGGGACTTCCTCTCGACCGTGACGCACGAGCTGCGCACGCCGCTCACGTCGGTCAAGGGATCGCTGCAGCTCGTCCTCGGCAAGTCGGCAGCGCTCTCTGCGATCGATCGCGAGCTCCTCACCATCAGCTTGAAGAACGCCGACCGCCTGATCCGGCTCATCAACGACCTGCTGGACATCTCCCGGCTGGAGTTCGGAAAGGTGGAGCTCGCCTTCGGCGCGGTTGCGGTGCCGTCACTGGTCGAGGAGGCGGTGGTGGGACTGCGCAGCTACGCGGAGGGGCGCGAGGTCGAGGTGGAGTGCGATGTCGGCCCCGATCTTCCCCCGCTCGAGGGCGACCGCGATCGCCTCATTCAAGTGCTCACCAACCTGATCTCGAACGCCGTCAAGTTCTCGCCCGCAGACGGCCGCGTCGAGGTCCGCGCGCGCCAGGTCGGCGACGGCGTGGCGATTGCGGTGCGCGACCGGGGCCGCGGCATTCCCGCCTGCGAGCAGGAGCGCCTGTTCCAGCGCTTCCAGCGGCTGCACAGAGGGCGGGACGAGGAGCCGGGCACGGGGCTCGGTCTCGCCATCTCCAAGGCGATCATCGACCGCCATGGCGGGCGCATCGAGGTCGAGAGCCAGGAAGGGCAAGGATCGACCTTCACGGTGGTGATCCCGGCCCGGGAGCAGCCTCGTCCTCGGGTTGCCTCGAGCGAGGAGGGGCACGCGCCAGCCCCTCGGGCGACGGTGCTGCTCGTGCTCGACGATCTGGAGCTCGGGAGCACGCTCGATGGCCTGGTGCGCGGCCGCTACCGGCTGCTGCGCGTCGAGCGCGGCGTGCAGGCACTGCACGTCGCGCGGGCCGAGCACCCCGATCTCATCGTACTCGAGGACAGCTTGCCCGACCTGAGCGGCGACGACGTGCTGCGGATGCTCCGGCAGACCGCCGCGGCGCGGACGATTCCCGTGATCATGCTGCGCGCCGGGCCGGAGAATGGGAGCGGCCACATCTGGGATGCGCCGACGCTCCTGAAGCCGGTGGACGGCGAGGCCCTGCGTCGGACGATCGACGCCGTCCTCGCTCGCGGCCCGCGGCACGTCGGGATCTGCCGGCGCGGCGGGCCGGAGCACGGCGGCATGGCCTGACCGATCTACACGCTGCCTCTCCTCCGGGCTTCTTCATCCGCCCCGGGGTGCGCGCGCGCCGCCCGCTGGCGCGGTGGCGTCACTCGCGCCCGCGTCGCTCGCTGATCGACGTGCCGCGCTTGCGCGCCAGCGTCTCGATGGCCCGCCATGCGAGCTTGCTCGGCCTGGCGTGGCCGTTCTCCCAGCGATTCACCGTCGATACGGTGACGGCGATGGCGTGGGCGAACTCCTCCTGCGTCAGGCCGAGTCGCATCCGCAACGCGCGGACCGCCTGGGGGGCCGGAGGGCCCGGCTCGGCGGTGCTGCCTTCGTTGGGCTCGTCAGTGCTCTTGCTCATGGGTCTCCCGGTCTCGCCTTCCACTTCTCGGACAAGCTCCCACGACTCCTCCGGGAACTGCGCCACAGCGGGCGCCATGGCAAGCAGCAACGAGCGTGCCAAGGGCCTCCGGCGACGAATCGGGGTGCAACGATCGCGGACCATGCGGGGGAGCGACAGACCGGCGTCACAGTGCCGGGGGAGTGACACCGCTCGAGTCGGTATCGTTGCGCTGGGGGGTGCCAATTCGCTATCGTGCAGCCGCATGCGAGTTCGCGCAGCAAGGAGGACGGTATGAGCAAGGCATGGACGGCAGCGCTCGCAACGATGTTCCTGGCGACGCTGGCGCTGGGGGGAGCGCCCGCCCTGGCCGCGAGGACACCCGAGGAGACCGTCGAGCGCTACCTGAAGGCGATGAAGGAGCGCAACTACGACGAGGCGTACAAGTATCAGTCCCGGGGCATGGTCGGCAACAAAGACCGCGAGACCTGGTCGAAGGAGATCAAGTACCTGACGGAGTCGTGCGACGTCAAAGTCTTCGAGTACGAGGTGTTCCCGGCGAAGGTCGAAGGTGACGTTGCGAAAGTGCCGAACATTCTCAAGTCACAGGACAAGTGCGCCAATCAGCTCGCCGCCCCCGAGTACGAGCTGTACACGCTCGTGAAGGAGGACGGCGACTGGAAGATCGACCAGCAGGAGCAGGTCGACAAGCCGGAGCAGCCGAAGTGGTTCAACAAGAAGGGGACCTGAAGCTCGGAGGCCGGGACAGAACAGCGGACGATTGACTCGGGCTCCGATCTAGGGCACCTAGGCGCCTCCCGCCGGTGCTGCGATCGATCGCCGGTCACGTGCGCCTTGCCTGAAGGAGGCTGTGATGCAGAGACCTCGAAGTTTCCTGGCGACGCTCGGCGCTGTCGCCGCCCTGGGGCTCGCCGGATGTCATCACGAGGTCGAGCTCCCCCCACTGCCCGAGACGAAGATCTCGATCATCGGGGATCGCTTCTTCGACGTGAAGGCGCTCTCCCCCGAGCGAGCCCTGGTCGTCGGGTACCGCGGGAGGATGCTCGAGACCAGCGACTTCGGGCGAAGCTGGAACGTCATCCAGGTCCCGACCGATCGTGCGCTCTACAGCATCAGCTTCGCCGACGACAAGAACGGCTGGATCTGCGGCCAGTCTGGCGTGATCCTCCACACCAAGGACGGCGGCAAGACCTGGACGGAGCAGCGCAGCAACACCGACGTGTATCTCTTCGCGCTGCACAACCTGGGCCCGACGCACGTGTTCGCGGTCGGTGACAGGTCGACGCTCGTCGAGACCACCGACGGGGGCGCGACGTGGACGCCCCGCAAGATCCAGCAGTCGCGGGAGGGCATCACGGAGGAGGAGGCCATCGTCGCTGCGGACCCGATCTTCTACGATCTCGAGTTCACCGACGAGCAGCACGGGTGGATCGTCGGCGAGTTCGGGATGATCAAGCACACGGCCGACGGCGGCAAGACCTGGGTGGACCAGCAGGCGACGCTCCTCGGTGAGGGCATCGTCGACATGCTCGACCTGCCCACCTTCTTCGGCGTGCACTTCCTGAACGGGCAGGAGGGAATGGCGGCCGGTCTCGAGGGCAAGATCGCCCGGACGCACAACGGCGGCGAGATGTGGGCGTTCGAGCCCGTCGACGAGAAGCTCGAGGTCGCGGATCCGCTGTACTCCCCGTTCTTCTTCCCTGATGGCAAGGGATGGGCGATCGGTTCGGGCGGCGAGGTGCTGACGATCGAGCCCGGCCAGCAGGCATGGAAACGGGCGCGGCTCGGCATGCGCCTCTTCACCTGGCTGCGCGGCATCGATTTCTTCGATCAGAACACGGGCTGGATCGTCGGCGGATTCGGGACGATCCTGAAGACGAAGGACGGCGGCAAGACCTGGACACCGAGCCTGGCCTGATCCGGCGGATGGCGACCCTCGCGCCGGTGCTCCGGTGCGCGGGTCGCGCGCGAGAGCCCCGCCGCCGGCACGCCGCACCCGTGGCATGCCGGCGGCGCCTCGGCTCGCATGCCCGCATGCCAGGTCGGTCGCACCAGGCGGCGGTGCTGGTGGCCGTGCTGGCTGCTGGCTGCGCACGGATCGCGACGCGCGGCCCACACGCGGTCGACGACTTCTTCCCGCTCTCTCCCGCATCGACGTGGGAGTATGTGGTGAGCCGTCGCGGCGGCGCCGACACCTTTCGCTTCGTTGCAACGGTCCGGCCGGATGCTTTCGTGCGCGCCGACGGGCGCACGTGCCGTATCGTCGACGAGCGCTACACGGACGTGAGCGCCGGGGAGCGATTCCCGGTGGTCTACTGCTCGGACGGAGGGTTCCTCCACCGCGTCCTGTCCCTCGAGTACCGGGGCGAGACCCTCGAGGACACCGGGCTCAAATCAGGCGAGCTGCGCTTCCTGCCCACGGACCTGGCGCAGGTGCGGCAGTGGCAGGGCTGGACAAACGCCTACCGCTTGCCTGACGGCTCCGGCTTCCAGGTGCAGCAGTTCCACGAGGTGCGTCCCGAGCTCGAGGGGGTCGAGGTGCCGGCAGGGCACTTCGCCCGCTGCATCCGCGTCGAGACGATGGCCGCCCATTTCGCCACCGGCCCGGACGGCTCCCCGGTGGGTCCGCGGTTCGTCTTCTACTACTCGGATTGGTACGCGCCCGGGGTCGGCCTGGTGAAGACCGAGCAGCGCAGTGCCAGCTCCGAGGTGGTCGCAACGATCGATCTGCTGCAGTACGAGATCGCACGCGACGCCGCCACGCCGTGATCGAGGTCCGGGGCCTGGTCAAGGAGTTCGGCGCGACGCGGGCCGTGGCCGGCGTCAGCTTCTCCATTCGCCCGGGCGAGATCGTGGGCCTGCTCGGGCCCAACGGCTCGGGCAAGACGACGATCATGCGCATCCTGACCGGCTTCTTCCCTCCCACGGAAGGCCGTGCCGCGATCGACGGGCTCGACGTCGAGGAGCACTCGCTGCTGGTGCGCGAGCGCATCGGCTACCTGCCGGAGAGCGTGGTGCTGTACCCCGAGCTTTCGGTGCGGCGGTTCCTGACGTTCTGCGCCGAGGTCAAGGGTGTGCCGCCGGCTGCCCGCCGGGCCCGTCTCGACGAGGTGATGCAGGCCTGTGGCCTCACGGAGGTGGCGGGAAAGCTCGTCGGCAAGCTGTCGAAGGGCTACCGCCAGCGCGTCGGCATCGCTCAGGCGATCGTGCACCGCCCGCGCGTCCTCGTGCTCGACGAGCCGACGGTGGGGCTCGACCCGCAGCAGATCGTCGAGATCCGCGCCTTGATCCGGTCGCTCGGTGGCTCGACGACGATTCTCCTCAGCACGCACATCCTTCCCGAGGTGAGCACGACGTGCGAGCGCGTCGTGATCCTCGACTACGGGCGCGTCATCGCCGAGGACACGGCCGAGGGGCTGACCCGCCGCCTGCGTGGCTCCGACGAGACCCGTGCCCGGATCGCCGGGGAGCGCGGGACGGTCTTGCCAGCCCTCCGGACGCTGCCCGACGTGGAGGAGGTGCAGGAGGAGTCCGCGCGCGATGGGGTCGTGACCGTCGTGGTCCGCTCTCCCCGCGGGGATGCCACACGACGGGCGCTCGCGGATCTCGTCGTGCGTAGCGGCTGGGGCCTCCTCGAGCTGCGGGCACTGCCGATGAGCCTCGAGGACCTGTTCGTGCGTCTCGTCCGCGAGGACCGGGAGGCGACGGTGTGAGAGTCGTCGCGCTCTTCCGCAAGGAGCTCGCGTCGTACTTCTCGGGACCCCTGGTGTGCGTGGTGGTGGGGGCTTTCCTCTGGGCGACCGGCTACCAGTTCTACACCGAGCTGCAGAGCTACGTCACCTTCGGGTTCGGGATCAACATCCTGGAGAACTTCTGGCGTGCGTTCTTCGTCAACCACATCGGCTTCTACCTGCTGATCGTCGTGCCGCTGTTCACGATGCGGCTGCTCGCGGAGGAGCGCCGTCTCGGCACGATCGAGCTGCTCTACACCTACCCGCTGCGGGACGGCGAGATCGTGCTCGCGAAGTTCGCGGCGTGCCTCACGGTCTTCCTGCTCTTCCTCGCGGGGACGCTGCTCTATCCGGTGATCGTCTACGCGATCCAGCCCTTCGACCCGCGGCCGTTCCTGGCGCGGTACCTGGGGACCGTGCTCTTCCTCGCCAGCTGCGTCGCCTGCGGTCTCTTCGTGTCGTCGCTGACCGACAGCCAGGTGGTGGCCTCGTCCTGCACCTTCGTCCTCCTGCTCCTGTTCTGGATCCTGACGTGGAACGAGGCGGCGGTGAGCTCCCCCCTCCTCACGGCGCTCAGTCAGCTCTCGACCTTCGATCACTTCGATACCTTCGCGCGCGGGGTGATCGATCTCAAGGACGTGACGTACTTCGCGCTCTTCATCGCCCTCTTCCTGTTCCTCACCTTGCGCTCGATGGAGTCGCGCCAGTGGCGGGGCAGGCGGTGAGGAGCGCCGCCGGACGGCTCCTTCCCCTCGTCGTCGGGACGATCGGGCTCGTGGCATGCGGCGCGCTCGTGCTCGCGTTCGCCTTCCGTCACAACCTGCGCCTCGATCTCACCCCGCAGCGGACCTACACGCTGTCGAGCCATGCGAGGAGCGTCGTGCGCGCATTGGATCGTGACGTCGTGATCACGGCGTTCGTTCGCAGCGAGGATCCCCGGACGCCCCTCCTCAAAGACCTGCTGTGGCGCGTTGCCGCGGAGAGCCCCCGCATCCGCTACGCGTTCGTCGATCTGAATCGCTCTCCGGCGCTGGCGCAGCGGTACGGCATCGACCGCTACGGCGCCCTCGTCATCGAGAGCGGGGGGCGCCGCCGCGACGTGGCGAACCCCTCGGAGGGGTTGCTGGTGGGCGCGCTGCTGCGGGTGACCCGCGACCGCGAGCGCATCGTCTACTTCGTGACCGGCCACGGTGAGGCCTCGCCCGGGAGCACGGACCGCAAGCGGGGCGGCTCGGTGGCGAGGCGCGCGCTCGAGGACGAGCTGTTCGCGGTCCGCGAGCTGTCCCTGCTCTCCGCGCCCGTCCCGGCGGACGCGACCGTGGTGGTGATCGCTGGGCCGCGCAAGGACTATCTCGCCGAAGAGATCGCGCATCTCGAGGCCTACGTCGCCCGTGGCGGCGCGCTGTTGCTGCTGCTCGAGCCGGAGAGCCCGCGCTCGGTCGCTGCGCTCGCGGCCCGCTACGGGATCGTGCCGTTGGAGCAGATCGTGGTGGACCCGGAGCGGCGCCTGGCGTCGGGCGAGGGGTTCACGATCCTGGTCTCCGGGCTGGCGCCGCAGTTCCCCGTGACGAGGATGCTCGAGGCACCGCCCGTGTTCTCGTACGCACGACCGCTGGAGGTCCGTCCAGATGCGGCAGGATGGCCCCAGGGCTTCCTCGAGACCGGTGCCGCCGCGTTTGCGGTGCAGCCGGGAGCGGTGGGGGACACGCCCGTGGCGGCGCGGCGCGGTCGGCTCGTCCTTGGCGCCGCCGTGCAACCGGAGCTGCCCGGTGGGGAGGCCGGCACCGGCCGCCCGAGTGGCCGCCTGATCGTCTACGGGGACGCCGACTTCGCCACCAACGGCATGATCGAGTACCTGGGGAACAAGGACCTGCTCGTCAACAGCGCCAACTGGCTCGTCCGCGACGAGTCGCTGATCGCGGCGCGGGCACAGGAGAAGGAGCGTGGGCGCGAGCAGCTCTTCGTCACCGCGACGCAGGGCAGGATGGCGTTCTGGCTCGCGGCCGTGGTGCAGCCCGGCGTCTTTCTGGCGGCGGCGCTCACGGTCTTCCTGCGCAGGCGGATGCGGTGACCTGGCGCCGCGTCGCGCAGATCTACCTCGTGCTCGCCGTCCTGGCCGCGTTCTTCGTGTCGTTCGAGCGCGAGAGCCGGCAGCCGGCCCCTGACGCCGTGCCGGCGGGACCGGAGCGCTCGCTCCTGGGAACCGACGCGGCGGCGATCGAGGCGGTCGTGTTTCGCCGTGAGAGTGCGCTGGTACGCGCGCAGCGCGAAGGCGACCGCTGGCGCGTCGTCGAGCCCGCAGGCGCACCGGTGCAGTCGGATCTCGTCGCGGCGGCGCTTGCGACCCTGACCGCCGGACAGGTGTCGGAGGGGATGGTGGACGCAGCGGGCGAGGAGCTGCAGACCTTCGGGCTGGCGAAACCGTTGGCCGAGATCGAGGTCACGCTGGCCGGGAATCCCGCGCGCACGCGCCGCGTGTTCCTCGGGGCCGACAACCCGACCCGGACGGCGATCTATGCGCGGCGCGACGACCGTACGACCGTGTTCCTGGTGGGGAGGAATCTGCGCTACTACGTCGACCTCATCTTTCAGGCCGCGGCCGGGCGCTCGGCCATGCGGCCCTGAAGATCCGGCTGGCGGATCCGCGGTGCCGCGGCGCGTTGCCCCCCGCGCCTTCCAGCTGCGGCTTCCTGGTCGCGCCTGGCGCTGCGTGCAGCTCGACTGCCCGGCTGGGTGCGGGGATCTCCTCACCGACCGCAGGTCCGAGCCCGAATCCAGGCCGGCCGGCGCCGCAGGCGGTCGCGGGGCGTCAGCAGACGTCCGTGGACGGCCGGCGCAGGAACGACGCCGGGTGCAGAGCGCGGCCGGCGCGGCGGTACTTCCGTGCGAAGGCGCTGTCCAGGCCGGGGTGGGCAGCGTCGACCGCATCCTCGGTGAAGAGGCCGCTGGCGAGCACGCGGGCCCGGATCACGCAGGCGTACTCGTGCACGTCGGTGGCGACGTGCAGCGGGCCCCCGGGCGCGAGCGCGGCGGCCAGGGCTGCGATCGCGTCCGCGGTGAAGATCCGGCGCCGTGTATGGCGGCGCTTGGGCCATGGGTCCGGGAAGTACGCGTGCACGGCCTGAACCGAGCCCGACGGCACCAGGTGCGCGAGGACGCAGGTGGCGTCGGCATGGAGCATCCGGATCCGCGGTGTCCCGAGCCTGGCGATTCGCGCCGCCAGCCTGCGGGCCTTCGCGCGCGAGCGCTCGATGCCGAGGAAGTTCGTCGCTGGGTGACGTGCGGCTGCTGCCAGCAGGAACGTTCCGTCACCCGGGCCGATCTCGATCTCGACCGGACCGCTGTGGCCGAAGAGCTCAGTCCAGAATGGGTGCTCCCGCCACCCCTCCGGCGTGTCCCTCCTAGGGGGTGGTGTGGTGAGGGGCGCGACCGTCATGGGCGCCGAGTGCGGGCGTCCGGGGCGGATGACAGCGGCACGCGCGTCGGGAGAGGCCCAGCTCAGTCGCCCTTGGTGCGGGACAGGTACTCACCGGTGTCCGTGTCGATCCGGATGACGTCCCCGGTTACGACGAAGTTCGGCACTGGGACGATCAGCCCGGTCTCGGTCGTGGCCGGCTTCAGCACGTTCGTCACCGTTGCGGTCTTCAAGCCGGGGGCGGTGTCGGTGACGCGCAGGTCGACGGTCTTCGGCAGGCTCACCCCGATGGGCTGGCCCTCGTAGGAATCGACCTGGACGCGCATGTTGGGCAGGAGGTAGTGCACGGAGTCGCCGAGCAGCTCCTCGCCCAGGGCCACCTGTTCGAAGGTCTCGGTGTTCATGAAGTGGTACCCGTCGCCATCCGCGTAGAGGAACTCCATCTCGTGCTGATCGAGCGTGACCCTGTCGACCTTGTCCTCGGAGCGGAACCGATTCTCGGTCTGAGTCCCCGAGCGGAGGGAGCGCATCTTCGTCTGCACCATGCCGCGCCAGTTGCCGGGCGTGATGTGGGTCACGGCCATGATGCGGTACAGATCGTTCTGATAATTGATGAGCATGCCTACGCGCAGCTGTGTTGCAGGGATCAGCATCGAACCTCCGAGCCAGGATGGGGAACCTCCAGGGGCGTTACCACCGCCGGGGAGGGAACGCAACGCGGCGCGCCGTACACGCGTCGTACTGCCGGCGGCGGCTCCGGGCACGGCCCGCGTCATTGCGGCGGCGCCTCTCGCCTTGACTTGGGTGATCGCGCTACGATAATCGCCTCGTGAAGTCTTGCGCTGCAAGCGCCCGGAATCACTACGGAACGTTTCTTCCGGCCGAGATCCGTCACGCGCCCATGGGGGCGACGGGCCAGGCCGCGCGGGGGCGCGGCGCGCGTTCCTCCCACGGACGACCGCGCTCTCGCTGAGGAGAGCGCTCGAGGAGCAAGAGCATGGTGGGCCCCACGGACGAGCAGCTGCGCCAGGGTCTCGCTGGTCACGGTGATCGGATCGAGCGCTACCGGCGAGGGGAGATCAGCGGCGACGAGTTCCGCCCGATGCGCCTGAGCTACGGGCTCTACTACCAGCTCGATCACACGAGTCACATGCAGCGCATCAAGGTGCCCGGCGGCATGCTGTCGTCCGCGCAGCTGAACTGCCTGAACGAGGTCACGGATCTCTACGGGCGCGGCGTGGCGCACGTCACCACCCGCCAGGACGTGCAGATCCACTGGGTTCCGCTCGAGGGCGTGACCGACATGTACGCGCGCCTGCACGCCGTGGGGATCAGGACGCGCGGGGCCTGCTCCGACAGCGTCCGCAACGTCACCGCGTGCCCGCACGCCGGGCTGCTGGCCGAGGAGCCGTTCGACGTCGGGCCCTACGCGGAGCTCATCGACGACTACTTCCTCTTCAATCCCCTGAACCTGACGTTGCCGCGGAAGTTCAAGATCGGCATCAGCGGCTGCGCGCGGGATTGCGCGCAAGCAGCGATCAACGACGTCGGGCTCTACGCGCACGTACGGGAGATCGGCGGGGCGCGCGTGCCGGGGTTCTCCGTCCACGCGGCTGGCGGGCTCGGCTCGCAGCCGTTCCTCGCCCGGCCGGTGCGCGACTTCGTTCCGGCAGACGAGATCCTCGTCGTCTGCGAAGCGCTCGTCCGCCTGCAGCACCGGGCCGGCGAGCGCAAGAACCGCAGCCGGGCGCGCATGAAGTACCTGATGAAGAAGCTCGGCCCAGCCGCCTTTGGTGCCGCGCTCGACACCGAGGTCGCGGGCGTCGAGCGCACGCGCGGAGAGCAGCTCCGGGAGGAGACCCGCGCGTACGTCGCCGCGTATCGGCTGCCCCCGCCGTCCAGGGGCCCGGCACCCGCTCCGCCTCCGAACGGCGCAACCGGCTTCGCCGCGTGGCTGTCGACGTGCGTGACGCCGCAACGAGACGCCGGCTACTACCTGGCCACGGTCACGTTGCCGTTCGGGGACTACACGACGGCGCAGGGACGTGCACTCGCCGCGCTCGCGGACGAGCACGGGAACGGCACGCTGCGGACGACCAACGAGCAGAACGTCGCGCTTCCCTACCTGAGCGGCGCCTCGCTCGCCGCCGTGTACGAGCGCCTGCGGGACGTCGGGCTCGGGGAAGGGTACGCGAACCACATCACCGACGTCGTGTCATGCCCGGGCGCGGACTACTGCAGCCTCGCCGTCACGCGCTCGATGGGCATGGCGGAGCGTCTGCGGGCGCACCTGAGCGCGAGCGGGATCTCGGCGGCGGACCTGGGCGAGCTCCACGTCAAGATCAGCGGGTGCCCGAACTCCTGCGGCCAGCACCACGTCGGCGACATCGGTCTCACCGGCATGATGCTCAAGGGAGCGGACGGCGAGGAGCACCCCCACTACTCGCTGCTCGTCGGCGGCGGCGTCGGCGAGGGACGAGCGAGCCTCGGGCGGCGGCTCGCGGGGCGATTTCCGGAGGATCTGGCACCGGCCGTCATCGTGGCGCTGGCCGAGTGCTACCGGACGGAGCGAGCCCCCGGCGAGTCCTTCCAGGACTTCGTCCAGCGGGTCGGCCTCGACCGCCTCAACGCCATCGCCCAGTCCGCGACCGAACCCGCCGCGGGGCGGCGGCATTGAGCGGCCCGGATTCACTCCGGGCCGCGAGCGCATCGCGGAGCGCAGCGGAGCGGGAGCAGAGTGGGCATGAGACCGGCC
>Ga0209253_10003093_pt1 | contig 14661 bp, 18 predicted proteins | sample FrelakmetBRP12BR_FD_187145 | JGI IMG/M metagenome (GOLD analysis project Ga0209253, IMG submission 187145) | Freshwater lake sediment microbial communities from the University of Notre Dame, USA, for methane emissions studies - BRP12 BR (SPAdes)... | ecosystem: Environmental > Aquatic >...
GCTCTTGAACTTTCTCGTGATTGCGTTCGGCGGGCGCGCATTTCTGGACGTCTCCCAGGCGCCACCGCCTCCAGGATCCCGTCCTCCCAATCCTCCGTTCCCGACTTCATCCGCAACACCGTAGTCGTCGCGAATCCGACCTCTTTCAGCCAGACGCTCGTCTCCTTCGCTGAATAGGTATTCCCCTCTTCCGTGAAGAGCAGCATCGAGACGGCGAAGAGACTCGCTTCGGCAGGATTCAGCCCTTCACGATCATGCAGAAACGCATCCTGAATCAGGAGACGCCCGCCTGGATTCAATGCCGCGAGCGCGCGCCGAAAGATGGCGCGATTCGTGGCGGGTGAATAGATGTGCAGGACATTGGAGTACCAGATGACATCGTAGGTGCCGGGGATCGCCTCCTGTGTAAAATCGACCGGCACATAGCTGAGCCGGGCCCCGGCCTTATGCCTCGCGGCAATTTCCCTGGCCACTTCCAGCGCAGCCGGACGGTCGCAGACCGCCGCGCACAAGCGCGGATGTTTAGCCAGAAACGCCATGGCGTAGGTGCCCGGTCCGCCACCGAGATCGAGCAACGCCGTCGCCCCGTGCAAATCCACTTGTGCGGCAATCTTCGGCGCCGTCTCCAACGTCCGATAGTGCATCGCCCAGGTAAATCGACGGCGATAGCCCGGCTCTTCCGGCTCATCCCGATCGAGCGGGCGACCCGTCCGCACGGATTCCTCAAGGCGAGTCCAGTCCTTCCAGTGGCTCGTCATGAGGTCGAGATAGTCTTTGCGATAGGCCGCATGCCGGGCATTCAATGCCGTCGCCGCCAGTCGACTGTTTCGATAGACTGTACCGGTTTTCGTGAGAAGGCCGGACATAGCCAGATTGCGACAGAGGATCGACAATCCCCGTTCACTGACCGACAGGGCCTTGGCCAATTGAGGAATCGTCCATTGGCGGGCGCCGACCTTTGTAAAGAGATCCAGCTCCAGCGCCGTGAGGAGAATCCTCGGCAACCGATAGGCCGACACCGCGTCGCGAAACTCTTCGAAGGTGCTGATGCGCCGCTTCACACGGCCCCGCCGATCTGTCGCAGGCACCAACGCATGAGATCCTGCACCTTGGAAGGATTCGCGACATCCACCGGACGTGCAAACGTTGCCGCGACGAACTCGTCGTTCATCTCCGTCTCTTCGGTAAATCCGGACTGCAGAAGCAGCGCGCGGTATTTCGCGACCGCCGGCTGAATGAAATACTTCGCCTGCTTCGCCACTTCGTCCGTCCCGAGATCCTCCGGCGTCCCGTCTGACATCAGTGCCATCACATCGTCCATTGCGATACCGTACTGGCACAGCACGGTTCCCTCCGGCTTGACCTCTAATAACCAGCCATCGGAGCCGAGATCCATAGCCAGAGCTCCGCCCGGTTCCAATTCATAGAGTTGGGGGAACGCCTGCATCAGCGCCGCTCGCAGCTGCGTCCACGCGGAAGCAGTCTGGTCGCTCATGCGTGCGACTCTCGATAGGGCGGGATAGGATCCGGCTCCGCCAGACGGGCGCGAAGCCGCATGAGACGGTTGGTATTTTCTTCAAGCTTGGGCAACTGATATTTGCGATCCATATGCACGACGAGTTCAAGAAGATCAGCCGCATCCTGAAGGCGGCCGATCGCTTCATAACACTGCGACAACACATACCGCGCACCGCCGGTCCGCAGCTCATCGCGCGACCGTTCGGCGATCGATTGGCTGGTCTGGCAACAGGCAATCGCGTCGTCATACCGTTCTTGAATCAGAAACGTCCGTCCGATCATCCGCCAGGCATCGGCTACGCCGCCCTGATTGCCCAAGCGCCGCATCAGCACCAGCGAGTGTTCGTAGTATTGGATGGCTTGATCATACTGGCCGTTCTCGCGCGCCACCAAACCGAGATCCGACAGCAACACCGCCTTTGCCGCTTCATCGTGCGCCTTGGTCAGGAGATCCAGGGCTTCCAGATAGTAGGCACGTGCGCGATCCCATTCGCCGGCGTCGGCGCGCAGGTTACCCAGATTCCCGAGCGTCGTCCCGATCCCCTTCTCGTCGCCGAGAATCTTCTGCAGTTCCAGCACTTCCTGATAGTACGTCTGCGCCGACTCCCGCCGCCCGCTGACTGCGCAGATATTCCCGAGATTCCCGAGTGTCGCGGCCATCGCACGCTGATCCCCGGTCATCCGGTCACATTCCAACGCCTTGGCATAACAGGTGTAGGCCTCCGTGTAGAGGCCGCGAGCAAAATGCTCGTTCCCCTGGCGATTCAATTCTTCGGACAGCCCGTTTCGTAATGGCATAGGGGAATCCCGCTACTGCAGTGCCTGCTCCATGATAGACTTCGCGCCGGCCATGATGGACGCACCGTCCCCGACCAGCACCGAATCAAACTGATATTTTAGCAGGCGACGCAATCCTTCCTTGGCCCTCTCCGGATCAGCATACTTTTCGGCAGGTAACAGGGACAAAGCACCGGCCGGCTTGCCGAGCAACGCATCGCCGACGATCAAGACACCCTTCCCCTGCTGAATGAACAGAGCCGACTCCCCGGGAGATTTTTGATCCTTCAACTGTATGACCCAAATTCCACCGGGAAGGAGTTCCTGATCTTTGAACGTCTTCGTTGCCTTCACCTCCATCTGCGCCGCATCGGCCTCCGGCACAAACAGCTGGCACTTAAACTCCGCCTGAACGGTGACCGCCTCGCGCACATGATCGCGGTTCGTCACGATGATATAGTCGACCGGGCCATTCCGTCGAACCATCGTGCTCGCCTCCGCCGTCATCGGAGGCGGATCAATGATGACCTTATGCTCGCCGACTGTCAGGAACAGCCCATTAAAATTGATCTGCTTCTCATCGGAAAACCATGACCACTGCCAGATGCCGGGTAAGAGGGGCTTCATAGCATTGCGAGACGCGCGAGACTGGCGCGACAAGCGAGTCCCGCCGGAGAGAGTTTATTCAGGTTCATAGGCATTGCGTTTCTCGCCTTTCACGCTTGGCTCGCTCGCCACGCTGGTTCAGAGCGCCGCGACGGCGCCGGCCACCGTCTTGGTAACCTTGGCCAGAATGCCGGCGTCATTGGGGAGATCCAGGATATCGTCTTCGGACACCGTGATGAATTTCCTGTTCGGCCCTTTGGTGAGAGAGATCAAAAACATGCTGTTCGATGGAGTGACCGGAATCACCACCTGCACAGCCGCATCCACGCTCTTGATGACATCCAGAAATTTCTGCTTCCCCGCTTCCATCTCATCCATAGAATACCCTCTCGCTCACAAGCTGACACGACAACAGGCCGACAGGAACCTCTAAATGACTTGCCGGCTTGCCGACGTGATACGCTGTCAGCATTACATTTTTGCAGGGGCCGACAGCAACTTCTCGACCTCTGCCGTAATCACCTCTGCTCCCGCGAGATCCATGTTCCCGACCCGCTGCCAGCGGATGACCCCGGCCTGGTCGATCACATAGACATTCGGGATAAACTTACCGCCACCGTAAAGCTTGTCGGTGATTTTGCCCGGATCCAGCAGGTAGGGATAGGTGACTTTGACGGGAAAAGCGGACAGAAACTCTCCAACATCTTTCTTGGCGTTCCCCGACGAATTCACGCCGATTACCGCCACATCTTTCCCCTTGGTCATCTCGGAGACTTTTTGCAGCGTCGTGCCCTGTATCATACAAGGATCACAGATATGAAACAGGCCCAAGACCACCACTTTCCCTTTATAGCTGTCCAACGACACCGTCTCGCCGGTAATCGCCGTCAACGTGAACGACGGCGCCTTCTCGCCGACTTTGAAAAATCCGGCCGCCAGCGCCAGATGAGCCGCAAAGACCGGAATGACCAGCGCGCCCAGCACCCAAAGAGATCGCTTCATGAGAGCCTCCTTCGTCATCGATCGAACAACCGAATGAACGACGAAAGCTATCCTACCATGCAGAATTTTTCAGGGGCAACGGCTTGAAGAAGTCGCATGCCCTCACAAACAAGAGATCAAACCTGCGAAGGGGCTATGCCGCAACTCTGATCAACGAACATCTGGAGCCCTGACGCTGGAGGAGAAGCCCGCGTTGGATACACCATCTCCCTTCAAGTCCGACTCATAACCGGTGCGTCTCCCGCCTCCGGACAGAAGCACCGCTAATTTCTCGATCACATGCGAGTGAACCGCTCCCGGGCAGCTCCAGTAGTTGGGCGCCCCGATTACGTCAAGGCATGACACCTGCCCGTCTGCCCCAACACCCAACAGACACTCAGCGAAGGACAACTCCAACGACTGTGCCATGTCGCTGCAGCGGGTGAGCAGCGTCGCCCCGAGGGGAGAGAGCGATGTCGTGGAGTCGGTCCACCACCCGCTTCGCACAACCGTCGCCGCCACCGCTCCACCGATCACAAAAACTGAGACAAGCTGTCCGATTGAGACCTGCGCCAGCAGCAACGTTTCGTTCGGGTTGAAGGTGCATGCGTAGGACGCGGCCTCCTCTGCCGACAAGACAAGCCCGCCCTGCTCGCTGCTCCGGGGCTTCACATAGACCGCGCCACCCCACATCTCCCACCAGGACATCGCCTCATCACGATTGTTCCCAGGATGAAGCCGGGGAACCTGAAATCCATGCGCCCGTATCACCGCCTCCCAAGCAGGGGACCCTGTCGGGCAAGGAGACACTCCGCCAGGAGAAAGCCTGTTGACGACCGGACAAGGCAGGGAATTCAATTCGGACAGCCAATCTGATTCGGATTCGTACGAAGACCAAAATCGGCATGCCGGCACTTCCTCGCTGAACGGAGGGGTCACCCCCCGATATACGCCGGTCAGGCTGTGCGCCCAATGTCCGGCCTGATCCATCATTGACGAACGAAGATTCCGCATCTGCCTCGGGTCCTGGATGACATAGGGTTCCCCGCGCAGAGCCAACCGGCGGGATAATGCCACCCCCCAGGGATCCGTCGAATCGGCAAGAATGAGAATCACGTCTCCTCCCCTCTCAACGGTGCTTACCTATAGCAGATGACGGACACGTACCGTTGTTCGTCTTGCACCCTACCCCTCGAGCACCTCCCTTTCCAGATCCTCTAAAGCGGGGTTTCCTACCTCATTTTCGGCAGGAAGCGTCGGCCGGACTCAGCTCAGTGCGGCTATATGCGTGAGAGGAGAATGGTCTGTGCAGGGCCGGCATGAGGAGAGGGCTCGCTCATGGGAAATTGAGGACAAGCGTCTCTGGGGAATGGAGCGTGGCGCAACCGGGGGAAGAGAGGAGAAGAAGAAGGAAAAACTGATCAGGAAGGAGAGGCGTCGCTCTGATTCAGCATCTCTTCAAGCTGGGCTTTGGCATTCCCCTCGAAACGGACAAACTCAACGCCGAATCGATGGTCCCGCTGCCAACGGACAGTCGCGACAGCGATGTTGATCGGATTCCGCGCGCCGGACAGGTGAATACGAACCCCGACATGTGTCCCGGTTGAGACGGCCAGAGCCGACTCGATCTCACCGCCGGTGATCGTCAGATTGTTCATCGTTCCGGCACCCTCGCCCCCTTCGCCGCTCAGGGTGACCGGATAATTGACCTCGATCCGTGGCCGAACTCGTTCATGCATTTCGAATGAACCCTCCTGTAAGACCAAGGCGATGAAACCACCACCTACAACAAGGTGCGCGACTCGGCCGACGGCCCGAACAACCCGAGCTGGATTTCTTCAGCCCGAGTAAACGCGATCGGATATTGTTCGGTGAAGCAGGCATTACAATATTGCGCAGGCACACCCGGCGCCGATTGCAGCATGCCGTCCAGACTCAGATAGGCCAGCGAGTCTGCGGTAATGTATTTGCGGATTTCTTCGGTGGAATGATTCGACGCAATCAGCTCTTTCTTGGTCGGCGTGTCGATGCCGTAGAAACAGGGCGAGATGATCGGCGGAGAACTGATGCGCATATGCACTTCTTTTGCACCGGCATTCCGCAGCATCTTCACGATCTTCCGGCTCGTCGTCCCGCGCACGAGCGAATCGTCGACCACCACGACCCGCTTGCCCGCCAGCACCTCAGGCACCGCGTTCAGCTTCACCTTGACGCCGAAGTGGCGAATCGACTGTTCCGGCTCAATGAACGTGCGCCCGACATAGTGATTGCGGATCAACCCTGTTTCGAAGGGAATGCCCCCGCCCTCGCTATAGCCCAGAGCCGCCGGCACCCCGGAATCGGGCACAGGAATCACGATGTCCGCCTCCACCCAGGATTCCTTGGCCAAGCGACGCCCCAAGGTCTTGCGCGTCGAATAGACCGCGTTCGCACCATAGATCCTGCTGTCCGGCCTGGCGAAGTAGACATACTCGAACACACACATAGCCGGATCCACTTTCGGAAAGGGCCGGTGGCTGTCGACCCCCTGATCGCTCAACACCACCAACTCACCGGGCTCGATTTCGCGAATGTACTCGGCATCCAAGAGATCAAACGCGCAGGTCTCCGACGCCACCACCCAACTCCCGCGCACGCGCCCCAGACAGAGCGGCCGCAGGCCATGCGGATCGCGCACCGCGATCAAGCCGTTGTCCGTCATCAAAACCAGAGAAAACGCCCCCCGCACCTGATTCAACGCATCCATCACACGGGCTAAAAACGTGCTGGCCCGTGAATGGGCAATCAGGTGGATGATCACCTCAGTATCGGAGGTGGATTGAAAGATCGCGCCGTAGGCTTCGAGTTCGTTGCGCAACACCTGGGCATTGATCAAGTTGCCGTTATGCGCCAGCGCCAGATTCCCGAAGGCGAAATTGACGTTGAAGGGCTGGACATTCTTGAGATCATTCCCGCCGGCCGTGGAATACCGATTATGGCCGATGGCCATCCGTCCAGGCAGCTTCTCCAGAGTCGTCTTATTGTAGATATCCGCAACCAGTCCCATGCCCTTCTGGATATAAAACTGTTCGCCGTCACCGGAGACGATGCCCGAGGCTTCCTGCCCGCGATGCTGGAGGGCATAGAGCCCCAGATAGGTCAAATTCGCGGCTTCTTCGTGGCCGAAGATGCCGAACACGGCACATTCGTCGTGAAACTTGTCCGGGGAGATGAGCGGAAGTTCTTTATGCATAATCGTACGAGCCAGATTACTCCTGGCTCAATCTCCGTTCCAGCGAAAAGCCCCAGCGATCGGCAATAGTCGCAACCGGGAGATCGATGGTCTTCGTCGTCGACCGTTCGTCTCCAACGTAGATGACCAACGATGCACCCCCTACGGCTCCGACCACCGTCGCAGGCGCCCCCATCCGCTGCGCCTGATCCAGAATGGCCTGCCGTTGAGCCGGCTTGGCCGACACGACAATCCGTGACTGGCTTTCACCGAACAGCATTGAATCCTTCCTCTGACGACCAGGAGTTAATCGTACCACAGCGCCGCGCGCCTGATCCGGCCCGGACATGCAACATTCAGCCAGCGCAACGGCAAGTCCTCCATCGGAACAATCGTGGGCGGACTGAATGAGCCCTGAACGGATCAGCTGCAGCACGCAGCTCTGCACCGCCTGCTCCGTATCCAGGTTCAAGTACGGCGGGGAGCCCTGTTCGCGGGAATGCTGCACTTTCAGATATTCCGACCCGCCCAGATCTTCCCGGGTCGTCCCGAGCAGGATGATGTCGTCGCCGTCCTCCCGGAACCATTGCGTCATGGTCTTGTCGGCGGACTCAATGAGCCCCACCATCCCCAGCATCGGCGTGGGATAGATCGAGAGCCCGTTGGTCTCGTTATAGAAGCTGACGTTGCCGCTCACGATCGGAATCTTGAAATGCTCGCAGGCATCCTTCATGCCTTCGATTGCCATCACGAACTGCCACATAATGTCCGGCCGTTCGGGATTGCCGAAATTCAAACAGTCCGTAAGCCCGATCGGCTCCGCGCCGGAACAGGCGAGATTCCGCGCCGCCTCGGCCACCGCTAGCCGCGCCCCCTCATAGGGATTGAGCAGACAGTACCGGCTGTTGCAGTCCACCGTCATCGCCACCGCTTTGTTCGTGCCTTTAATGCGCACCACCGCCGCATCCGAGCCGGGCCGCACCATCGTATTCGTCCGGACCATGTGATCGTACTGCTCATACACCCAGCGCTTACTCGCGATCGTCGGCGACTCCAGCAGCGCCAGCAGGGCCGCATTCGGATCTTTCACATCAGGCAAGGCATCGTAATTCAAATTCGTGAGCATGTCCTGATAGCCGGGCGGCGAATAGGGGCGTTCGTAGCGGGGCCCGTCATCGGCCAGCGCCTTGGCCGGAATCTCTGCGACGACCTTACCCTGATCGAGCACGCGCAGAATCCCGCTGCCCGTCACCTTCCCGACTACCGCCACATCCAGATCCCACTTCTTGCAGATCCGGATACACTCCTCTTCCTTGCCGGCCTTGGCCACCATCAGCATCCGCTCTTGCGACTCGGACAGCATCAGTTCATAGGGAGTCATGCCCGGCTCACGACGCGGGACATGAGTCAGATCAAGATCCATCCCGTTGCCAGCCCGCGAGGCCATTTCGCAGGAGGAGCTCGTCAGTCCTGCCGCCCCCATGTCCTGAATGCCGACGAGGAGATCGCCGGCCATCAATTCAAGACAGGCTTCCAATAAGAGTTTTTCCTGGAACGGATCGCCCACCTGCACCGTCGGGCGTTTCTTTTCCGATTGGTCATCGAAGGAATCGGAGGCCATTGTCGCGCCGTGAATGCCGTCGCGCCCCGTCTTCGACCCGAAGTAGATCACCGGATTGCCGACCCCTGCCGCGGTCCCGAGGAAAATTTTGTCCTTCTGCGCGATACCGAGACAGAACGCATTCACCAGCGGATTGAGCGAATAAATGTCGTTGAACACGACTTCGCCGCCCACCGTCGGCACACCCATGCAATTGCCGTAACCGGCAATCCCTGCCACGACACCCTTCACAATATGGCGGTTCTTTGCCGTATCCAACCCGCCGAAACGCAGCGAATCCAGCAAGGCAATCGGCCGCGCCCCCATCGTAAACACATCACGCAGAATCCCGCCCACCCCCGTCGCCGCCCCTTGATAGGGTTCGATGAATGACGGATGGTTGTGCGACTCCATCTTGAAGACCACGCAGAGCCCATCGCCGATATCCACCACGCCGGCGTTCTCGCCGGGGCCCTGGATGACGCGCGGCCCCGTCGTGGGCAGTTTCTTCAAATGCACGCGCGACGACTTGTAAGAGCAATGTTCCGACCACATGACGGAAAACATGCCAAGCTCCGTCAGATTCGGCTCCCGCCCGAGAATCCCGACGATCTTCTTGAATTCGTCGTCCGTGAGATTATGCTGCGCGATCAGTTCTTTCGTAATAACAAGCGACATCGACCCATTCCTCTATTGGCAATTCACTCATCAAATTTACTGCTGGTTCTTCACGGCCACGGGCTCAGACCTTCACCTTCATCGCTTTCAGCAAGGACAGGAAAATCAGCTTCCCGTCCTGATTCCCCAATATCTCTTCCGCGCAACGCTCCGGATGCGGCATCATCCCCAGCACATTGCCTTCCGGATTGATGATCCCTGCGATATTGTCGAGCGAGCCATTGGGGTTCGCCTCCGGCGTGACCTTCCCCTCCGGTGTGCAATAGCGCAGCACGATCTGGGCATTGGCCTGCATGGCCGCCAGCGTGACCGGGTCGGTGTAATAATTGCCGTCCGCATGGGCAACGGGAATCTTCAACACCTGGCCCGACTCGCACGCCTCCGTAAAGGCCGTGGCCGCGTTCTCCACCTTCACGTGGACATCCTTGCAGATAAAGTGGAGCGATTTGTTCCGAAGCATCGCGCCGGGCAAGAGACCGGCTTCAAGCAGAATCTGAAACCCGTTGCAGATCCCGATCACCGCTCCGCCGTCCTTGGCGAACGCCTTCACGGCGCCCATCACCGGCGAAAACCGCGCAATCGCGCCGGTGCGGAGATAGTCGCCATAGGAAAATCCGCCGGGGAGGACCACCGCATCGATTCCCTTGAGCGAGGTTTCCTTGTGCCAGATCATCCGCACCGATTGCCCCAGCACATTTTGAAACACGTGCTGGCAATCGTGATCGCAATTTGAGCCAGGAAATACAATAACGCCGATGTTCATGACCACACCCCTGTGATGCGTGATGAGTGATCAGTGATGAGCGCACGACGAATACTCGGATGGGATCGTTCCGGCGCTGAACCGATCTTCAACTCGTCACTCATCACTCCTCACTGCAACTCGTAGCGATATTCTTCAATAATGGTGTTGGCCAACAGCTTTTCGCACATCTGCTTCACCTGCGCGTCGGCTTTGGCCTTGTCCGTTTCCTGCACGTCCACTTCCATATACTTGCCCACCCGCACATTCGCTGCATTCTTGAACCCGAGCGAATCGAGCGCATGCTCGATCGCCTTCCCCTGCGGATCCAGAATCCCCTGCTTCAACGTCACATGAATCTTAGCCTTCATACCATCCCTCTCTTCTTCTCTTCCTCTTGTCCTTCTTCTCCAAGAAGCTTGTGTGCATGGTCCCACTGCGCGCATTGACCGAGCACCGCCCCTAATTTCATCTAATATCGTTTCTCGTGTGCGCGGTCAGCGAGCACAGGGACCATGCACACAAGCTTCACCCCTCCTACGCCCCTGTATCCGGCGGCTTCGACAACTCAGATAGATGCCGCTTTGCCCACGTGATCCCTGCCATCAGCCCCACGCCCAATAACACCAATGCAAGAAACCCCAGCTTGTGCAACGTCGATTCAGTCAGCAACGCAAACGCCGCCACACACGTCGTCCCGATCCCCAAAGAAATAATGGGGCCGTTATCCCGCACAAAGATGACGAAACGTCTCACTGGTCTTTCTTCCCTTCTCCCCTCACTCCCCCCTTCGTGAAGGAAGGATATGTTAGCCGCAGGTAGGGTGATTGGTCTTTACTGCGCGCATGGAGCGACCACAGCTTCATCCTGGGGGCTCCGCGAGCACAAGACCAACACCCTACCTGCGGCCTATCCACAAACCCGTTTCAACACTTCCTGATACGCCTCTTCGATCTTGCCCATGTCTTTGCGGAACCGGTCCTTATCCATTGAATCGCCGGTCGTCATATCCCAAAAACGGCAGGTGTCAGGAGAAATCTCATCGGCCAGGACCAGCTTGTTGTGAAACACGCCGAACTCCAGCTTGAAGTCCACGAGCTGCATCTTTCGTTCGGCAAAGAACGGCTTCAGCACAGCGTTAATTTTATGTCCCAAATCCCGCAGGTCCTTGAGCAGAGCCGGCGTCGCAATATTCATCAATCGTAAATGATCGTCGTTCACGAGCGGATCGCCGAGAGCATCGTCCTTATAATAGAACTCCACGATGGCCGGCTGAATGGGATCGCCTTCCTTGAGCCCCAGGCGCTTGGCCAGACTCCCGGCAATGATGTTCCGCACCACCACTTCCACCGGGACAATGGTCACCTTCTTCGTGAGCATTTCCCGATCGCTGAGCCGTTTCACAAAGTGGGTCCGGATGCCTTCCCCCTCCAGCAGCGTGAACAACCGCTCCGACACCTTATTATTGATGATGCCCTTGTCGACGATCGTGCCGCGCTTCTGCGCGTTGAAGGCCGTCGCGTCATCCTTGAAGTAATGCACGACTTCGTCGGCCCGCTCGGCGGTGAAAATCTTTTTGGCTTTGCCTTCGTAGAGCAATGTTCCTGTGGTCATAAGATTCCCTCGCTCATCATGCGCTATTGCGCCAACACTTCAATCAACTGATCCAGCGACCGGACCGTCCCCACCAGCGTCGGATTGCCCATGCGCCGGTTGTGCTTGGCTTCCTTCACCTTATTCAAAGCCAGGATCAACGAATGAAACTCTTCCGGCTTGGCCGTCTCGAAGTAGGTAATGAAATCGAAGTCGTCGAGCCCCGTCGAATGATAGAGCTTCCGCTTCACGTTCTTCTGATACGGCAACGCCGCTTCGGTATGTTCCTGCATCATGGCCGCGCGTTTATCCTGCGGGAGCGACCACCACTCCGTGTCCTTGCGGATCGGAATCACCATGACATAAGGCCCCGATTCGCTCGACCCCTTGAGATCGTTCTTCAGCTGCTCGGAAAAACCCGGGACATAGTTAGGCTTCTTCGTGAGACCATTGAGCACCACGACACTGGTCAGGTATCGCCCGAAGGCGCTGTTCTGCAGATCCACCAGGAATTGCTGTGTGTCCTTGAGGTCGGCTGCGTGCACCCGCAACAGAAAATCGGCGTGGTCGGACAATCCCCGCAGCAAATAGGTATCGATCGCCAGCTTCTCCCGATGTTGCTCCACCACCCCTCTGAACGAGGTGAGATTGGCAATTCGCGTCGCCTGATCCAGCTTGCCCCAATCGGTCTCAATGCGAAACGCGGCAAACGTGCCGTACACGCCGGGTTCGCTCAGCAACTTCTCGCGATCGGCCGCCGGGGCCGTCGAGGCCGTCACACACCCCAGCATGAACACCACACAGGCCATCCCAATTGCACGCACAATATGCATGATCATCAGCGTCTCCTTCCGGTTCGCTTCCCCGCCGCAGACCCCGACTTGCGACCGAACACTCGGCGGTAAATCTGATCCAAATGCCGCAGATAATATTTCGGATTGAAGCAGGCCGCAATCTCACTCTTCTTCAGGTGCTGCGAGATGAAGGGGTCATTCCCGACCAGCTCCTGAAGCCCGCCGGCGCCTTTCCATGAGGCCATGGCATTCCGTTGCACCGCTTCGTAGGACTCCTTGCGCTGCGCGCCTTTTTCAACAAGCGTGAGCAAGAGCCGTTGCGAATAGACCAACCCGCCGGTCAGATCGAGATTCCGCTTCATGTTGGCGGGATAGACCATGAGATGCTTGATGAGATCCGTCACTTTCGCCAGCATATAATCCATGAGGATGGTGCTGTCGGGCATGATGACCCGTTCCACCGACGAATGACTGATATCCCGCTCATGCCAGAGCGCCACATTCTCCATCGCCGCCAGACTGTTCGCCCGCACGATCCGGGCGAGCCCGCAGAGATTCTCCGAGACAATCGGATTCCGCTTGTGCGGCATCGCCGACGAGCCCTTCTGTCCCTCGGAAAAGAACTCTTCCGCTTCGAGCACTTCGGTCCGTTGTAGGTGGCGGATTTCCGTGGCGATCTTTTCGATGCTGGCCGCCAGTAATGCGAGCGCTGTGGCATAGGAGGCATGGCGGTCGCGCTGTACCACTTGATTCGACACCGGATCCGGCCGCAGGCCCATCTTGGCGCAGACATACTCTTCGACCTCCGGTCCTTGATGCGCGAACGTGCCCATCGCCCCGGACAGCTTGCCGACGGCAATTTCCCGGCGCACCGCCCGGAGCCGCTCCCGATGCCGGCACATTTCCTCGTACCAAATGGCCAGCTTGAATCCGAAGGAGATCGGCTCGCCGTGAATCCCGTGCGAGCGGCCGACCATCACGGTCATTTTGTGACGCATTGCCTGCCGCTTGAGTACGTCGATCAACCCGTCGAGCCCTTCGAGAATGATGTCGAGCGCTTCGGTCATCTGCACGGCGAGCGACGTATCGACGATGTCCGACGATGTGAGGCCCATGTGCAGGAATCGATGCTCCGGCCCGACCGTGTCAGTCAGCGATTCCAGAAAGGCGATGATATCGTGCTTGGTGACCTTCTCAATCTCGGCGATCCGGGCGACATTGATTTTGGCTTTTTTGCGAATCTTCGCGGAGGTCCCGCGCGGCGCCTGTCCGGCCTTCTCGAACGCGGCGCAGGCCTGCAGCTCCACTTCCAACCAGATTTCGTACTTATGCTTGAGCTCCCAGATGGCTTTCATCTTGGGACGCGTATACCGTTCAATCACGAACCAGTCCTCCTCCAGACCGGCTTCTCCGGAGTCGCCCGCTTTTCGGCCAGTCGCGCCTCCGTCGCCAGCACCTTGTCCAGCACGCCGTTCACAAACTTCGAGGCTTCCTCGTCGCCGAAACTCTTGGCCAGTTCGATCGCCTCGTCCATCGTCACGTTCGCCGGCACGTCGTCCATCCACATCAACTCATAGAGCCCCGCGCGCAGAATGTTCCGGTCCACGATCGGCATGCGGCTCACTTTCCAATTCGTCGCATACTTCGTCAGCAGGGCATCGAGATCTTTTTTCTTCTCCAGCACGCCGGCCACCAACCGCTCCGCAAAGGCTTTGGTCTCTTCGTCCGCGGTGAGCGGTTTCCAGAACTCGTCGAGCCACAGGCCCGGCTTCCCGTGAATGTCGTATTGGAACAAAATCTGGAGCGCCCGTTCGCGCGCTTCATGGCGTGATCCCATAACTAACTGCTTTTCTTTCGTACGGTCCGCTTGGGACGGGGTGCCGCATCGGCGGTCACCGGCTCCAGCGCCTTCAGTTGTTTGATCACGCTCGCCATTTCGATCGCCGACTTCGCCGCCTCGCCGCCCCGGTTGAACTTCGCGGGATCCGCCCGTTCGATTGCCTGCGCCACCGTCTCCGTCGTCAACACGCCGAAGATGAGCGGCACCCCGGTCTCCAGCGACGCCTGCCCGATCCCCCGGCTGGCTTCGTTGCAGATGTAATCGAAGTGCGGCGTATCTCCCCGAATAACGGCGCCGAGACAAATCACGGCGTCGAACCGC
>Ga0209253_10003094_pt1 | contig 14661 bp, 13 predicted proteins | sample FrelakmetBRP12BR_FD_187145 | JGI IMG/M metagenome (GOLD analysis project Ga0209253, IMG submission 187145) | Freshwater lake sediment microbial communities from the University of Notre Dame, USA, for methane emissions studies - BRP12 BR (SPAdes)... | ecosystem: Environmental > Aquatic >...
CGCACGGCTTCATTACGGAAGTCTTATTGGAAGATTCAAAGAAGTACCGCGCAACTAAATGGGGGCTGGAATACCTCGAGACTTTTAAGCGGATGAGGAAGTTCTTCGCTGCTCTCGCGGAAGGACCTCACAATTTGTGACTACAACTGGTGTTTTCTGAACGTGCGTCGGCTTTTAAGGACACCTTAGGCTAGTTCTTTCTCATAAGAAGAATGAGGTGGTTAGAATGACTGTCAATATAAGTGGCTTATTCGGTTGGAAGAGAATTCAGAAAATAGGCACGTCCAAATTCGGAGTTACCAAGAACCCTGTTGCAAGAAATACGAAACTTGCCGTCTCTATATTGGCTGCCTACGACGTGGTCCCCGAAATAGATGGATTCAGACCCGAACAAAACATTGAAAGAGCAATGGATACTTTCCTGCTAAAGAGAACACAGATACTTCAGTGAGAACCAGTCACGAGATGTGAGTCCGTCTTTTAAAGGCAGAAACGTAACAGATTGAGATGAGAAACATGAACAACACATCAATTCCAGCGAGGTCCACTTTGACTCTGGATATCGTGAATGGAGACTTGGAAATAGGCAGGCATGTTACAGTAAAGGGAACTGGAAGCCCACCAACAGTCAGAGTTGATGGAGCAATATATTGTGAAGGACACAATACTTTCGAGTGTAACTTATCAGGAAAGGAACTTACCGCAGAAGACTCGGTCACGGTTCACGGCGACCTGGAAATCGAAGGGGACATTGAAGTTGAAGATGGAAGGCTTGAAGTTTTCGGGAAGTTGACAGCCCGCGATATAGACGTAGACAACGAAGTCTATGTGAACAAAGATCTCACAGCCGACGAAATTGAAGTAGGCGGAAACCTAAAAGTCGACGGAAACACAAAGGTCGACAACATAGAAATTGGTGGCATGTTCGAAGCTCAAGGCGAAGTCATTGCAGATGACATTGAAGTGGGTGGAAGACTCTCCATAGCCTCCAAGGTCGACATAAAGAGTCTGGACGTTGGAGGAACAGCCACAGTCGCAGGCGGCAGAATCCGAGAGATCGACGTGGGCGGAACTTTGCAATCAAAGGGTCCACTGGAATTTGAAGAGATAGACGTCGGCGGCACAGTAGAGTTGTCAGGAAAGAGCAATGGAGGCAACATCGAAGTTGGCGGTCTTCTGAAAACTGATGGAGATCTGAAGTTTGACCAAATCGATGTAGGCGGAAAGGTAGAGGTGAAAGGATTGGCGCAGGGTTCTGACATGGAAGTAGGAGGCACTGTTGACATCGATGGATCGATAAGACTCAAGGAAACATTGGAAGTTGGCGGCAGGGTAGACGTGAGTGCCGAGATCGTTGCAAAAAACATCGAGATCGGAGGAGCATTGCGTGCACGAAAGGTAACCGCAGAAGAACAAGTGGAAGTTGGCGGTTCGATAAACACTGGTGAAGGAGTAACAGCTCGCTCTGTAGAAATAGCAAATGGCGGCAAAGTCCAAGGTCCCATAAGAGCCGAGGAAATAATGGTTGGAAGACACGCAGAAGTAGAAGACCTTTACGGAAAGAGCATTGTCTTGGAAAACGGAGCAACTGCGAACAACGTCTACGGAGAGGAAGTAGTCATTGAGTCTCACTGCCGAGTAAATGGCGAGCTTCAGTTCACAGACGAGCTCAGACAAGGCGAGGATATCACCTTTGCTCAACCGCCGAAAAAAGTAACTTCTTTGCCTCCTTGAGGAAAAATTCACTTCAAGGTTTCCTCGGAACAGTCAGGTCTGATATGTCCACGCTATGTTCGTAGATTTGCCTGAGGAAAGCAGCTATTGCAAGAACTTGAGGAAAAAGATCACGGGACTGAGACTGAGCCAAGTCTTCGATGCAAACAAACTCTTTCTCAATGGCGCTCCTCAAGCGCCGAACTTTCTCCGCCAGCTCAATGTCACCGGTGAGAAATGCGTTCAAAGCCTGATCGTGAGCGGCGAAGCAGGTTGACTGAAGATTGGCAAAAAGCTTTCCAAGGTCTTTGTCAGGTCTTATGCCTTTCAGCTCCACGGTTTTGGTCGCCGCCCTTACGCAGTCGTCTCCAATCCCTTCAACAAGGCTTGCCGCCAAACGGTAATCAAGACATTCAATCGGACCAACACCGAGCTTTTCGCTCAAGCTGGGGTTCTGGACTATTGTACGCAGAATACGAACCAAGAGGAAATATAGCCTATTCCCTTCATCATCACGTGCAATGACACTTTTCGCCAGTTGCACGTCGCCCTCAACAAAGGCGTTGACCACGTCCCGGTGCATCCCTGCCGCAATCGAGTATCCTCGGCGAAGGATCTTCCCAGGTGGAAAACCAGATGGCTCCAATAAGCACTGAAGAACGATGCCCGAATGATCTTCTTCCACAATCTCCAAACCAATCAGATGGCGCACCGTGTTCTTCACGTCTTCTCGAACATCAAACCCGATTCTATCTTTGCCCTTGACCCGTATGACATCGAAACCAAGGAGATACTTGGCTATGATTTCACGTCCCAAATAGGGGCCCGGCTCTAGCACGGCTGTCTTGGGTACGGGTTCAGCGTTGAATTTTGCATCGACCAGAAGCCTGCCCTCAGCTGTCTCGCTTACTCCAACTATGGCACCTTTTTGTAGACCAGCCTGCTCAGCCCAAGGTTTCGGCAAACACACGAAAAAAGTGCCGCCAGGGGTCTGCTGCACCTTACGCAGTTCACTCAATTCTTCAACACCTAGAATACGCTACTCATCGCGGAAATATTAAGACATCTCACGTAACAGTCCTCGTGACAATGATCACCTTGGAAAGGACTTCACCCCGCGTTTCGCCAGCCCGTAACATCAGACCAAACTGGTTATTAGTGAAGAAGGCATACAGAAGAAAAGAGCATTTCGACAGTTTATCGTTCAAGTAAAGGCGAGAAAGGAGAGCGCGCCGGTGTGAGTGACATCGAAAAACTTCAGAAAGCCGTGGAAATGACCATCGCTGCAGGCTACCAGTTGGACCACGACGCTTTCGAGTTCCTAAGCATGGTAGCTACAACAGACGACCCTATAGCAGTCGTGACGCACGCGATCCAACAGATGGAAAACGCTGAGGAAAGACCTTTCTTCATCGATAGGCATTTACTCGAGGAACTCTTGAAAGTCTCGACCGCCACCAAAGAGATCCAAGCGCTTGAACCCCGCTTTGAGGAACCGCTCAAACAGCATCCCATCGAAACAACAGAGGCAAAGACTCCCTTCCATCCCTACGCCAAAGAGATCGATTCAGACATAAAGGTAATACAAGATCCAGGCTCAAACATAAGCACAAGCGGAACAGTGGAGGACTACTTAGGCTACTTCCAAGACCGGTTCAAACAGCTTGAAAAACTGCTAAGACAACGCATGGACGTCAAGAGCGCTGCGTCGGTCATTGATGCCGTGCAAGCCCAGCCCAATACGAGGCTCAAAATAATATGCATGGTCACAGAGAAGAGAGAATCCAAACAGAAGACGCTCCTGACCGTCGAAGACCTAAAAGCAAGTGCCAGCGTTCTGGTGCCACAAAACGCTTCGTCCGATCTCCAAAGCAAAGTACACATGCTACTACCAGATCAAGTCATCTGCCTCAGCGTACTCAAGACAAGAAGCAACATGCTCCTTGCCGAAGACGCAATTTTCCCTGATGTTGCCCAAAGGTCCCAACACAAGGCGTCAGCGCCAGTCTATGCAGTGTTGACCTCAGACATGCACGTGGGCAGCAAACTGTTCACAAGAGAAGCCTTCAACCGCTTCATACTCTGGTTGAATGGTAGATATGGCGACGCCAGAATGCGCGACATCGCTGGCCACGTCAAATATGTACTGATTGCGGGCGATGTTGTTGATGGAATCGGCGTGTACCCCAACCAAGCCCGAGAACTGGCAATAAAGGACGCAAACAAGCAGTATAGACTGGCTGCCAGATTCATTGAACACATTCCCGATTACATAGATGTCATAGTCGCACCTGGAAACCATGACGCTCCCAGAAAAGCACTACCTCAACCGCCAATAGCAGGCGCATTCCTGGAAACGCTTCAGGAATCCAGAAGAGTCCGCTCAGTAGGAAACCCTTGTGTTCTGAGCCTCCACGGCGTGGAAGTGCTTATGTACCATGGTCGCAGCCTTGATGACATCATTTCAACTGTTCCAAACATGAGTCACAGTCACCCTGAGAAAGCGATGCGACTGCTACTGCAGGGACGTCATCTGGCTCCACTGTACGGTGGAAAGACCCCTATTTCTCCAGAAAGTAAAGATTCTCTTGTCATAGAGCGAGTCCCCGATATATTCCATGCAGGCCATGTGCACGCACTCGAACACGGAAACTATCGAGGCGTTTTGATCGTAAACTCGGGATGCTGGCAAGGGCAGACAGGTTACATGGTCAGGAACGGTTTTACGCCTACGCCAGCAATAGTTCCCGTTGTCAATCTTCAAACCCTAGACATCATTGAGACCTCATTCGCTTAAATAGAGTACTACCTGTTTGCAGAAATGGACGCAGAAGTTGCAAGTTCTCCTTCAGTTCTTTCCTTCGACGTGTTTCGATAGGCATTTAGGCTCAAGGTCGACAAGCCGCGCGAGTCTTGTATCGCCGATGAAGACGTCCCTAATGATAGTTCGTGCGATCTCAAGACGAATCTTCTTAGTCCGCCCATACCTGCCCATACTCACAACCCTTGCATTCAAGAGCCCCATCGCATCAAGCTCATTTATGAGCGTGCCGAGACGCCGTTGAGTCAAGGGAGCAACCCCCAGCTCACCACTCAGTTCATCATACACCTCGAATATCTCACCGGTAATTGCGCCGCGTCCGCTTATCCTATCCAGATGGTATATGCTCAGCGTCACGAGCTTCGAATGCAGAGTCAGGTTATTCAAAGCCTCTAACACACGGTTGTGTTCAATATGCTTTTCAGCTTCCCGCACATGCTCCTCAGTCACCACGCCAACGCCTTTTCTCTCGGCCACTTCCCCAGCAACACGTAACAAATCCAAGGCTCGCCTGGCATCTCCATGCTCTGCAGCTGCCAAAGCTGCGCAAAGTCCAAGAGCGGCATCAGACAGCGCGTTATCGGCAAATGCTATTTGCGCACGTTCGGCCAATATATTTCGCAACTCACCTGCGTCGTAAGGTCTAAAGACTATCTCTTCCTCGCTCAAGCAGCTAAGAACGCGTGGATCCAGAAACTCTTTGAAGCGGAGATCGTTGGAGATTCCTACCAAGGTGACCTTGCTCCTCTTGAGAGTCTCATTCACCCTCGTCAACTCGTAGAGCAAGCTATCTCCACGCATCTTAACCAAGGAATCAGCTTCATCAAGAATTACCATAAACACCACCTTAGAAAGGTCTAGCTTTGTTTTGAACCTGTCCGAGACTTCACCAACAGAAAGCCCTGTAAATGGCACGTCAACACCCAGTGCTTGGCACATGCCAGCAAGGGCCCGGTATTCGGATCCAGCGAGGCGGCAGTTCACATAGCAGAGCCTGATGGGTGCATTGAACTCTTTGGCCTTGTACTCCAGACGACTTAGCACGTACTTGACTACCGCGGTCTTTCCGGTTCCGGTGTTTCCGTAGATGAAAATGTTAGAGCTCCTCGCCCCTTTAAGGAGAGGAGCCACCTTCTCTCCAAGCTGTCTAATCTGCTCCTCACGATGAGGCAACCTTTCCGGGAGGTAGTCGTGGCGCAACACCTCGCGGTCTTTGAAAATCTTTCCACTGTTTACGAACTTCTCGAAAAGATCATCAAGTAGATTAGGATCATTCACAGTATGCACCCTCAGAGTCCAAGAGCAACGGCACTTCTTCCCGTGGAACACATAAGGTCGCCCGTACAGAAATCTAAAGGACCAACACAAGAAACCTAAATTCAAACGAACTGCGCAAATGGCTTTTTTGAAATCTATGATAGAGACAGACCCTACCACTTCCAATGCAGATATACTCTAGGTAGTGAATAGCGGAGGAAGCGAAAACGTCAGAAATATACTCTAATAGGTTACGAGCCGAAACAAGTAATAACTATAGCTACTCAAAAAATTAGACACTTACATGAAAGCCCTCCCGCAACGACCAGAACAGTCTCACTCTACCTATTCCAATGGAAATGTTGGGGTGCCTGCCATCTCAGGGTCCAGAAGCTTAACTCTCACTATTTCTTTTTCTATCTCATCAACCTTTCTGCCAAAGTTTCAACATGATAGCAAACTCGCAGCGCATCATTTCCGCGCGCGCTAAGTTCACATTTAGTGAACTCCTTGTCAAGTTGACTCATTAATGCCTCTTTGCTGGACCAGTTCGTGTTTCTATTGACTCGTTTACGCTTCTTTCTTGTGAAGAGCCCACCCCTGCGTTTCTACTGGAACTTCTGATCCGACCCTTGGTCCGTTCCATCCTCAAGTTTCGCCAATGCTGTTACGCATGTTGCCCCGCGGAAAGAGCAAAAAACACTTTGTTTCTCCTTTGCGGCATAATGCTGCTTTTTTCACAATGATGATTTCACCACAACACCTATAACCTGTGAACAGTGAAGTTGTGAACAAGTACCAGGTGTACACCGGTAATGCCAGCTAGGAGAATGCGCGTCGAGCTGTTTGACAGCGAAGGTAATCGCTATTCGATAAGCTTTGAAGGGCAGATCACTAGGGACAAGGCTCTTCGCCTCCTAGACCTCGTGGAGCTTCTGGGCGGGGTTCCTTCAGGAAGTGGCAACCCGGGTCCTAATCCGACCCCAGGCGCCGCAACAGCGTCCAAGTTCGACAGGCTTCGCCTTCTGGTTCAGAAGCATTTCCCAATGGTGTGGTTCTCTTCTAAGGAGGTTCAAGCAGTGTTTGAGCAGGAACTCAAAGAACCCATCACGTTGAGCACCGTTGCGACATACTTGTCCAGGATGGCTGACAAGGGTCTTGTCCTGAAGTCCGGACCTCCGAATAGCCTGAAGTACAAAGCCGTTACTGGCGTTCCACAAGCGACTCTTCGACAACAGATATTATGAATAAAGTCGCAAATAACTGTGCCCCAGACTATGTGGGGGGAGCTTCGGTCTTCTTTAGCAACTTTTCCATCTCTTTCTTCACACTGTATTTGAATGGAATCTTTCCAGTCTCCCTTTCCAAGTAACCTTCTTCGTAAAGCTTTTTCATCAAACGCGCGGTGTGTTCTCTGCTGAGCTTGACCCTCTCTCTAATCTCTGGGGCCGTCTTGGATCCTTCCGAAACAAGCGTTTCTAGGACAGATATCTCAGTGTCTGTCAACTGTGACATCGCCTTGTCTCTCCTGATAGGAATGACAGCTTCCAAACCTACTTCAGCAATTTCGGGCAACTCCTTTCTTTGTTGCTCAATCACTGTGATCTTTGAGGTCACAGCCTCCTGTGACGCAACAAGATCACGAAGCCCCTTTTCAATCACGTCCAGTCGAGAAATGGTTCCATCCATTTTGCTGGAGTCTGTTGTAGACTTCGTTTCAAGAACGGTCAAGCGCTTTCCCATGTCTTCCATATTATCCCGAGAATTAGTGCTTCTGGAGGCGCTAGCTTCAACTTTGTAGGCAATTGCTTCAAGTTTCTCGTCTTCACGTTTAAACTGCCTGTTGAAACTCAAAACGATGTGATCGACAGCGGCTTTGGCCTTCTCATATTCCTTCCGGGCTTTGCGAAGTTGCTTGTAATATTCGACCGCCACAACAATGGTGGCTGCAGCCAAAAAACCGGCAATAACCAGGACAAGTTCATCCATGTGATTTCCTTCTGTGATCAAGGCGTGATCAGGCGTGACTCAACGCTGTTGCATCACACATCACAGTGTGACCATTGAGGATTTAAGTTTTATGGTAATTACCATTAGAAATGATAGCATGACATCACAGGTCACAGTTTGATGAATCGAATATAACGAAACGGGATCTTAGATCCTCGTGATGGCAAATGGGCTATTTGAGCTCTATTTGGCAATAGGGTCATAATTGTGTCTGTTCTCTGGGCGGGTATTAGGCTCGGAGAGTTGAACATTCAGTGGCGTGATTTGTGACGTCACATCTCCTTAGGAGATGGGTCAGAAAGGTATTTTAGGCTTGTTTCGAGCTCTTCTCGAAGCAATTCTATGACTTTAATGCGTTCGCCTACGTCCGTGCTGCTATTTGGCATGTCTTTATAGGCCTCCAAGTACGTGTGCAGTTTGTTCGCTATCTCGAGGTAGGGATCCAGAGTTGTGCTCTCAAAGACTCCTAGGTACCCTAGAAGTATGACAGTATAGATGGCTTTTGTGACGTTTTCCTTGGCCTGTTTTAGTGTTCTGTTAAAGGCGCCGCGGCTTATTTGAGCCTTGGTTAGGCGTAATGCGGCTTTTTCATCGTATTTGAGTGGTTTGCCAGCCATATTATCGGATAGAATGTCGATGAGGAGTGTTTCGAGCTGCGTTTTAGTTAAGTGGCTGTGTACAGCGATGATTTTGACAATGGGGTCGTTCAACGAACTTGTGAGCCAAGGTTGAACTCTTTCTTTTAGTCTCATGAGGATCCCCTGAAGGCTATGTTCAAATGGATACAGTTTTGTATACGGGGTGAGCTCTTAAGACTATCGGCTGCGACCACTTGCGTGAAGGGTGGCGTAAATCGTAAGGGCTTTATGGTCGTGAACACACTCGATAGCTAGGGGGAACTGATTATTCCGCTGTTTAAGCCCGCTGCGCGGCTCAAAGGCGTGAAGACTGGTGGAATACGGCGAGTTTTCGATTTAGCGAGAGAATTGCCAGATTGTATCAACCTGGGTCTAGGGGAACCAGATTTTTTGCGTAAGTCCGAGTGCTCTTGAACTCGGGTGCCAGGTCGCGGAAAAAGGTGAGACACATTATACACCTACAAACGGAATACCCGAGTTGCGTGCAGCCTTGGCGGAAAAGGCTCACAATGATTATGGTTTAGACTATCACCCGAATTGTGAAGTACTCGTCACCTGTGGAGCGGGCGAAGCGATTTCACTCAGCCTCCTTGGTCTGGTCAATCCAGGTGCGCGCGCAGCGGCTTACGTGACACCGCCAGGGGCGTCCAAATCACGTGTGATGCTGCTGAATTTTCCGAACAACCCGACAGGAGCAGTGCTTTCCCATGATGATGCGGCCTCACTGGCAGGGGTTGCTGTCGAACGTGACATGATTGTGATCTCTGATGAGGTGTATGAGAAAATCGTATATGATGAGGCCAAACACTGCTGCATGGCGACTCTTCAGGGAATGCGTGAACGTACGCTGATTATCAATTCGTTTTCGAAGACTTATGCAATGACGGAGTTGCGCGTAGGCTTTGTTTATGGACCGAGGGAATTGATTGCTCCCTTGTGGTTAATTCACCAATATACGGTCACATGCGTAGATAGCATTGCACAATACGTCGCTCTTGCAGTGCTCAAAGGATCTCAAGAACTTGTAAAGGACATGGTACGGGAATTTGATAGACGACGCCACCTTGTTCATAAAAATCTGAATGAAATGGAAGGTTTCAGTTGCCTCCTCCCCAAAGGGGCATTCTACGTTTTCCCGAACATAAAGGCGTTCGGCATGTCCTCCGAAGCGCTTACCGAGTTTCTGCTGAAAGAGGCTCAGGTAATGACGATGCCGGGCTCAGCTTACGGCTGGCGGGGCGAAGGCTACATAAGAATCTCATACTCCTCTTCCTATGAAAGGCTCCAAGAAGCGTTGGACCGAATAGAGAACGCTGTCAGGAAACTCTGGAGGATGCCTTCAAAGAGCCTCAGCTGACTTCTTGAGCTTGTCAAACAGTTCGGGACGCAGATCTTTGAGGACGGGAACAAAAGCTTCGATCGGCCTCAGGTCTGAATAGTCGATTCCAGCCAACACCAAATCTTCTTTGTCATATTTCGCTTGAACGAGAACTTTCCCATTGGGGCCTAGGAGTCGGCTGCCGCCCCAAAACTGCAGACCATCCTCGATCCCCACAAGGTTTACGAAGGCCAGAAACGCCACGTTCTCGATCGCCCTAGCAGCCGTGAGCACCTCAAAGAATGTTCGGCGCACGCTGGGTGAAGCTGATATACAGACGATCAGTTGCGCTCCTTCGAGTCTTGCAAGCCTGACTACTTCTGGAAAGTAGATGTCGTAGCATATGATCAAGCCTATTTTTCCAAGATCGGTTTTAAAAACTGCAGGCTGATATCCTGGACGGAAGTACCTCTTTTCCTCAAATACGCTGTGAGTAGGCAGATACATCTTGCGGTATTTGCCAATGAGACCCTTCGGACCGACCAATACTGCAGTATTGTGAAGAGTCGCCTTCGTGTCTCCGCTCACTTCAGGCATGCCAAAAACAATATGCAACCCTGTCTTCTTAGCCAAAGTCTCTATTCGTCTCGTCGATGGACCTGGGATATCTTCAGCCAGTCCGTAGATCTCGTCTCTAACAACGTATCCAGTCAAGGAAAGTTCAGGGAGTATCAAGAGCTGCGCACCTTTCCTCTTGGCTTGGACCGCCGCCTGCTCAATCTTCTTGAGGTTTCCTTCCTTGTCTCCCGGTCTGCAGAATATCTGCGCGAGGGCAATGTCAACTGTTTCCTTCAATCTTCATCACCTACAGCGTGTAGAAGGGGTCCCTTGGGAGTCTGAAGTCAGTTCCTACGGTGCGATATTCAAGCTTTGCCGTCAACAGTACCCTCCTCTTATGTTCAGCATTGAGCCATCTCTCTCTTATTCTTTCAATCAAAGGTTCTTCAATATTCAATTGCCCTGCTATTTCCTCAGGCTTCATAAAACGCTCAAGTCCATAGAGAACTAGATCGAGCTGTTCATATCGAACGCCGAGCTCGTCTTCAGCCATCTGCTTCGGCCAAAGCGCAGGCGAAGAAGGCTTTTCAACTATCTCACGAGGAATTCCCATGTGACGGGCGAGTCTTCTGACTTGCGTTTTGTATAGATCCATTACTGGATGAATGTCTGCAGCAACATCTCCCCACTTGGTGAAGTAGCCCATCATTGTTTCTGACTTGTCTGAGCTTCCGCAGACCAGTCTTCCAAATCTGTTAGCGTAGTAATAGTTGAATATCATTCTGGTTCTTGCTTTCATATTGCCTTTGCTAACCTTGTCCGATGGATCAAAAACGGGGATTGAGCCATAGAGCGACTTCAGAGGCGCAGTGATGTCGATGGTTTCCGTCTTCAATCTATACCTCTTGGCGATACGCATCGCATCGTTAACATCTTTAGAGGTGCGAGTTTCATCTTCAAACAAAAGGAGCCCTAAGACTCTGCTTCCGCCTATAGCCTTGGCTGAAAGGGCAGCCACGGTGCAACTGTCGACGCCACCCGATAACCCTAAAACTATGCCTCTTGCACCCGTTTTCTTCAGATAATCGTCTATGAACCCGAGCAACTTCTTTTCAACTTCAGACATATCGAGATCCAGTACTTCGGGCGTCAACTTCATATGGGCGCACAACCATTGTTCTATGGTTGTAGGCAACTATTTAAGGGCAAATGTAAATATTGGTGTCTGGAATTTCGCGTTCGAGAAGGATCTGGATATGGGGAGAAGAAGGAAAAAGGTCGTACGCATCCCTAAAAAGCATCTGCCGAAGTTCTTCCCTTGCCCCAGATGTGGAAAGGAAACCGTGAGGGTTGAGATTCTCAGAGATGAAGGAACTGCAATGATAGGATGCGGAAGCTGCGGTCTCAAGGAGCAATTCCCTGTAAAACCTGCACAAGCTGAAGTTGACGTCTATTGCATGTTCACTGATAAGATGTATGGACGTTCCAGAAAACCCTCTCTGCCCGAAGTCAAGGGCGCTTAGCTAGGTTGACTCTTATGATCGGCAACGTTGAGAAGTACTTGCTCGGCAAGATCGATGCCGAGGGTTCCATTCATATCACATTGATCGATCCTGAGAAAGTAACACCGCCTCAGGCTTCGAAGATTGCACGCAAGGCTAAGGCTAGCGAAACTTCTGCCATAATGATTGGCGGGTCAACATTCGTTTCTGCTGCGCATTTGGACGACGTTGTCAAGATGGTAAAGCGGACTGTGAAGATACCTATCATCCTCTTCCCGAGCAATGTGACGGGCATCAGTCGTTACGCGGATGCCATCTGGTTCATGTCATTGCTGAATTCAGTTGACCCGTACTTCATCATGGGGGCCCAAATTTTGGGGGCGCCCCTTGTCAAGAAATATGGGTTAGAACCGCTGCCGATGGGTTACATAATTGTCGGCGAAGGCGGCACTGCAGGTGTTGTTGGCAAGGCGATTCCCATTCAAAACAATAAACCTGAGCTTGCGGCGGCTCATGCGTTAGCGGGGCAATATTTGGGAATGCGTTTCGTCTACTTGGAAGCCGGATCGGGAGCGAAGTACCCAGTTCCTCCTGAAATGATTCGAACAGTAAGACACTACATCGACGTTCCCCTTATTGTCGGGGGTGGCATCAGGTCTAGGGAGCAAGCCTTGGCAGCCGCGTCTGCAGGCGCCGATATAATAGTCACTGGCAACGTTGTAGAGGAAACAGGTATTAAACGCAAGGTTTCAGAGATTATCGAAGGCATAAGGCGTGGCAAAACGTAGAAGGGTAGCGCGCTGTTTTTGTGTGTAATTGTCAAGGGATAACTTGACCTGTTCACTGGACTTTTGACTCTTTACTGTAAGAATACAGAAATAAGCTTGAGATCCAAAAGAGGTGTTACGAGTGGGAGATTTGAACCATAGAATGAGCGAAGGCTATCGGCAGTACGTTGAGACTCTCGAGAGCGAATTCGCACAACTGTACAAAATGGGGGAACAAGCCCGCGAAAAAGGAGTCGACCCTTCGCTCAAGCCTGAGAGCAAGATCGCCAAGGATTTAGCTGATCTGGTTGAGGGACTCGTGGGCCCAAACGGTGTTGCTGAGGGCATTAGAGAGCTGAGCTCTCAACTTGCTAGAGAAGAACTTGCATTCAAGATAACCGAACAGATTGTATACGGAAAGTTTGGACACCTGGAAGAAGAAGCAGCTGCCGAACAAGCTGTGCGCACGGCCTTAGCGATCTTCACAGAAGGGCTGACAGCCGCTCCAATACAGGGAGTGGCCAAAGTGAAGATTAAAACAAACAGCGACCGAACACGTTACCTCGCAATCTACTTTGCTGGTCCAATAAGATCTGCAGGAGGCACCGATCAAGCATTGACCTTGGTTGTCGGGGACTTCGTACGGCGACTTCTTGGACTTGACCGTTACAAACCCACAGAGCCGGAGATATCGCGTTTCATTGAGGAGCTGAGAACCTATGAACGCTCCTCGGGGATGCACTTCCAATATCACATCTCTGATGAGGAATTGCGAAAAGCTCTGCAGTCGTTGCCAGTTGAAGTGACAGGTACAGAATCCGACCCGATTGAAGTATCCACGTTTCGAAATCTTCCACGAATAGAGACCAACAGAGTCAGAGGAGGAGCCCTCAGAGTAGTCAACGATGGTATCGTAGGGCGGGCTCCTAAGGTTCTGGTGATAATAGAGAAATTGGGTTTTCAAGGATGGGAATGGCTCAAAGACGTTCGGGGAAAGTCTGAAAAGAAATCTGACGGCTTCATGGACGACGTCATAGCTGGGCGTCCTGTATTCGCCTTTCCATCGAGAAGAGGGGGTTTTCGGCTGCGATATGGTAGGGCCAGGAACACAGGACTATCTGCCGTAGGTATCCATCCTGCAACAATGCTCGTGCTAAAAGGTTTCCTGGCGGGCGGAACACAGCTACGCTTGGAACTCCCAGGAAAAGGCGGGATCTCGGTGCCTGTTGACACAATAGAGGAACCGATAGTGCGATTGACTGACGGATCAGTTATCCGGGTTTCGACAAGAAACTTCAACGCGATTGCAGATAAAATCGACAGAATACTCTTCCTTGGAGACATTCTGATAAGCTTTGGAGACTTTCTATACAACAGCAAAGTTCTACCGCCCTCAGGATATGTTGAAGAGTGGTGGGTCGAGGAGCTTTGCAAGGCAATCGTGGACAAGTTCCACGGTAATGTTGAGCAGACCGCCACGACGGTTGGCATGACTGAGGAAAGACTGCGAGTTCTATTGGAGGATTGCTGTGGAAACAAGCCCAGCCTGAAAGAAGCAATAGCGTTATCAACAAACCTGCAAATACCCTTGCATCCTGCCTTCACACTCTTCTGGTCAAATCTTACTTCATTTGAAAGCTTGTACTTGATGAAAACGTGGCTTCACAATTCAGAAGTGGAAACGGAAGGTGGCTATGTCAAGAAGATAACAGGAGAAGTGAACTTGGATGTCAAGCAGGGCTTGGAATTGATATGCGTGCCGCATAGAATGGCAGAGACCAAGATAATCATAGAAGACGAAGATGCGGGCGTTTTCGCCTTGTGCCTTGGGTATGGAGCATCATGTACGTTTTCTGCAGCAAAGAATGTTTTGGAGTATGTTAGCACCTTATCAGGTGTCGTTGTCAAGGACAAAGCACCAACCCCCGTCGGAGCTCGGATGGGAAGGCCTGAAAAAGCAAAGCGACGTGAGATGAAGCCTCGTGTCCATGCTCTTTTCCCTGTCGGATTAGCTGGAGGCGCTAGACGGGATCTCGTGGAAGCGGCAAGGCATGGACCCACTTTTGTTGAAATCATA
>Ga0209253_10003095_pt1 | contig 14659 bp, 13 predicted proteins | sample FrelakmetBRP12BR_FD_187145 | JGI IMG/M metagenome (GOLD analysis project Ga0209253, IMG submission 187145) | Freshwater lake sediment microbial communities from the University of Notre Dame, USA, for methane emissions studies - BRP12 BR (SPAdes)... | ecosystem: Environmental > Aquatic >...
GGCGCGGCGCTCTCCTGCACGTCCGCGTGCAGCGAGATCGTCGATGACCGCCTGCTCGAGCAGGGCGACGAGCTTGCGCACCGCGAGTCGCCGCCGCGGCAGGTCGACGAGGACATACACCACGGCCTGACCCGGACCGTGGAACGTGACCTGCCCGCCGCGATCGATGTGCTCGATCGCAATGTCGTCCCGGCGCGGCAAGTGCCGCGCGCGCCCCGCCTGGCCGACAGTATAGACCGGCGGATGTTCGAGCACCCAGAGTTCGTCCGGCGTTGCGTCATTGCGCGCGGCAGTGAAGCTTTGCATCGCGTCGTACGTGGACCGGTGGGCAACGAGGCCCAGGGTACGAATCACCGGCGGCGTGGCAGCGCCCCGAGCAATCGCGTTCCATGCCGCGGAAGTCTCGCGTCTCGCTTCGAGCGTGTCGTACACGGAGCCGCTCAACGACTGGTTCCCGATCCCGGACAACTCACCTCACAGCACCATCGTCACCATCGGATGGCCGCAGAGCTCGCGATAGAGATCGTCGAGCTGTGCGCGTGAGGTCGCGTTGATCACGAACGTGAGCGACAGATAGTTCCGCTCACGACTCGAGCGCATCTCGAGCGTCGCGGGGTCATAGTCCGGTGCGTGGCGCCGCACGACCCCGACCACTGCCTCGGCGAAGCCCTCACGCGTCTTGCCCATCACCTTGATGGGAAAGTCGCACGGAAACGAGAGCAGCGACGCTTGCGTATCAGGCATGGGCCGGCGCGGCAGCAAGGGCGCGCTTGCGGGCCTGGAAAAGGGCGTGCATCTTGCGGAACACCGGGCCGGGCAAGCCTGCCGCGACCGGCTTGCCGTCGAGCGCGGTGATCGCAAGGACTTCGCGCGTCGAGGAGCTGAGCCAGAGCTCGTCCGCAGCACGCGTCTCGGCCTCGGTCACAGGCCGCACCGCGACTGGGATCGCGTTCGTCCGCGCGAGCTCGACGATGACGTCGCAGGTGATGCCGGGGAGGATCAGGTTCGACTTCGGCGGCACGAGCAGCGCGCCCGCCTTCACCGCGAAGATGTTGCTCGCCGACCCCTCGGTGAGAAAGCCGTCCCGGAAGAGCACGCATTCCGCGGCGCCCGCGTCGGTGGCGGCCTGGCGCAGAAGCACGTTGCCAAGCAGCGACACCGACTTGATGTCGCAGCGCAGCCAACGGTTGTCCGGGAGACTCACTGCAGAAACGCCGTTCTCGACCTGCTCCGCTGGTACGGGCTTCAGCGGGTTCGCCATCAGGAACACGGTAGGGCTCACGCCGGCGGGAAACGAGTGATCGCGCGGCGCGGCGCCACGGGTCACTTGCAGGTAGACCGCCTGGTCCTCCGGTTCGTTCCGCGCGATCACTTCGCCGATGAGGCGGGCCCATTGCGTGTCCGAGTGCGGGTTCGCGACGCGGATGGCGGCGAGGCTCGCGGCCAGGCGAGCGAGGTGCGCGTCGAGGCAGAACGGCTGGCGCGAGTATGCCGGTATCACCTCGTAGACGCCGTCGCCGAAGATGAAGCCGCGATCGAGCACCGGGACCCGGGCCTCCTCGACGGGAAGGAAGGTGCCGCCGAGGTAGACGATCGCGCTCATTTCCGGCGCCCCCGTGCGAGCGTCATTTCAGCCACAGGCGGACGGTGTCGGCCATGCGGCCGAAGAACCCCGCCACCGGAACGTTCGCGAGCGACACGGCCGGATACTCGCCGAGCGGCTTGCCGTCGAAGCTCACACGCACCGTCCCGACTTGCTGGCCCTCGCTCACTGGCGCGACGAGCGGCTGCTGGCTCACGAAATCGGCCTTGAGCTTGTTAGCTTCGCCCTTCGGAACGGTGATGAAGAGATCCGAACGCATGCCGGCTTTGAGTTCGTTCTCCGCGCCTTTCCAAACGCGCACCGTGCCTACTTCCTTGTTCGCCTCGAACAGCCGCACGGTATCGAAGAACTGGAAGCCGTAGTTCAAGAGCTTCTGGCTCTCCTGCGCACGCGCCGAGTCCGACGCGGTGCCGAGCACGACCGACAGCATACGCCGGTCGCCGCGCTTCGCGGAGGCGATCAGGCAATAGCCCGCGGTCTCCGTGTGTCCGGTCTTGACGCCGTCGACGGCGGGATCGAGCCACAGCAGCCGGTTCCGGTTCGGCTGCGTGATGTTGTTGTAGCGGTAGTCCTTCATCGAGTAGTAGGTGCCGTAGTACTCGGGGAAGTCGCGAATCAGCGCGGCGGCGTTGAGCCCGAGGTCGTGGGCGGTCGAATAGTGCTTAGGATCGGGCCAGCCGGTCGAGTTGGCGAAGTTCGAGTTCTTCATCCCGAGGCGCTGCGCCTCGCGGTTCATCATCTGCGCAAAGACTTCCTCGGACCCCGCGACCGCTTCGGCGAGCGCGACGGTGGCGTCGTTGCCGGACTGCACGATCATCCCGCGCAACAGCTCATCCACCGTGACCGGTTTGCGCGGCTCGATAAACATGCGCGATCCACCGATCTTCCAGGCTTTTTCCGACACGTTGGCCGTCTGATCGAGCGTGAGCTTCTTCTGCTTCAGCGCCGAAAACACGAGATATGCCGTCATGAGCTTGGTCAGGGAAGCCGGGTCGGCGCGCTCGTTGGCGTTCTGACTCGCAAGCAGGCTCCCGCTCGGCACGTCGAGGAGCAGCCAGGACTTCGCCGCGACCGGCGGCGGCGGTGGCGCGCCGGCGCGAGCGGCAAACGGAAGAAGAAGCGCGAGAACGAGGACTAGACGGAGCATGGACTTTCCGGAGGGCAAAGGACTGCGGGAGGGCGCGAATTATACGCGGCGCCGAAGCCGCGCCAGCGGCGCGGCTCGATCAGCGGGTCAGCACCGGCCGTACGGCGAGTGCGTCGCGGATTCGCTCGGCCACGGCCAGCGCCTCGATCGGATCACGATACGGGCCGAGATGCACGCGGACCAGCCCCTCCCGGGGCCGGAGCACCATCGGCTCGGCGAGCCAGGGCAGCATGCGCAGCACGTGGCTGCGGAAGGCTTCGGCATTGTCGCGTCCCGAGAAAGCGCCGAGCTGGAGGAACACGCCATTCCCATCGACGGCGAGCGGCGGAAGTGTCGCATCCGACGGCGCGCCCGAAGCGGCAGCAGCTACGGACGGGGCGGAAGCGCCCGGCAAGGACGTCGCCGCCACGGTCGTCGGCGCCAGGGTAGCCGCAGGGGGCACCACGCGCGGTTCGGCCGTGGCGACCTCGCCAAGCGTGGGCCGCCGCGCCGTGGTGGCAACCATGGTGCCGGCCACGATGGTTTCGAGTTCGACTTGTGCCGATCCCTGGTCCACGTAGCCGAGCTTCCAGGCGGCCGTGTAGGAGAGATCGATGGCCCGCCCGTGGAGGAAGGGACCGCGGTCGTTCACGCGCACGACGACGGAACGGCCGTTCGCCACGTTGGTCACGCGCGCGTAGCTCGGCAGCGGCAGCGTCGGGTGCGCCGCGCTCATCGCATACATGTCGTAGGTTTCGCCGGTCGCGGTTTTTTGGCCGTGGAACTTGCGCCCGTACCAGCTGCCGACGCCGCGTTGACGAAAAGGCTGTACGTCGCGTTGCGGCACGTAGGTCCGACCGAACACGACATAGGGATTGTTCGCGTACCGGTGCAGCGGCTCCGCGCGCGGGTCGGCGTCGGGGATCGACGCCAGATCGACAGGTGGACCATCGCCTGGACCATCGTCGAGGTAGTATCCGCCCCCGCGGCGGGATGCGGGGGGCTGCTGCACCGGCCGTGCACTCTGAGGACGGGAGGCGCTAGCGACCGGCTCCTGGGTCACCGGTGAAGATCCGCAGCCGCTGACGATCGCCGCAGCGACAGCGCAGGCCGCGATCGGCACCGCGCGGCGGCGCAAGAGCGCGTTCGAGAACCCGAACGCCCCTGGCTTCCGCGGGCTAGGGGTGATTTCCAGCGCGGCGCGTTTCCCGGGATCAGGGAGCACGAGGGGGTGCCCCGCTATGGGACTGTGGCGACTCGCAGCGTGCGGGCTGGGTTCGGGCAAGGGATCCGCGGTTTACGTTTGAACGAGCTTTCGGTTGCGCTGGATGCTCATCAGGATGCCGATGCCGGTGAAGAGCGTCACCAGGGCCGTGCCGCCATACGAGACGAGCGGCAGGGGCACGCCGACGACCGGCAGGATGCCGCTCACCATGCCCATGTTCACGAACGCATAGGTGAAGAACGACATGACGATGGCGCCTGCGAGGAGCCGCGAGAAAAGCGTGGCCGCTCCGGCAGCAATCACCATGCCGCGGCCGATGAGCAGCAGATACAGGACGAGCAGGATGCCGTTGCCTACCAGCCCGAACTCTTCCGAATAGACCGCGAAGATGAAGTCGGTGGTCCGCTCCGGGATGAACTCGAGGTGCGTTTGCGTGCCTTCGAGCCAGCCCTTCCCGGTCATTCCGCCCGAGCCGACCGCGATGGTCGACTGGATGATGTGATAGCCGGCGCCGAGCGGATCGGTCGTCGGATCGATGAGCGTGAGGATCCGCCGTCGCTGATAGTCGTGCAGCACGGACCATGCGAGGGGCAGACTCGCCCCCACCACGATGGCGAGTCCGGTCATCAGCTTCCACGAGAGCCCGGCGAGAAAGATTACATAGAACCCCGCTGCTGCGACGAGCAGAGCGGTGCCCAGGTCCGGCTGTTTCGCGATGAGTCCGACCGGCACGACGAACAGGACTCCCGCGGCCGCCCAGTCCTGCCAGCCGAGGTGGCCCTCGCGTTTCTGGAAGAACCACGCGAGCATCAGCGGCATTGCGATCTTCATGACCTCGGAAGGCTGGATGCGTGTCACGCCGATGTCGAGCCACCGGCGCGCACCGTTGACGACCTCGCCGAAGAGCGCGACGCCGATGAGTAGCGCGAGTCCCAGGCCGTAGATCGGCACGGCGAGACGCATGAGCGTCTGCGGCGGGATCTGCGCGACCAACCACATCACCGCGAGCGCGACGCCGATGTTGACGAGCTGTCCGTTGACGCGCGCCGGGTTGCCGTAGGCTGCCGAGAAGAGCGTCGCCAGCCCGAGGGCGAGGATCACGAGCGCGATCGAGAACAAGGTTGCGTCGATCGCACCGGCAAAGCGATTCTTCAGCCCATATACGAGATCAGTCACTCTCGCCCTCCTCGTCGGCCGACACCGGCGCGTTGGGCTTATCGCCGAGGAGATAGTAGTCGAACACCTTGCGCGCGATCGGGGCCGCCGCGGTGCTGCCGTGGCCGCCGTTCTCGACCAGGATGCCGAGCGCGATGCGGGGATTCTCTGCGGGCGCATAGGCGACGAAGAGCGCGTGGTCGCGCAACCGCTCGGCCACTTTCTTCTCGTCGTACTTCTCGCCCTGCTTCATCGCGACCACCTGCGCGGTCCCGGTCTTCCCGCCGAACGCATACTTCGCGCCCGCGCCCGAGCGCGCCGCCGTGCCGACGCGGGTCACGTCCACCATGGCGCTCTTGACCGCTGCGATCCACTTCGGATTCAGCTTCAGCGTGCGCACGGGTTGCGGCTCGATCGCACGCCGGTCCCCGGTGCGCGCGTCCTCGATGTAGCGGACGGCGTGCGGCCGGTACGCCACCCCGTTGTTGGCGAGGATGGAGGTTGCGTACGCGAGCTGCAGCGGCGTGGCGAGGTTGTACCCCTGCCCGATCGACACCGAGATCGTATCGCCAGCGAACCATTTCTGCTTGTAGCGCTTCCACTTCCATTCCTGCGACGGCAGCAGGCCGGGCTTCTCGCCATCGATGTCGATGCCGGTCTTCTCGCCGAAACCGAACTGCGAAAGGAACCCGTGGATTGCGTCCACGCCGAGGTCGTTGCCCAGGCCGTAGTAGTAGGTGTCGCAGGAGATGACAATCGACTTGTGCAGGTTCACGCTGCCGTGACCGCCCGCCTTCCAGTCGCGCCAGCGATGCGAGACGCCGGGCAAGGAAAAAAAGCCCGGGTCCGAAATCGAATACTCCAGGGAGCGCTTGCCGAGCTCGAGCCCGGCGAGCGCCATGAACGGCTTGATGGTCGACCCGGGCGGATACGCGCCGCTGAGCGCGCGATTGTTGAGCGGCTTGTCCGGCGAGTGGTTCAGGGCGTCCCAGGTCTGCGGGTCGATACCGTCGATGAACAGGTTGGGGTCGTAGCCCGGCTTGGACACGAACGCGAGCACGCCGCCCGTGGACGGCTCGATCGCCACCAGTGCACCGCGGAAGTTTCCGAACACCTGCTCGGCGACCTCCTGCAGCTTCACGTCGAGCGTCAGGACGAGGTTGTTGCCCGGGGTCGGCGGCGTCGAGGAAAGCGTGCGCAGCGCTCGTCCGCCGGCGTCGATTTCGACCTGCGCGACGCCGGGCTGTCCGTGCAGCTCGGACTCGTAGCTCGCTTCCAGGCCGACCTTGCCGATGTGATCCGACCCCTTGTAGCGCGCGAGGAGGCCTTCGGCATCGAGCCGCTCGAGATCCCGGTCGTTGATGCGACCGATATAGCCGACCGCGTGGGATGCGACCTCACCGAGCGGGTATTGGCGGAAGAGCCGCGCCTTGATCTCGACGCCGGGGAAGCGGTAGGCGTTGGCGGCGAATCGCGCGACTTCCTCGTCGGTGAGGCGGGTGCGGATCGGCAGGCTGTCGGCGCTCTTGGACTCGTCGAGCAGGCGACGGAATCGTTTGCGGTCCTTGGGCTGGATGTCGACGACGGTCGCGAGTTCGTCGATCGTGCCTTCGAGGTCCCCTACCTGGTTGCGATAGATCTCCAGGGTGTAGGCCGAGTCGTTGCGCGCGAGCACCACGCCGTTCCGGTCGGTGATCAGCCCGCGGTTCGGCGGCACGGGCACCACCGCAATGCGATTGTCCTCTGCCTTGGTGTGGTAGTACTCGTGCTGGACGACCTGGAGATAGAAGAAGCGGGCGAACAGCACGCCGAACGCCGCCAGCACCACGAAACCGGCGAAGCCGAGCCGGACCTGGAAGCGTTTCAGCTCCGGGTTGGTATCGTCGAATTCGGAGACGCGGTACTGCATACAGGAATCAGGGGTCAGGGATCAGATCGGCCTCGTCTCGTCCACCGTCTCCGGGCGGCGCTGCGGCGCGAGCAGGACAGCGCTCATCAGCGGCCAGAGTGCCGCGGAGATGAAACTCCCCACGAAGTACGAGAAGCCCGGGAACGGACCGCCGACGATCATGCGTACCAGGACCATGATGGTCTGCGCGAGAAGCAGGATCGCCAGCACGTGCAACGCCTGCGGCAGGAGACCGAACCAGAGCACGCGGCGCGAGATCGTGGTGGCGAGAAACGCGAGTACCGAATAGGCAAGCGCGTGTTGACCCATGAGCACCCCGTTCGCGGCGTCCATCACAAGACCCAGCAGAAACGGGATGGCGATGCCCATCCTGCGCGGCTCGCGGATGCACCAGAAGGCGAGCACCAGCGCGAGCAGGTCGGGCACACCGCGCATCGTTGGCCAGGGAAGGAGATCGAAGACCAGCGCTCCCAGGATCGTGAGCACCATGAACCCGACGTTGACCGGCAGGAGGATGCGTTGACCGGGCGCTTCGAGGGCCATCAGCGCTGATTCCTGCGAACGTTGCGTTTAGCCTTCGGCGCTTTCTTCGCCGGCTCCTCTTCCACGACCGGATAAGGCGGCGTCTCCGCGCGCGGTCGCAGCACGAGCACGGCGCGGTGCTGACCGGTGCCGGCGGCGGGGGCGATCAGGATGCGCGCGAACGACTGGGTCGCATCACGATCGATCCTTACGACCTTGCCGACCGGGAGACCGGGTGGGTAGACCCCATCGATTCCGGAGGTGACGACGAGATCCTCGTTCTGCACGTCGGCGTTGGCGGAAAGGAAGCGCAGTTCGAGGCTCGCGCCGTCGCCCGCGCCGAAAGCGACCGCGCGCAGGCCATTGCGGACGACCTGCACCGGGATCGAGTGATCCTTGTGCGTCACCAGCGTCACCTCGGACACGAGCGGCTGCACGCGGGTTACCTGTCCCACCAGGCCGGTCGTGTCGATCACCGGCTGCCCGCGTTCAACACCCTGTGTAGCACCCTTGTCCACGATCACCGTGCGGCTGAAGGGGTCGCGCCCGGCATAGATGATCTCGGCGAAGATCGCGTCGGGCCTCGCGCGCTCGCGCGCGTGAAGCAGGCCACGGAGCTGCGCGTTCTCGGCACGCAGCGACTGCAGTGTGAGGAGGTCCTGCGCGTCGCGGAGCTTTTCGGCGCGCAGCTCGTTGTTATCCCTTTGCAGGTCCGCGACGCTCTCGAAGTAGTCGCCGATGCGGCCGGCGGATTCCACCGGCGCGAGCGCGGTGCGCTGGAGCGGATAGACGATCGTCGACAATGCCTGGCGCAGCGGTTCCATGTACCGGAAGCGAGCGTCGGTGGCCATGAGCAGGATCGACGCCAGCGCGAAGAACGTGAGACGAACGACAGGTGCCGGCCCGCGATTGAAGAACGACGGCGGTGACCGGTCCATTAGCGATGGGAGCTCGGCTCTGGGCGGTCAGCGGTCCGCGGTCAGCTTTGGGCCGCCGCGGTCCGGCTGTCGGGCGCGATCGCAGACGGTCGAAAGCTGACAACCGAGCGACGGTCAGTCATTCGTGAAGATGGTCTGCAGCTTTTCCATCCGTTCGAGCGCTTTGCCCGAGCCGCGCACGACGCAGGTAAGCGGGTCTTCGGCGACGATCACCGGCAGGCCCGTTTCCTCCATGAGCAGGCGATCGAGATCGCGGAGGAGCGCGCCGCCGCCGGTGAGCACCATGCCCTTGTCGGCGATATCCGCGCCCAACTCGGGCGGCGTCTCCTCGAGCGCGATCTTGACCGCGGACACGATCTGGTTCAGCGGCTCGGTGAGCGCCTCGAGGATCTCGTTCGAGGAGATGGTGAAGCTGCGCGGAATGCCTTCGGCGAGGTTGCGGCCCTTGACCTCGATTTCCTTCACCTCGGAGCCCGGGAACGCGGAGCCGATCTCCTTCTTGATCGTCTCGGCGGTGGCCTCCCCGATGAGCATGCCGTAGTTGCGGCGGATGTAATTGATGATCGCTTCGTCGAACTTGTCGCCGCCGACACGCACCGAGCCCGAGTACACCATCCCGCCCAGCGCGATTACGCCGACCTCGGTAGTGCCGCCGCCGATGTCGACCACCATCGAGCCGGTGGCCTCCGCCACCGGGAGATCGGCGCCGATCGCCGCCGCCATCGGCTCCTCGATGAGATAGACCTGCGACGCACCGGCGCCGAGCGCCGACTCTCGGATCGCGCGCCGCTCGACCTGGGTCGAGCCGCACGGCACGCAGATGATGATGCGCGGGCTGGGCGAAAGCAGCCGCGAAACGTGCACCTTCTTGATGAACTGCTTGAGCATCTGCTCGGTGACGGTGAAGTCGGCGATGACGCCGTCCTTCATCGGCCGGATCACCTGGATGTTCCCAGGCGCTTTGCCGAGCATGAGCTTCGCCTCCTTGCCCACCGCTTGGATGATGCGCTTCCCCGAAGGACCGCCTTCCTGACGGATCGCCACGACCGAGGGCTCGTCGAGGACGATGCCCTTGCCGCGCACGTATATGAGGGTGTTGGCCGTGCCGAGGTCGATGGCGAGGTCGTCCGAGAAATAGGCGCGAAGAAAACCGAGCATCCTGCCGTTCCCCCTCCCAGGGGCTGATGAGGCCAAATAACTTATAATAGCGCATTGAAACGCGCGTTTTAAGAGAGATAAGTGTCGCTCGGCCTCGACGAAGTCAAACGCATCGCGCATCTGGCGCGGATCGCGGTGAACGATGGGGAGGCGGCGGCGGTGCGCGACAAGCTCAATGCGATCTTCGCGATGATCGCAAAGATGCAGGCGATCGACACGGCCGGCGTCGAGCCGATGGCCCACGCGCAGGACCTAATGCTCAGGCTGCGCGAAGACGAAGTCACGGAAACCGATCGCCACGCCGCGTTCCAGAAGATCGCCCCGCAAGTGGAGGCCGACCTGTATCTGGTCCCGAGGGTGATCGAGTAGTCGTTCCGGGGCGACGCCATCGCCGCCTTCTGCGTCATTCTTTGCCACGATGATCAACGCGACCGTCTCCGCGCTCTCGGCCAGCCTCGCGGCGAAAGAGCTCTCGAGCGTCGAGCTCGCGAGCCTGTTCCTGGATCGGATCGCAGCGGCGCAACCGGCCCTGAACGCCTTCGTCACCCTCGATCCCGAGAAGACGCTGGCCCAGGCCAAGGCCGCCGACAAGCGTCGCGCCCGTGGCGAAGCCGGACCGCTCACCGGCATCCCGATCGCGCACAAGGACATCTGGTGCGCCGCAGGCTGGCGAACCACCTGCGGCTCACGGATGCTCGCCAACTTCGTGAGCCCCTATGACGCGTACGTGCTGGAGCGGCTGGGCGCCGCCGGCGCGGTGAATCTCGGCAAGTGCAACATGGACGAGTTCGCGATGGGCTCGTCCAGCGAGACCTCGTATTTCGGACCGGTCCGCAACCCCTGGCATCCCGACTGTGTCCCGGGGGGGTCCTCGGGCGGCTCCGCTGCTGCGGTCGCGGCGCGGCTCGCGCCGGGCGCAACCGGCACGGACACCGGCGGCTCGATCCGCCAACCGGCGGCGCTCTGCGGCGTCTCGGGCCTGAAGCCGACCTATGGGGTCGTCTCCCGCTACGGCATGGTCGCCTTCGCCTCCAGTCTCGATCAGGGCGGACCGCTCGGCAAGAGCGCTGCGGATTTGGCACTGCTTCTGAACGGCATGGCCGGGTTCGATGCCCGGGACTCCACGAGCCTCGACCGGCCGACGGAGGACTACACGCGCCTTCTCCATAGCCCGCTGGAAAGCGGATCCGGGCCGAAGCCGCTCGCCGGGCTTCGGATCGGCTTGCCGAAGCAGTACTTCGGCGAGGGCCTGATGCCGGACGTCGCGGCTGCGGTCGAAGCTGCACTTGGCGAGCTGAAGCGCCTCGGCGCGGTCACCGTCGAGGTCGATCTCCCGACGAGCGATCTCGCCGTACCGGCCTATTACGTCATCGCGCCCGCCGAAGCCTCGTCCAATCTGTCGCGCTTCGACGGCGTCCGCTACGGCCACCGTGCCCAGGACTACGGCGACCTGATCGACATGTACTGCCGCACCCGCGCGGAAGGTTTCGGCGCGGAAGTGAAGCGGCGCATCTTGATTGGCACGTACGTGCTCTCGCACGGCTACTACGACGCCTACTACCTCAGGGCGCAGAAGATCCGCCGGCTCATCGCGGAGGACTTCGCGCGCGCGTTCGAGCGCTGCGACGTGGTGGCGGGCCCGACGTCCCCCACCGTCGCGTTCAAGATCGGCGCCAAGACCGCCGATCCTGTGCAAATGTATCTGAACGACATCTACACCATTCCCGCGAACCTGGCGGGGCTTCCCGGGTTGTCGATTCCCTGCGGCTTTGGAAGAGGGGCGGGCTCGGAGCCTTCGGGCGGTACCGGGCGCCTGCCGGTCGGCCTGCAGTTCGTGGGCGACTACTTCTCGGAAGCGAAGATGCTCGGCATCGCGCACCAATACCAGCTCGCGACCGACTGGCATCTTCGGGCGCCGCAGGAACTCAAAGCTTAACCACGGAGGCCCAAAGGCGCGGAGGGAGAGAATGCCGATGCCCGCCGGACCCGGTCGGGCACTTCTCCGTGTCTTTGTGCCTTCGTTGCGAAGGGGCTTTAAATCGATGAAATGGGAAACCGTCATCGGCCTCGAGACCCACGCCCAGCTCTCGACCCGGTCGAAGATCTTCTCCGGCGCCGCGACCGCCTTCGGGGCGGCGCCGAACTCGCAGGCCTCGGCGGTCGACATCGCCCTGCCCGGCGTGTTGCCGGTGCTCAACAAGGGCGCGGTGGAGCGCGCGCTCCGGTTCGGGATCGCGATCGGCGCGAGCATCAACCGCAAGTCGGTGTTCGCACGCAAGAACTATTTCTACCCCGATCTTCCGAAGGGCTACCAGATATCGCAATACGAGCTCCCGATCGTTCAGGGCGGCGCGATCCGCATCGTCACGAAGCACGGTGAGAAGACGGTGCGGCTCACGCGTGCGCACCTCGAGGAGGACGCCGGCAAGTCGCTGCACGAGGACTTCCACGGCATGAGCGGCATCGATCTGAACCGCGCCGGCACGCCGCTTCTCGAAATCGTCTCCGAGCCCGACATGCGCGGCGCCGAGGAGGCCGTTGCGTACGCGCGGACCCTGCATGCGCTGGTGCGCTGGATCGACATTTGCGACGGCAACATGCAGGAAGGATCCTTCCGCTGCGACGCGAACGTCTCGATCCGTCCGCAGGGCGAGACCACGCTCGGCACGCGCTGCGAGATCAAGAACCTCAACTCGTTCCGGTTCCTCGAGCGCGCGATCGAGTACGAGGTGCGGCGCCAGATCGAGGTGATCCAGGAGGGCGGACGCATCGTGCAGGAGACGCGCCTCTACGACCCCGACCGCGACGAGACGCGCTCCATGCGCTCCAAGGAGGAAGCGCACGACTACCGCTACTTCCCGGATCCGGACCTGCTGCCATTGGTGGTGTCCGAGCCGTGGATCGATGCGGTGAAGGCTGCTCTGCCGGAGCTTCCCGAGGCGAAGCGCGAGCGCTTTCAGCGCGACTGGGGTCTTTCGGCCCACGACGCCGCGATGCTCACCCAGTCCCGCGAAATGGCGGCGTACTTCGAAGACGTCGTCTCGGTCGGCGCGGAACCGAAGACCGCGGCCAACTGGGTGATGGGCGAACTGTCGGCGGCGCTGAACCGCGACGACCTGGACATCGTCGCGAGCCCGGTGTCGAGCCGCGCGCTTGCGGCGCTGCTCGCCCGCGTGCGTGACAACACGATCTCCGGGAAGATCGCGAAGGAAGTGTTCGACGCGATGTGGGCCGGCGAGGGCGAGGCGGATGCGGTCATCGGGAAGCGAGGCCTTGAGCAGATCACCGACGCCGGCGCGATAGAGCGTCTCGTCGACGTGGTCCTGGCCGCGAACCCGAAGTCGGTCGAGGAGTTCCGCGCGGGCAAGGCGAGGGCGTTCAACGCTCTCGTCGGCCAGGTGATGAAGGCGAGCAAGGGGAAGGCCAACCCCGCCGCCGTGAACGAACTCCTGAAGCGCAAGCTCGGGGCGCGCTGAACCGCAAAGGCGCCCCGACAGGGGAAATCCACTTCGCCCTCACGCCACAACGCGCGAAGCCCCGGGTATGAAGTGACCGCTGGTCGGGGGGCGCTTATCGCTTGTCCATGCTCGACGCCGCGGTGACCGTCTGCGGCGCGACCACGGGACCGGGCTTCGGGATGCCCTTCGTGAGTTCGAGGTAGCGACGTTTGTCCTCGTCGTACTTCGCGTTGATCGCGGCGATGTCCTTGTTCTTCTTGTCGATCGCTTGGCGCTGCGCGTTGAGCTCGATCTCGTTGTTTTGCACTTCCTGCTTGAGCTGCGCCGGTACGGGCTTCTTGACGTAGAACTCGAGCTCGGCCTTGAGCCGCTCCTGACGCTTGAGCGCCTCCGCGAGCTTGGCTTGGGAGTCCTTGATGGAGTCGCTGGCGGCCTGCAGGGCGCGGGAGCGGGACTCGTCGATGTCCTTGTCGCTCGAGTACGTGTCGAGCAGCGCCTGGTTCTTGCGATTTTCCTCGCGCATGCGGATGAGTTCGTCCTGCGCGCGGCGCTTGTCCGCCTCGCGTGCGGCGACCAGTTCGGGGGACAGCGCCGCCTGCACCTGCTTGAGCACTGCGCCCTGCCTGCTGAGCTGGTCCATCGCTTTCCCGGTCGCTTCGACCGGGGGACGCTCGGAGTAATAGACCTTGCCGTTCGCGTCCACGTATTTGTAGAGCTTGCCGGCCGTCTGGGCGGCGGCTGGGAGTGCCGTCCCCAGCGCAAGCACGAGCGCCGCGAGCAGTGTCTTGGAGTGGTTCATGTTGTCGCTCCGAAGATCGATCGATAAGCAGTCACGGCAGCGAGGTGCTCGGCGAGCGCCGCGCTCCCCGCCAGATAGTCGAGGAGGTGGTCGAGCGTCGCGATCGCGACCACCGGGATTCCGAAGTTCTTGTGTACTTCCTGCACTGCCGAGAGCTCGCCGGTACCCCGTTCCATCCGATCGAGCGAGATGGCCACCCCCGCGGGCGTCGCACCTGCGGCTCGGATGATGTCCACCGACTCGCGCACGGCAGTACCGGCGGTCATGACGTCGTCGACGATGAGCACCCGCCCGGCGATGGGCGCACCGATGGTGTTGCCGCCCTCACCATGCGCTTTCGCCTCCTTGCGGTTGAAGCACCACGGCACGTCGCGGCCGCGGCGGGCCAGCGCCATCGCGGTGGCGCCGGCGAGGAGGATGCCCTTGTACGCGGGGCCGAACAGCATGTCGAAGGTTTGGCCCGTAGCGAGGATCGCTTTGGCGTAAAATTGACCGAGACGCCCCAGCATTGCGCCATCATTGAACAGGCCGGCGTCAAAAAAATATGGCGACATGCGCCCGGCCTTGGTTTTGAATTGGCCGAAGCGCAGCACGCCGCAGTCGATGCAGAAGGCGATGAACTCTTTGCGAAAGTCCGACACTGGCCGATCCCGGGGTGCGCCGCTTGGCGCCTGAATGCCGATCATGTTACGCATTATCTCACTCAATCTCAACGGCATACGCTCGGCGGTGAACAAGGGCGTGCTGCCGTGGCTGGCCGCGCAGA
>Ga0209253_10003096_pt1 | contig 14647 bp, 12 predicted proteins | sample FrelakmetBRP12BR_FD_187145 | JGI IMG/M metagenome (GOLD analysis project Ga0209253, IMG submission 187145) | Freshwater lake sediment microbial communities from the University of Notre Dame, USA, for methane emissions studies - BRP12 BR (SPAdes)... | ecosystem: Environmental > Aquatic >...
CCGGCTCGTCCTGGAGGCGACGATCCCCACGCTGGTGGACCCGCCGCTCGCCGCGCGCGAGGGAGGCCACGTGGTGAGCGTCGTCGCCCAGTACGTTCCGTACACGCTCCGCGATGGCGCCTGGGACGACGCAGCCCGCACGACGCTCGGCGACAAGGTGGTTGCCGCCCTCGAGGAGGCGGCGCCGGGCATCGGCTCGCTCGTCACCGCGCGGGAGGTGCTCACCCCGGCCGACCTCGAGGCCGAGTACGGCCTGACCGGCGGGCACCCGTACCACCAGGAGCCCGGGCTCGACGCCTGGTTCGCCTGGCGGCCGCTCGTCGGCTGGGCCCGCTACCGGATGCCGGTCGAGGGGCTCTACCTCGTCGGCCCGGGCGCGCACCCCGGCGGCGGCGTCACCGGCGCGCCGGCCCACAACGCCGTGAAGGAGATCCTGGCCGACCGGAAGAGGCGGCGGTAGCGAGCAGGGCTGTCACGGTCGCCCGGGGACACGACGACCACCGGCCGTGCGGCCGGCGGTCGCGAGGCGCGGAGGAGGGCGAGCCTCAGGGCTGCGGCGACGCCTTCGCCTTGTCGGCCTTGTCGGCCTTGCCGTTGGACCAGCCGGCGTAGCCGGGGTGGCGCTCCCCGACGACCTTCGGACCACCCGCCCAGGGGGGCTTGCCCTCGGCCCGGACGGTGGTCCCGTTGACCGTGTACACCTCGAACTCCGGCCCGTCGGCGTCGCCGGCCTTGCCGTTGGCCTTGGCGGCGGGGCGACCGGTCTCCGTGCGGCCGGTGACGGTCACGGTCTTCCCGACGAACGGCTCGAGGGGGTTCTTCGTGCCCCAGAACCAGGGCGGCCCCGCGGACAGCTCGACGCCGTTCAGGACGTACTCCCGGTCGCCGTCGGCGTCGGTCCGGGTGCCGAGGACGCCCGTGAGCGTCTCGATCGGCCCCTTCGTTGGCTCGGGCGCCTTCGCAGGCTTCGGGGTTGCCGCGGGCTTCAGCGTGGCCGCGGGCTGAAGGTTGGTTGCCGGCGTGGGCGCCGCGAGGGGCGCCGCCGGGGCGATCGTCGGACCGGGGGATGCGGGGGCGGTTGCCGCGGGCGGGGTGCCGGGCGCGTCGCTCGGCGGCGGCGACTCGTCGGTCGCGAGGGTGAGGCTCGCCGCGAGCAGGAGCAGGGCTCCGGCGGCCAGCACGCCGCCCGCCGCCAGCCGTCGGGTGGTGGTCATGCGCAGGGCTCCTCGTCTGGATCGGCACGGGCGGGTGCGCGCCGCACCGCTCCGGCACGATCATCGTGAGGTCCCGACGTCAAGGAGGCGTGAAGAGCGCCTTCATCGATCCTTCACGCCCGAGCCGGTACGATGGGATGCGTGGTACCGCGGTCCTCGCTCCCTGCGGCGCAGCGCCCGGGCTGCGGCGCGGGCCGGATCCTCGTCGTCGAGGACGAGCCCCGCATCCGGGAAGTTGTCCGCGTGTATCTGGCTGCGGCCGGCTACGAGGTCGAGGAGGCCGCGGATGGGCATCACGCCCTCGCCGCCTTCGACGCGGCGCCCCCCGATCTCGTCCTCGTGGACCTGCTGTTGCCCGGGCTGTCGGGCGAGGCGCTCGTGCGGGCGATCCGCGAGGTCTCGGACGTGCCCATCCTCATCGCCTCGGCCAAGCGGTCCGACGACGAGCGCATCGAGGGCCTCCGGCTGGGCGCCGACGACTACCTCCCGAAGCCATACAACCCGGTGGAGCTCGTCGAGCGTGTGCGCGCGATCCTGCGGCGAACTCGACCCGCCTCCGAAACGGCACGGCCGAGGACGTACGCTGGGGGGCGCCTGGAAGTCGATCCCGGCACGCGACGCTTCCGGGCCGACGATCGGGCGGGCCGCCTGACCCCGACGGAGCTGCGGCTGCTCCTGGCGCTGTCGGCCGCGCCGGGGGTCGTCCTCGATCGTGAGCGCCTGCTCGGCCTCGCCACGAGCGGCACCGGCGAGACGATGCGGACCATCGACGTCCATGTGGCGAACCTTCGCCGCAAGCTGGGCGACGATGCTGCTGACCCATGGGCGATCGAGACGATCCCCGACGCCGGGTACCGCTGGATCGCCACCCCCGACCGGCCGCGTCGGGCAACGCCGCGACCCGGATGACCCGGCCGTCGTCCCTGGCGACCCGGCTCGCCCTCGCGATCGGAGGGGCGGTCACCGCGGTGCTGCTGATCGCCGGCCTGCTGGTCGGCGCCGGCGTGATCGGTCGCTTCGACGCCTATCTCGACGCGGCGCGCCGCGACCGCTACGGGCAGGTCGCCACCTTCGCCGCCGACCTCGTCGCCGAGCGTGGTGGCCTCGACCTGCGGAAGCAGGACCTGCGCCAGCTCGCCGTTGCCGCCGGCGGTCCGATCGAGATCCGCGATCCCTCGGGAGTCGTCGTAGCGCGTCTCGATTCGCTGCCCGGGATCGACACCGGGCCGCCGGGCAGTCGACCCGTCGCCGGGCCCGCCGTGGCCGTGCCGATCGTCGTCGACGGGCAGGCCGTCGGATCGCTCGTCGTCCGGCCGCTCGCCGGCTCCGAGGCGCCCGCCGCTGCGGCGCCGACGGGGTTCCGCGAGACGGCGGCCATGATTCTCCTGGTGGCCGGGCTCTTCACGATCCTCGCCAGCATCGTCGTCGCCTGGCTCCTTGCGAGGCGCCTCACGCGGCCGCTGCGCGAGCTGGCGACCGCGAGTCGGCGCATCGGGGCCGGCGAACTCGGGACCCGTGTCGTGCCCCCGCCCGATGCGGAGGGCCGCGAGCTCGGCGTCGCCTTCAACGCGATGGCCGCGAGCCTCGAGCGGTCGGAAGCCCTGCGGCGGCGGGCCGCGAGCGACCTTGCTCATGAGCTCGCCACGCCCGTGACGGTGCTGGCCGGCAGGCTGCAGGCTCTCACGGACGGCGTCATCGAGCCGGGCCCGGCCGAGCTCGCCGCCACACGCGATGCCGCCGACGAGGTCCGCCGGCTCGTCATGGATCTCCAGGAGCTCGCGGCCGCCGAGGGCGCGTCGCTCCGGCGGACGGTCGAACGGGTCGACCTCGCCGAGCTTGCCCGGGGGACGATCGCGACCGCCCGGGCGCTCTTCGCCGATGCGGGCGTGGCGCTCGTCGAACCGCCGGACGGCGCCCCGCCGATCCCCGTCGAGGTCGACCCGCGCCAGGTCGGGCGCTGTCTGGCCAACCTGCTCACCAACGCGGCGACCTACACGCCGCGCGGTGGCCGGGTCGAGGTGGAGGTGTCCGTGACGGCCGTCCTCGCGCGCCTGAGCGTGCGCGATACGGGCCCGGGCATCCCGCCCGAGCACGTGCCGCACGTGTTCGAGCGCTACTATCGCGCGGACCAGCTGCGGCACCGCACGCCGGGCGTCCCCGGCGGCACCGGGATCGGACTGACCGTCGCCCGGGAGCTGGCGGTCGCGAACGGCGGGCGCCTGTCCGTCGAGGAGACCGGTCCAGGCGGAACGACGTTCGTGCTGGAGCTCCCCGTCGCACCGTAGCGAGGAACGGCGTCAGGCGCCGGGTGGCTCACCCGCAGAGCGCCCCACCGGGCGCCGGACCGATGCCCCGGACGGGACGAGGAGGTCGGGGAACGCCGCGAAGTCGTCCGGCCCGGCCCGCGGCTCGACAAGGCAGTTGCGGCCGAGCCGGGCACCGGCCGGGATCTGCGCCCGTTCGCCGACGACGGTGATGCCCGTGGTCAGGCGCTCCGGCTCGTCGGCGTTCGGGACGTGGCGGTCCTCGCCGCTCCCGACCACCGCGCCGGCGCCGACGCGCACGAACTTGTCGACGATCGCCGTGTCCACGACGGCGCCCGGGCCGATCTCGGTGTCGAGGAGGATGATCGAGTCGCGGACGACAGCGCCCTCGTAGACGCGAACGCCGGGCGAGAGCACGGAGTTGATGACCGTGCCGTTGACGATGCAGCCGTGGCTGACGAGCGAGTGCCGGGCCAGGGCCTCCGGGCCGAGCTTCGCCGGCGAGCGCTCCTCGGACCGGGTGTGGATCAGCCAGGTGCGGTCGAAGAGGTCGAGCGGGGGTACCAGGCCCACCAGGTCGAGGTTGGCCTTCCAGTACGCCTCGACCGTCCCGACGTCGCGCCAGTAGCCCTCGAAGCGATGGCCGTAGACGGCCGCGCCGCCGGCGAGCATCGCCGGGATGACCTCGTGGCCGAAGTCGCCGCGGTCGGGCGACAGCCACGCGTGGAGCGCCTGCCGGGAGAAGACGTAGACGCCCATCGAGGCGAGGTCGCTCTTCGGCTCGGCCGGCTTCTCCTCCCAGTCGACGACGCGCCCGTCGTCGGCGAGGCTGCAGATGCCCATCCGGGACGCCTCGGCCCGCGGCACGGTGAGCACGGCGATCGTCACGTCGGCCCCCGTCCGGTCGTGCGCGGCGATCATCGGGCGGTAGTCCATCTTGTAGACGTGGTCGCCGCCGAGCACCAGGACGGTGTCGGCGCCGTCCTGGTCGATCTCGTGGAGGTTGTAGCGGACCGCGTCGGCGGTTCCGGTGTACCAGCCGCTGCCGTGGGCCGACACGTACGGCTGGAGGATCTTGATGCCGCCCCGCAGGCCGTCGAACCCCCAGGGCCGCCCGGTGCCGAGGTGGTCGTTGAGCGAGCGCGGGTTGTACTGCGTGAGGACCAGGATGTCGTTGATGCCCGAGTTCGCGCAGTTGGAGAGGCTGAAGTCGATCAGGCGGTACTTGCCGCCGAAGGGGACCGCTGGCTTGGAGCGGATGGCGGACAGGATCGAGAGGCGTTCGCCGGCACCGCCTGCCAGCACCACCGCGAGCACGTCGCCCATCGCCAGCCTCCGATCGGTGTCGCGCGAGACGGAAGGGTCGCCTGCTGCCGCCAGCGTACGCCGCGGGAGAGCGTTGCGAACCGGTCGGAGGTCGCCACGACGGCAGGCCGGTTGTCGCCTGGCTGCCGGCTCGGCCGCCCGGCGGGCTCGGCCGCCCGGCGCCCCGGCCGGTCAGCCCCCGAGCTTCAGCTCCCAGCCGCGCAGGCGCTCGAGGAAGCGGTCCGCCGTGAGGTCGAGCTGGATCGGCGTGATCGCCACCCGGTTGTTGAGCACGGCGTCGACGTCCGTGCCGGGGATCGCGTGCCCGGTGGGCGGCGAGCCGCCGATCCAGTAGTAGGGGACGCCGCGGGGGTCCTCGCGCCGGATCAGCTCGTCCTGGTAGGTGCGCTTGCCCAGGCGGGCGACCTCGAAGCCGGCGCACGCGGCCAGCGGGATGGCCGGGACGTTGACGTTGAGAAGCTGCCCCGGCTCCAGGCCCCGGGCGAGGACGGCCCGGGCCACCACGCGGGCCGCCTCCACCGCCAGCTCGAAGTCGTCCGGGGCGTAGTCGTCGACGCTGATCGCGAAGGCCGGGCAGCCGTTGAGCACCGCCTCCATCGCCGCGCTCACGGTCCCCGAGTAGGTGATGTCGTCGCCCAGGTTCGCCCCGTGGTTGATCCCGCTGGCCACGAGGTCGATGGGGCCCGGCAGGAGGCCCAGGAAGACGAGGCCGACCGCGTCGGACGGCGAGCCGTCGATGGACCAGGCCGGCGAGCCATCGGCCAGCGTCCGCTCGCGGACGCGGAGCGGCCGCCACATCGTCCGCGAATGGCCGACGGCGCTCTGGTTGGTCTCCGGGGCGATGACCAGCACCTCGCCGAGCGGCTCCAGCGCCTGCTTGAGGGCGAGGAGCCCGCGCGACTCGATGCCGTCGTCGTTGGTGACGAGGATCCTGGGTCGGACCGTCATCCAGGTGTGGGCCTGTCGACAGTGCCGGGGCCCGGGTCCGGGGCGGCAGCGGGCGGCGTCGTGTCGAGCGCAGGCGTCGTGTCGAGCACGGGCGTCCCGTCGGGCGCACGCGTCACGCCGAGCATCGGATCGACCTGCACGCCGACCTGCTCGGCCAGGATCTCCTCCTCCTCGCCGGGGCGCGGCTCGCGCGGCACCCGCTTCGGCCGCCCTTCCCGCTCCGAGAGGCGCTGGGCGGCCCGGGCCGCCACCGACCGCTCGTCGGGCCGCACGTTGCGGCGCAGGAAGTAGAAGAAGAACGAGGAGATGACCGCCGCGATGGGCAGGCCGAAGATGGCGCCCGCGATCCCGAACAGCTTGAGGCCGACGAGCACCGACGCCAGGACCACGACCGGGTGGAGCCCGACGGCGCCGGCGAGGACGCGCGGCTGGAGGATGTTCTGGTTGACGAACCAGCCGATGCCCATGATCAGGAGCGCCGGGACCAGGGCCTCGGGCTGGGTCACCGCCGCGACGATGACCGGCGGCGACCAGGAGACGAAGGGCCCGAAGAAGGGGATCGCCATCAGCACGCCGGCCGCGATCGTCGTGATGGCCGCGTATTCCAGGCCGAGGACGAGGTTGCACAGGAGCGCCACGAGCGCGTACGTGCCGCCGACCGCCACCATCCCGCGGAGGAAGCCGCCGAACGAGCGCCCGACGCTTTCCGACAGGAGGTGGGCCTCACCGCCGTAGGCGGGCGGGACCAGGCGCAGGATGAAGGACCCGATCGCGGCCCGGTCGATCGAGATGAAGATCGCGAGGAAGAAGACGACCAGGATGTTACCCACGAACCCGACGCTGGCCACCGCCACGTCCTGCAGGGGGCCCAGGAGGTCCTGGGCCCCACCGGCGAGGGTCGTCAGGATGGTCTGCACCTGCGAGGTGAGGTCGACCTGGTCGAAGCCGAGCGAGACGAGCCAGTCGGAGATCGGCTTCACGAGTGCCAGGAGGTCCTGCTGGAACTGGGTCAGGTTGGCGAGGAAGTCGGAGATCGAGGCGAAGAGGGCCGAGGCGGCCACCACGACCAGCCCGAAGGCGACGAGGGCGACGGAGCCGTAGGCGATGGTCACGGCCACGACGCGCGGCATGAAGCGGGCCAGCCAGGCCGCGACCGGCTCCAGGATGAACCCGAGCAGCCAGGCGAAGAAGAAGATCAGGATCAGGTCCGAGAAGACGGCCCAGACGCGGGCCAGCTGCTCGAGGACGACGAAGAAGAGAGCGATCGACCCCAGCGTCAGGAGGACCGTCAGAAGGCGGCGGTTCCGCGGCGAGAGCAGGTAGGCCTCGCCGACGGTCTGGGACGTCGTGGCCGGAGGCGCGGCCGGCGGCTGCTGGGCGGGCGGCTGCGGGGAGGGCTGGTCCATCGGCATCCGGTCACGCGGGCCCGGCGGGCCCGGCCTGCTGCGATCGTAGCAGGGCGGCGGAGGCCCGTGAGCGGGCTCCACCCGCTCGCCGGACGTCCTACCGCAGGCCCATCTTCTCGTGGACCTCGGCCAGCGTCGCGTCGACGATCGGCCGCAGGCGGGCGGCGCCCTCCTCCAGCACGCCGTCGACCCGCTCGGGGTGCGCGACGAGGTCCGCGTACCGCTCGCGCGCCGGCGCGTAGTACGCGAGGAGGCGCTCGACGAGCAGCTTCTTGGTGTCGACGCAGCCGGTGCGCGCCGTCCGCTCGCCGTCCCAGATCTCCGCGTAGTCGTCGCCGAAGAAGCGGTGGAGCTGGCAGACGTTGCAGCGCTCCGGGTGGCCCGGGTCGGTGCGCTTGATGCGCAGGGTGTCCGTGACCATCCCCATCACCTGGCGCCGGATCTCGTCGTCGGGGGCGAAGATCTCGATCGTGTTTCCCAGCGACTTCGACATCTTCTTCGCACCGTCGGTGCCGAGGACGATCGGCGCGTCGGTGTGCACGGCCTGCGGCTCGGGGAACGTCTCCCCGTAGCGCGCGTTGAACGCCCGCACGATCTCGCGGGAGAGCTCCAGGTGCGCCGCCTGGTCCTTGCCGACCGGCACGACCGACGCCTTGTAGAGGACGATGTCGGCCGCCTGGAGGACGGGGTAGGTGAGGAGCCCGTGGTTGACGTCGTCGGGCTGGTTGGCCCGCTTCTCCTTGTACGTCGGCGTCCGCTGCAGCCAGCTCACCGGCGTCACCGTCGAGAAGAGCCACATGAGCTCGGCCACCTCGGGCCGGTGGCTCTGCACGAAGAGGGTGCACCTCGCGGGGTCCAGGCCGAGGGCCAGCAGCGCGGCGGCCATCTCGCGCGTCTGGCCGCGGAGCCGGTCGGGGTCGTGGACGGTCGTCAGGGCGTGGAAGTCGACGATGCAGTAGATCGACTCGTAGCGATCCTGGAGGGCGACATAGTTGCGGATGGCGCCGAGGTCGTTCCCGATGTGCGGCGCGCCGGAGGGCTGGATCCCGCTGAAGCAGCGGACCTTCGCAGGAGACGAGGTGGTCATCGCCGCGGAGTGTAGCGGGCAGCCCCGGGCGGCGGGTGACACCTGGCGGCCCCGACGGCCCCCGCGTCCGCTACGATCTCCGCGATGTCCAGCCAGAACCCCCTCCGCGTCGCGGTGCTCGGCGCCGGCACCGTCGGCGGCTCCGTCGTGCGCGCCTTCCTCGAGCATCCCGAGCGGCTCGCGCCGTCCGACGGACGGCCCCTCGTCCTCGCTGCCGTCGCCGAGAAGGATCTCGCCAGAGCCCGGGCGCGCGGCATTCCCGACGACATCCTGACCGACGACGCGGCGCACCTCGTGGCCGACCCCGGCATCGACGCCGTCGTGGAGCTGATGGGCGGCGACGAGCCGGCCCGGACCCTCGCGGCGGCCGCGCTCGAGGCCGGCAAGGCGGTGGTCACCGCCAACAAGCACATGGTCGCCCACCACGGTCCCGAGCTCGAGGCGATCGCCCGGCGGGCGGGCGTCCCGCTTCGCTTCGAGGCTGCCGTCGGCGGCGGCATCCCCGTCCTGTCGCCGATCGCGGCCGACATGGCCGCCAACGCCGTGCGCCGCGTCCGCGGGATCGTGAACGGGACGACGAACTTCATCCTGACGGCGATGGGCGAGGGCGGACGCTCCTACGACGACGTGCTTGCCGAGGCGCAGGCGAGGGGCTACGCGGAGGCCGACCCGCGCGGCGACGTCGAGGGCGACGACGCGGTCAACAAGCTCGTGCTCCTCGCGCGGCTGGCCTTCGGGACCTGGCTGGAGCCGGCCGGCGTCCCGTGCGCGCCGCCGTCGGCCCGGGGGTGGGGGAGGCCGGGGATCACCGGCGTCACCTCGGAGGAGATGGCCGGAGCCTACTACCTGGGGTTCGACCTGAAGCTGCTGGCGGCCGTCGAGGCGAGCGCGGACGGGCGACTGGCGGCGGCCGTCGTTCCCACCGCCGTGCCCCAGGCGTCGCCCCTCGGCGGGACCGACGGCGTGCTGAACCGGATCGAGGTCCGGGCCGAGCCCGTCGGCGACGTGGCCTTCGCCGGGCCGGGGGCCGGCGGCGACGCGACCAGCAGCGCGGTCCTCGGCGACCTCCTCGCGATCGCCCGGGGCGGAGGCAGCACGTGGGCCGGCCTGGCGCCGGCCGGCGGAGCCCCGGTCCGCGCCGATGCCGACGCGCCGTTCGCGGGCTCGCGCCCGTGGTTCGCCTACCTGCCCGGGGTCGCGGCGGAGGGCGTCCGGCGCGACACCGTCGGCGACGGGGCCGCGCTCGAGGAGGTCCTCGGCGGGACGGCGGTCCGGACGGGCCTGCTGACGCTGGAGGCGGCACGAGCTGCGATCGCGCCGCTGCTGGCCGGCGGCGTCGACGCCACGCTCTACCCGGTGACGGACTGATGGGCGGGGCCCGGCCGGCCGCGGCTGTCGGGCCGGTCGCCGCGGCGGGGCTTGCGGCCGCCGGAGACCCGGTCGCCGTCGACTCGCGGGGCCTGCCCCGCCCGCGGCTCCTGGAGCGGTATCGGGCCTTCCTCCCGCTGACCGACGCCACGCCCAGGCTCTCCCTCGGCGAGGGTGCCACGCCCCTCGTCCGCGCCGACCGCCTCGGCGAGGCGTGGGGCCTCCGCAACCTGCACCTCAAGCTCGAGGGCGCCAACCCGACCGGCTCCTTCAAGGACCGCGGGATGGTGATGGCCGTGACGAAGGCCCTCGAGGGGGGCGCCCGTTCGATCGTCTGTGCCTCCACCGGCAATACCTCCGCCTCGGCCGCGGCGTACGGCGCCGCCGCCGGCCTGGAGGTCGTGGTGGTCCTGCCGGCCGGGAAGATCGCCGCCGGCAAGCTCCTGCAGGCGCAGGCCGCCGGGGCGAGGGTGCTCGCGGTCCGCGGCAACTTCGACGCCGCGCTGGCCGCCGTGCGCGAGCTGGCGGCCCAGGACGAGCGCCCCATCACCCTCGTCAACTCGCTGAACCCGTACCGCCTGGAGGGTCAGAAGACGGCCGCCTTCGAGGTCTGCGACGACCTCGGCGGGCCGCCCGACATCCTGGCCATCCCGGTCGGCAACGCCGGGAACATCAGCGCGTACTGGATGGGCTTCCGGGCGTACCGCGAGGCCGGCGTCGTCGACCGCCTGCCCCGCATGTGGGGCTTCCAGGCCGCCGGGGCGGCGCCGATCGTGCTCGGCCACCCGGTGGAGCACCCGGAGACGTTCGCGACCGCGATCCGCATCGGCAACCCGGCGTCGTGGGAGAAGGCGACGGCCGCCCGCGACGAGTCGGGCGGGCTGATCGAGTCGGTCACGGACGACGAGATCTACGCGGCCTATCGCGACGTGGTGCGCCTCGCCGGCATCTTCTGCGAGCCGGCGTCGGCGGCGAGCCTGGCCGGCGTCCGGAAGCTCCGGGCGGAGGGACGCCTGGACGCCGACGCCACGGTCGTCTGCGTTCTCACCGGCCACGGTCTCAAGGACCCCGACAGCGGGGCCTGCCTGGCGGCGGAGCATGGGCTGCTGGAGGCCGACGCCACCCTCGGGTCGATCATGGAGGCGCTCGGATGGCGATGAACCACGGGTTCGGGGCGTTGCCCGCGGCGGCGGAGGCCCGGCGATGGCGATGAGCCGCTTCGCCGACCTGGATGGGCGCTGGGTCGCCGTGGAGGTCCCGGCCACGAGCGCGAACCTCGGTGCCGGCTACGACTGCCTGGCCGTGGCCCTCGAGATCGTCGACAGGGTGGAGGTCGAGTGCCTCGCCCGGCCGGGCGCCGGCGTGGAGCTCGCCGTCGAGGGCGAGGGATCCGGGGAGCTCCCCGGGGACCGCACGAACGCCTTCGTCGTCGCCCTCGAGCGCGGCCTCGCCGAGGTGCGCGGAGCCTCGGCGGGGGAGCTCGGCTGGCGGATCCAGATGCGCAACCGGATCCCGCTGGCGCGGGGCCTCGGCTCGTCCGCGGCGGCCACCGTGGCCGGCATCCTGGCCGGTGCGGCGCTCGCCGGCGAGACGCTGCCGGCGGACCGCGTGCTCGCCCTGGCGACGGAGATCGAGGGCCACCCCGACAACGCTGCGGCGGCCCTCCTCGGGGGCTTCACGATCGCCGCCCACGGCGACGCGCCGATGGCGATCCGCTTCGACATCCCGCGCGACCTGCGCACCGTCCTCTTCATCCCCGACCTCCGCCTGGCGACGAGCGAGATGCGGGCGGCGCTCCCCAGGAAGGTGCCTCTCGCGGACGCGGTGGCGAACCTGCAGCGCGTCGCGCTGGGGGTGGCGGCGCTCGCGGCGGGAAGCGCAGAGGGCCTCGGCCACCTCACCGTGGACCGGCTCCACGAGCCGTACCGGGCGGCCGTCTACCCGCAGCTGCCGGAGCTGGTCGCGGCCGCTCGCGCCGCGGGCGCCCTGGGGGCGTGCCTCTCCGGCGCGGGCAGCACGATCATCGCCTTCGCCGATGCGCTCTCTACGCTGACCCGCATCGAGGGTGCGTTCCGTGCGGCGGCCGCGGACCTCGACCTGCCGGGGCGGGTGGAGCTCGTGGCGCCACGCAACACGGGCGCTCGCGTCGAGCAGGCGATCGGAGCGTAAGATCGCGCGGACCGTTAGCGGCCGCTGACCGAAGGCGGGGGGCGCGTCCGTCGGTAGGCCGGCGTCAGGCGGCCGGGGTGTTCGTCCGGATGAAGGAGAGGACGCGCTCCCAGGCGTCGGCGGAGACGTCCGCGAAGTCCTCCGCCTTGCGGTCGAAGAAGGAGTGCGGGGCGCCGGGGTAGGTGACCACGTCGTGGGGCAGCCCGGTGGCGGCGAGCGCATCCCCGAACGCCTCGACCGCGTCGGCGGGAATCCCCCGGTCGGCCCCGCCGAAGATGGCGAGGACCGGCCCCGTCATCAGCCCGGTCGAATCGGCCGGGGCCGGGATGTCCCGGCTCTGGCCCACCGGCCAGCCGTAGAAGCCGATCGAGCCGGCCAGCCCGAGCCCCAGCGTGTTGGCCATGAAGGCGAGGCGCCCGCCGAAGCAGAAGCCGATCGTGAAGATCGCCCGTCCGCGGCCGGCGCCGAGCCCGCGAAGGCGCTCCGCCGCCGCCCCGATGTCCCACGACAGGTTCGAGAAGCGCGTCTCGCCGACGTGGGCCATGAAGTCGAAGTCGATCGGGCGCTCGCGGATCCCGATCCCGGCGGTGCGCCCGAAGTAGTCGATCGCCAGGGCGTCCACGCCGGCCTCGGCGAAGCGCAGGGCGAGCTCCTCGTAGTAGGGATGCAGGCCCCGGACGTCGGGGAGGACGATGATCCCGGCTCCCGTCGGCGCCTCCGCCCGCGTGAGCAGCCCGGCGAAGCGTCCGCCGTCGCCCGCACGAAGCACCAGCTCCTGCGCATCCACCGCTCCCCCGGCGATCGGCTCGATCGGGGGCCGGCTGTCGAGGTCGAAGCACATGGCGGGCGCTGGCTCCTGGCGGCGGTCACGAACGGCCCGATGGTACGGCATCGGCCGTCGGGGGCCGACCGGCGGGTCGCCGGGGCATGGTCTCGACAGGGTTGGGGGGCCGAGGCGGGAGCGCCCCCCGGCCCTGTGTTCGGCCTCGCGTTCGCGGAGCGGTACAATCCGCGCCGATGTCGCATCCCCTCGTCGTCATGAAGTTCGGCGGCAGCTCCGTCGGCAACGCCGACCGGATCCGCCGCGTCGCCCGCCGCGTCGCCGCGGCCCGCGCCGCCGGCGCGGACCTGTGCGTCGTCGTCTCCGCCATGGGCGACACCACCGACGAGCTCCTCTCCCTGGCCGCGGCGATCACCGACGAGCCCGACCCGCGCGAGCTGGACATGCTCCTCGCCACGGGCGAGCACCAGAGCGCGACCCTCATGGCGATGGCCCTCCACGCCGTCGGCGTGTCGGCGATCGCCCTGACCGGCGCCCAGGCCGGGATCGTCACCGACGGGACCTACGGGAAGGCCCGCATCGCCGGCATCGACCCCGTCCGGATCCGCGCCGAGCTGGCCGACGGCAGGGTCGTCATCGTGGCCGGGTTCCAGGGCCAGAGCGCGATGGCGATCGAGCTGATGGAGACGACGACCCTCGGCCGGGGCGGCAGCGACACCACCGCGGTCGCCCTCGCCGCGGCCCTGCGCGCCGACCGCTGCCAGATCTACACCGACGTGAAGGGGATCTACACGGCCGACCCGCGCCTCGTCCCCGACGCCCGCCAGCTTGCCGTCATCGGCTACGAGGAGATGCTGGAGCTGGCCCACCAGGGCGCCCAGGTGATGCAGGTCCGCGCCGTGGAGCTCGGCTGGGTCAACGACGTCGTCATCGAGGTCCTCAGCTCGTTCGAGGACGCCCCCGGCACCCTCATCAAGGAGGACCCGCTCGTGGAGCAGCGCAACAAGGTCCGCGGGATCGCCCACGACCGGAACGTCGCCAAGATCACCCTCGTCGAGGTCCCCGATCGCCCCGGCGTCGCCCACGCCGTCTTCGCGCCCCTGGCGGAGGGCGGCATCAGCGTCGACATGATCGTCCAGAACGTGGGGCACGGCGGCACGACCGACATGAGCTTCACCGTGCCCCGGGTCGAGCTGGCGAAGGCGACGAAGCTCCTCGAGCCGGTCGTCCGCGAGCTCGGCTTCCGGGAGATGACCACCGATCCCTCGATCGCCAAGGTGTCGATCGTTGGGGCCGGCCTCCACAACGCGCCCGGCTACGCGGCGCGGATGTTCGGGGCCCTCAGCAACGCCGGCGTGAACATCGAGATGATCTCGACGTCGGAGGTCCGGATCACCTGCACGGTCGCCGAGGAGCAGCTGGAGACCGCCGTGCGGGCCCTCCACGCCACCTTCGAGCTGGCCACGCCGGACCCGGTCGACGGGGCGGCCGCGCGCCGGTGACGTTCCTCGCCCGGCAGGAGCGGTTCGCGCGGACCGGCTCGACGAACGACGCGGTCCGCGCCTGGCTGGCCGCGGGGACGCCGGAGGTCTGCCTGGCTGTGGCCGACGAGCAGACCGCCGGACGCGGGCGGGCCGGCCGGACGTGGGTCGCGCCGCCCGGTGCTGCGCTCCTCCTGTCCGTCGGCTTCCGGCCCGCGTGGCTCGCACCTGCCCATGTCTGGCGGCTGGCGGCGGTCGTGAGCCTCGCCATGGCCGACGCTGCCGAGGAGCTCGCCGGCCTCCGCGACCGGGCGATCCGCCTGAAGTGGCCGAACGATCTCGTGATGGAGGAGGACGCACCGGGGGCCGCCGGGACGGACCTCGGCGGTGGGACGGGCCCCGATGCCGGGGCGGGCCCTGGCGCCGGGATCGGGCTCGGCGGCGGGCCGCTCCGCAAGCTCGGCGGCGTCCTCGGCGAGGCCGACGGCCTCGGAACCGGCGACCCGCGGGTGGCGGTGGGACTCGGCGTCAACGCGGGCTGGGCGCGGGCCGACTTCCCGCCCGGGATCGCCCCCCTGATGACGAGCCTCGGCGAGGCCTCCG
>Ga0209253_10003097_pt1 | contig 14646 bp, 15 predicted proteins | sample FrelakmetBRP12BR_FD_187145 | JGI IMG/M metagenome (GOLD analysis project Ga0209253, IMG submission 187145) | Freshwater lake sediment microbial communities from the University of Notre Dame, USA, for methane emissions studies - BRP12 BR (SPAdes)... | ecosystem: Environmental > Aquatic >...
CCTTTGAGACACGTGCACCCGGTGGAGACCTATGGCATAATCTTCCGGACAGAGCAGTACACGATCTCGTGTATCGTGGACACGCGCTACTTTGATGAGCTGTGCCGGCACTACCAGGCCGACCTCCTCATTATCAACCTGATGAGGCTGGAGTCAGGAGCTCCACTGGACCACCTTTCCGTGCCGGACGCCGCTCAGATCATCAAGAGCCTGAAGCCAAAGGCAGTCCTCTTGAACCATTTCGGCATGAGCATGTGGCGGGCCAAGCCCTGGACAGTCGCGCAGCGGCTGTCCGAAGAGACCGGTGTCCGCGTCATTGCGGCCAGTGACGGCATGAGGTTCGACCTCGCCGAGCTTGGCTAAGGAGAAGTGTATTGGCCTTTGATCCGGAAGTCGTCCAGTTGTTGGAGGAGATCCGTCAAGACAAGGCGCACAGCGCGAGTTGGCTTTCGCTGCGAGCGATTGGCGCGCTCAGGTTAGCCGCCGGGAAGAGCACCGCCCGCACCGCAGCGGATTTCCTGAACGAGGTGAAAGCCGTGGCCAGAGAGCTCGCCGAGGCCAGACCGCCCATGGCGCCCATAGGCAATCTGGTGGCCCAGTGGTTCTGTGAGATTGCCAGGGAGTCTGAAACCGGGAAGGACCTGGACTCACTCCGGGCCTTCGCCATCCTGATGGGAGAGAAAATCATCAAAGCCCGCAAAGGCGCTCTCAACAGGGTCGCCGAGCACGGATCCCAGGTGGTGGAAGATGGGGATGTCCTGATCAGTTGCAGCGACAGCGCCACCGTCGTCCAGAGTCTCAGGGAAGCCAGGCTGGCCGGCAAGGAATTCGGTGTCTACGTGGCAGAATCCCGAACCAGCGACGGCAAGGCCTACGGTGAGGCCATGGCTGAAAGAATGATGTCGGAACACATCCCGGTCAAAGTTGTCCCGGACAATCCCAAGACCATAGGCGATTGCGTTTCAAAGTCGACCAGGGCCATGGTCGGCGCTGACAGCATCCTGGACAACGGCTCCCTCATAAATGGAATTCCGACCCTGATCATCGCGGAGGCGGCAAAGGAGAAGCAGATTCCTTTCTACGTTGTTTGCGACACCACCAAGTTCAGTGCCTTGCGCCTCGCGGGCCGCCACCTGTGGCTCGAAGAGGGTTTTGAAATGATCCCGCCGAACCTGATCACCCGCATCATCACCGAAGAGGGGGTAATGAAGGTCGACCAGGCAATGGTCAAGGCGAAGCACATGGCCAAGTATCTTCGGGTACTCTGGGAGTGAGAGATCGCTGTACCGAAAGCCTGGATCAACCGGAATCTGTGTCACCAACGCCCACCAGCAAGTGCCATCCCTTCACGTCAGAATCCGCAGCACCCGCTCGATGCCAGCAAAGTCTTTGAGGAGATCAACCTTGCTTTCCGGGAAATGCCTCTTGGCCAGACAAACAGCCTCCTCAGCCTGACCGAGCCCGATCTCCAGCATCACTGATCCCTGCGGCAGAAGATGATCCTTTGCCTGGGCCAGCAAGAGACGCACCTTGTCCAGCCCATCGGCACCCCCAGCCAGAGCCGCCACCGGCTCAAAATCCCTTATCTCCGGCATCAACTGCGGGATGTCGGCATCCCTCACGTACGGGAGATTGGCCACGATCAGGTCCACTGGCCGCGACAGAGGCTCCAGCAGATTACCCACAAGAAGCTCCACACGCCCCTCGACGCCGTGCCGACCGCAGTTGATGCGGGCGACCTCAATAGCGTCGGCCGAAGAATCTGTGGCGCACATGCGGGACTGGGGCAGATGAAGAGCCAGAGCAATGGCCATCGCGCCACTCCCCGTACCTACATCCACTATGGAGCAGGACTGGTCCTTCCCGAAGCGCCACTGGGCAAAGGCCAGAGCCGTCTCGACCAGCAGCTCGGTCTCCGGTCTCGGTATGAGCACCCGGGAATCGACGTACAGCTCGATACCATAGAACGCACATCGTCTCAGGATGTATGCCGTCGGTTCGCGTCGAAGCCGCCGTTCCACCAGCCCCCAGAACCTATCGCCCTCTGGCGAAGGAAGGGGGTCACCCAGTCTGGCGTAGAGTTCCGCCCTTTGTATGCCCAAGGAATGCATCAAGAGCAGTTCAGCTTCCACGCGGGCATCGGGGATGTCATGGGAGGATATCCCGGCTTCAGCTTGGCGAAGCGCTTCTCTGAGGGTCACGCAACGGCTTCCTCTAGCTGCCTGGCTCTCTCGTCAGCGGCCACGGCATCGATGAGTTCATCGAGGTCACCCTCCAGGATGAAGGTCAGCTTGTGCAGCGTCAGACCCACGCGGTGGTCCGTGATGCGGTTCTGGGGGTAGTTGTAGGTCCGTATCTTCTCGGCCCTCTCGGCAGAGCCCACCTGAGAGCGGCGTTCCTTGCTCATCTCCTCCTGCTTCTGGCGCTCCTCATGGTCTAGAACGCGGGCCCGCAGCACCGCCATCGCTTTCTGCCGGTTGCGCAGTTGGAACCTCTCGTCCTGGCAACTGGCCACGATTCCGGTTGGGAGGTGGTAGATACGCACCGCCGTGGCCACCTTGTTCACGTTCTGACCGCCGGCGCCGCTACTGTGATAGAACTCAATCTTCAGATCTTCCGGCTTCAGGTCAAATTCTACTTCCTCTACTTCAGGCAAGACGATTACTGTGGCTGTGGAGGTATGAATCCGGCCGCTGGCCTCGGTCACCGGCACCCGTTGAACGCGGTGCACACCACGCTCATGCTTCAATCGGCCAAAGGCACTCTTGCCCTTGACCTCAAAGGTGATCTCTTTGAACCCGCCGCGCTCGGTTTGGCTGCTATCGATTATCTCCGTCTTCCAACCCTTGGTTTGGGCATATCGCTGGTACATCCGGTAGAGGTCCCCCGCAAACAAAGCCGCCTCTTCGCCGCCGGTGCCGGCGTGAATCTCCACGATAGCGTCCTTTTCGCTGGTGGTGTCCTTTGGCAACAAGGACACTCTCAGGTCCTGCACCAGTCCATCGCGGCGCTTCTTCAACGATTCGACTTCCTGCTCGGCCATAGCCTTCATCTCAGGCTCCGGGTTATCCTGAAGGAACTGCTCCGCTTCCCCTAGTTGCCTCGTGACCGTCTTGTATTGCCGGTACTTCTCCACCACCGGGGAGAGCCCAGCCTGCTCCTTGGACAGCGTTTGCCACTGCCCCGCGCCGGACGCCATGAGCTCATTCAGCTCCTCGTACCGCCGGTCCAACACCTCTAACTTGTCTAGAAAGCTTTCCATAGCCTGTACCTAGATTATAGCAACTTGATCTTGTCACACCCAAGATGGCCCCGGCTACCGGGCAGCGCCGATGAGACCAGAGACATCCTTGACCCCTTCACGCCGCATGAAATCCTCGATGCCTTCCAGGACATCCAGCAACGCGCGGGGATTGACGAACTGGGCAGTCCCCACCTCCACCGCGCTGGCCCCAGCCATGATGAACTCCAGGGCATCCTGAGCGGAAGTGATGCCGCCACAACCCACGATCGGCAGATTCACCCGGCCCGCCACCTGATAGACCATGTGCAGGGCCACCGGCTTGACCGCCGGACCGGACAGACCACCGCAGATGTTGCCCAGAGATGGCTTTCGCGCGGAGACATCGATGGCCATCCCCCGCAAGGTGTTGATCAGGCAGAGGGCATCAGCCCCGGCGTCCGCTACCGCCTCGGCAATCTCGACGATGCTGGTGACATTGGGGGTAAGCTTGACTATCACTGGCAGGGAACCGGCTTTCTTCACCGCCCTGGTGACGGAGGCCGCCGCGCGTGGGTCAGTGCCGAACTCCATACCCCCCGACTTCACATTGGGGCAGCCGATATTCACTTCCAGCCCACTGACGCCGACCACTCCATCCAGTCTGGCCGCCAGCCTGGCGTAATCGTCGATGCTCTCGCCGGCGATGTTGACGATGACCGGCACCTGCCAAGTGGCCCACATCGGAGCCTTCTCTTTGATGAGCGTCTCTACCCCGATGTTCTGCAGGCCGATGGAGTTGAGGAGTCCGGCCGGGGTTTCTGCCAGCCGCGGCTGCGGATTGCCCTCCCTCGGCTCGAGAGTAGTCCCCTTGCAGACGACGGCCCCCAGCTTCTGGATGTCGACGAAGTCGGAATACTCCGTGCCATAGCCGAAGGTGCCGGAGGCGGTCATCACCGGGTTCTTCAGCAGAAGACCCCGTGGATTATTGGGAGCCAGTTGCACCGACAGATTCACCTGCTAACCCCTTCCAGCGTCCGTTTGCCGTCCGGCGTAATTGTAGGGGTATTATGTCACGCGCTGCAAGTGGGGCGTTCCGGCTAGTTGCCTGTTCCTCATCACATGGAACCTCACCTACCTCACCCGCTTGCAGCCGTCCACGTTCGCCACTATACTCTTCAGCCATGAGTGACGGCTTCGAAGCTATTGTGGTCGGGGCTGGCCCGGCCGGCTGCGCCGCCGCCTACACCCTGGCCAAGGCCGGCATCGAGGTCCTGCTGATCGAACGGGGCAAGTTTGCCGGAGGCAAGAACGTCACCGGCGGCGTGCTCTACGGCAGCGTCCTTCATGAGCTGATCCCCGAATTCTGGAAGGAAGCCCCGGTAGAGAGACGCGTCCACCGCCACATGATATCCATGCTTTCGGAGAAGTCATCCGTTTCCATCGATTTCAATACGGATAACTCCGATCATCCCGAATCCGCCGGCTACACCGTCCTCCGGGCCAGGTTCGACCGCTGGTTCGCCCAGAAGGTGGCGGAGGCGGGGGGGATGGTGATCACCGGCAGCCGGGCTGACGATCTCATCTGGGAGGATGGCCGTGTAGCAGGAATCGTGGCCGGTGGCGATAAGATTCCAGCCAAAGTAGTCATCGCCGCCGATGGAGTGAATTCCCTTCTGGCCGACAAAGCGGGCCTGGGCGTGAGCCTCTCACCTGACAACGTCAACCAGGGGATCAAAGAAGTCATCAAGCTGCCGCGTCAAACGATCGAAGAGCGGTTCAACATCAGCGCCGATGGCGGGGCCGCCATCCACTTCCTGGGCTTCTGTACACGCGGCGTCCACGGCGGCGGTTTCTTGTACACCAACCAGGAAAGCCTTTCGCTGGGTGTGGTGGTGCAATTGAAGGCGCTCATCGACAGCAAGCTCAAGAGCGTGGAGCTGCTGGAGAGCTTCAAACGGCATCCCACCGTGCGGGAGTGGATCAAGGGCGGCACTCCCGTCGAATACTCCGCCCACCTCGTGCCCGCCGGAGGCCTGAGGATGGTGCCGCAACTCTACACCGACGGAATGCTCGTCGCCGGCGACGCGGCCGCCCTGGTGCTGTCCACCGGCCGGGCGCTGGAAGGCCTCAACTTCGCCCTGGCCTCAGGGATAGCTGCTGCAGAGACTGTCAAGATGGCCAAGGAGAAGGGCGACTTCAGCCAGAAGACCCTCTCGCAATACACCGGTTTGCTATCAGAGAGCTTCGTCCTCCAGGACCTGGTACGGTTCTATGGTGCGCCGCAGTTCCTGGATAATCTGCGACTGTACAGTGTCTATCCGGAGTTGGCCTGCAGCCTGGCCGAAAGGGTTCTTGGGGTGGACGGCAATCCCAAGAGAACCGTGTGGCAGTTGGCCAGGGAGGAGATGAAGGGCAAGGTGTCTCTCTGGCAATTGATGCGTGACGCCATGGCCGCCAGGAAAACGATATGAGCGATATGACCATGGAGCAAAGACTGGCCCTGAACCACTACGATGTGGACACCGAGGCGCACATCAAGATCAAACCGGATGTCTGCCGGGAGTGCGATCTGCGACCCTGTCTGTACGTTTGCCCCGCAGAATGCTTCAAGTTCAAGGAAGGCAAGATAAGCTTCAGCTATGAAGGATGCCTCGAGTGCGGCAGTTGCCGCATTTCCTGCGAGCGAGAGGCGGTGGAGTGGTCCTACCCCAGGGCCGGCTTCGGCATCTCTTACGAGTACGGATGAAGGGATCGGCTAGCTGCCGGTCTGCGCCAGAGCCTTGTGCCTTTCCATGCACTTCGCTTCCATCTCCCGCAACTTGGCCTGGTAGGTTGGGGAATTGATCCTATCGGTGGTCATGATGACGGCGTCCTCGCTGTTGTCGGTGTAGTAGCGTCGTCGTATCCCCACATTCTTGAACCCATACTTGGCATAAAGAGTCTGCGCCGAGGAGTTGGAAGCACGCACCTCCAGAGTCACTACCTGGGCCTTCATCTGCAACGACAGCTTGATGACGGCTATGAGAAGCAGTTCGCCGATGCCCTGATGCTGATGGCTCTTGCTCACAGCTATCGACGTGAGGTGTGACTCATCCACCATCATCCATATGGAAGCATATCCGACTATGAACGGCACATCCTGAGCGGTGGTAACATCGGCCGCGCCATCGTTTCTGCCCAGCACGTGTCTCATTCTGGCGACCAGCGACTCCCACATACTGCTCTTGGGCGCCGACGTCTTTGCATCGCTGCCTATCCGGCGAGATTCGTCCTGAGCCACCAGATAGCGCACCATGCTGGAACTGAGTTCCCTCTTGAAGGATGGAGGAGGCCACTCAGTGGGAAAGGCTTCCCGGTCAATCGCGCTGACCTGGGAAATGTCATCGGTATTCATCGGACGTACGGAGTAACCCACCATGTCCTTCCCTGGTTGCGGACTCTAATTCTATCACAGTCTAAACACACAAGAAATTGCGAGGGGGACACAGCCAGACGGCCTCTTTGTCGCCGTGCCCTGTCATCTGATGATGGGTGTGATGTGGAGCATAGATCGCTGCAGAGCGGACACGGCTGAAGTGCAGTCAGATTGGGGATCAGTGAATCTGCCGGAATATGGGGCGCACGGCCAATGGGATCCGCAGACGCAAATCGAGCCGGGTGATGGCCTACAGCGCGGCTATCGATTGAGCGGCGGCATGAGCAGATTGTCGAGCCAAGCTGTCACAACGTCATCAGCCTTGGGAGGCTGGCCACCGCTCACCTCAGCCAGGCAGGTGTTGATGCCTTCGGTGGCACAGAGTGAGGCGGCCGCAGCCACTGCCCCAAGGAGGACGAGGACGGCCAACGGATCAGCCATGGCTAAGCTCTCCTGTATGTTTGGCCCACTGAAAACGGGATCCATGGTTTACCTGCCCTCCAAAATCCTATCCTCTATGGAGACTCTATCACCGCATTGTCACAATTGTGACTCGATCAACACCACGGGCTTCACAGATTTGTCTCAAACATAGCGACCGCGCGAGCAAGCCCCTTCTGAACAGATACGACTTCGGTGTTCGCCCCCCACTAGACGAATGATCCTATTTGACAATCTAGCAGTCATGGGCGATCAAGTCAAGCCTTTTTGTGACATGCCACTTGCATATCTCCTCTCTTTCGTGTATATTACGCGTGGTGGTTACAGTACAGGTTTTGCCAATCCTCTGGACAACCATCCGTGCGGATGCTTACAGGCTTTGGATGACCGGACTCTAGCCAACTAGTATTGAGGAAAGGAGGTCATCCAATGAGCCCTACAGACAAGAGTCTCCAATGCTCAGATTGTGGCACGAGCTTCACCTTCAGCGCTGAAGAGCAAGACTTCTTCGCTACAAAGGGTTACACCAATGAGCCCAAGCGCTGTCCAGCTTGCCGCCAGGCAAAGAGAGCACAGCGAAACGACTCGGGTGGTGGATCTGGTGGTGGTTTCGGTGGTTCAAGGTCCAATCGCCAGATGTACTCAGCAGTGTGTGCCGAGTGTGGTGTCGAGACCCAGGTGCCATTCGAGCCCCGCGAAGGCAGACCCGTGTATTGCAGCCGTTGCTACGACAAGGTCAAGCCGAACAATCGGCGATAGCCTGAACGGCGATCACTCATCAGAGGCTGGGGTTGTCCCAGCCTCTGATCTCTCCAAGACCGTTCAATGGGGCAACCCAAAGAGGGTCCAGTCAGTCGAAAGGAGAACAACATGAAGATTTACGTTGGGAATCTGCCTCGCGAACTCACTGAAGACGATCTGCGGCATGAGTTCGAAGTCTTTGGCAAGGTTGAGACCGTGGCCATTGTCAAGGACCGCTACAGCGGACAGCCCAGGGGCTTTGGCTTCGTTGAAATGCCCACGAAGTCCGAGGCCGTGGCTGCGCTCGCCGGCCTAAAGGGCAAGATTCTGCAGGAACGAACCCTTGACATCAGCGAAGCTCGCCCCAGGCCTGAGGGCGGCAGGGGCGGCGGCGGACAATTCAGGGGCGGCGGAAGGAGCGGCGGTGGGGGTGGCGGTGGCGGCGGTGGCGGCCGTGGTGGTTTCGGCGGCGGCAAGGGACGCAGATTCTAGTCCTTCGTCATAGCCCAGCCAAGTAAGCATCGCGCCAGCACCGGCAGCACATCGCTCCAAGATGGAAGAAAGACCACACAAGGTAGCACCGGGGACCTACTTAATAGAGGTCCCTTTTGTGCTGGGACTGAAGTCAAAGGACAAGGAATCCGTAACTCTCTGTTACCTGATAGAGGAAGAGGCCGGCTGGCTGATGATAGACAGCGGCTACAACGACGGCACTTCTTTCAACTACCTCTGCCACCAACTCGACCTCCTGAACACCTCGCTGAAGCAGATACGGTGGCTGCTGCTCACCCACTACCACCCTGATCACAGCGGTCTGGCCAATCGGATCAAGGCCGCCTCAGGCGCACAGGTCATCATGCACCAGGACGACTGGAGCATTCTACAGGCCACGGTCAGCTCGTCGGAGATTTGGAACATCCACGCCATGATACCCTGGGCCCGGTCGCTGGGCGTTCCGGAGCCTGAACTGGAAGGCTTCTTTGAGCTGGCGTCGCTGGGCAGGGAGTTCTTCCCCAGAGGTCTTGAACCAGACATCATACTGCGGGGTGAGACAAACCCGGTGGGCGACAGCGGGCGTCTGCAGGCCATACTAACTCCGGGGCACACTCCCGGCCACATCTGTGTTTATGACCGCGAGAACAAACTCTTCTTCTCCGGAGATCATATCCTGGTTGAGATCACCCCCCACATCTCGCCCAGTCATCTGACCAGCCACGATCAGCTCGAGCAATACCTGGAGGCCCTGCGCAAAGTACGGCCTCTGGACGTGAATCTGGTCCTGCCCGCCCACGAACGACCCTTCTCGCACTTCAGCCAGCGGGTGGATGAGCTGCTGGCACACCACGACCACCGCCTCGGAGAGGTTGTGACTGCCATATCCGACCGTGTCGTCACTCCCTGGGATATCGCCCGTGAGGTAGAATGGAACGTAGGCCAGTGGGCCGACATGGATGCCACCAACCGAGTGCTGGCCGTCCGGGAGACCTTGGCACATATCCAACTCCTGGAGCATCGCGGTCTGGTGGTCCGGGTGGAGCGTGACGGGCCTGCGGGCTACAGGCTTGCCAACGGCAGACTCTAGCCGATCCTGCTCTGCACCCACCGGTCAAAAAAAGCTATCATATTGCCTGGAATCTGCCACCCAACCGATTCAGAACTCCCGGGCATCCTGCCCAATCATGAGAGAAGCTGGGGATACGATAGCCATGACTCAACACGACGCATCGGCTCCGTCAGCCGTACTGCCAGTGTCGAGAACCAAGGCCGAAGCCAAGCGGTTCTATGACCGCATCAGCCGCATCTACGGCTGGATGACCGGCGCCTTCGAGCGGAAGCACGGAGAGAAGGCCCTGGAGTTGCTTTCTATCAGAGGCGGAGAGACAACCCTGGAAATCGGCACTGGATCAGGACACTGCTTTGAGCGGATGGCCGGACTAGTGGGAGACGGAGGCAGTTGCTGCGGCGTCGATATCTCCACCGGCATGCTGAAGATGACCAGAGACAGGCTGCTGCGATCGGGGCTGACGGCTGGAGCCGGACTCTGTTGCGCCGATGCAGTCCGGCTGCCCTTCCGGGACAACTCCTTCGACGCCATACTCATGGCCTTCACGCTGGAGCTATTTGACACACCGGAGATTTCCCAGGTTCTCGAGGAGACCAGGCGTGTGCTCAAGCCCGGAGGCAGGATCGCAGTCGTCAGCCTGTCCAAGGAAGGCAAAGCGTCCACAGCCATGAGGCTGTATGAATGGGCCCACCGGAAATGGCCGCGGTATGCTGACTGCCGGCCTATCTACGTGGAAAGGTCTATGACAGCCTGCGGCTATGCGGTGAGGAGCAGGGCAAGAGCCAGGATGGCCGGCCTGCCTCTCGACACGGTACTAGCCATTAAGCCGGACTCTACAGCGCTTCGCTGAGTCTACGCAGGCGGGCTGTCGGGGTCGTACTGAGTCAACCTCTGTCGGCGTCTCCTGTCAACAATGGCCCAGGCAATGACTCCAGCGATCGCCAACCCCGAAAGCACGATGAACAGGATGAGCTTGACTTCAAATCCCCAGATGAAGGTGTTGATGGCATTATGGACGATCTCGTCGGCCTTGTCCGCCATCACAATGCCCACTTGCTCAGCTTCTGAATCCTCTGGGACGATTCTGTCAGGCACAAAGGTGCGCGCAACAGCAACAACCGTGACCAGTACCAACGAGGCTATGAACAGGACTCCCAGAGCCCAGAGCAAACGGCTCTTCCAGTTCCGGCCACACAGGAAGCCAATGGCCACCAGCAGCAAGACCGGTATGAGCCAAAGGGTCCAGAGCCACGTCCTGACAGTGTGAATCGTATGACGCGCCTTGTCGAAGCCCTCTTCCTCGGCGTCATTTGATCCGTCATTTGACTTTCGCAAGTCCTGGTCGGTTATGCGGCCCTGATCAACAACAATGAACTCGCGGGCGCTATCGAGCGATTCCGCCATGTCCGCGCCCATCGACTCTCTCAGTTGCGCATCATTGAATTGAAAGAAGTTGGGTATCAGGTCGATGACATCCCGGTCGACCGCCTCGGCGATGGTCACCCCCAGCTTGTTTTGAAGAGCGAGCTTGAAATCAGCATACGAGTAGCCTGAAGGGCGACAATCAGGCAGAGTGTCTGGCGGGAGGGTGGCCAAAACACTGTTGAACTCAGCCAGCGTGCATGTTGGAAGACCTTCGAAAGCCGCCTCAAGCTTCTGATCAGCCAGTGTGGTGAGAAAGGTGGCTGCTCCTGATTTGACAGCAGCGAGATCAATGTTCATGTTCAGGTAAGTGACATCGCCCTTCATATAGGCAGCTATGTTGTCGATCATGCTCTTGAATTGCGCGACGGCCCAATCCTGCGGCATCGCCTGCGCCACGAAGCCGCTGATCTCCTCATCGGTCAAAGTGATGCCATATGGCAGGGCCGCACCCAGACCCAGCTGATCGGTCACCGCCGGCACAATCAGTTCATCAGTCACGTAGTCGTAGATCACCTGGGTGTGATTGTCGACTACAGAGTTGATGCCCTCAACCATCGGGTCGATTCTGTCCTGCACTGCTACCGTTATGGTGAAGCTGTTCTTGTCACCCATGACGTACGGGACTATCTGTCTGGTGGCGTTCTCGAAAGTGCCCTGAAGCCACTTCGGAGGGAAGGCCTGCTTGGCCACGTCAACAATGTCCCTCTTTAGCTCCTTGTCATCGATCGGGAAGTCCGTAGGCATTTCCAACCCGGCCTCTTCCAGCGCCGCCGGCGTCAGGTTATCGTACACCCAGTCATAGACATGGGCCTTACGCATCTGACCGTTGTAGAACCCGGCACTGCCCACCGTGCCGCTCAAGTGACTAAGGAAGAGGACGAGAACAAAAGTGAAAACGAAAAGGATGATGAGCGGTATAGACAGGACTCTTCTCAACCAAATCATAGCTTTGCCTCCATCAATTCGCCTTATTCAGCTTAAAGGTGCGACATTACGTCCGCATCTCAAAGGCTCCGTTGGCTGTCACAAAAACCTTCGAGAGGCTGAAGCCTCACCAAGGCTTCACCATACTTCCCACCATCTGGCAGACCTCATCTCCGGAAGAACATGACAAGGTCAGTTCTTGAGACGATTCCCCTTCCGCATAAGTAGGTTGAGGGCGCGCGCCTACCCTTCCCGAACCACGACCCCCATGGCGCCCGGTCCGGCATGGGTCCCCAACGCTGGTCCCACCCTGGCCAAATGGACGGGGACGCCAGCTAAGGCCACTCTCAGGCGACCGGCCAGTGCCTCCGCCTCCTCGCGGTCGGTGGTGTAGGGAACAGCCGCCTCAATGACGTGTGGGAACCCCGTGGCGAAATCGTAGAGTCTCTCAATGGCCTTGGCCCGTGTGCGCGCCACCGTCGAGAGCGTGAGATGGCCATCCTTCAGAGTCAGGAGCGGCTTCACCCCCAGCACGGACCCCAGCAACCCTCTGGTCCGGCTCACCCGCCCACCCCTAACCACGTACTTGAGGGTATCCACCATAAACAGGATATGCGTCTGCGGAACGGAGCGCCGCACCATTTCGGCCACCTGATCCAGGCCGGCACCCGCCTTGGCCTCCCGTGCGGCAGCCATAGCCAGCAGCCCGTAGCTCATCGATATGGATTGCGAGTCGATGACTTCGACGCGGCACTTCTTCTGCACCATATCCCTGGCCAGCAGCGCTGAGTCGTAGATGCCGCTTTCCTTCGAAGTCAGGTGTATAGAGATAATTTCGTCGGTCTCCTTGGCGAGGTCGCTGTAGACGTCGGCAAAGTCCTTGGGAGAGGGCACCGCCGTGGTTGGAAAGACTCCATCCAGGCTCAGCCTTTGATAGAACTCATCCTCGCCGATGTCCACCCGGTCTCGGTGGCTCTTCTCACCAAAGACCACGTAGATCGGCACCACCGCTATGTCCAGGTCCTTCAGGATCTCCGGTGGGATGTCCGCGGTACTGTCAGTCACCACTCTGACAGTCATGGGACCCCTGTTTGGCGGCAAGAGGAATCTTGACGTGGCTCTCTTCTCATCGGCCGATAACGTATGTTACCATTCTTCGGTCCGGCACGTCACATCAAGACGTGGGCCCCAGATGGTGTCCACACGTGGAGTTCTGGGCGATGATTGGCATGTTTGGACTTGACGGGCACCTTAACAGACCCTAGCATTGGGCATCCGGCAGCGACTCTGACGGTTCGAACGTAGATCAGCCGATGAGGATAGTTGCCTTGCCGACCAGTCTCGCTGAGAGGGGGAATCCACTTCATGACGGTTTCGAAGAGCATGTTGAGAGTGCTGTTGTGTCTGGTGCTGATGGCTGTGTTGCTGTCCGCAGCGGCCGGATGCGGAGAGAAAGACAGGAGTCCGAAAGTATCTTGGAGTAGCCCCAGCCAGGGAAGCTACGTCTTCGGGATAGCCCGTCTCAAGGTGAGCGCCAGCTCCGATGAAGGCATTGCGGAGGTCAAGTTCTACTGTGACTCTGTTGACGATGCGCACCTTATTGGCACCATGGCCAACCCAACTGATTCGCTGTACACCCAATTGTGGTATACCACAGGCGTCCAAAATGGGGAACACGTCCTGTACTCTTTGGCTCTCGATGCCAAGCTGGAGTCTTCTCAAGCTTCCATAACCGTGAATGTCGGCAACCGGACGCGACTTGAAGCGATACCTGCAGGGGCTGAGAAATGGACCCCCCAGAAGGATGCTCACCCTCCGGTCCTGAGCGCGGCGTTCTCCGCCTACTTCTATGACCCGGTGCCCATGGAAGGGCCAGTCAATACCGCCGGAGCTGAGGACTCACCCTTGGTCCCCACGGGCAGGCAGGAGTTCTACTTCTTCTTCACGCCGGACACCAGCATTGACGCCAGCAAGCAGTTACTGGACAAGGTGAGTGGCATCTGGGTCTCGCGCTGGCAAGGAGGCCAGTGGCAAGAGCCGGAGAGGGTCTGGCTGGAGGAGAACGGGAAGCTGGCGCTTGACGGATGTACGTTCGTCTCTGACAACCAGATGCTCCTCTGTTCAGCGCGTGAAGGCTATACGGGCATCCATTGGTTCAGCGCGGAGTTCAAGGATGGCAAGTGGCAGAACTGGCAGAACGCCGATTTCTCCTCAGATCTCGATGTTGGTGAGCTTCACATCCTGGGAGACGAACTATACTATGGTTCTTCCCGTGCCGGAGGCAAGGGGAGCAACGATATCTGGATGTCAAAGAGGGTCAATGGTGTCTGGCAAGCTCCCACCAATATCGCGGCGGTGAACACGGCCGACAGTGAAATGATGCCATTCTTGACGGCCGACGGACAGGAGCTCTGGTTCAACAGGACTTATATGGGGACTCCGGCCGTGTATCGGTCCAAGAAAGTGAATGGCCAGTGGCAGACGCCGGAGCTGATCGTTTCTCAATTCGCCGGCGAGCCGACTCTCGATTGGGAAGGCAACCTCTACTTTGTTCACCACTACTACAAAGACAACCAGATGATGGAGGCCGACATCTACGTGTGCCGCAGCAAGTAGCGGCGTTACTTTGTCGCTGCGGCCCGTGGCCATGACCTAAGCCTATCTCAGAAGAGGTGCAGGAGCCTCTCCTGCCGGGAGTCCGAGGGTGTCCCTCAGTTGCATTTCTGTCTTCCCCCAGGAGTGGGGGGAAGGGGTTTGAAGACGCGCTCTTCGCACAGTCCCAACAATCATTGATCGGAGGTTTCAAATGCTGAACAGGATTTCCCACCACGAGTCAGTTCGCCGCATGTACGAGAGACTGAAGAAAGACGGCATGAATACCATCTGGGATCGGTATGAGGCCCAGGGCTTGGG
>Ga0209253_10003098_pt1 | contig 14644 bp, 12 predicted proteins | sample FrelakmetBRP12BR_FD_187145 | JGI IMG/M metagenome (GOLD analysis project Ga0209253, IMG submission 187145) | Freshwater lake sediment microbial communities from the University of Notre Dame, USA, for methane emissions studies - BRP12 BR (SPAdes)... | ecosystem: Environmental > Aquatic >...
AAGCCGCTCTGGGTGATCGACACGCACGCCGGCGCGGGCTGCTATTCGCTCGAGCACGGCTATGCGGCGAAGAACGCCGAGTTCGCGACCGGCATCGGCCGGCTGTGGTCGCGCAAGGACCTGCCCGCGCCGCTCGCCGACTACGTGGCGCAGGTCCGCAGCGTCAATCCCGACGGCGTTCTGCGCACCTATCCGGGCTCGCCGCAGATTGCGCTGCAGCTGACGCGCGAGCAGGATCGCCTGCGCCTGTTCGAGCTGCACACGAACGAGAGCCGCTTTCTGCAGGAGCATTTCCGCGGCGCCGGGCGGCGCGTGGCCGTCGTGGCCGGCGACGGGTTCGCCGGATTGCGCGCCGTGCTGCCGCCGCCGTCGCGGCGCGGCCTCGTGCTCGTCGACCCGTCGTACGAGACGGCCGCCGACTACCGCGCGGTGCCGACCGCCGTGCGCGACGCGCTCGAACGGTTCGCCACCGGCACCTACGCGATCTGGTACCCGCGGCTTCCGCGCAGGGAGGCCGGCGAGCTGCCCGCCAAGCTGCTGCGGCTCGCCACCGGCGACTGGCTGCACGTGCAGCTCGACGTGATGCAGCCCCGCGCCGACCGCTTCGGCCTCCACGGCAGCGGCGTATTCGTGTTCAACCCGCCGTGGCAGCTGGAAGCGGACGTGCGCCCGGCGCTGCCGGCGCTCGTCGCCGCGCTCGGCCAGGACGACGGCGCCGCGTACGACCTGCAGTTCCGGCAGACCTGAACCCCGGCGCGCTAGAATCCGGGCGTGTCCGAGCGCGTCGCCTCGCTGTTCTCGCAGTGGTACCGGGTGTCCCCGCTCCGGCATCCGGCCTACCGCCGGTTCTATTTCGGTGCGTCCGGCGTGGCGCTCGGCTACACGATGCAGGCGACGGTCGCGGCGTGGCTGATGGCGACGCTGACCCCTTCGGCGCTGATGGTCGCGCTGGTGCAGACCGCGAGCACCGCGCCGGCGCTGCTGCTCGGGCTGGTCGCGGGCTCGCTGGCCGACATCGTCGACCGGCGGCGCGTGATCCTCGTGACGCAGGTCGTCCTCGTCATCGTCACCGTCGTGCTCGGCCTCGCGGCGCTCGCCGGCGTGCTCGGGCCGGGTGCGCTTCTGGCGCTGACGTTCCTGATCGGCGCCGGGTTCACGTTCTACTTCCCCACGCAGCAGGCCTGTGTCAACGATCTGGTGGCGCGCGCCGAGCTCTCGCGCGCGGTCGCGCTGAGTGCGGTCGCGTTCAACGTCGCCCGTGCGCTCGGACCGGCGGTGGCGGGTGGCATCGCGGCGTGGCTGGGCCCGGGGAGCGCGCTTCTCGCGAGCGCCCTGCTCTTCGCCGCGATGATCGGCGCGCTGCAGGGATGGAAGAGCCCGGGCCGCCCCGTTCCCGGGATACCGGAGACGCTCTTCTCCGGCATCCAGAGCGGTCTGCGCTTCCTGCGGCACTCGCCGCCGATGATGGCGCTCGTCGTGCACAACCTGAGCTTCACCGTGTGCGCGAGCGCGCTGTGGGCGCTGCTGCCCGTCATCGCCCGCGACCAGCTGGGGCTCGGCGCTGGCGGCTTCGGGATGCTCTCGGCCTCGTTCGGCATCGGCGCGGTCTGCAGCGCGCTGCTGATTCCGCGCGCGCTGCATCGGACGTCGCTCAACAAGGTGGTCAATGCCGGCTTCCTGCTGTGGGTGGTCTCGTCGCTGATCGTCGCCGCCGCGGACGCCACGGCGATCGCGATCGTGGGAGCGCTGGGCGCGGGCGCGGCGTGGACCGGCGTCCTCGCGAGCCTTTCCGCGGGCACCCAGACGGTGGCGCCGGCGTGGGTGCGCGCGCGCGCCTTCGCCATGATCCTCGTCGCCGTGCAGGCGAGCATGGCCGTGGGGAGCGCGCTGTGGGGCTGGCTCGCGGCGTGGACGGACACGCGCATCGCGCTCGCGGCGTCGGCCGCCGCGATGGTGCTGCTGCTCGCGACCAACCGCCGCATCCGCGTGGAGATGGGGGAAGAGGCGGACGTGACGCCGGGAATGCGGATGCCCGACCTCGCGATCGCCGTCGAGCCGCAGCCCGACGACGGTCCCGTGCTGATTCAGCTGGAATACCGGATCGACGCCGAGCGGCGCGGCGCCTTCCTGCAGGCCATCCAGGCCGTGGAACCGGTGCGCCGGCGCAACGGCGCGAGCGACTGGCGCGTCTTCCGCGATCTGGGCGAGGACGGGCGCTTCGTCGAGCGCTTCATCATCCGGTCGTGGGGCGAATACGTGCGGTTGCGCACCCGCATGACGATGGCCGACCGCCAGCTGCAGGATCGCATCGAGCAGCTGCAGCGCCCGGGTGTCCCGGTGCGGGTGTCGCGCCTGATCGCGGAAAACCCGCACGACGCCCCGCCGGCGTGACGACCGCAGCGAGCGGCGCGGCGCGCCCGCGCCCGCCGCTCAATCCCGCTCGTCGCCCCGCTGCACGAGACTGACGCGGAGGTCGTCGAGATCTTCGTCGAGCGCATCGCGCGCCGACACGACGCCGAGCGGACGGCCGTGCTCGACCACCGGCAGGTGCCGGAAGCCGTGCTTGTGCATCAATCGCAGCGCCTTGCCGAACGGCTCGTCGGGGTGCATCGTCTGCGGCTGCGGCGTCATGACGTCGGCCAGGCGCGTGGTGACGGGGTCGCGGCGCGCGGCGACCACGCGAAAGAGCGCGTCGCGCTCGGTGAAGATGCCGATCAGGCGCGTGCCGTCGACGACCAGCAGCGCCCCCTTGCCTTCCTTCTGCATGATGAGCGCCGCGTCGAGGACCGTCACGGACTTTTCTGCCGTCGCGGGCGGCTGCCCGGCAACGATGGAGCGTAGCGATCGCAGCGACATCATCGTCTCCGCAGCGTGGTCGATGGGCGTCAATTAGCGCCCGTGACCCTCCGAAAGTCAAGAGCGCGCCGGGAACCGGTTGACGCGCTGGCGCGCCGGTCGCCCTGCACCTCCGGCGGCCCGGCCGGGGCTCGCCGCGACGCGGCGCCGGCCGGGATGCCTCAGGCCAGGCGCGACTTGATGCGCAGGACGGCGCTGTGCGGGCTCGTCAGCACCGGGCAGGAGGCGACCGCGCGCACCGCGTCCCGGGCGCGCGCCATCGAGAACTGCGCGAGCATCAGCGCATCGAACCCCTGCGCGTCCTCGCCCTGCGCCGCCTCCGTCAGCAACGCGTCGTGCGCCGCGACGTCGCCGCGCTGCAGCGCAGCCATCGCGCCCGGCACGAAGATCGACGAGATCGTCGCGCCGCTGCCCTCGGCCTCGGCCCGGAACTCGGCCTCCATGCTCGCGACGCTCGGCTCGAACGTGGCGAGCATGCCGATGCGCTTTCCGAGCGACAGCGCTTCGGCGAACATCGCCTCGTTCGGCTTCAGGACCGGGATCGTGCTCAGGCACGCGACGGCGTCGATCGCCGGGCCGAAGGCCGTGCACGTGTAGAGGATGCCCTGCGCGCCGCAGGCCCGCGCGTGGCTGGCGAGCGCCGCGACCCGGGCGGCGATCGCGGGGGTGAGCTCGCCCGCGCGCGCGCGGTCGGTCGCGAGCGAGTCGTCGAGGAGGTTGACGCACTCGGCCTGCGGCCAGAGCTTGCGAAACGCCTCCACCGAGGGTGCGATCGAAACGGTCAGCGCGTGGATGAGTGCGATGCGGGTTGCCATGCCTGTCCTTTCACGCGAGCCGCCCTGCCCGACCCCGGGCGCGGCCCGCCAATGGCCGTCGACGCGCCATCGTAACCCAGGATGCGCCGGCGCCGAATCCCCCGACGGGCACCGGCCGCCCCGCCCGGCGCCCGCGGCGCGTTCCATGTTACCTTTGCTGCGGCGTCGGGTTGTCCGCACGAAACGGGTGGGCCGCAGATGAAGAAAGTCGCGCTGTACAGCAGGTCGGGGCGCTCGCGCAGCGCCGACTTGCCGCAGGCCTCCGGTCTCGCCGCTGCCGCGCCGGGCAGCGACGCGGCGCCGGCCGACGCCCCGACACCCGCCGCGGGCACGGGATGGCGCGCGCGCTGGCGCGCCCGGTGGGCGCGATTCGAGCGCCCGCTGCTCGTCGCCGCCGGCGGCCTCTTCGCGCTCGCGCTGGTCCTCGTCCACTCGGCGATGACACCGGCACCGCGCGCGATCACGCAGGAGGACATCGACGCGGCGGTGCTGCACACGCTCGAGACGGCACCGCTGCCGTCGCGCGCGGCGAAGGCCTACGAGACCGTGCGGCGCTCGGTCGTCCGCGTGCGCGGCTTCGCGAACGAGGCGCGCGAGGACGGCTACGAGGCGGAAGGCGTCGGCTCGGGGGTGGTCATCGTCGACACCGGCATCATCCTCACCAACGTGCACGTCGTCGCCGGCTCCGATCGCGTCCAGGTGGAGTTCGCCGACGGCCTCGAGACCGAGGCGACGGTCATCGGCATGCGGCCGGAGCACGACCTCGCCATCCTGCAGGCGAAGAAGCTGCCCGACGACCTGCCCGCGGCGACGCTGCGCTCCACCGCCGACCTGGCGCAGGGCGACGAGGTCGTCGCCGTGGGCTTTCCCTTCGGCATCGGCCCGTCGGTCTCGTCGGGCGTCGTGTCCGGCCTGCGCCGCGAATACCGATCGCCGCAGGGCAAGCGCGTGCTGACCAACCTGATCCAGTTCGACGCGGCGGCCAACCCCGGCAATTCGGGCGGGCCGCTGGTGACCATGGACGGCGAAGTGGTCGGCATCGTCACCGCGATCCTCAACCCGACCGACCAGCACGTGTTCATCGGCATCGGCTTCGCGGTGCCGATCGAGAACGCGGCGGCCGCCGTCGGCATTTCGCCGTTCTGACCCGCCCCACCCGGAGCCGCAACGCATGAACGACAACACGGACAGCCGCAGCGACGTCACTCCGCTGATGGAGCGCATCCTCTACGAAGTGAAGCGCGTCGTCGTCGGGCAGGACCACTTCCTCGAGCGCGTGCTGGTGGCGATCCTCGCGCGGGGGCACCTGCTCGTCGAGGGCGTCCCCGGCCTCGCCAAGACGCTGACGGTGAAGACGCTGGCGCGCACGATACGCGGCACCTTCAAGCGCATCCAGTTCACGCCGGACCTCGTGCCGGCGGACCTCATCGGGACGCGGATCTACAACCAGAAGACCGGCGACTTCAACACGTCGCTCGGGCCCGTGTTCACGCACCTGCTGCTCGCCGACGAGATCAACCGCGCTCCGGCGAAGGTGCAGAGCGCCCTGCTCGAGGTGATGCAGGAATGCCAGGTCACGATCGCCGGCGAGACGCACCGCGTCCCCGAGCCGTTCCTGGTGATGGCGACGCAGAACCCGATCGAGACGGAAGGCACCTATCCGCTGCCGGAGGCGCAGGTGGACCGCTTCATGATGAAGGTGCTGGTCGGCTACCCGAGCGAGGAAGAGGAGTTCGTCATCGTCGAGCGCGTGACCGGCGCCGCGCAGGAAGTCGCGGCGGTGGCGACGACCGACGAGCTCGCCGCCCTGCAGCGCGAGTGCCGGACGGGCTACGTCGACCCGTCGCTGATGCAGTACGCGGTGCGCCTCGTGGCCGCGACGCGCAACCCCGAGCGCTACGGCATCAAGGACATGGCGCAGTACATCACCTATGGCGCGAGCCCGCGCGCCACGATCCACCTGATCGAGGGCGCGCGCGCGCTCGCCTTCCTGCGGGGGCGCACCTACGCGCTGCCCGAAGACGTGTCCGACATCGCGCCCGACGTGCTGCGGCACCGGCTCTCGCTGTCGTACGAGGCGCTGTCCGATTCGCTCACCGCGGACGCGCTGATCCAGCGGATCATGCAGCGCGTGCCGCGGCCCGAGAAGCCGCTCGAAACCCATGTCCGAATCGACCAGCCCGCCGGCGCCGGCGCCTGACGCGGTCCTGCGCCGGCTGGAATGGACCGTCATCCGCCGTCTGGACGGGGTCCTGCACGGCGACTACCGGACGCTGTTCCGCGGTTACGGGCTGGACCTGGCCGACCTGCGCGAGTACGGGTACGGCGACGACGTCCGGCACATCGACTGGAACGTCACCGCGCGCCTGCAGACGCCGTACGTGCGCGAGTACAACGAGGAGCGCGAGGTCGCGGCGTGGTTCCTGCTCGACCTCTCCGCGTCCGTTGACTTCGGCTCGCTGCGGCAGAAGAAGCGGGCGGTCTCGGCCGAATTCGTCACGGTCCTCGCGCGCATCCTGACGCGCCACGGCAACCGCGTCGGCGCGCTGCTCTACGGCGACAGCGTCGACACGGTCGTGCCGGCACGCAGCGGGCGCCGCCAGGTGCTGCACCTGCTGCACAGGATGCTGACGCGGCCCGCGCGCGCGCCGGCGACCGGAACCCGCCTGCACGAGCTGCTGCAGACCGCCTGGCGCGTGGTGCCGCGCCGCTCGCTGATGTTCGTCGTCTCCGATTTCATCAGCGCTCCGGGCTGGGCGAAGCCGCTGGCCCGGCTGGCGGAGCGCCACGACGTCGTCGCGGTGCGGCTCTACGATCCCATGGAGATGGAGCTCCCCGACCTCGGGCTTCTCGTCGTCGAGGATGCCGAGACCGGCGAGCAGCTGTTCGTCGACACCCACGATCGCGGCTTCCGCCGGCGCTTCGAGGCGGCCGCGAAGGAGCGCGAAGCGCAGCTGCGCTCGTCCTTCCGCACCGCCGGCGTCGACGCGCTCGAGCTGTCGACGAACGACGACCTCGTCGACGCGATCCTGCGCTTCGCCGACCTGCGCAAGCGGCGCAGCCAGCTCGCCACCGGCGGCGGCCTGCCGCAGCACCTGGGGGTGCACGCGTGAGCGCGGCGGGCAAAGCCAAGGCCCGAAGGGCGCGTCGCCGCGCGATCGCGTGCGGCCGACGCGCGGCCATACGCGTCGAGAGCCCGTCCAAGAGGGCCGCGTGAGCCCGCCGGGCCGCCCCAAGGGCGAACACCGGAGCGCGAAGCGCGAAGGTGCTCCAGTGAGCCCGTCCGGGGAGGCCGCTTGACCTTCCTCTGGCCCGAGATGCTCTGGCTGCTGCTGCTCGTTCCGCTGGCGGCGGGCGCCTACCTGCTCCTGCTGCGGCGGCGGAAGAAGGCCGCCGTGCGGTACGCGAGCCTCACGCTGCTCCGCGAGGCGATGAGCGCGGGCCAGCGCTTGCGCCGGCACGTTCCGCCGCTCCTGTTCCTGGGCGCCCTCGCGCTTATGCTGGTCGCCATTGCGCGCCCGGCGGCCGTCGTCACGTTGCCGTCCCAGCACGAAATGGTGATCCTCGCGATGGACGTCTCCGGCAGCATGCGCGCGACCGACGTCAAGCCGAGCCGCATCGTCGCGGCGCAGGACGCGGCGCGCGCGTTCGTCGCCGACCAGCCGAAGACCACCCGCATCGGCGTCGTGTCGTTCGCCGCCACCGCGTCGGTCGTGCAGTCGCCGACGCACACCCGCGAGGACATCCTCGCCGCCATCGACCGGTTCCAGCTGCAGCGCGGCACGGCCATCGGCAGCGGGATCCTGGTCGCGCTCAAGATGATCTTTCCCGACGCCGACTTCGACCTGCGGTCGTCGAATCCGCGACGCGACGCGGCCAAGGCCGCGGCACTGGACCCTGCGCGCCCGGCCGACAAGGCGGCGCCGAAGCCCGTGCCGGCCGGCTCGTACAGCGCCGCCGCGATCGTCCTGCTGACCGACGGCCAGGTGACCGCGGGGCCGGACCCGATCGAGTCGGCGCGCATGGCCGCCGACCGCGGCGTTCCCGTGTACACGATCGGCATCGGCACGAAGAACGGGGAGATCCTCGGCTCCGAGGGTTGGTCGATGCGCGTGCGGCTCGACGAGGAGTCGCTGAAGACGATCGCCAACGTGACGCGCGGCGAATACTTCTACGCCGGCACCGCGACGGACCTGCAGAAGATCTACAAGAGCCTCAACAGCAGGCTCTTCTTCGAGCAGAAGGAACAGGAGGTCTCGGCGCTCTTCGCGGCGGCCGGGGCGGCATTGGCGCTGCTGTCGGCGCTCCTGTCGCTGCTCTGGTTCAACCGGATCCTGTAGGCGCGGCGGCGGCCGCGGGGGTTCCGCGCTGCCGCCATGCCTCGCGCAGCGCCGCTTCCAGGCTGCGCGTGTAGGCCGTCATCGCCGCGTCGTGCCCGGGAAGCGCCGCGCGGATCCGGCGCGCGACGGCATTGCGCCACGCGGGCTCGCGCGCCAGGCGGACCGCCAGCTCCACGTATTCGTCGTCGGTCTGCGCGATGGTCTCCGTGATGCCCAGATGGGTCAGCACCGACGCGGCGACGCGCTCCGGGTGGCGCCGCCCGCACAGCGTCACGAAGGGCACGCCCTCGGCCATCGCGCACGCCGCGGAGTCCCCGCCCGTATACGGAAACGCGTCGAGCATGACGTCGGTCGCCGCGTAGCGCCCGCGATCCTGCGCCTCGTCCAGGGTTCGCGGCAGGAAGCCCACCCGGTCCGTGTCGATCCCGAAGCTCGCGAGGCGGCGCAGGCAGAGCTCGCGCTGCCACGCGTGCGCGAACGAGAGCACCAGCATCGCCCCCGGGACGCGATCCAGCACGCGCCGCCACGCAGCAAGGCAGCGCGGGCTCGTCTTCTGGAGGCTCACGAACGCGCCGAAGACGACCCCGGCACCCGGCCGCTCGGCATCGGCGCGCGATCCGTCGACTTGCCGGATCGGAATGACGCTGCCCGCCATCGGCAGCGGACGCTCGATCTGGAACGCTCCCGCATCGGCGAGATCGGCGACCGCGTCGGTGATCTTGAAGTCGACCTGCCGCAACCCGACCACGCCGTGATAGCCCAGGTGGGTGACGACGACCGGCGCCGGCTTGAAGAGCAGGATGCCGGGCTGCGCCCAGGACGTGTGCCCCATCAGGTCGACGAGGACGTGCAGCCGGTCACCGGCGATCGCGCGGGCGGCGTCGTAGTCGGACAGACCCGACAGTCGCGTGAAACCCGCCGCGCGCTGGCGCAGCCGCTCGGTGAGGGCGTCCTCGCCGCCGGGCGGGGCCAGCGAATAGAAGCGGATCTCGAATCCCGCGGGGTCGTGCCGGCGGACGACGTCCTCGACGATGCGACCCATGACGTGGCTGCGGAAGTCGGCGGACAGATAGCCGATCCGCAGCCGCCCGCCCGCCTCCGGCACGGGCGTCTGCGCGAGATCGGCGACGTTCGCCCGGCTCTCCTGCGCGAGCCGGTCGTATGTCCGATACAAGGCGAGCGCCGCCTCGCGCGGCACGTCGTAATAGGGCAGCGCGCCGACGACGCTGGACAGCGCGTCCAGATCGCCGACGCCCCACGGCCACTCGAGCGCCAGCGGCAGGTAGCGTCGCTCGAGCGCGTCGCCCGGCACGACGCGCGCGGTCTCGAGCGCCGCGACGATCACCCGGGCCGAGGCCGCGGCGCCCTTCTCGAATTGCACGAAGTCCGCGCACGCTTCCGGCTCGCGTCCGAGCATCGTGAGTGCGCGGCGCAAGGCGAACCACGGCTCCTCGCGCTCCGGCGCGAGCTCCCGCGCCCGCTCGAGCGCCGGCAGCGCGCGGCCGGGATGCAGTTGGCGGAGCTGCGCGAGCCCCAGGTTGCACTGCGCCTCGGCCGAACCCGGGTCCGCGGTGGCGGCGAGCCCGAACCACGTCTCGGCCTCGCGGTAGCGCGCGCGATGGAACTCGAGATGACCGAGCGCGAGCATGGCGGCGACCCAGCCCGGGCGCAGCGTCAGCACGCTCCGGAAGCCCGCGTGCGCGTCGTCCGCGCGCCCCTGCCGGGAGAACACGACGGCGCGATTGAAGTGGGCCGCCGCCAGATCCGGCTGCGCGGCGATCGCCCGGTCGTACGCCGAGAGCGCGTCGGCGAGGCGTCCCTGCGTGAAGAGCCGGTCGCCGTCGGCGAGATGCGCAGCCGCGATGCTCACGGATTCACCCCTGGCGCTGCCGCGCAGCGGGCGCTCGTCCCCCGGGTCGAGCGTGGCGCCAGGGCAATCAGCCTGCGAGCGCAGCGTGCGCCGGAGGGGTCCCGCGGGCGAGGCCGGCGATGAACGTCACCTGCCGGGCAACCCCCGCCTCGATGTGCGCGAGCTGCTCCGGCGAAAGATGCCGGTACTTGCCCTGCACTTCGAGGTATTCCGAGAGCGGCCGCGGACGGTCGACCGGATGCGTCAGCCGCAGCCCGCCGGCCGGGTCGAACTCCCACAGCAGGACGAAATTGGTCTCGACCGCCTTGCGCGCGACCTCGATGTTCTCCTGCGACGGAAAGCGCCAGCCGGTGGTGCACGGCGAATAGATGTGCAGGTACGCGAAGCCCTCCTTCGACGCGACGATCGCGCGGTCGAGCTTGGCGTAGAGGTCTTCCATGAACGCGGTCGACGCGGTCGCGACGTACGCGCAGTTGTGCATCATCATGATCACCGGCAGGTTCTTCGCGTCCTGCGTCTTGCCCTTGCCGTGCTCGCCGACCGGCGTGGTCGACGTCCACGCGCCGTAGGGCGTGCAGCTCGAGCGCTGCATGCCGGTGTTCATGTAGCCTTCGTTGTCCACGCAGATGAAGAGGATCTGCTCGCCGCGCTCGGCGGCGCCGGACAGCGACTGGAAGCCGACGTCGGACGCGCCGCCGTCGCCTGCCAGCGCCACCGCGTTGACCTCGCGGCCGATGCGCCTGTACCGGCGCTTCACGCCGGCCAGCATCGACGCGGTGTTCGTGAGCAGCGGGTGGAAGACCGGCACCTTGGTCCCGGTGAGGCCGTTGTAGCCGACCGACCCCATCCCCGGGATGCAGCCCGGCGGCGTCGCGAGCACGGTGTCCGGCCCGATGCGCCGCAGCGCGTGGCGCATCACGAGCTCGGTGTTGCAGCCCTGGCAGCCGGCGAGGCCGGGGACGAAGAGATCCTCGAGCTGCCCCACCTCGTTGTAGATGCGCGCCGTCGTGACGTAGCGCAGCGCGCCGGAGGCGCAGGCCTTCACGCACGCCGGATCGCCGCCACAGAGGTCGCACTTGACGACGCTCCCGGCGCGCTCGTTGTGGACGATACCGCCATACGCGCAGCCGACGGTGCACAGCAGGCAGTCGATGCACTTCGTGTCGTCCCAGTCGATCACCCCGTTCCCGTCGTTCTTCGCCAGCGCGGCCGCGGGGCAGTTCTCCACGCACTTAGGATCGCCGCATTGCCGGCACAGCGCGAGCTCGAAGGCGCCGTCGCCGGCAACGACCTGGATCCGCGAGTCGACGATGTCGTCCGATCCGGCCTTCGCCTGCGCGCAGGCGGTCATGCACGCATTGCAGCCGTCGCAGCGCGCGGCGTCGAAGGCGATCGTGGCAAAGGCACTCATGCGCCCTCCTTGACGGGTCGAGACGCCTGAGCCGTCGAGCGTCGGGCGCGGGCAATCGCGCTGCGACGCGCCCTTCGGGCCTTGGCTTCGCCCGCAGCGCTCATGCCTATCTCCACGTCCGCGACATCAGCACGCGGGCCGCTTCCTGCGGCGCGCGGATGAAGCGCTCGCGGACCGGCGCGAGGTCGATCCGGCGCAGGATCAGCTCCCACATCACGCCGGGATCGAACGCGACGCCGATGCCGAAGATGCCGAGCAGGCGGTTGTCCGCGAGCACGATCTTGAGGTAGCGCCCGCGCTCCGCGTCCGCCGTCTTCACGATCTCGGCGCCGGCGACGCCTTCACCGTGCACGCCCACGGACACCGCGTGCCGGCCGAAGAACGTGTAGGTGTTGAGCGGCACGCCGCCGGGATACGCCTTGACGCCCGGGTCGCCCGCCATCGCCATCCCCGCGATGCGCCCCTGCTCCACGGCGTCGGGCAGGATCCCGTTCAGCGTCTTCGCGCCGCCGTAGAAGCCGCGCGCCTGCGCCACGTCGCCCGCCGCCCAGATGTTGGCCACGCTCGAGCGCATCGTGTCGTCGACGAGCACGCCACGGTCGACGTCGACCCCGGAACCCGCGAGGAAATCCGTCACCGGCGCGACCCCCACGCCGACCACGAGGAGGTCGCAGTCGAGCGCCTCGCCGTCGTCGAGGACGATCCGGCAGCCGCGTCCCGCCGGCTCGACGCGCACGGCCTCGTTCCCCGTGTGCAGGCGGACGCCGTTCTCGGCGAACGCCCGCGCGATCATCGCCGCGGCCTCGGCGTCGAAGTAGCCGGGCAGCACGTGCGGCTCCCGCTCCACGATGGTGACGCGGGCGCCCGCCTTCGCGAGATTCTCGGCGGCATGCATGCCGATGAGCCCGGCGCCGAGAACCACGGCGTCGTGCGTCGCCGGCAGCGCCTCGCGCAGCGCCAGCGCGTCGTCGAGCGTGCGCAGCACGTGGAAGCGCACCGCGTCGAGGCCCGGGATCGGCGGAATGACGGGCCGCGCGCCGGAGGCGACCAGGAGCTTGCCGTACGCGATCTCCTCGCCCCCCGCGAGCCGCACCGCGTTGCGTTCCGCGGCCACGGTTTCCACCTCGGCGCCGCGCAGGTAGTCGACCTTGTGCTCGCGGAAGTAGGTCTCGTCGCGGAGGTGGACGCGCTCCGCGGCCGAGCGGCCGGAAACCACGTACGGCAGCACCGTCGGCGAGTACGGCAGCCCGGCGTCGCGCGTCACCATCGTGACCGCACCCTCCGCGTCGTGCATCCGCAGCGTGTGCAGCGCGGAGAGCGCCGCGTGGCTGGCGCCGATGATCAGGTAGTCGGCTTGCCGCATCGCGCCCTCAGTGTCCGCCCGTGGGGCCGCCTTCAGGCGGCGTGCCGCGCCCGGCTGAAGCCGGACCCACGATGTTGACGTCAGTCATTCTCGTTGATCCACACGGTCGGTCCCGATTGGCCGTCCTTCGCCAGCTGCCGGACGCGCTCGATGACGCCGCCGAAGTGGTCGGTCGTGAGGTCCGCGCCCGCGAGTCCGCCGATGAAGCTCATCGACGGCACCTGCCTGCCCGCGCGGCCGAGCGCGCCCGCGACGTCCTGGTACAGCGGGCCGCAGTTCCAGCCGAACGACACCGAGCGGTCGACGACGCCCACCGCGCGCACGCCGGCGAGGGCGCCGACGATCGCTTCGGTGGGAAACGGCCGGTACGTCTTCACCTTGACGAGCCCGATCGGAATCCCGCGGTCGCGCGCCGCGTCGATCGCGTCCTTGCCGGCGCCCGTCATCGAGCCGATGGTCACGAGCGCGAACTCGGCGTCGTCCATCCGGTAGGGCTCGACCAGCGGCGCGTGCTGGCGGCCGGTGTGGCGCGCCCAGTCCGCGTGCGCCTCGGCGATGACGGCCAGCGCGTTCTGCATGCCGGCGCAGTGACCCTTGCGGTACTTGACGAACGTCCGCGGCCCGGGCCCGCCGGCGCCGCCGGTGAGCGGGTCCACCGCCATCGGGCGCGACGGGTCGAGCGCCGCGTGCCAGTTGACGTTGGGCTTGCCGAGGAACGCGTCGACGGCGCTCTGCGGGGGCAGGTCGACGCGCGTCGCGCCGAAGGAGAGGTAGTTGCCGTCGTGGCAGACGTTGACCGGCAGCATCACGTCGCGGTGCTCCGCGATCCGGTAGCCCATGATCACCGTGTCCAGCACCTCCTGCACGGTCTCGCAGTACATCTGGATCCAGCCGACCTCGCGCACCGACATCGCGTCCTGGTGGCCGCCCCAGACGCTCTGCGGCGTCAGCGTGTCGCGCGTGACGATCGACATCACCATCGGCAGCCGCAGACCCGGCTGGCGCAGGTACGGCTCGAACATGAACGCGAGCCCCGGGCCGCACGTCGCCGTGTACGTCCGCGCACCGGCGAGCGCGGCGCCCTGCAGCACCGAGAGCACCGAGTGCTCGCCCTCCGCGTCGACGATCTCCGCGTCGAGCGTGCCGTCCGCCACGAGCTTCGCCAGGTACTCGACGAGCGACGACTGCGGCGTGATTGGGTACACGGCCACCATCTCGACGCGGGCGAGCGCGACCGCCCAGGCTGCCGCCTCGTTGCCGTCGCAGACGATGAAGGTCGGAGCCTTCGCTTCGGGTTCGAGCAGCGGGATCATGGAACCCATGCGTGCGCGGGGCCGCCTTCAGGCGGCTTCCGTCACCATCGTGATCGCCCGGTGCGGGCATTCCGTGGCGCAGATCCCGCAGCCCTTGCACGTCGTGTAGTCGATGTCGAACCAGGCGGGCTTCTCCACCACGCACTGCACGGGGCAGTACACCCAGCACACCGCGCACTTGACGCACTTCGCGCGGTCGACGACGGGCTTCATGCTGCGCCACTCGCCGGGCAGCATCGGATTCGGCCGCACCGCGATCGGACACAGGTCGTCCGGGACGCCGGTCGTGTCGAAGAACGGGTAGGCCTGCTTCTTCACGCCGTCGCCTCGTGCACGAGCCGGTGCACGACCGTGCGCTCGTAACCCGCCGCGAGGGCCTCGAGGTTCTGCGCGAGGCCGGCGTCGCGGAAATCCGACTGCTCGAGCGCCAACCGCAGCGAGGCGAGCGAGACGAGCCCCGTGGTCCGCGCGAACGCGCCCAGCATGATCGTGTTGGTGATCGGTCGCCGGAAGATCGCGAGCGCGATCGACACCGCGTCGCAGAGCCCGGCGCAGGTGACGCGGTCGGGGAGCTGCAGCTCCGTGAGCGGGCGTGCGGTCGTCTGCACGAGGACGGCGCCCTCGGCGATGCCGTCGAAGATGTTCACGGCGCGCGCCACGGTCGGGTCGATGCACA
>Ga0209253_10003099_pt1 | contig 14637 bp, 14 predicted proteins | sample FrelakmetBRP12BR_FD_187145 | JGI IMG/M metagenome (GOLD analysis project Ga0209253, IMG submission 187145) | Freshwater lake sediment microbial communities from the University of Notre Dame, USA, for methane emissions studies - BRP12 BR (SPAdes)... | ecosystem: Environmental > Aquatic >...
ACCGCGGCACGCTGGCCGCAAGCAGTTCCTGGTGAAGCGCCTGCGTTCGGCCCGGTGGCAGTTGCCCACGCAGGAAGGAGCGACTTTCGCGAAGTTTAGCGTTGAGGATTTCCAATAGCACTTTCATTATTGTAGCCGTTGCGCATCAGCCGCGCCTCCAGAGCGTCCAGGTCAATCGCCAGGAGGCTCTCGAGGGTATCCGTCTGCCAACGCCAAGGTCAGGTATTCGTCAACCTGTAACGGGGTGGCGAGGCGCTCGCACAGCAGGGTTACCGCACCCACCGTATGTGGTCGGGCCGTTACACGTAATGCGGCCTGGCACGGGGTTGTGCACCAGACATAGAGTTGACGCGCCAGCAGCTTACTGGGCGATCAGCGTAATCGTACCGGCCTCGGCCGGCAGGGTGACGACGCGGCTGCGCAGGCCTTGCAAGGCGGGCGCGAGCAGTTCGCTCGGTAACTCCGTGTAGGGAAGCTCCACGGCGAGAGTGAAGAAATTCATCCGCCGCACCTGGCCCTGCAAGCTGAGGCTACCGAGCCAGAGGGGCGCCTTATCGAGGTCGCCCAGCCAAAGCCGGGGATTGTTGTCGTCTGTCAGGCGCACCCCAATATCCCAAAAGCGCAGCACCCAACGGGTATCAGGGGTTTCGCCGGGATGTGCCAGGGTTAAATCCTCATGGCCGCCATCGTGTACCTGGGGTAGGACCGGCAGGTCGGCGAGCCGTGCCTGAGGGCTCAGCCACATCAGGGCATTCTGCAAAGTTAGCGCGGGGGCTTCCCGCCAGCCGGCATCACCCAAGCGCAGTTCTAGTTCGGCACGGGGCCCCGCCCATTGCAATACCAGCCCTTGCTGGCGCCGGTGCCGGAAATCCAGGCGCTGGGTGGGCAAGTGTTGCCAGCCTCCCTGCCACCACTGGTTCCATGACATCACCTGCAGGGTCGGGTTCACCTTGTAGCGTTGCAGTAGATCCTGGTGGTGCAGTCCGGTGTACGCGAGGTCCGAAGCCACCAGCGCGACCAGACTGACGACTAACAAGCCGCGGCTGTCCAAGCGCGGCGCCGGGTGGCGATTGTAGGCCAGACTCAGCAAGGCTACCCAAATCAAGCCCAGACTCAGCCCCGCCAGGGCGTCGGTGAGCCAGAACGCCCCTAAGTAGAGTTTGGATAACGTGGTGGGGAGGATGATGAGCGCCGCGGTCAGGTAGGGTATCCAGCGCCAGGTGAGCGGCGTTTCGCGGGCCACCAGCACGCTTAAAAAGCCAAACAGAATGGTGGTCAGGGTGGCGTGGTTGGAAGGAAAGGAGTAATTAAAGATGCCTGGATAGATTTTGGAGGGGGGGGGTACCTTGAACAGCCAGGTGAACAGCGTATTGGTAGCCAAGCCAAAGCCCAGGGCGCCCAACCAATGCCGTGCCGCTGAGTAAAATCGCCGCCAGTAAAGCCAGACGAACACTGCTATGGTCAGGGACAGCTTGACTGGCGGGCTACCCAGTTCGGCGATGAAAACCATCATATTGTCCGCCCAGGGGGTACGCAGATCCTGGAGAAAGCGATACAGGCTTTGATCCAATGCCGTGGGCAGGTTCTGGCCGGCAGCATTCATGATCAAACTGAGCAGGACGATGATCCCCAGCAGGAGCACGGCAAGGATAGCCAAGCCGCGCAACTCCCCCTGGGCCGGGTCCAACAGGGACGCGCTGATGGGACCGATCAGGGGACGGCCGTGGCTCCAGGCGGCGAATGTTTGCAGCCAGCCGTTGAGGCGCGGTTGCAGCAGGAGGACCAGCACGCGCACCAGCCAGACGGTGCCCCACAGCAGCATAACCACCAGCAAAATCAGCACTACCAGGCGCCAGGCCACCTGGGAGGCCAGTTCCAGGGAGGCGCCGAAGACCATGCCAGGGATGAGATAGGCGGGCGCCCAGAGTAGGGCGGAGACCACGTTGACGACGAGGAAGCGTCCCCAGGGCATATCCAGCATACCGGCCACCGTGGGGAGCGTGCCTCGCACCGGACCGAAAAAACGCGCCAATAGAATGCTCTTACCGCCATGGCGCTGGAAAAAAGCCTCGCCACGAAGCAGCATATTCGGATGCCTGGAAAACGGCCACAATTGCCGCAGGTGTTGATGAAACGCGCGTCCCAGCCAAAAACTCAGGGCATCACCAACCACGGCGCCGGCCGCTGCCCAGGCATAGGCCGGCCAGAATTCCAATTGCCCCAAGCCAATGAGCGCGCCCAGGCTAAACATGATAATGGCGCCTGGAATGATAACGCCCACGATAGTCAGCGCTTCAGCCAAAGAGCTAACAAAGATCGCCGCGCCCATCCAGCCGGGATTGGCCGCGACCCAGGCGAGGATGGCTTGGAAAGATTCAGGACTCATACCAGTGATTATCCAGACCTATTCAGGTTAAATTATGTAAGCGCGGCGTTCCCGGTTGCCGCCAAGCTTCGCCTGTGCCGCGCGGAAAGACAATTTTTTGGCATATCCGTACCGGTTACCTTCACGTCATTGCCCGGAGAATTCATCCATGTCTCAAGCCCGCACCCTGCTAGCTGCTCTGCTACTGGCTGTTGTCACCTGCAATGCTCATGCCGACGCCAAGCACGTGGCCATCGTCCAAATCGTCGAGCATCCGTCTCTGGACGCTGTCCACCAGGGTATTGTCGATGAACTGGCCGATGCCGGTTTCGTGGCCAACCAAAATTTTAAGCTGGATTATCAGAATGCCCAGGGCAATCCGGCGACGGCGGCCCAGATCGCCCGCAAATTCATCGGCGACACTCCCGACGTGATCATCGCCATCTCTACCCCAGCGGCGCAGGCCGTGGCCGCCGCTACCCGCGATATTCCTATCGTGTTCAGCGCGGTCTCCGATCCGGTGGGGGCCAAGCTGGTCAGGGATATGGCTCATCCGGAGGGTAACATCACCGGTACCAGCGATGTTGCCCCCCTGGCCGAACAACTGGGCCTGATCAAGGAAATCACGCCTAACGCCAAGACGCTGGGGGTGATCTACAACAGTGGCGAGGCCAATTCCGTATCCCTGGTCGGTTTGTTGAAAGAGCTGGCGGCAAGCCGGGGATTCACGATTATAGAGGCAGTTGCCTCCAAGTCCAGCGAAGTGCTGAACGCCGCCCGCAAACTGGCGGGGAACGTGGATGCGATTTACATTCCCTTGGATAACACCGTGATCTCTGCTCTGGAAGCCGTCATCAAGGTGGGCAGGGAGGCCAAAATCCCCATCTACAGCGCCGATACCGATTCCGTGGACCGCGGCACGCTGGCTGCCCTGGGTTTCGACTATTACGACGTGGGCCGTCAGACCGGCCAGCAGGTGGTCAGGATTCTGAAGGGTGAAAAGCCCAGTGCCATTCCCGTGGAGCGAGTGAACAGACTGAATCTGTTTGCCAATCCCGAGGCCGCCGAAGCCATCGGTTTGACATTGCCGGAAGCCGTGCTGGAACGAGCGTTGAACCTGGTGGCGGAATAGCCCAATGAGCCTGTTCGCCTTATTGGGCGCCATCGAGGTGGGGCTGGTTTTCGGCCTCGTGGCGCTGGGAGTGTATCTGTGGAGTTGGGGCTGGCCATGCGCGCCACGGGCGAAAACCCCCGCATGGCACGCGCCCAGGGTATTCGGACCGATTGGAGCATCCTGTTGGGGATGGCCTTGAGCAATGCGCTGGTGGCACTGGCCGGCGCCCTGTTCGCGCAGTCCCAGGGCAGCGCCGACCATGCATTGTTGCTGGGCTGATTCTCACAGCGCCCGCTGGCTGGCCTGCCGGAAAGCGGCGCGCAAGTCGTCGAAGGACCGGGCAACCGGGAACTGAGGGAATTCGTCGATGACGTTCTGCGGTGGGCGGAACAGGATACCGGCGTCCGCTTCCGCCAGCATCGTGGTGTCGTTGTAGGAATCGCCCGTGGCGATTACCCGGAAGTTAAGCCCATGTAATGCCTGCACCGCGCGTCGCTTGGGATCGTTCTGGCGCAACCGGTAGTTTCTCACCCGGCCTTCGCTATCGACCTCCAGGTTATGGCACAGCAGGGTAGGCCAGCCGAGTTGACGCATCAGCGGGGCGGCAAACTCGTAAAAGGTGTCCGACAGAATAACTACCTGAAAGCGTTCCCTGAGCCAGTCCAGGAACTCGACCGCGCCCTCCAGCGGTCCCATCCCATCGATTACCGTCTGAATGTCGGTAAGCCGCAAATCATGCTGCTCCAGCAGCGCTAGCCGCTGCTTCATCAACACGTCGTAATCGGGGATATCGCGGGTCGTGACTCGCAAGGCCTCGATTCCCGTGCGCTCAGCAACGTTGATCCAGACTTCCGGGATTAATACCCCTTCCAGATCCAGGCACGCGATTTCCATAAAATACCCCCCGGGTTCCCCGCCTGCTCATGGGCGACGATGGTTGTTGGATGGCGCAAACGGTATCCTGTTTAGGGAGGGTCTCGCAAGGGTGTAATTCACTATCTCCAGCCTAGCCGGCCAAACCGGCCAGGACATGTCGCAGCCTTTAGCTGGGCGGGAGTCAGTGGAAGGCTTTTTATGGGGCCAAGAAAAGCGCCAAACATTAAAACTCTATTCGGTCCCGGCCTGCCTGCTTGGCCCGATAAAGCGTCCCATCCGCTCGTCGCAGCCAATGGCTCGCGTCATTTCTGGTGTCAAGTTCCGCAATTCCAACGGAGACGGTGAGGCTCAGGGTACGGTTTTCATGGTTTACGCGTATCGCTCGCACTGCCTGCAATAGCCGCTGTCCGAGCATTTTCGCAACCTCCAGGGAGGTCTCCTGAAGGATAATCACAAATTCCTCGCCGCCGTAACGAGCCACGAAATCGGTCTTGCGCGGAAACATGCGAATGCAGCAATCGGCCAGTTGCTTCAGCATCAAATCGCCTACGGGATGGCCGAAGTTATCGTTGATTTTCTTGAAGTGATCGGCATCCACCATAAACAGGCACGCCGGCTGTCCGGACAATTTATGCAGTTCAAAAGTGCGTATCAATTCCTGATCAAAGGCTTTGCGGTTGTAAAGCCGGGTCAAGGGGTCCAGTTCCATCTCGCGCCGGGCTTCAGTTAATTCCTCGCGCATGCTCTTGAGCTTGCCGCCCAACTCTGCCAACAGGTTGTTATGGCGCTGAGTGCGCTCTTCCGCGATCTGGGTGATGGTATTGATTGCCCGCATCGTTTCCCGCTTGAGGGTTTCCAGCGGGGCATTGCCTTCGATCACTATTTTCAGGTGGTTGAGCATGGTTGTGATCTTGGCCTGTTCCTGCTGGTCTTCGGCGAATACTCTGCCCAGGGTTTGGATGAAATCCCCAATAACTTGGTGTATGTCCCTGAAATTGCTGGTGACATAGGCGTGTTCCTGGTGCCGCAATTGAGTGACGAACTCGCGTACTCCTTGCCAGTTGCGCTCGGCTTGCGAAACAATCTCTTTATTGGGGGTCTGATTTTCACTGCCTGGATAGGGGGTGGCTATCAGGATATGCCGCGCCCATTGTTCGCAGCGCTCATTGATCGTGGACGCGTCTATTCCGTCCAGGTCGAAGGAGTATTTGCCGAGTATCCGCAACAATGCCCCGGCGGTGTCGAGCGCATCGTCAAGCACCGTGTCTTGTAACATAACATGTTGAGATGTCTCATCTTTAACGTTTTTTTTGTTCCTGAACATAAGCCGGTCCTTGTCTGGTAGGCAGTGTACCCACTGTTAACGTAAGGTTAGTTTCTTTGCACCATACCCACCAACTCCCGGCGTTTCAATCTCTGTGGGGTTGATTTCCCAAGGCTTTGGTCATGGCGCCAGATACTCCACAGCTTGCTGAGGGGTAGTTCATTTATCGTTCCAGCCATCGCCATAATAAAATCTTCTGCTATTCCAGAAGCTGTTTTCACGGGGTTTCGAGTTGCCCGGTTGTGCCTTGGCTCTTTGCTTGGAATTGACAATTGCAGGCTGAGGGGTGGTTGGCAGTAGGGTCTCGGCAGTATTGCCAGGCGCCTCTTGTTCTTGCCGGGGATCTGGGGGCGTGATGACTACAGGGATGGAAGGTTGTTCAAGGGGATCAGGCTCGGATTGCGGGGGAACGGCTACAACGTCAGGCGGGGCTGGCTCAGCAAGAGTGGTTTTCGGCTCTTCCGGCGTCGAGGTATCGCTGCGCTGATGCGCTTCTGCGCGGGGCAGGGACGCGGTCTCGGTGGTCGACTGCGCTGGTGCGGGCGAGGGTAGCGCGGTGGCGGTTTCGACGGGTTGCGGTTGGGAAGCGTCGTTGACAGGTTCACCGATTGCAACCGGCTTATTGGGATCAGCGCCCAAGTCTAGCAAAGGTTGCGAACCCCGCCAGTGGGCGACGCCGACTAACACGATACCGAGGAGGACCAGCAAGACGACACTGCCCGAATATATCTTAAATCTGCTCGGTGCTAACAGGGCGGTTTTACGGGCCTGATATCCTGTCTGGAGATCCCTGGCCGGGGATACTGGTGCGGAGGGGGTAAGAATACTCTGGATGCTGAAGCGGGTCTCGGGCAGCCCTCGTTGCCCGTTATTGATTTCAGCGGACGCGGGCATCGTCTCCAGAACGGTATGCAGCGTAGCACGAAACGCCAGCGCGCTCTGAAAGCGGTCGGCCGGCGTTTTGGCAAGCGCGCGCAGTACCGCGGCTTCAAGCGCCTTAGGTAGCTGCGGGTTCAATTGGCGGAGTGGTTGCGGCGGCTCTTCCACCTGCGACTTGAGCAGATCGTAGTCACTGTCCCTTTCAAAGGGGATGCGGCCCGTCAACATTTCGTATAGCACCACGCCCAGCGAATACAGATCGGAGCGGGCGTCTATATCCAACCCCCGAATCTGTTCGGGCGACAGGTATTCCAGGGTTCCGAACAACTGGCCGGTCTTGGTTAGACGAGTTTTTTCCAGGATGCGGGCAATGCCAAAGTCCATCAGCTTCAGAGTGCCGGTCTTGGTGAGCATGAGGTTGGCGGGCTTGATGTCGCGGTGAATCACCCCCAACTGGTGCGCCTGTTCCAATCCGGCCAGGGCCTGGCAAGTCAGCGCTACCGCGTCTTGCCAAGGTATTGCACCATGCCGCGCAATCAGCTTGTCCAGGGTTTCTCCGTGGACGAACTCCAGCGCCATGAAAAGCTGGTCCTGGTGCTGAAAAAAATTATAGAGCGTGACGACATTGGGATGGTTGAGTTTGGCAAGCGCCAAGGCTTCCGTGCGAAAGCGCTCAAGGGTGTCCCGGCGCTTGGCCAGGTCAGGACGCAACGACTTGATGGCGACCTCGCGTTCCAACATCATGTCGAGGCCCTTGAAGACCTCACCCATGCCGCCTTCACCGATTTTCTGCAGGATTTTATAGTTGCCGATGACCGCTGCAATCATCCTGGCGGAACCTGTGATTCTCGAGTATCCGGCGTTTTTTTGACCGCTTTATCGACAGTTTGGATGGCAAGTATGCCTACGGAAATGTTGTCGTATCCCCCGCGTTGCTTGGCAAGGGCGATGAGTTGGTTGCAGGCCGCGTGAGGGGCATTGGCCATTACTATCTCCTGTATTTCGCTGTCGTCAACTAAATCGTAAAGCCCATCCGAGCATAAAATATAGTAATCGCCCAATTCTACAGGCAGTGGGTTTTGAGAGGTGGACAGCACAACGTCGGGGCGTGTTCCCAGCGCGCGCAAGATGATGTTTTTCTGGGGATGGTGGCGGGCCTCTTTGGCAGTGATCAAGCCATTTTTAAGCATTTCCATGACCAGGGTATGATCCTGGGTGAGCAAGGTAAGCGCGGCGCCTCTTAGCCGGTACAAGCGGCTGTCGCCGACATGGGCGAAACAAGCCTGGCGGTTCTTCAAAATCAGGGCCGTGGCCGTGGTGCCCATGCCGCGGAGATGGCGCGCTTCATGGGACGCCTGGTAAATCGCTCGATTGGCGTCGTTGAATGACTGTCTCAGGCCCTTGATCGGGTTGTCCCATTGCTGTTGATAGTAGCTTCGCTTGATGATATCGACCGCCATCTGGCTGGCCACTTCACCGGCTTGATGGCCGCCCATGCCATCCGCCACAATCGCCAGCAACTCCTTGTCATCGAGTTGAGCAGCGTCGGCTGGCGTAATGTACAGAATGGAGTCTTCGTTATGCTCGCGGAGGCAGCCCACATCCGTCAAAAAGCACGCTTCGACCGCATAACGGACAGGTTTTGCCTCGGCGGAAGAGCCGTTATTCATGTCCTTTTTTCCCAAGGCGGTAACTAAATTGATTACCGATTTCATCAATTTCAAATTGTGTGACCTTGTTTAAGTATTCCATGCGTTTTAACACCGGCTCATCCTTCTTGCCAACAGGATAAGCGGTAAAGTGCGGTATGCCGAATCTATCCCGTCCGCCTCGATAAGGTGACGTCGAGCCGGTCGTGCCGGCCTTCGACTGGCCTGGGACCGGCGTTTTTACCGCCAAGCAGTAAGGCGGCCCACGCTGGTTTATAACCGAAGTATATGGGGCTTGGAGGTGAAAAGCGTCATAATGCTGCCGGGTCTGGTTCCGACGGTCATGATCAGCTTATCGATTGACTGCCCGCGCAAGCCGGAAATAGCCTCTAATATATTGAATTCTACACCGCACAGGGCTTAAATAGGTTCTGCAAAATGCAAGGCGGTTACGCTGAAGGCTCGGTCCTGGTGACTGGCGCAACGGGTTTTATCGGGCGTCATCTGGTTGCCGCGCTGCTTGAGCAGAGGGCGCGGGTGCGGGTTCTGCTGCGGGCAGGCGCGCTGCTTCCGCCTGCCTGGGCAGACCACGTGGAAGTCCGCCGCGGCGATCTGGAAACTCCTCGGAGTTTGCTCGGGGCCTGTCAGGGGATTGACAGCGTATTCCATGCGGCGGGGGTTGCGCATGCGTGGGCGGACAACGCCTCCCTGGTCGCGGAACTGCACTGGCGGGTAAATGCCGAAGGGACCCGCCATCTGGCGGAAGCCGCTGCCGAGGCCGGCGTGAAACGGCTGGTGTTCCTGAGCAGCGTCAAGGCCATGGGGGAGGGCGGCCAACGCTGTCTCGACGAGGACTGGCCGGCCCCGCCGGAGACGCCTTATGGCAAGGCTAAACGGGCCGCGGAGCGGTGGGTTGTTGAAGCCGGCCAGCAGCATGGCATGCAGGTGGTCAATCTGCGCTTGGCGATGGTGTATGGTCCGGGTGGCAAGGGCAATCTGGAGCGCATGATCGCTGGTATCCGCCATGGCTGGTTTCCGCCGCTGCCCGAGGTGGGCAATCGCCGTTCCATGGTGCATGTGGATGATGTGGTGCAAGCGGTGCTGCGCGCCGCCGCCGATCCCGTCGCTAATCTGAAAACCTACCTCGTGACGGATGGCCAAACCTATTCCAGCCGGCAGATCTATGATCTGGTCCGTAGCGCACTCGGCATGCGGGCAATCAGATGGGCGGTTCCAGAAAGGTTCTTGCGCGCCGCCGCCCAGGTGGGCGATAGGCTCGGCGGGGTGCTGGGTAACTCCAGCCGGCTCAATGGCGAGGCATTGGATAAACTGTTGGGCTGGGCCTGTTATCGCTCGGATAGAATACAGCGTGAGCTGGGCTATCGGCCCTGCAGAACGCTGGCCGATAGCCTGCCGGAGATCGTGCAAGCAATACCAGGCATGGACGGATGATGACGATGACGCTGCTGGCCACGGTGGTCGCCCTGGCGGTGGCGGCGATCCTTACCTGGCGGTTTTGCCAACCGGTCTCCCGGTTTCATATTCTCGATTACCCCAATGAACGTTCCCTGCATGCGCGGCCAATCCCGCGTAGCGGAGGGGTCGCCGTCCTGGCCGGTATCGCCGCCGGTGGCATGGTTCTATACCCTGCTTATCCGCGGCTTGGTTTATTACTATTAGCCGCCCTGCCGGTGGCCGTGATTTCTTTCCTGGATGATCGCTTCGGTGTGAATCAGGGCGTGCGCATGGCCGTGCATTTTTTAGCGGCTGCCCTGTTGCTCGGGCTGGGTTATCTGCCAACGGTCATTGAGTTGCCCGGTTTGGTCTGGACGCCGCCGCCTGTCGTGGCGGTCCCGGTGACGCTGGTCGTCGTGGTTTGGATGATCAACCTTTACAATTTCATGGATGGCATGGATGGTTTTGCCGGGGGAATGGCGGTGATTGGCTTTGCAACCTTCGCTATCCTCGGCTGGCGGGATGCCCTGTTCGCTGGCGCCAGTTTGCTGGTGGCTGGGGCCAGCGCGGGTTTTCTGTTGTTCAATGTTCCGCCAGCCAGGATTTTTCTAGGCGACACCGGCTCCTCCACGCTGGGGTTTCTGGCGGCTGCCTTTAGTTTGTGGGGAGCCCGCGATGGCCTGTTTCCGCTCTGGCTGGCTATACTGGTTTTCTCGCCGTTTATCGTCGATGCGACGATCACCCTGGGATGGCGCTTGCAGCGGGGCGAGAAGATCTGGTTGCCGCATAAGACCCATTATTACCAGCGGCTGGTGCAACTGGGCTGGGGACACCGTGGTACGCTGCTGGCGGAATATGGTTTGATGTTGGCGTGCAGTTTGTCGGCGTTAATGGCTATGCGCTTGGCAGCCATTGCCCAAGTCGGCTTGCTGGCGGTCTGGCTGTTTGTTTATGCCTGCCTGCTGGCGGGCGTCGGGCGCCTCGAGCGGCGTTCGGCAAACGCGGAGATTTCATGAAAAAACTTTTCTATCGTTTGCGCAACCGCACGGCGGCCTTCATGCACGATCTGCTGATGGTTCCCATCGCCTGGTTTGGCGCATTCTGGTTGCGGTTCAATCTGGAAACCATTCCCGAGCCGTTCTGGGGGCGCGCGCTGGCCTTGTTTCCTCTGATCTTGGCGATTCACGCCGCCATGTTTTTGTATTTCGGCCTGTACAGAGGGGTGTGGCGGTTCGCCTCGATGCCCGACTTCATGCGCATCCTGAAAGCGGTGCTGGTGGCGATTGCCGTTTGCGTGGTCGTGGTCTTCGCGCTCACCCACATGGAACAGGTGCCACGGTCGGCCTTCGTTCTGCATGGATTATTGTTGCTGATATTGCTGGGTGCCCCACGGTTCTTCTATCGCTGGGTCAAGGACCACAAGCTGTATTACAAACCCGGCTCCAGGGTGCTGATCGTGGGGGCCGGTACGGCCGGCGAGATATTGGCCAGGGATTTATTGCAGGATCCGTCCGGGGATTACCGGCCGGTGGCCTTCGTCGATGATGACATCCGGCGTGTCGGTACCGAGGTGCGCGGCATCCGGGTGGTTTCCCATTGTGATCAGCTTCCGGACATGGTCACCCGCCATGGCATTGACCTGATATTCATCGCCCTTCCCGACGCCTCCACCGAGACCATGCGCCGCATCGTCGGCTACTGCGAAGCCGGCGGCAAGCCCTTTCGAACCTTACCTCGCTTGCGGGATTTCTTGTCGGGGCAGGCAATCGTGCAGGAATTGCGGGCGGTGTCCATCGAGGACTTGCTCGGCCGCGAGTCAGTCTCTCTGGATGTGCAGACGATTCGCCGGGAACTGGCCGGCCAGACCGTATTGATTAGCGGTGGCGGAGGTTCCATCGGCTCGGAACTGTGCCGGCAGGTTGCCGGCTTCGCGCCAGCCTCCTTGATCATTCTGGAGCACAGCGAATTCAATCTTTATCAGATCGACAGGGAATTGCGCGAACGGTTTCCCGGGTTGGTGCTGCACGCGCATCTGGGCGATGTCTGTGACGAGGCTGCCGTCAACCGCTTGCTGGCCATGCATCGGCCCGGGGTGGTCCTGCATGCGGCGGCTTACAAGCATGTGCCTTTGCTGGAATACCAGGCGCGCGAGGCAATTCGCAACAATGTATTTGGCACCATCACTCTCGCCGAGGCCGCCGATCGTCACGGGTGCCAGGTCTTCGTGTTGATTTCCACCGATAAGGCCGTCAATCCCAGCAACATCATGGGCGCCAGCAAGCGGCTGGCGGAGCTGTACTGCCAGAATTTCCAGCGCCGCTCGGCAGCCCGTTTCGTCACTGTCCGCTTCGGCAACGTACTGGGCTCGGCCGGCAGCGTGGTGCCGCTGTTCCGGCAACAGATTGAGGCGGGAGGACCTGTCACCGTCACTCATCCCAAGGTCTCCCGCTATTTCATGACCATTCCCGAGGCCAGTCAGTTGATCCTCCAGGCGGGGGCGGTGGGCGAGGGCAGCGAAATCTATGTGCTGGATATGGGAACGCCCATCAATATCCGCTATCTCGCCGAGCAGATGATTTTGTTGAGCGGCAAGACGCCTGGCAAGGATATCGCCATTGCATTTACCGGCCTGCGGCCCGGCGAAAAACTGTCCGAGGAATTGTTTTACGACGTGGAGTCTCTGTTGCCGACGCCCTATCCAAAGCTGTTCCTGGCCCAGCACGGGGAGGTGGACTGGCCACGCTTCGCCAGTTCCCTCGACGCCCTGCGGAGGTCCTGCGATGAGTATGACGAACAACACATCAAGACCTTGATCGCGGAGCTGGTTCCAGGAATGCAGGCCGCTGCCGAAGCCGAGCCATCCCGGCTCAAGTCGGCTCACGGTTAGGATCCTATGGAATTTAACCTCCGAACGATTCGACCCAAAAGTTTATCGCCCGGCGCTATCACCCGACCGAGGCGAATCTGCACAATTGGCTCGAGAAGCACGGACTGAAGGCCGCTAAAATCGGGACGCGGGTTTAAAAATCAACGAGAGGACACAGAATGAGCGAATCAGAGCGGGTACCGACGGCGCTGCAGGACAAATACGATGAGATCGTCACACTCACGGATCAGTTCTGCCAGCAGCATTTGACCGAAGAGTATCGGGATCTTTGCCGGCGCATGGTGGCCATGCTTTGCCGCAAGCGTCCGTCGCCGGTGGTCACTGGCAAACCCAATACCTGGGCCTGTGGAATTGTTTACTCGCTGGGGCGAGTCAACTTTCTGTTCGATAAGAGTCAGACGCCGCACCTGCGGGCAGACGAGCTATGCCCGCACTTCGGCCTCAGCCCGAAAACGGGCGCGGCGAAATCGACGGCGATCATGAAATTGTTGAAGATGGGACCGATGGACCCCAAGTGGACACTCCCAAGCCGACTGGCAGACAACCCAATGGCTTGGCTAATCCAGGTGAACGGGCTGATTGTCGATGCCCGGCAAGCACCGCGGGAGGTTCAAGAGGAAGCCTTTCGGCGCGGGCTGATTCCGTATCTGCCATGAGCATTTTTCCAGGTGCCTGTGACAAAAATGCTCGGGATCTTGCGAAAGTTTTTATCCGTTTGTGCAAATGCACCCTAAATCAACGTGATAGGGCCCATTCCCTCACGGTGAGTTACCGTCTACCCGGTTGGTTGTGCTGGGGATCAAGGAGAAACAGGATGCGTGGGTGTCGCTGCAGGTGGTTGCGCCGAATTCTGAACAGGGCGGGTCTGTTGCTCGGGTTGTTGGGACTCACTGCTTGCGCGGTATCGCCGGCGGGGATACCGCCAGCGCCTCGCCCCTCCTCAAGTCAGGCAGGTCCGCCGACCACGCCGTTCCTGCGCATCGAAACCGGGATGCACTGATCGTTGCACGGCGGTTGCCGTTGGGCGAGGGCAAAGGGCTGTTCTTTATGGCGCATCTCCAGGATGAGCAAGGCCGCAGCCTCAAAGACCAGATTGCCCGCGCTATCACCTGAGGTTGCCGTGACCGGCTGCTAGTCCTCGAACCCCAACAGGCTCCACCAGTCACTTGCCGCGTGGAGCACCCGCACGATGGACACGCCGTCAGGCCGGGGCTGGTAGAAAACCAGGTGATTGTCGAAATCCTTGACCCGCCACTTGCGGATTCCTGCCAGGTCAGGGTGTCGCAGCGTCAGCGGCGCGCCCATAATGGGCTGCCGTGCCAGGTCTGCGAAGCTGGCTTCGGCGTTCGTCAAGAAGCGTTCGGCAACGTCCACTCCGGCGTTTTCCGCCAGATAGACGAAGTGCTCCACCAGGTCACGCCTGGCCGCCGTGCGCTTGGTGACCTGCGGCATCAGCGCGGTTTCTTTCGCGCTTCGACCTTGGCCAAGGCTTCCTGGCGGATGGCGCTCCAGTCCGCCGGTGTCAGCTCACTCTCGGCGCTGTTCAGCCCTTCGAGCAGCTTCGCTTCGAGCTGTTCCTCGGCCTTCCGCTTCTCGTCGGCACGGATCAGCTCACGCACGTACTCACTGGCGCTGCTGTAGCGCCCCGTCGAAACCTGGCCGTCCACGAACTGCTTGAGCGGGTCAGGCAGCGAAATGTTCATGCTTTGCATGGGGCACCTCCTTTCCCCTCTACAGTGCCACAAATGGCAGGAAATGGCAAGGACTGCTATGAGGCGGGCTCGCCACCTATCAGTTTGTCCCAAGCCATGGCTTCAGAGCATTTCAGCAGATTTTCTGCAACGGCAAATCAAACAGTTAATACCGTCTTCTGACGAGTGAACCTGGCGATTTTCAAAACTGATAGGTTGTGAGGGGTGAGTGGAATTTGGTGTGCATCGCCTACAATTTGAAACGGCTGCAGGTATTGGCAGGATAGGTCTGCCTGCCAGGAGCATAAGAGCGCTCTGAGGGTGGATAGGTGCCCTCAGAAAGGGCGATAGAAACGCAAAATGGACGATTTTTCGGCCTCTGCTAGAAAAATTGGGT
>Ga0209253_10003100_pt1 | contig 14631 bp, 11 predicted proteins | sample FrelakmetBRP12BR_FD_187145 | JGI IMG/M metagenome (GOLD analysis project Ga0209253, IMG submission 187145) | Freshwater lake sediment microbial communities from the University of Notre Dame, USA, for methane emissions studies - BRP12 BR (SPAdes)... | ecosystem: Environmental > Aquatic >...
CCCCGGCCCCCTTCTGAATGTCAGGAGGGGGTGTGGGTGGCGTGGCATCGTCTACCTCCCCCCGGCCCCCTTCTGAATGTCAGGAGGGGGTGTGGGTGGGGTCGGCAAGAAAGTGATCTGTAAGCATCATTGCCCCACGCCGTTCCCTCGTAAGGGGCGGGGGCCAGGGTGGGGTTGCCGTACACGTATCCCAGCCCACCATTCCCTCCCCTCCAGGGGAGGGCCAGGGTGGGGTTGCCGTAAACATCTTTTGCTCTACAGCCGGCGCAGGAAACTCCGGAGCCTGAGTGTCCAGAGCATGAACACCGCTTCGAAGATGATGTTCTTCGACATTTTTGACACGCCGGAAGTGCGATCGAAAAAAACGATCGGGATTTCGATCAACCGGAACCCCTTCTTCCATGCCTTGTAGCTCATCTCGATCTGAAACGCGTAGCCGTTCGATTTAATGCGGTCCAGATCGATCGCCTCAAGCACGCTGCGGCGATAACACTTGAAGCCGCCGGTCGCGTCATGGACCGGCAGGCCGGTCATGAACCTGGTATAGACGTTCGCCGAATAACTGAGGAGCAGCCGCTGCATGGGCCAGTTCAACACGCGTACGCCGTTGATGTAACGGGATCCGATCACGAGATCAGCATTCGCAACAGCTGTGAGAAATTTCGGTATCTCAACCGGGCGGTGCGAAAAATCTGCGTCCATCTCAAACACGAATGCATACCCGTGCTCGATTGCATATCTGAACCCGGCCACGTAGGCCGTCCCCAGGCCCATCTTCCCCGACCGTTGGATGATGTGAACGCGGGGATTCACTTTCATGATTTCGCGGACGAGCACCGCGGTACCGTCAGGCGATCCATCGTCCACAACGAGAACCTCGAGCGAAGGATCCTTCTCGAGTATCTCCGGGATCAGCCTGGGGATGTTCTCGGCCTCGTTATAGGTCGGGACGACAATGAGCGCCTTGTCTGTCGAAGCCCCCTCAGTGGGCGGCATAGAACTCCTTGATAGGGTTCGTGATGAACACCTGTTGCTCCTCGGTCAACTCCGTGTGCATCGGGAGCGAGATCACCTCTTCGGTCGCTTTTTCGGTGACCGGGAAATCCCCCGGCTTTCCACCGGACATCGCAAACGCCTTCTGGAGGTGGAGCGGGACCGGGTAGTAGACCGCATGAGGCACCCCTTTTTCCTTCAGGTGCAGGGCCAGGTCATCCCTCTTCGGGACACGAAGCGTGTACTGATGGAAAATGTGGATACCGTCAGCCGATATGGAGGGAACTGTCACCGGAGTCCCCCCCAGAAGTCTATTGTAGCGCTCCGCCGCTTCCTGCCGGGCACGGTTCCACTGATCGAGGTAGCGGAGCTTGACGTGCAGCAGCGCCGCCTGAATGGTGTCGAGCCGGCTATTGACCCCGATCATGTCGTGGTAGTACCGGACCCTGGACCCGTGTGCCGCAACCACGCGCAGCTTTTCGGCAGTCGCCTGGTCGTTTGTGACCATCATGCCCCCGTCGCCAAAGCCCCCGAGGTTCTTGCTCGGGAAGAAGCTGATGCATCCGATGTCACCGATCGAGCAGACCTTCTTCCCCTTGTAGGAGGCGCCCAGGGCCTGAGCGGAGTCTTCGATGACTTTCAGGTTGTGTTTTCGTGCGATCCTCATGATCGGATCCATGTCCGCCGGCTGGCCGTAGAGGTGCACCGGGATGATCGCTTTCGTGCGGGGGGTGATTGCCCGCTCGATGAGCAGAGGATCGATATTGAACGTCTTCGGGTCGATATCCACGTAGACCGGCTTGGCGCCCAGGATGGCGATCGTTTCTGCGGTCGCCACAAACGTGAAGGGCGTGGAGATGACCTCGTCGCCGGGACCGATGCCATACGCCATCATGGCGATCTGGAGCGCATCGGTGCCGGAGGCACAACCGATGGCGAACTTCACGTCAAGGTAGCCGGCCACGGCACATTCGAACTCGCCGACATCCTTTCCCTGGATAAACTGACCCGAATCAAGGACCCGATGGATGGCTGCATCCACCTCGGGTTTGATTTTCTGGTATTGACCGACGACATCGACCATGTGAACTTTCATAGCGGGACCTCACTTATTTCGTTCAGAAATCGAACAAGATGAAATTCAAAACACCAGAATTCTAAGGTTGAAATTCCAAAGGCCAAATTCCAAATCCCAAAGAAGATGAAATACCACAATCCAAACCCAAAAAACGCCAAAACACTTGCCGTTATCTGCCGCTAGTGTCCTTTCCCCAACAGCATGTGCGATACCGTGCTCAGGAGAATCTTGAAATCCATCCGGAGCGACATGTTCTCGATATAAAAGAGATCGTACTGCACTTTCCGCTTGACGTCGTCGATGGTCTCGTCGTACTTGTGCTTGACCTGCGCCCACCCGGTGATGCCGGGACGCACCTTCAGCCGGCGGGGGTACATCGGGATCTCGCGCGAGAGCTGCTCCACGAACACCGGCCGCTCGGGACGCGGACCGACGAGACTCATGTGGCCGTTCAGCACATTGATCATCTGCGGCACCTCGTCCAGGTGCAGCCTGCGGAGCAGCTTCCCGACCCTGGTAACGCGCGGGTCGCTCTTGTGCGCCCATTGGGGGCCGGCCTTCTCGGCATCCTGCCGCATCGAGCGGAACTTGATGATATTGAACCGCTCACTCTCCTTCCCCACGCGCTCCTGCCGGTACAGAACCGGGCCGGGTGTCTCCAGCTTGATCGCAACGGCAATGAGCACCCAGAGCGGAAGGCCGACGAAAAGCAACGTGGCCGCCACAGCGACGTCGATCATCCTCTTGACCGCCTCTTCCCACGGCGGCATCAACTGGGCGGAGATCGCGATCAGCGGGAAGCCGTAGATCTGATTCGTGCGCGCCTGACCACTGATGATATCGTACAGGTCCGGCGCGATTTTCAGGCCAACGTTGTAGCCGTTGCACTTCGCGATGATGTCCAGGAGGCGGTCGTGATCGGCAGAGTCCAATGCAATCAGGACCTCGCGAATGTCTTCACGCGGGATGATCGCGGGAAGGTCTTCTATCCCGCCCATCACGGGAACGCCTTTCTCGGTCTGTCCGGATTTGCGACGATCAACGCGGACAAGGCCGGTAACCCGGTAGCCGAGCGCAGGATACTGGAGAACACGTTCGTACAGTTCACGAGAGCGCGCGGCGCTTCCCACGATCAGGGTGTTGTGAGCCCCGATCCCGGCGATCAGCATCTGCCGCTGGATGCTTCGAAGCGCAAGACGGCCGGCCGCCACGCAGAAGAACAGAATGCCCCAGTACGCAGCAATGAGAACGCGGGAGCTGGTCCCGACGGGCGTCCCCTGATCGTCGACAAAGATCACGAAAAACAGAAACAGGCATCCCATCGCCGTCGTCTTGAACAGCAGTGCCAGCTCATCGAAGCGCGAAGCTGCATACCACGGGCGGTAGAGACCGACGATAAAGAAGAGCAGGAGCCAGAAGAGGTAGACAAAGACCATCGGCACCCAGAATTCCGGCTCGAGGGGAAGGTCGACCCATCCGCTCCAGACGCGCAAGGAGAAATACGCAGCCCACGCGAGACAGATCGTTACGCTGTCCGTCAGAAGAGCTATCAATATTTGGCGACGCCCGGACATTATCTCCTCTTCAGCCTTCTTTCATCAGACTTTCCGGAGCCACTTCCCGGATAACCTCAAGGTACCCCTTGATCGCTGCAGGGAACGAGTGTTTGCTCTCCGCCGAGGCGCGGGCCCGTTTCCCCATTGTCGTGAGGAGCCCGGAATCTGTCTTTGCCGCGCGAATCGCAGCAACAAGCTCTTCCGGTTTCTCCGGTCTCACAACCCAGCCAACTTCGTCTTCTCGAACAACGCGGGCAAGCTCGGAGCTCTCATCCGCCACGGCCAGCACGGGCTTCCCCGCGGCGAGAATGTTGTAGATGCGGCTAGGAACAGACACGCCGGCCATACCGTGCACAAACGACACGAGGGCGAGATCACAGGCATTCAGCGAGACCGCGAGCTCTTCGCGAGGTTGCCAGGGGAGGAGCGTCACATTAGTCAGCGATCGGCGGACCACCTGTTCCTGGACCCAGCGTCGCTTTGCCCCATCGCCGATGAGAAGAAAATGGATGTCCGCTTGTTCCCGAAGCTGCACCGCAGCCTCCAATATTCCTTCCAGTCCATGTGTCCGTCCCATATTCCCCGAGTACTGAAGGACGAATTTGTTCAGCAGTTCAAGTCGGCGCAGCATGGAGTTGCCATCCCTGGAAGCAGGTTGTACCGAGTCGGCATCGGCCCAGTTCGGTATAACCCGGAGCCGCTGCGTACCGTCGTGCAGACGTCTCGCCACCAAATCCGCCATATCGCGGCCGAGCACGATGATGCGATCCATCCGGCGATACAATCTGGCGTGGAGACGATACAGTATGCGGGCGGTCAGCGATCCCTGCCCGAGGATACCCGCCGCAACGAGCGCCTCTGGGAAAACATCGTGGGTCAACAGAACACAAGACGCACCCCGCATCCGGCAAGCCCACGAGACGATGAACGGCAGCGTCGGCGGATTGGTGACGACGAGCGCCATGTCGCCGGCACGGACGCCGCTGAGAACACTCCACAAGACGGCGGTACTGATCGTCAGGATGTTGATGGCCCGGGAGGCAAGGTTGTCCTTTGAGAGCGTTGTCGCAAGAACGCGCGAGATCTCGACGCCGTTCCGTTCCTCCCGTCGCGGGGCACGCAGTCCCCGTTGAACGTATGTCGGCTGCGCACAGACCACCCTAACGCGGGCATACTGCGCCAAACCCTCGGCAATACCCGTGAGATAGTAACCCGTCGCGCTCTGCTCAGGATAGTACAGTTCCGAAATCACCCAGATGCCAGGAGTGCGATTGTCCGTCGTCGAATCATCAGTGAGATAGAGACGCATGACATCACGGATCTGGTCCGCACGCTCCCTATCGCGTCGAAACAGCCGGACCCACGACAGGCGGGCTGCAAGGAACCCGAGGTTGACTGTCCGGAAGAGAAGGAACTTCCATCCCGGGAAGTGCTTCCGCGCATACCGATTCAGTCCCCGGTTATAGTGATGGAAGAGGAACGGCGAAGGGGTGTCTTCATAGTGCGCCCCCATATGTGTGACATCGTTGCTCGTCATAACATAGGCCGCTTTGCCTTGCCTGGCCACCCTCATACAGAGATCAGCATCCTCCACATACATGAAGAACCCGCTGTCGAACCCGCCGATCGACCGGAACAGGTCGCTCCGGATCATGAAGAATGCGCCCGAGACGATTTCCGCACGATACAGCGGCTCGTTCCGTTCCCGTATACGCGGAGAGAGCCGGATGATCAGCCGTTTCAGCCCGCTCAGCTGAATGAACCGTAGTGCCACACCCGGAAAGCGGAAGCCGGTGGGTTGCGTGGACCCATCCGGGTTCTTCAGGCCACATCCAACGATCCCCGCATCCGGATGATCCCGGAACACATCGAGCATGGCAGGAACAGGGTTGCCATGAAAAAGGACATCGCTGTTCACGAAGAGCAGATACTCACCCGTCGCGGCCGCCGCCCCGATGTTACAGCCAGCTCCGAACCCATCGTTGCGAGGGTTGCGGATAAGTTGCACGTCAGGGAACTCAGTGGCAACCATCGCCGCATTCCCATCCGGCGAGGCGTTGTCCACCACGATGACTTTGATTGCCGGGGCCGTCACTGCGCTGCGGATCGAGTCCAGCGTCTGCCGGAGAAGGTCCGGCTTGTTGTAGCTGACGATGACGAACGACACCGTCGGTATCTGCGCGTCGGCATTCACGACGCAACTCCATCGTAGATCGCATCGAGGGTGCGGGCAAATGCCTGTGGTGAAAACTTCGACACGATCGCCTGGTATCCGGCCTCGCCCAGGCGTTCATTGAGGGCCCGGTCACGCGCAAGCATGCTCAGTCCCCTCGCCAGTGCATCGACGTCGCCCACCGGGCAAAGGATCCCTGTCACGCCATCCTGGACAGCCTCCGGATTGCCTCCGACAGGGGTGGTGACTACAGGCAGCCGGCACGCCATCGCCTCGAGCAGCACGCGGGCGAGCCCTTCCCGGTACGAAGGAAGAGCGAGCATGCGACTACGGCGAATGTATTCATAAGGATCAGGCACCTGCACATGCCACGAAAACAGCCCCTGGATCCCCAGCGCCCCAATCCGTCCCCGGAGCCATTCCTCCTGGCCTGCCGATTCAAAGCCGCCGACCATTGCCACCCGGAGTGGAGTCCCCTGCGCGGACAGGCGGGCAATGGCCTCCGCGAGGTCGCCCGCCCCCTTCTCCTCGGAAAACCGTCCCAGGAAGACTACATCATATTCTCTCTGGCCAAATGGGATCGGCGGCTCCGGATGAGGCGGAATGCCGTTGTACAGAACCGCGTACTTCGGGCCGGTCCGTCCCCCGCTCCACCACGCAAGGGTGGCCCCGGAGACACCCATTACGGCGTCCGAGCAGACCCGCACCAGAAGTTGCATCGCACGCCGGACGGGAGGCGACAGCGCGAAGTACTCGGTCAGGTACCAGACCGTCCGCGAACCACTCAGCTTCGCCGGAATGGCCGCAAACCGGGCGGCAAAACTATTCAGCTGAATCACGTCCGGACGGATCCGAAAGAAGAGCAAAAGGAACACCATCTGCAGCCAGCAGTTTACGAAAAAACGGACAGGGATGTAGAGCAATTTCACTTTCCCCCGTTTGGCCCCAAGGTACAACCAGGAGATTCCGGTGACGGGAACAAAGCGCGCACCCGCATTCACGAAGTCCCCCACCACCGGTCCGCCGGGGGGTCCAAGGACAATGCACCTGCGCCCGCGGGCGGAAGCGTTGCGCACGCACTCCAGGAGCAAGAGCGGAGCCCCTGTGCGGGTGAATTCGTGGGTCACAAACGCTATCGTGCCGGCTCTTTCGATCCGATCACCCATACAAATGACGTCAGGACACTGATGAAGAGAAGGAGCTTCAGGCTGAAAAACACTGAGCCCGTGAGTGACACCACCAGGCAGCCGAGGAGCGACGCCCGGTAAGCCCGGACAAAGGATTTCTCCATCGTTGTTGAAGCCGCACGCCCTGCACGGCCGACAAGCCCCAGAAGCCGGACGACAAACCAGCCGACCGTGATGAGACCGATAAAGCCGGTCATGATCCCAAGATCGAGAAGGAAATTCTCCGAGGTGGGCCATGGCCCGTAATGCTCGTTCATCTTCAGTCCGATTCCGAGCACGGGATATTCACTCATGATCTTGACGCCGGTGATCCAATACGGTATGCGCATTGCACCGGCCACCAGATCGATATTGTATCCCCCGAGTCCGAAGTAATGGATGTACCCCCAGTCCAGGAATTTCGGGTTGACGGTCGCAAAGAACTTGATCACTTTCGGATCCGTCGCAACCTGGTAGATGCTCTGAAGCCGATTCGCAAGACGCGGGATCGACTGGACAACGGCATACACGGCGGCGATCACAGGGAGCGACCAGAGGACGATTTTTCGCCACGAGACACCGGAGACCACCAGGAGGCTCAGAAGGAACCCGACAGCCGAGCTTCGGGAAGAGGTAAAGAACAGCGCTACCAGTCCGAGCGGAATCGAAAGCGTCGTCAAGAGCCGCCGCCATCCATGGAACTGGGAGCGCATGACCACCGCCAGGAGCGACATCATCATCAGATACGTGCCGAACACGTTCGGGTTCCCCCCTCCTTCTTTCCAGAACAGCGTACCGAAGAGAGAGGTGACGCGAAAGGTAAATCCTACGACAGGAGTATGGAGAGCGTACTCAACAATGGCAATCACGCTGATCAGCAGGAAACTGGCCATGAGGCCAGTGACGACAGCCGGGAGTGAATCGGAGTTTTCCAGCCAATCCGTCAGAATGAAGAACAGGAGAAACGCCAGGATGAAGTTGTAGAGGGTGCCGATACCGGGAGCGGCTTCGGACATACCCACGACGGAGATGCCCCTCAGCAACGAGACAGTTGCCACGACCAGGAACGCGAGGGCGGCTGCCGCGATATCTCTGTGTTTGATTGAGAGATCCCCTGCGCGGAGGCGATTGACCACAACATGGAGGGCGAGCACGGGAATCACGATAAACTCGGCGGAGATACCGATCGTCCGCGATCCGAAGGGGATCGCCAGAGGCTGGGAGATGGGGATCAAGGCAAGGAAGAACGCCGGCGACGGGTGTTCCACGAGAACGGCGTACATCAGGATGACAACCACGAGCGCGCCGGCGTACACCCCGATGAGTCCCGCGGAGAGACACGTGAGCAGAAGGCCTTCCGCGATCAGGAGTCCGACGAGGGAACGGACCATGGCGCGCTTTGTAAGGCCCGGGCCGTCTTGTGCAAGGTCATACGCCGTCGTCGTCACTGGTCTGCCCCCTCCGGATGACCGAACGACTCCCTCCGGCGAATCATCAGAAAGACGGTGAACACCGCAGCCCCCTCACTGATCAGACGGCTGACGAACACACTCACCGCGCAGCCGAGGATCCCCATCCGCGGGATGAGGAAGAGCCCGAGAATCAGGACAACCACCAGCCCGACGATGTTTTGAAATGCGAGAATTTGTGGCCTGTCGATGGTCATCGAAAGAGCGCAAAAGGGTGTGGCGACAAGCGTTACCGCGAACCCCGCCGCAAGGTAGGGGAAAATTGCAGCTGCCTGGGGATACTGGCTGCCGTAGAACCATCCCAGGAAGAAATCCACGGCAACGGCAAAGAGGACGAGTGCGGGGATCGCCCCGGCCGAGACAATTGACGCACGCCGGACATACGACCGCAGCGTGTCGACGGTAGTGATCGAGCTGACTTTTGGCAACAGCAGAGTCATCATCGCCGGCTGAAAGGCAACGACCGCCCAGGCAAACGCATAGGCAAGCGCGTAGTTTCCGATCGCCGCCCGGTCAACCTTGAAGTACCCGAGGAGGACGACGTCCAACCGCACATAAAGGATATTTGCCACCGCCATGAGGGAGAGCCACCGCCCCCAGAAGAACAGAGTCTTGAAGTCCTGTACCGACTCCCGTACCGCAACGATCGGCCGGTAGCCGTGCTCCGTCGCGAACACGATACCCGCGATCGCGGATGACGAAAGGACAATCGTGACGATGGCGGTGACGGAGGTCAGGACGCCGAGAAAATAGAACATGGCAAGGAGTGCCACCCGGAGCACATTGATCACAATGTTGAGCACCGAGAGCTTGCCGAACTTCTGCTCCGCCTGCAGGAGAGCCAGGGAGAGGACGAAGACGCTGTCTGCGAGGACCACAATGGAGGCAATACGCAGAAGCGACGGTGGAACGGACTCCCCGACAATCCAGGCACCGGCCACAGGGAGCGCCAGCAAGCAAAGCAGAAACAGCCCCCCGCTCATGGCGAGACGGATCGCGACCATCCGCTGCAGAAACGGTCGGGAGTCAGGATCGCCCGTCGTTGTTTTCCGAACGAAGAGGCGGACGAACGACGTATTGAGTCCGAGATCGCCGGCCGAGGAGATGACCAGCACCAGGTTCATCGCCAGGGTATAGATGCCGAACTCCGCAGGGCCGATCGCCCGCGCCAGGCCAACCGTCGCGACAAACCCCAGGCCCAGCTTGACGGCATTACCACCCAGGACGAAGACTGCATTCCGGACGGTCGGAGTGCTAATCACGGGCCCGCGGGGTTTGTCCAATCCTGAGAACCCGCCGGATATCCGCCATCAATCCCGACCGCTGCGCAGCTTCGTAGGAAAAAATGAACATGCAGTTGAGCGCAATCGCGCCGAAGAGCGTCAGACCGACGATGATCATCCGCTTCGGCCGGTCTTTCTTCTCCGGAGGGACCGCTTTGTCAAGCACGAGCAGCACAGGGACGTCTTTCTGCTCATCGACCTTCACCTGCTCGTACATCGGGAGAAGAATCTCGACGATCTTCTGCTGAATGGCCACTTCACGGTAGAGGCGGAACGAGGTCAGCCCTGCCTCCGGGAACTGCCCGAGCTTCTTGTCCAGCGCTCCGATCTCGATCTGGAGCTGCGCGATCATTGCGTTATCACCGGAGGTGGTCTGGCGGAGGATCGACAACTCCACCTCCTTCTTCGCTTTCAGCCCGACCAGCTCTCCGATACCCGACAGACTTGCGCTATTGGCATCCGGAGCGACGAGGAATCGGCTCCGTTCCTGATACGCTCGTAACGAATCTTCCGCCTTCCGCAGATCTACTTTGCTTTGATCGAGCCGCTTCTCGATGAACTCGCGGTTGCTCCGGGCTTCGCGCGTCCCGAGACGCAGACTGATGTCATTCAGCATTTCGACGAAGTAATTCGTCATGTCCGCCGCGCGCTGCCGGTCCTTGTCGAGGACCTCGATGCGCAACGACTCATCGTCGAGCATCTCGAATCTTGCGTTATCCTCGAGATCCTTGATGGCCTTCTCCATCGAGCTGTCGGGCTCATCGTAGACGTTGATGAGGTCGAATTTGTTGACGACGGCCTCCATGGCTGACCGGCTCTTCAGGATAGCGAGGTAATTGTAGGCACCGCTCTTCTGGCTCAGGCCGGGGAGACGCCCCCCTCCCGGTAGACTCTTCAGAAGGGAGCTTGCGGTACTCAGCGTTCCGAAAAGGTCCTGCTGCCGGGGCGGCAAGATGGATGCGCCGGCCTTGTACCACTTGGGCAACAACAGGCTGACAACGATCGCAGTCACCGTGATGATCGCGAGATTGTACAGGATGAACTTCCGCCACTTCACCAGCATGGCGAGGTAATCAATCAGATGGACCCGCCGGTCGTTGTCAGTCATGTTACTTGTTCATTTGGATGATGAGAAGGACGATGCTGACGGCGGCACTGACCACCACAGCCGATTGTGCAACAATGCCGAGGTAGTATCCGAAGGGCCGTTCCGGAACCTTGGGAATCCAGACGTAGTCTCCCTCGTCGACAGCCGTTTCTTCAGGGGAAAGCCACTGCCTTGTCTTTGCTTTCACCACCTTGACGTCCCCGCGCCTCGAACGCTCCGTAAGGCCGCCCGCTTTGTTGACATAGTACCAGACGTCCTGGCCCGGGCTGAACGGAACATGGCCCGGACTGACCACCTGGCCGAAGACGTAAATGGTCTTCTTCCTGGGCGGGACATTGATGAGGTCTTCATCCTGCAGCAGGATATTTTGCGAGGAGTCTCCCTGGGCGAACAGCTTGACGAAATCGGCGTTCACCACTTCTTTCCGGATACGGAGGTTCGTTTCGAGATAGTAGTAGGAGCTATCATCCGGCGCCACACCGCCACGAAGGCTTTCCAGCCGTTCCATTTCTATGTCCCAGGGCGCCACCGACTGGCGCTGCACTTCGGCCGATGTGAGCGACGCAAGCTCCGTGAATCCCCCGGCCGCGCGGATAATATCGACCAGGTGAGTCGAATTCCTTGTAATCGGGTATGTCCCCGGGTACACGACTTCCCCGCTCACAGCCACCCGGTAGTCTCCCCGGCGGTCAATGCCGCCCCGGACCAGAAGCCTGTCCCCCGGCTGAAGGGGAAAATCCGGCTCGGTCCCCGCCATGATCGCCCGGCCGCTGATGATCCTTCTCACGACGATATCGCCTTCGCGATCCTGACGGCTGAACTCTATGCTGTCCGTCTCCGCCTTAGGGCCAAAACCGTATGCAATGCGGATCGCGTCTTTCACACTGTCACCTTCGGCATACTCATAGCGACCCGGAGCATTCACCGCACCATACACACCGATGACGTTCTTGCCGAAATCGTTCTGCGGAACGATGATAATATCCCCTTCACGCAGGTACGGGTTCCATCGATCATCCTTGGTCGCGAGGAATTTGGGAACATCCACCCTCGACTGCGTTCCGTCTTTATGACGTACCGTGATGCGGCGCGTGGACATCCTCCTGCGCAACACCTCGAGGTACTCCGCCGAAAACATGGGGTTCAATTTGTTCGCCTCGTCGATGGCTCTGTTGACGCGGTTGTACGCAGCCATCGTGTACGTGCCCTCCGCGAGCACGAGTCCGCGGACGGTCACGAGGATCGGGCGGGGCGCTACCAGCGTAACCGAAGCCCCGCCGCGGAGATACCTTTTGTTGATCTCTTCGAGCACCTTCTTCTTCGCCGCCGCGAGCGTCATATCAGACACGCGGATTTCGCCGACCGTCGGAACGATCAGCGAGCCTTCCGGCGTAACGAGAAGCTGGAACGCAAGGGGGGGACTGGTCCAGATGTTGACAGAAAACCCATCCGAGGGACCGACAAAGTAGTTGTCGGGAGAGATTGTGGACTCCAGCGCAGGACCGCGGAGCGCCGTCAGCGAGGAGGGGGCTCCGACGAGTTTGTCTTTGTCGCTGAAGAGCTCCATATCCGAGGCTGTGGTTTTCTTCGTCTGTCCAGCGCCGGTCGCAAAGCCAAGTGCAAGGCAGATGCCGGAAAACAGCGTGAGCCACATCGAAAGCAATCTATCGATCTTCATACATCTCCTTGTAGTACTCCTGATATGCCCCGCTGATAATGCGACGCCACCAGGATTCATTCGCGAGATACCAGTCGATGGTCCTGGAAAGGCCTTCTTCGAACGTCACGCCCGGCGACCATCCAAGTTCAGCCTTGACCTTACCGGCGTCGATTGCATACCGGAGATCATGCCCGGGCCGGTCTGTGACGTAGGCGATCAGGCTCTCCGGCTTCTTCAATTTTCCCAGGAGCAGCCTGACGATGTCGATGTTCTTCCACTCGTTGTTCCCGCCGATGTTGTAGACCTCGCCGACTCTTCCCTTCTGCAAGACAGCTTCGATCGCCGAGCAGTGATCCTCAACAAAAAGCCAATCGCGAACGTTCAGCCCGGCCCCGTACACCGGGAGCGGCTTGTTGTCCAGGGCGTTGGCAATCATCAGAGGAATCAGCTTTTCCGGAAACTGGTAGGGACCATAATTGTTCGAGCAGCGCGTGACGATGACGGGAAGTCCGAAGGTATGATGGTATGCCAGTGCCAGGAGATCCGAGCCGGCCTTGCTCGCCGAGTACGGGCTGTTCGGATGCAGCGGCGTTGTTTCAGTGAATTTGCCCGAATGTCCAAGAGACCCGTAGACTTCGTCTGTGGAGATATGCACGAAACGCTGGACGCCGGTGGTTTTCGCAATGTCCAACAGCACTTGTGTGCCCACGACGTTCGTCTCAATGAAGACCGCTGCGCCCATGATACTCCGGTCCACGTGCGATTCCGCAGCGAAATGGACCACGGTATCAACGCTGAACTTCCGGAACGTCTCCCCCACTGCCGCGATGTCGCAAATATCTCCCTTCACAAACTGGTACCGGGGATTTCCTGCCACGTCGATCAGGTTTTCCAGGTTGCCCGCGTAGGTAAGTTTGTCGAAGTTGACGACGCGGGCCTCAGGGCGGGCCTTGAGGAGGTACCGGATGAAATTGCTCCCAATAAACCCGGCGCCGCCGGTGACAAGAACATTCGTCATGTGGTCAGTCGATGAGGAAAATGGATTTCGGGTCCAGCTCGTGCCGGATTTCGTCGACCTTCTCCTTTTTTCCGCGTCCGGCGTAGAGCCTGTTCGGGAGGTTGACCACCATTCCCAATGTCCCGCCGACGTTCTTGTAGGCATGGACCACGCCCGGAGGGATGATCACGGTCCGCGGCGCATCTTCACCGGCGTACAGAACCTGTTTTGTCATGAATGTCGGCGAATCCTTGCGGTTGTCCCAGAGGTAGATCTTGAAATTCGACGGGCCGATGAACGCAAAGTAGTCGGCCTGGTCGACATGCTCGTGGGGGCCTCGAGCAACAGAGGGCTGGGTCATTGAGATGTATTCCATCACCGGCCGGTATTCCGGATTGATTTCATCCTCGCGGAACAGCTCAGTGAGCCAGCCGCGTTCGTCGATCCACTTAACGAGGTCCTTCACGACCACGTCCTTGATTGTTCCGTTCTTGAACATAATAAGTCTCTGCCCTGAGAGCTTGTGACTGTTCACAGAAATATGCTTGACGGGCTGCGATGGCCCAAATCTAACCGGGAGGGAGATGTCTGACAAAGATGGATTCTTTGTAGCAACGAGGAGAGTGCGGGCCCTTTCGAAAAGCGTACTAAATTAAGAATTTCTGCAGGGAAAGTCAACGGAATGGGGTGTTTCCGGCAAATCCGAGCCAGATTGGAGCATGTTTGCGCAAAGTGGCACCCTTTGGCCCGGGCAGAGGCTCAACGCGGACCTCCGTCGAACAACAGACCAAAATCCGCGAAGCCGGTGGCACTGTCAGCCCGGAGACAGCCTGGTACGCGCACGTCTTTGCGAGCCCCGACACCTTTCAATCGGGGCGAAGCCTCGACGGAGTCCGTTCCTCAGGACGGAGTCGGGCAATCTGATGTATGTCAGATTGCTTCGTCGCCCTTCGTCTCGGGCCGATGAAGAGCTTCGGCCCTCGCTCAGGGCTCCTCGCAATGACATTCCACGCTTGCTACGAACGAGGACCATCCCGAGGCCCACTCGACGAGTCGACGATAACGGCCGGTTCGTCAAGTCGTCGACCGAAGGTGGAATGAAGTCCCAACCGATACTTTCCATAGTGGCGGACTTCATCGTCCCGCTA
>Ga0209253_10003101_pt1 | contig 14631 bp, 15 predicted proteins | sample FrelakmetBRP12BR_FD_187145 | JGI IMG/M metagenome (GOLD analysis project Ga0209253, IMG submission 187145) | Freshwater lake sediment microbial communities from the University of Notre Dame, USA, for methane emissions studies - BRP12 BR (SPAdes)... | ecosystem: Environmental > Aquatic >...
CCCGCCGATGATTCCGATCTCCGCATGCATGTGAACCTACTATCCGTGCTCGATTTATAAAAATGCCGACGGCAACACTGACGGTTCGCGCATATGGCCTTGCCATAGCTAATATCCGGCTATTCTGCTTCTCGATTGGAAAGCCCGCTCGACGGAATACAGAAAAAAGGGGAGAGAGGGAGGAGAAAGGAAGGTAAGCACTATTCCCCGAAGATGAATGATCCTCTACCATTCATCAGAATAGTATGGTCTGGCCTTTTCATCAGCACCCTATTTCTTTCAGCCACAAACACCATGTCCGGCGCCTTGTAAACGATCTTGGCCCCATCAGCGACCAGAATCTCCAGATCATGGTCCTTGCCTGCGAAGGCAAAAACAATGCCATTAGGCACGCCGCAGTATCCGCCGCCGTGTATTCTTTCTTTTCCGAGGAATCTCTCAAACAGTTTTTCTGCGTTGGCAGCGAATTCCTTCTGATTTCCATAGCCTTTCTCAGCCAGGTCTTCATCGGTCGCCGTGACTAGATGTCGTTGAGTCTCTTCTGTGGCCCCCAGCATTAGAAGTGGCTCGGTTATCTCTTTTTCAATGGGCTTGCCGATGGCACCGTCTTTTGTTTCAACTATCGTGTCCAGTATTAGCCTGCCGTGTCCGTGAAGAACGTAGCCCTTCAGCTCGTCGTCAAGCCTTATCCCTAAGACCAGCGCACCCTTGTCTACTTCGACTAAGCCCTTTTCAGACTGCCACAGCCTCATTGGATCGTTTGTTTTCATTATCTTGTCGTCCAGTTGATATTGCCTGCAGATCATTCGCCGTTCCTCCTTTCTAGGAATCTGGCGACTTGTTGGGCCATTTTGTAGGCGGTTCTCCCAGGTATTGTGATCAGGTAACGTCCTCTGACCTTTTCTTGGACCACAAGTCCTGCTTCTTCAAGCACTTTCAGATGGCTTGAGAGTGTACTGGTTGTGATTTCCGAAAGCTTCTCCTGGAGTTCGTTGATGTATCTGCCTCCGCCCATGAGTTCATTGAGTATCTTCAGTCTGTGCTCGTGGCCAAGTGCACTCATAGCTTCGGCGGTCTTGGCGAAATCCACGCGCTCCTGTTCTTCCTGTCTGAATGGCTGTCCTCTTAGAATTCGTACGCCTTGAGGGCCTATGAATATCGATTTTTCAAGCTCGCCGTGCACGCCTTCCGCGACGCCCTGCATAACGTCGTCAACATAGCCGCGCATTGGGTTCCCGATGTCTATGTACAGGCCGCGACCTCTGTGTTCGCCTTCGCTCATGCTCTTGAGCTGGTCCTTCAGGCTTGCCATTTCCTCCTTGAGTTTCCTCATCTCTTCCTTCAGATCTTCTGCCATTCGACTTCCGCAACCTTGTATTTCATTCTCGTCTATTTTAATTCGACAAATACCTAATAGAAAACGACGGTAATAAGCTTTTCTGTCTATGCGCTAATTCAATTTCCGCGCCCTGCACGTATCTTCGATCGATCGAGAGGCGCAGAGGAAGTTTCTAAATACCTAAACGTTCCAGAGTGGCATTGGCTAAGGGTGGATGTGTTGATGCTTCTGCTCGACGAGATGTACGCTGGCTTGAAGGAGTACTTCGAGACGCTGGGCTGGAGTGTGCTGACCGCTCAGGATGCTGGGCTGAAGGGAGCCAAGGACAAGGACATAGTGGAGTACGCGAGAAGCCATGGTCTGCTTCTTGTGACTCAGGATCAGAAGCCAGCTGAACTCGCTGAGCTCCGCGGTGTCAAGTGCGTACTCATATCCAATGCCATGATAGCTAAGATGGCTGACGCTGCGATAAGAGAGAAATACTTAGACCTGAATAAGTGATAGCGGTGAGTGTGCATGTCGGTTGTTGTGGTCACTGTCGTGGGCCAGAGGGGCAAATGTGCTGTCGGACACAAAGTGGGCGACAGAATAGTCTTCGACGGCAAGTCAGTTAAAGGCAACATATGCTACAGCGCCTTGATGGTCCTGCTTCCTAAGGTCTACGCCATGCGCTATGGCGCCCAATTCCCATGGACAAAGGACAAAGACATCATATGCAACGCATGCCCTGACGGAAAGAACCCAGTGGTGTTCGAGATCAAGCGAATCAAGAAATAGTCGCCAGCTTCTCGTTTTTTGTTAAGTTTCTCTCACGATTCTTCGTTCATAACCCTTAATGCTCTGAATAGGATAGAAAGAGCAGCGGTTGAGAAGCCTATGAACAAGGATATCTCGAAGGAAAGCGCGCAGCAAATCGCAGTCGAATTCATGAAACAGATGAAGAACACGGCCAAGATAGACGTGGCCGTCATAGAGCAAGATCATGCCGATTGGGTGGTTAGAGGCACGTGCCCAATTGATATGGAAGGGCACCCTTGGGCAGAGAAGTTTGAAGTGGTTGTTGACACGAAAGGGAAAATCAAGCGTACGCGCCACTCACTGCTCTAGGTTCATCTGCTAGGTTCCCTCTTTCAGTCTGCCATCTTGAATCGTGTACATCTTATCGGCAACCTCAACCACTTTTTCATCATGAGTTGCCACAATTACCGTGGTTCTCTCCTTTCTGTTGATCTCAGAAAGCAATGCGATTATTTCCTTTGCAGTTCCTGAATCAAGCTCGCCTGTAGGCTCGTCAGCAACAATCACTTCGGGGTCATTGGCTAATGCCCTTGCTATGGCCACGCGCTGCATTTCGCCCATGCTCAGTTCCTTGGGCCTGTGAGAAGACCTGCTAACTAGGCCCACATCGTTAAGAAGCTTCGACGCTTTCTCTCTTTGCTCTTTCTGAGACATGCCGACTAGAGCCATGGGCATCTCAACATTCTCCAAGGCACTGAGGGTCGGTAGCAAGTTGAAGGTCTGAAAGACGAAACCCATGCGTTTAAGTCGGATTCTCCTCCGCTTATGTCCAGGCAACTTTGAGGCATCTACGTCATCGATGAGCATTCTTCCACTCGTAGGGTAGTCATTGAGACCAATAAGATTGAGCAATGTGGACTTTCCAGACCCTGAGGGTCCAACGATCACCGTGAGCTTCGACTCTTCAACCTCAGAACTGACGCTGTTGACTGCTACGATTTCTGACGGACCTACGTGGAATCTTCTTGTCAGTTCGACAGCCTTTATTCTCATTAGTATTCCGCCCTCAAAACTTCAGCTATCCGCATCCTCGTCGCACTTAGGGCTGGAAGCAAACCACCGAGACAGCACACGAAAACGACGGCGGCAAATGCTTCAGCCATATAGAATGGTGGAACGATGTCGAATATGCTTGGGAAAAACAAGGTCAAAGGAATACTTGTGTAGAGACTTGCCATGACAAGCGAGGCTATAGAGCCAAGACAAATCCCAAGAAGACCCCCGAGCACGCCGATCAGTGCTGACTCTGAAATGACTATGCGGACCACGTAGTTCAGCGGTGCACCTATTGCGTCAAGCGTGGCGAAGTCTCGTCTCCTCTCGGAAACGCTCATCGCTGAAACCGCCATCACCTGAATCATGCTCATGGCGAGAACCACAGTCTGTACGCCTACGTCCCAGGCTTCTACTTGGGCAAGAACTGGCTGCACCATGTCATTTCTCTCCTCCTCCGTCAAGGCCTGAACATAGTCAACCTTCTCCTCAATCGCCTCAGTCAGGTTCTTATGCAAGATCCCCGCAACCGGTTTTACGGCGATAATGTTCACGCTTCCTGGATAGTTGTACATTTTCTGCGTTAGCTTGAGCGGCATCAGGATGCACCGGTTAAGCAAGCCTAATTTTGTGTCCAGGATTCCTGCAACTGTGAGGTTCTGGCTGCCGAAAGGCACGGTCGCGTCTACGGTCCAGTTACACTGGTCTGCCAGAGAAGCTCCTACGACAACTTCGATGCCTGACTCGTTCGTCGGAAAATGCCCAACGCCTCCCTTAAGAGGTGTCGGGCCAATCACTGCCCCCCATTCGCCAACAGGAATCCCCATGGTGAAGTTGACGGGCACGGGTTGTATGATTCCCGTGAGGGACATAGGCGTCACAAACAGCACTGGCACTATCCTCTCAACACCCGTGACGTTCTGTATCAATCTCACTGTGTAATCTTGAGGAAGCATGCTGCCCCCAATCGGAATCGCCTGAATCACTACCGCCTTGCTACTCGTGACCATAATCTGACCACTGAAAAGCACGTTCATTTCCCTAATCACCGTGGTATATCTCATCGTCGTGGCGCCCACTGCAATCACAAAAGCTGTGGCTAACGCAACTCCAATGACGCTCAAGCCAGTTCTAACCCTCCTGCGGAACAAGTTGCGAAAGCAGAACGTCAACAGCCTCGTGCGAAATCCCCAAAGGGGCTATTCGATGATAAATATATAAGCATTGATCTTCATAAGATAAGTCGGATTATACTATCCAGAACTATGGGTGAACACCATGAATCTCATAAAGAAGATCACAGTTTTGTTATCCATTCTGCTGCTCCTATCTTCCGCCTTTGCGACAATCGTTCCAAAATATGCAACAAATGCTCAATCACCAGGGGACGCCGAGTTGTCGGGCAACGTTTATGACAAGGGTAGAGACGTGGACAATGACACAAGCTACGATTTCTTGGATATCGCCTTTGAAATCAACGTCTCCGTTTACGGCTACTACCGTATTGAGTTGCAGTATCTTCGCGATTCATACAACTACATTCACAGCGTATGGGCTTATGATTCCCAATTCCTTGACGTAGGTGCGCAATGGCTGAACCTCTCTGTGTATGGCCCTCGAATATTCGCTGAAGGATACGATGTTGCTGGCGTCGCCGAGGTCAGACTCTATGACAACAACTATGGCGCTTTGCTTGATTATCTTTCATACGCATCTCTGAGCAGAATCTACTACTACACCGAATTTGATTGTCGTGCGGTTCTCACGGGCAGAACCTTCGATGCCGGTGTAGATACTGACGGCGACGGACTCTTCAACAAGTTGCAAGTCGACGTCGAACTAAATGTCACAGACCCAGCGTCGTATCAAGTGGAGATCTCGATCAATTCGGGATGGCCATCATACATATATGTCTCAAACTATTCCTCCCCATTTCTCTATCCAGGCGTTCAGACCGTGAATCTCACACTAGACGGAGTGAAATTGTACGCCTCTAACATCAGTATTTCGAGCATCGGTCTCATATCACTTAGCGTCTACGAAGGCTACTACTCCTACTCACTTCAGAGGGTCTATTATCATCCGCTGAATCACACATACAATCACAACGAATTCGACCCATTTGCCTTCTTCACAGGCAGAGTATGGGACGAGGGAGTTGACATCGACTCCGACGGCTTGTTTGATGAACTGAAGATCAGCGTGGAAATCAACGTCACAGACCTTGGCTACTACAGCATACGATTCCAAGATCTCGTCGACGGCAACTACACCCATCTCAGTGACTGGCAAAGTTACGACGTTGAACTCGCAAGCGGCCTACACATCGCGAACTTCACTGTTTACGGCCCCAGAATATATGGGACGCGATTCAACCCTGTACGGATCGGAGAGCTGAGCATCTCCGTAACAAGTGGATATGAATCGGTGACCCTGGAAACGAGACAGATGGTGCCGTTACCAGTGGTCTATCAGTACGATAGGTTTGAGTCGCTCGCCTTCCTGACCGGACAGGCGGACGACTGGGGCGAAGACCGGGATGGAGACCATCTTTTTGACGACTTGATCGTTGGCGTGGAGGTGAACGTCACCGAGGCTGGAAGCTACGTGGTAACAACAACTGGGCTTTCGGAGGCCATCGGCAACGGCTCAAGACCTGTATACTACTATGAGTCTCAGCGGCTTGCTGCTGACCAAGGCATCCATGTGGTCAACTTCACGTTTCCAGGACCTATGATAGCCTACAATAGCATCAACCCCACGCATATAACAGGCCTCAGCCTCTGGGAAGATGGCGGTTCATACGAGTTGAGCAGCTTATCGTCAATAGCGCTCACGACGCAGCATAACTACACGGAATTCAACACGCCAATGAACGATATGCGAGTCCAATTCACAGTCTATCCAAACGCAACAGTTGTAATAGGAGGATCATCGAACTACTCCCGAATCTACCCATATCCCTATTACGATCAACCTTCAGTCAACGCCACGCTTGATTTTTCATCAGAAGGCAACTTCACACACGGCTCAGTCAATGGTACAGCGCGGGCGTTCAACTACTACGATTCTCCATGGCCAAGACAGCTTTGGCCCTACAACTCCACAAGTCTCGACCTGGTATCTGAATATCAGAATGGCATGCTGACAGCTCAACTTGAGACCACGGTTAACATGCCACCTCAGGCAAGATCAATGTATCCGTTCAACCTAAGCGACTTCTCGTTCAACAGTGACTATTCAGACGGAATGCTCAACGTGAATTTCCATGGGGAAACTCGGATACCCCCACTCATCGCCTCCCAGTACCCGTTCAACGTATCAGACGCGACTGTGCTAGCTGATTTCACAAGCAGCGGAATAAGCGGAAACATAACTCTCCACGCTGTTTCAGGCTTCCCACTAGGAGATGTTATCGTGCACTTCAGCGGGAACCGAACAGAACTCTCGCTAACTGGATACGCTAACGTAATATATGGTAACTATTTTGGAACGGCAATAAATGAAACAGTGCTGGAGGATTTGCTGACTCAGCTCAACAGCACTATTCCAGGACGCGGGGAAGGCTCGCTGTATGAAATGAGCGAAGGTAACATCGAATGCACAGCAATGAATCTTACCAAGACTCCAATAGCTGTTCCGTCTGGTGGACGAGTGGACTTCGACGTGACAATCGAGGGGAATTTCACCAACTTCCTGGCTAGTCAGTTGACACACATTTACTTCGGATACTATGCTTCCAATGAAACGCATCAGATGACCTATGCCTCTCTGGATGCGGCGCTTTCTTCAGTGGATCACGGATCCTTGACCGCCAACTACCTGACAGGGTCGGGCATTGGATTCATTGATCTGAGCTTGAGCTGCAACGTGAAAACCTTCTGGGGCAAAGCACAGGAACTGATTCCTCCCATTTACCCTCCTGAGTACAGAAGCCAAGTAGAGGTCTGGCTGAATATCGCCAACGCCTCAGCCTACGCACTCCAGAGCGCATCTATAGCCGCAACGTATTCAAGCAGTTTGCAGAAGCTAGACTTCAGCGCATCGCTATCCGCAAACGTAACGCAGCTGAAAGACAGAATCATTCCACTCTTGCCAGAGATCGCCCCATCACCCCCAATCAGAGATCTCATTGGATCGTGCACGAACACCACTTACTGCAAACTGAACTCGTTCAATTCATCCATCCATTACCTCAATGGCGCAGCGGACTTCAATGCCAGCTGGATATTGGAAGGCGACCTCACAGAAGAGCTCAATCTACTCAAGAGAAGCTACGTGACATACCTGAACCAGACCTCACCTTACATGATGGACTGGCAGATGCGCATGATTAATTCCACGGAAGTGGACATCGGCAATCTTAAGGCACAGATCAGACAAAGCAGAGAAGCGCGATTCATCTCATTCGAGCAACTGAAGCTGAACCCAAGCAAGGACGCAATAGACTTCATAAGATTCAAGCTCGCCAGGTTGCTGAACATCACAAACAGCTACTACGAGCCACCCCGGCAATGCGAGAGAGTGACCATAGCGTTCAATGCTGGCTTCAATGGCACTCACACAGTCCTCTTCTACGCGCCAAACACCATACCGAGGCCTGACACAACAGGAAACGACTACAGAAGCATCGCCTGGCAGAACGTCTCACTAAGCAAACTGAATGACCTACTGTTCAAGATAGCCTACCTAGAAGAAGTGGACTATGCCTCAAGAACCTTCTACGTACCCATATTCACAAACTCGACAGTAAGCGAATTCAGTTTCGACGCAGGAGCAAAATGCCTGCGCTTCAATGTAACGGGCGCAGAAGGCTCAGGATTCTTCAACATCACGATCCCCAGAGAATTGCTGTACGCTATGCCGTCACAGTGGATGCTACGCCTAGATGGAGTCCAGATTTCTTCAGGGGCATTCAACGTGACTGAGAACTCGGATTACGTCTTCATCTACCTGCCCTATTCCCATTCTGAGCACGAGATAGAGATACAAGGAACATCGATCGTCACGGAGTTTCCGCCAAACATTCTCCCTATTGCGCTTGCGGCGTTGAGCCTCCTAGCTGTTGCCGTTGCGATAAAGCAAAGAAGAAGACTGAGCACATTAGCCGCTAAATCTCAGAGAACCATTCGCGCCTTCGCAGCCAGAATGCTCCATCCAAACGCCTAACCTCCTTCTTTCTTCTTCGCTTTCGAAACAGCCTCTCAAGTTATATCTAGGCGTGACAAGCAATATAATGGAAGGTGCCACAAGTTGTTTGAAAAAATCCTAGTTCCTACGGACGGCTCAGAGCATTCAACGAGAGCTCTCGACGTAGCAATCCAGATCGCCAAGCACTTCCACGGGAAGATCACGCTGATCCACGTCTACTCGGTTTCCGTGACTCCCATCATCGTCCCCGAACCTTCAACTCTAACGCCTCCGGCAGCTTCGATACTGGCGCCTTTCGACATGGCAAAGGCGGCTGAGGCCACGCGCAACGTTGGCAATCGCATCTTGTCTGACGGCGCGGAGAAGGCGAAGGCTGCTAAGATTGAAGTTGAAACTGTGCTCGTTGAGGGGCATACCGTGCAGGAGATTACGAGGGCCGCAAACGATGGCGGATTCGGTTTGTTAGTAATTGGAGCGCGTGGACTGAGCCACATACGCATCCTGCTTCTGGGAAGCACCACCGACGGCGTAATACATCACGCAACGTGTCCGGTGCTCGTGGTCAAGTAGGCTCTCCAATCAGAATATTGTGCTTGTTGGCCACGATCCTCGCAGCTACCCTCGCACTCAGCGGAATATCGCCCGCGTTTACAAGCGTCAAGCTTCGGTCGCCAGCCTGGGTAACACATAGCTTCTCGCCCTTCAGCCACCCCGGCCCGACAACGTTGACTTTCACTTTCTCGAAAAAGTGGTATGGAATAGGAAGCATGACGCCTTCATGTATACCGAAGTCTCCGGCCTTGAGCACGAGTTTGATGCTGAATTCCTTTTCCCAGGCTCTGAGTTGGTCGTAGAATGCTTGCCAGGACAGCCACTTAGCCTTCTTGATTCTTCTGCCGCGTTTGTGTCTCTCACATTTCTGGATGCCCAGTGGCGGAAAGGTTTTGCCAGCGCCAACGCTCTTTGCCAAGCCGATGATTCTTGGCATTTCCGAGTCGTTTATCCCGTGGATCCAGACGGGGGCCACGAGTAGATCGGTCTTGCCGGTTGAGACAATGTGCTCCATCAGCGCGATAGTCTTGTCTGGGTCGTACCATTCCGTGTCAGCCAGCTCTTTTGCCAGCGCGGGTTCCATGGCGTCCAGCGAGAGGTTGAGGCGCGTCAGGCCCGCTGCCGAAAGCCTGTCCAATAGCTTTGTGCTCATGGTCGAGGCGTGGGTCTGCATTGAGACTGTTTCCACGCCTTCGATCTGTTTCAGGCTGGCCACGAGCTCCGCGATCTCCGGGTAGGTTGCCGGGTCTCCGACTGTGTCTATGTGTGCTTCGATGTGGCTTCTGCCTTTGAATTGCACGATCCTCTCGAACTCCTCGACTAGACGGTCAAGCGGTATGGTATATTCGGTCTGCCTTATCTTTGATTTGGGCCCCGCGTTTGTAGAGCAGAACTTGCATGAGAGGGGGCACGTTGTGATGGGCCGCACTTGGATCAGGTTGGTTCCTCGGTCTATGAGGCCGAAGGCTATGCAGCCTACTAGCGGAACCGAAGTCGGAATCTCATAGAATGGAATGGCCATGACTGCGGAATCATTTATTACAGTGTTGCCCATAAGCTTTTAACGCTGAATCGGGCACGAAGAGTTTTCAGCCTGATGCCAGCGGAGCCCGGTGGTGCAGTGGTCAAACATGACGGCCTCTGGAGCCGTTGACGAGAGTTCGAATCTCTCCCGGGCTACCAATCCGCGCGCGCTGGCCAGATCGATCGCATTAGTTTTCTCTTTTTGCTGGTTCATGGACGAGGAACACAACCATAATAAGTGTTGGAATCGTGGTTGCGATGGCTATCAGGAAGGGCAGTTGCGGAAAGACGCTCACATAGAGGTAATTGCCCAGCAACATGCCTATGCCCATCGCTATGTAGCCTGCGAAGTTTGTGAAGCCGTTGATCTTGCCACGATTCTCAGCGGCCACCAAATCGGTTGAAAGAGCCATCAGCGAAGCGCTGAACAACAAGTTGCCGATGCCATACAGGATCATAGCAACCATAACGGTGAAGAGGTTCCCCGTTGCGAAGATGGCCATGCCTGCCGCAAAAACACACAAACCTAGTAGTAGCGGCATCTTTCTGCCGAACTTGTCAACCACCTTACCGATAGGAATCGAAACCACAATCATAGTTAGCAAGAGTGGAATGAAAACGAGCCACCACTGCTCCTTCGGGATGCCGAGAACCTCAACCGCGTACAACGCGTTGATCACATTCGTCAGTGCGCCCCCAAACATGAGCACTATCTGGGAGACGAGCAGCCAGAGCATCGATCGAGGCACGACCTTCCAGACGCTGAAGCTCTCCTTAATCGACTTCGGATAGGCAGAGAGGAAATACCTGAAACGGATCGGTTCAGCGTTGGTCACCGTTTCCTTCAGCCTGAGCCTCCAGACGGCAGCAACAAGAAAGAGCGCAGTCACTATCACATAGATGATCCGCATGCTCCACTCCAAACCAAACTGCAGCAGCAGAAAACCCGCGATGATCGGCCCAGGCGTATTGAACGTTCCATGAATAAGCATGATAATCGAAGATCCCATACCTCTGCGTTCCGGAGGAAGCGAATCTTGGACCATCGAAAAGAGCGCAGGCTGATAGATCAGGCACAGGCTAGTCGCTATCGTGCCCAGCAGGACGAAATACCACGTTGGCGCAAACGCGTAGAAGAGATATGAGGAGGCCATCCCGAACGTCATTGTCGTGACGAGCCAACGCCTCCCGTATTTGTCTGCCAGATATCCCCCAGGAAAGGCTACCGCGGCCATGCTGAGAAAGCCAGCAAGTCCTATTATGCCTAAAGCGATACCTGTGCCTCCCAGCACATCGTGAACGTAGAGCTGGAAGTTCGGGGCAGGCATTTCACCCGCAAGATCCATGATTACCCAGCTTATGACCAAAATCCTATAGTTGCCTGTGATGAACGAGAACTCACGTCTTATCGAATCGACCAAACCCATCTGTAACGCTCCGTCAGTCTGCCCACTAAACATGATATGTGGAGCATGCAGTTCGTTTGGTATGCTCCCTCATCCAGTCCAGAAACCTACAGACAATGCTGCGGCTTACTTAAGCCTTAACGCCAATTTAGTACGTGCTTCTTTTGCGCACGTGAGCAAAACACCTAAATTCATATTGGGGGTAAATTCCTTTCGATGTGAGTACTCTTGACTGAACTAAGAGTTGGAGATAGGGCACCGGATTTCTCACTGCTGGATGAACGTGGGCTACCAGTAAGTCTCAAAGACTATCTCGGGAGCAAAGTCGTCGTTCTCTATTTCTATCCAAAAGACTTCACACCAGGTTGCACTGCAGAAGCATGCAGTTTCAGGGACAGTTACAAGCCCTATCAGGACAAAGGCGCTGTGGTGATCGGCATCAGCGTCGATAGCGTGGAATCTCACTCGAAATTCTCAGAGAAGTACAATCTACCATTTTCCATCCTAAGCGACAGTAGCAAGGAAGTCGCGAAAGCCTATGGCGTGCTTGGGATTGGAGGCTTTCTCGCCAAAAGGTTCACCTTCGTCATCAACAAAGAAGGGAAGATCACGCATATCTTTCCGAAGGTCGACGTGAAACAGCACAATGAGGAAGTCTTGAGAGCGCTTGAGGATTTGGAGAAAACTTGATGGCGCTCACGCGCTAAGACGTGGCAGCCGCGTGCGGTGTTACCTCTTCTCTTCTTCTAAGAACCCTCGGCGACTTCGGGCATAGCGCGCGCGCGCTCTCTTAGTGCGCGCTCACTATGCATCCGTGATAAGTCTTATATGGATGGATTATCCAACCATATCCTATGCAGCCGCAAGCACCTCGACAACTTGTACTACTGACAGTCCTAACGGCCCTGTGCATAGGCCTTCAATTGTCTCCTCGTCCGCCAAACGTCGAGTTCACGTCTCTCATCGTTTTTCTTGTGGGCGCTGTTTTCGGAATTTCTTTCGGCGTTTCGTTGGCTTTCTTGGTAATGTTCGTCAATGGTTTTCTGTCGCCTTGGGGGTTCGCTGGGTTCGTACTGCCGTTTCAAGTGGCTGGGATGGTGGCTGTCGGGATTGGAGGGGGATTGCATGGACGGGCAAGCAGTGGCTCACATGGTGCGAGGCTATGTGTCGAAACCGCGGTCCTAGGGGCTTTTCTTACGCTTGTTTACGACATGGTCACGAATCTTGGAGTGGCCGCATCTTACGCGTTGACCGGGATGCCTCTGCATCTCGCTTTGGCAAGCACGTTTATCTCCGGAGCTCTTTTTTCGGTGATACATGTAGTTTCTAACGCCGCCGTCTTTGGGGTGGTCTTCGTTCCGCTCTCGAACGCTTTGCGAAGACTATCGGGGGGTGGAGAGAATTGGAAAGAAGAGTCTTTACTTACATAGCTTTGGCCTTGCTCGTGTGGGGCATTTCTGGCACGGCTACTGCAGGCTACTACTTCGTTCAATACAGGATGTACTGGAATGAGTACAGGCACCTTTCGAATTTGATGGAATTCGTTTCCTTGCGAGTCAACATACTCGTGACCTACGGCAATGGAACGAGAGCTTGGTTCAATAACACGGTTTTGCCTATCAATGCGACCGCGTTTACGGCGATATTGGCAGTGGCAGATGTAAAGTATGAGGACTACGGAGGAGACGCAGGAATATTGGTCACATCGATAAACGGGTTGGCTGGCGATTCCACGCATGGATGGTTCTATTGGTTTTGGGACGCCGAGGGACTAGAATGGGTATATCAAAGCTATTCATGCGCGGCACGAATACTCCATGGTGGAGACACGTTTGCCTTCACCTACCAGAGCTTCGGCATTACTTGGCCGCCACCGTTTTCCCCATAAAACAGGCAACCGCCAACCGCAGGCTTCGCAGACATGCAGTGTTCCCTTACCGCGCGCCACGATTCGGTTTGCCGGTCACACTTCTGCTAGTGTGTGTCGATAGTCAGTGACGACAAGCTTCTTGCCTTTTGTGGCAATGGTGTGGCCTTCTTCTTCCAAGATTCCTTTCTGTGCTTCCGCCCCGCCGGGGTATTTTTCGTTTATTATGCCTCCTGTTTTAAGGGTTCGCCAGTAGGGCGTGATGCTCTTTCGTCCTGCCTTTCTTTCTTCCTCTGCGGCGTGGGCAGCCACCCACGCGAAGATGCCTGTGGTTATGGGGCAGCCGATCGTAGCCTTGTGCTTCTTGGCCAGTGCGGAGCGGATCTCGTTGATGGTGATGACTTTTCCTTCAGGCACTTTCTTCATGATTTCGTCAACCTCCATTGGCGCAGGTATCACGACTGTGCCTGAACCCCATTTTTGGCTCATCTTTTCGGTAATCTTCTCCACTCTCGGGAGATCTTTGCTGTCTCTCAGCTTTTCAGACCAGCTTTTCTTGCTTGGCATGGACTCGGCACTTCATGTTCTCTTTGTTTTTCCGAGATAAGTCTTTTCCGATGGTCACACGAGACGAGCTTACGGAATAGCACTTAACACCAGAGCTGTTGCCAGAGGCGTGACAAGGTTGTCGTTCAACGGAAGAGGCAGGCTCTCGACAATCATGGCCACTGCGGCGCCGACTAGTGCCTTCGCCGGTGCGATGAATACCAGGCCTGCTAGGAATGCGAATGAGAATCCGATGAGTGAGCCTTCCAGAGTTTTTCCCTTGTTGAAGGACAGCGCCACTTTTCCGAATGCTCTCCCGAATATTGAGGCAGTACTGTCGCCTAGAGCGAACGCGGCGATGGCTGCGCTGCTTGCAGGCGGTGCGAAAATTACCAATGTGAGCAGGATGCCTAGTGCGAAGTATATGGGTGCGGTTGCGAATTCGTAGAGTTCGGGCTGGGTTGCTGCGTGGCGTGTTAGCGCGGAGATGAAGGGCAAGTTCATTCTTTCCATCCTTGCCAGTTCGGAAATCACGAATAGGGCCGTGACCAGTACAATGAAAAGGGCAACTGGCTGAAGGCCAATAATGCCCGCAATCAGAGGCATGGTGAATCCTGTCATGTGCAGTATTTCTCGGATGCCTTCGCGTTTTGTGAGCTTTCCTTCCCTCTGCTTGGCTTGCCCCTTTACGACTGGCAGAATTTCCAGAAGATCCCCTGAGACAACGTAGTCTGCCTTGATGCGTACGGCGAAATCAGGGTTGTAACCTATCTTCAAAGCTTCAGGAAGGAACATTGGTATGTTGTTTCGGTCGTCCGCCACTATGACGCATTCATCCGCATTCAGTCCTTCCTTCTCCAGTATCTCAACCAGGAGGGGCAGTTTGCCGCCGCGTTCTATGACGTCTCCCCATATCCCGCCTGTCAGGATTCCGTCGTCGATGGCAAGTTCAAAGC
>Ga0209253_10003102_pt1 | contig 14630 bp, 10 predicted proteins | sample FrelakmetBRP12BR_FD_187145 | JGI IMG/M metagenome (GOLD analysis project Ga0209253, IMG submission 187145) | Freshwater lake sediment microbial communities from the University of Notre Dame, USA, for methane emissions studies - BRP12 BR (SPAdes)... | ecosystem: Environmental > Aquatic >...
GCCGAAAGGGTCGCCGCAGCGGCTTCCGGCGCCGGCGTCGCTCCCGGCGAACTGGTCGCCGGTGCACACAGGCTCGCCGAGAGCCGGCTCGTGCGCGACCGGTTGATCGACGAGTTCACGCTCGCCCCCACGGGACCGCGTCTCGACACGCTCTCGCGCGTGCTCGAGCGGGAGTTCGACGACGCGTTGGCCGATGCGGATCGCTACCGCGTCTACCTGTTGTTCTACTCCGCCTTCCTGCTGGTGGTGCTCGGATACTATGCCTGGAGGCTCGCCGAGAGCTTCCGCGTGATCGGACGCGTCAACCAGGAGCTCAAACACGCCAACGAGACCCTCGAGCAACGCGTTACCGAGCGCACACGCGAGCTCTCCGATGCGCTGGCGCTCCTCAAGCATTCGGAGGCAATGCTGGTCCAGAGCGAAAAGATGAGCTCGCTCGGTCAGATGGTCGCCGGCATCGCACACGAAGTGAACACGCCGCTCGCGTACGTGAAGTCGAGCCTCGACGCGGTCGGAACCCGCCTGCCAGAGATCGAGGGCATGGCGAGTGAGACCGAACGCCTGGTTGCTGCGCTCGATGCCGCCGACGCGGACGAGGCGGAACTCGCGCGGCGCTTCGCCGCCGTTTCCGAGCGGCTCGCCGCAATGAAATCGCACGACGCGCTCGCGGAGCTCGGCACGCTCGTCGACGACGGCCGACACGGGATCGAGAGGATCAGCGAGCTCGTGACGTCGCTGCGGGACTTCAGCCGGCTGGACCGCAGCAAGCTCGCCGAGTTCGATGTCAACGAAGGCATCGGGTCCACGCTGGTGATCGCCCGCCACGTGCTCAAGGGCAAGACCGTGCGGAAACTTCTCGCGGAGCTCCCGAAGATCACGTGCGCGCCTTCGCAGCTCAACCAAGTGCTCTTGAACCTCGTGACCAACGCCGCGCAGGCGACCCCCGAAGAGGGTGGCAAGATCACCCTCCGAAGCCGGATGGTGGACGCCGACCACGTGGCCGTGGACGTGATCGACAACGGCCACGGCATCCCGAAAGACGTCATGCCGAAGATCTTCGACCCGTTCTTCACCACGAAGGATATCGGCAAGGGGACCGGCCTCGGGCTGTCGATCTCCTACAAGATCATCGAAAGCCATGGTGGCCGGATCGACGTGACCTCGGAGGTCGGCAAAGGCACCCGATTCACGGTGGTCCTGCCGATAAAGGCACGGGCCGAGGCGGCGCGACTCGCCGCGGTGGCATGAGGCGAACGGCATGACGGACGCACCGCAGCGCATCGGGAAATACGAGGTCGTCGGCCAGCTCGGCGAAGGCGGCATGGGCACCGTCTACCAGGGCTTCGATCCGGTGATCCGGCGCCACGTGGCGTTGAAGGTCGTGCGCAAGGCGCGCCTCGACCCGGACAACGCCGCGACGCTGCTCGACCGATTCAGGCTCGAAGCACAGGCCGTCGGCAAGCTGCAGCATCCCAACGTCGTATCGATCTACGAGTACGGCGAGGACGGCGATTACGCGTTCATCGCCATGGAGTGCGTTGCCGGGCGATCGCTTGCCCAGCATCTCGCCGCGGGCTATCGGCCGGAACTCCAGGTCTTCCCGGAGGTCCTCGATCAGCTGCTCGAAGCCCTCGAGTACTCGCATGCGCGCGGCGTCATTCATCGTGACATCAAGCCGTCGAACGTGCTCGTGAGCGAGGTGGGGCTCGCGAAGATCAGCGACTTCGGCATCGCACGCCTGCAGAGCTCCAACCTCACCAAGATGGGCGAAGTGCTCGGGACGCCGAACTACATGTCGCCCGAGCAGTTCCTCGGCGATCTGGTCGATGAGCGTACGGACATCTACGCCGCCGGCGTGATCGTCTACGAGGTGCTCACGGGGAAGCGCCCCTTCGAGGGCACCGACGCGCAGGTGCTCAAGCAGGTGCTGCACGACCCGCCGCCACCGCCGTCGTCGGTCGAGCCGCGGCTGCCCCCCGCCCTCGACGAGGTGATCCTCAAGGCGCTCGCCAAGAGTCCCGCCGATCGCTGGCAGAGCGCGCGCGAATTCGCGCAGGCACTTCACGCCGCTTTCGGTGTCGACACCGCGCCGGACGCAGCGTCGATGCTCGGCGGGAGCACCCAGATCACCTCCCCGCCGACCGCGCCGGAGAGCGACGACACCGGTGCAAGGGCCGCTCGCGCCCCGGCCGGCATCGCCGCGTTGAAGCGCGGGCTCGCGGGGCGCAGTACCGATACGTCGCGCCCGCGCACAGGTGCCGGTCCGGCCGCAACGACCGGCGGCGCCAAGGCACGCGTGCTCTTCGTCGACGACGAAACCCGGATCCTGACGGCGTTGAAGGCGATCTTCCGCGACAAGTATGACGTCGACACCGCGATGAGCGGCGATTCGGCGCTCGAGCTCATGAAGCGGAAGAGCTACCACGTCGTCGTGAGCGATCAGCGCATGCCGGGGATGCTCGGCGTCGAGCTCCTGCGCCGCGTCCGCGAGGTTGCACCAAAGACCGTGCGCCTTCTTCTCACCGGCTACTCCGATCTCGCCTCGATCGTCGGCTCGATCAACGAAGGCGAGGTTTACCGCTTCATCTCCAAGCCGTGGGACAACGACGAGCTCGCCGCCACCGTGCGCGAAGCGATCGCGGTTGCGATCGGCCTTTCCAAGGCGGCGCCGCTCCCGAAGAGCTTCAAGGTGCCGCGCGATCGCAAAGTCCTCGTCTACGACGATGACGACCGCATCCAGCGCGCGGTGCGCGAGCTTATGGACGGAACGTGCCACGTTCTCTACGCACGCACCCTCGACGAGGCGCTGCGCACCCTCGAGGCGGAAGATATCGCCGTCCTCATCGCCGACCTCGACATCGCGCGCGAGGAGGTGAGTGCGCTGTTTCGGATTCTGAAACAGGAGCATCCGCAAACGCTTGCGATCGCGGTGACGCGCGCCTCGGATTCGGAGCTCGTGATCAACCTGATCAATCAAGCGCGGCTCTTCCGTTTTGTCGCGAAACCGATAAACCTCGCGCAGCTGAAGGGCCACGTCGTTGCCGCCCTGGAACGCTACGAAAGTTTCCGGGCGTCCCCGGAGTTCGTCGCAACGCAACGGGCCGCCTCGACCCCCGAGCTGCGCGACTCCTCGCTGGGCCAGCGCATTCTCGGCCGACTGCGCGCTCTCGGTGGCCGCTTCGCCGCCGCCCTGCGCTCCGGATAGCAATCCCATAGGCGCTCGCCCCCGGCCCAGGCGCAAGCCGGGAAACGGAGACACCCGGTCCCGCCTCCTTGGAAGCACTTCGCGATAAACGCTCGCCGCTGACACGTGCGTGGTGAGCGATGCAACGTGCCTGCGGCACCCATACGCGTGCGCCTCGGCACAACGCGACACGCGCGTCACCCGGCAGTACGCGTCACCATCCTGCGGATCTTGCGCACGCCGAGCGCGACGACGATCGCGACGACCGGGATGCTTACGCCCATCGCGAGGTCCGGGTTCACCGCCATGCCAACCGCCTTCAGGCCCTTCGCCGCGTAACCGACCAAGCCGACCACGTAGTAGGTGACAGCCGCCACCGACAGACCCTCCACCGTCTCCTGGAGGCGCAGCTGGAGCTTGGCGCGCCGGTCCATCGACTCGAGCACAGCGGCGTTTTGCTGCTCACGTGTGATGTCGACGCGGGTGGAGAGCAGCTGGGTGGCGCGTGCCACGCGCTCCGACAGCGATTCCAGCCGCACCGCAGCGGCCCGACACGTGCTCATGGCGGGCGCAAGTCGCCGCTCGGTGAACTCGCGAAAGGTCTGCAGACCCTGAATGCGCTCCTCATGCAGCTCCGCAATGCGCCGCCGCACGAGGTCATGGTAGGCGGCAGCAGCAGTGAAGCGATAATGGTGCGCCGCCTCTCGGCTCTCGATCTCGGCTTCGAGCTTGGTGAGCCGGTCGAGGAGTCCGGACTCGTCCGCTCCATGGCCCGTTGCGAGGGCGGTCGTAATCTGCGCCAGTTCCTGTTCGCGCTGAGTCAGGAATGGCGCGAGCTGTCGCGCAACCGGCAGCGCGAGCAGCGCGAGCATGCGATAGGAGTCGATCTCGAGCAGGCGCTGGACCATCCGGCCCGCCTGCCGCGGCGAGAAGCCCCGATCGTGGACCAGCAAGCGGCTGTACCCATCGGCGTGAATGCGAAAGTCGGTCAGTGCGGTTCCGGCACCAGCGCCGATTGCCGCGCCAACAAGCGCGTTGCCTCCGAACAGGCGTCCAGAGATCGCCTCGAAGTCGAGCGGCGTCTCGGGCGCACGTACGAGCGCGAGGTGCGCCGCGACCAGGACCTCGCCTGGCAGTGCCGCCACCCACTCCGGGGGAACCGCCGCGATCGCCGGTACGGCAAACGGATCTTCGCCGGCGCCAGCGACGATGAACTTATAGCGGGTGAATTCACTGTGCCGCTCCCACTTGAGCCGGAACGGCCCGAGATCGGCGCTGAAATGGTTGGTGCCCTCGGGCGGTGGCGACACACCGCAGCGCCGCGCGAGCTCGCACACCCGCTGCCATTCACGCTCGCGCATCGACAGGTCGGAAAACAGCGCGAGGAACGTCAGGCGAAGCGGCGGAACGAGCGACTCAGGCGGCCGCGCGTGGACCTCGTCGTTGAGCTCGACACGCTGCGGGTGGTCGGGAAGCAGAGCCATGGTGCCGAAAAGATATCGCGCCTGCGCCCGCAACGCGAATCGGCGCACGCAGCCTAATGCCGCTTCTTGCGCGGCGTACCCGCCGCTGTCATTCCACGACCTCCCTGTACGCGTGCCAGGTCGCGTGGCCGATCCAGGGGAGTATCACCACCAGTCCGAGGTAGAACGCTGCAAACCCGAGGGCGGTGAGCACGACGACGATCATTGCCCACAGCAGCATGGGCCAGAAGTTGAGGCGCAGCGCGTTGACGCTGGTGATCATCGCCGAGAGCGCGTCCATCTTCGGGCGATCGAGCAGCATCGGCAGCGACACCGCCGAAGTCGCAAAGACGAACAACGCGAAGCCGAAGCCCGCGGCGAAATAAGCGCCGATGAACGCAATGGGCTCGGGCGATTCCGCGAGTTGCCGGGCGAGCTGCTCGGCGCCCGGCACGCCCTCGGGGAAGAAGAGCGCCACGACCACCACCGAGATACGCACCCACACAGCGAAGAGCAGCGCCAGGATCAGCCCGAAGAAGCCGATTGCCGGAACGTTGGCCTTCCAGGCCGTCATCGTCCCGGTGAGCGCGGGTCGTTCGCCTCGCTCGACGCGCCGGCTGATGTCGTAGAGGCCCATGAGGACGAACGGGCCGATGAGCAGGAAACCGGTCAGGAACGCGAGTTCGATCGCTCCCTTGTCCCAGGCCTGGGTCAGGATCGCCCCCATGAGCGCGAGCGCGATGCCGTAAAACACGCTCGCGCTCTTGCCCGCCTTGAGGTCCATCCAGCCCTTCGCAAGCCAGCCGCGCGGCGCATCGAGCGCGATCGAGCGGATCCGCGGCAGACCGCTGGTGACGGTGAGGTATTCCGGCTCGCTCTGCGGCGACCCGCGGCTCGATGGATCGGCCGGCGGCGTACCGCCGCTTGACTCTTCCGCCATGTCCCCTCCTCGTCGCGCATTGCGCGCCCTCGCTCGAGACGTCGCCGCGCCTGCCGCTTTCGCCTACAATCTTTTCCGCCGTCGCCCTCCCCGGCGGCCGGCACACCATAGCATATCGACTGAGCTCGCGCGCTTTCTGCGAGAGGGCGTGCCCGTCGCCGCCGCAAGCCCACGATGACCAACAAGCGCACCGCGCGCGCCGCCCCCGTCCCGCAGAGCCGCCTCAGCAGGCTCGTTCGCCTCGGCCTCGCCGCCGGCGAGATGGCCGTTGGCGGCGCGATCGAAGGACTGCGCCGGATCGGCGACGACAAGGCCGCAACGACGAGCGTGTTCCTGACCGCCGCCAACGCGCGCCGCCTCGCGCAGCGGCTCGCGCACCTGCGCGGGGCGGCGATGAAGCTCGGTCAGCTGCTCTCGCTCGAGCCCGGCGGGTCCGTTCCAGCCGAGTTCTCCGAGGCACTCGCGATTCTCCGCGCATCGGCGACGCCGATGCCCACGTCCCAGCTGCGACGCGTGCTCGGGCGTGAATGGGGCAAGGGCTGGGAGTCGCGCTTCGCGGCGTTCGACTACCAGCCGGTCGCGGCTGCGTCCATCGGCCAAGTGCATCGCGCCAAGACACGCGAGGGCCGCGACCTGGCGCTCAAGATCCAGTATCCGGGGATCGCCCGCTCGATCGACAGCGACGTGGACCACGTCGCCTCGCTGGTCAGGCTCGCCAGGTTTCTTCCCGGCGGGTTCAACCTCGCCGGCATCGTCGCCGAGGCGAAGCGGCAACTTCATCAGGAGGCGGACTACCTCGCCGAGGCGCGCTTCCTTGCCCGTTACGCGAAGCTCGTCGCCGACGAGCCAGACATCGCCGTTCCGCGCGTGCACGCCGACTTCACGACGCGGCGCATTCTTGCGATGGACTTCGTGGAGGGCGAGCCCCTCGCCGCACTCGCCGAAGGCGACGTCACGCAGCGCCAGCGCAATGCCGTTGGAGAACTGCTCGAGCGGCTGATGCTCCGCGAGCTGTTCGAATTCCGCGTGATGCAGAGCGATCCCAACTTCGCGAACTATCTCTGGGACCGGAAGTCGCGGCGGGTGGTCCTCCTCGACTTCGGCTCGACACTCGAGTTTCCGCACGCCCTTGTCGAGAAGTACCGGAACATCTGCCGCGCGATCCTGAAGCGCGACCGCACCGGTATCGCGAAGCATGCGGCGGCAATCGGGTACCTCGCGCCCGGCGACTCGGATGCGATGTCGGAAGCGGTCGTCGACGTCATTCAACTCGTCTGTGAGCCGCTCGTGCATCGTGGCCCGTACGACTTCGCCGGTTCCGACCTGCCCTCGCGGGCCCGCGCGATGGGCTTCGACCTCATCTTCCGCAAGGGCCTCCTTAGACCCCCGCCGCCCGAGACGACGTTTCTTCACCGCAAGCTGGCAGGCGGGTTCTTCCTGTGCGCGCACATCGGCGCGCGCGTCGACCTGAACCGGCTGATTACGTCGTTCGTGAAATAGCAACGCGCGGCCGGGTATGCTCGCTCGTGCTCCCCGATTTCACTCTCGCACGTCCCGCTGCCGTTCGCGCCCGATGTGCCTGCCACCGTGAAGCGGCGGCGATTTTCTTCTTAGTCAAGTATGGGCATGGTGAAGCCTGGACTCGGCGCTGACGTGTCGGCGTTCTGCCAGCGGGTCGTGACGACCTTGGTCCGCGTGTAGAACTTCATGCCTTCCACGCCGTGCACGTGCAGGTCGCCGAAGAGCGAGCCCTTCCAGCCACCGAAGGAGTAGTAGGCCACCGGCACCGGGATGGGGACGTTGATGCCCACCATGCCGACCTGGATTTCGCTCTCGAAGCGCCGCGCCGCGCCGCCGGACTCGGTGAAGATCGCCGCGCCGTTCGCGTACGGGTTTGCGTTGACCAGTGCGATGGCCTCGTCGAGAGTCGACACGCGCAGCACAACGAGCACCGGGCCGAAGATCTCGTCCTGGTAGATCTTCATCTGCGGCGTCACGCGATCGAACAGCGACGTGCCGAGGAAGAAGCCGTCCTCGTGCCCCCTCACGACCAGGTCGCGACCATCGACGACGAGCGCCGCGCCTTCCTTCACGCCGAGGTCGACGTAGGACCTCACCTTGTCGCGGTGGGCCCCGGTCACGAGCGGGCCCATGTCGACGCCGGCGACAGCACCGGGGCCGACCCGGATCGCGCGCGCCTTCGTCGCCAGCAGCGCGACCAGCGGGTCCGCGATTGCGCCGACCGCGACGACGGCCGAGATCGCCATGCAGCGCTCGCCCGCGGAGCCGTAGGCCGCGCCGATCAGCGCGTCGGCCGTAAACGCCACATCCGCGTCGGGCAGCACCACCGCGTGGTTCTTGGCGCCCCCCAGCGCTTGCACGCGCTTGCCGCTCCGTGCGCAGGTCTCGTAGATGTAGCGGGCAATCGGCGTCGATCCCACGAACGACACCGCGCCGATGCCGGGATGCGCGAGCAGCGCATCGACTGCCTCCTTGTCGCCGTGGATGACGTTGAAGACGCCGTCAGGCAACCCGGCTTCGCGAGAAATCTCGGCGACGCGCATCGATGCGGAGGGCACCTTCTCGGAGGGTTTCAGCACGAAGGTGTTTCCGCACGCGATCGCGACCGGGAACATCCACATCGGCACCATCGCCGGAAAATTGAACGGCGTGATGCCGGCGCACACGCCCACCGGCTGGCGCAAAGTGTGCGAATCGACCTGAGAGCCGACGTTCGCCGAGTGCTCGCCCTTCAGGAGATGCGGGTCCCGCACGCGAACTCGACGACCTCCATGCCCCGCAGCACCTCGCCCAGCGCGTCCGGCAGCGTCTTGCCGTGCTCCTCGCAGATGATCTGCGCGAGCCCCTCCTGCTCCGTCTGCAATAGCTGGAGAAACTTCTGCATCACGCGCGCCCGGCGCAACGGCGGTGCGTCACGCCATGCGGGCAGCGCGGCCTGAGCGGCCTGTACCGCCGTGTCGACGTCGCCGGCATTTGCGAATGAAACGCGCTTGGTGATCCCGCCGGTGGCAGGGTTCCGGACGTCGCCCGAGCGCCCGCCCGTCGACGCGACGCCCCTGCCCGCAACCCAGAACGGCACCGTCTCCATCTCGATCGGCTTGTTCATCCGTGGCGCCCTCCAGGTCGTGTGTATTGCTTCATCGCGGCAGGACTTCGCACCGAGGAGCGTTTCCTGCGCCGCGCGCCCGCGCCGTGGCATCCGGCTCGCTCGTCGAGCAGTCCACGATCACGAGTCCTTCGCGCGCGCGGCGTAGAGTTCGCGGAACGTCCGGCCCTGCGGCGCGGGCATCTCGCGCCCCAGCGTCCATCCCTTGCCGAGCGGGAGATGAGTGATCATCCGCTGGCCGCCACCGAGCATGCGGAGATAGCGCGCCGCGAACCGGGTGCCGAGCGCGTAAAGGCGCGGGCGCTGCGCCACCCACGCCCAGGCGCGCAGGCCGAGCCGCTCCGAAGCTGGACGAAGCCGCCGATCCACCTGCTTTTCGCGCAGTTTTCTCAGAAGGTCGGGGAGCGGGATTCTCACCGGGCAGACGACACCGCACTGGTTGCAGAGTGTCGCCGCGTGCGGCAAATCGAGCGCCTTTTCGAGGCCGACATAGGACGGCGTGAGCACCGAGCCCATCGGGCCCGGATAGACCCAACCGTAGCTGTGCCCGCCCACGGTCTTGTAGACGGGGCAATGGTTCATGCATGCGCCACAGCGGATGCAGCGGAGCATCTCCTGCATGTCGCCGCCGACGAGGCTCGTGCGGCCGTTGTCGACGAGGATGAAGTACATGTGCTCGGGCCCGTCGCCGTCGTCGCGGCCCTTCGGCCCGGTGAAGATGCTGACGTAGTTGGATATCGGCTGCCCGGTCGCGGAACGAGTCAGTACGCGCAGCAACGTGGCGAAGTCCTCGAGCGTCGGGATGACCTTCTCGATCCCGGTGATGCTGACGTGCACACGCGGTAGCGTCGTGACCATCCGGCCGTTGCCTTCGTTGGTGACGATGGCCCCTGAGCCCGTCTCGGCAATGAGGAAGTTCGCGCCGGAGATCCCCAGATCCGCGGCGAGGAAACGTCCGCGCAGCACCTCGCGCGCCTCGCGCGTGAGCGCCGGGATTTCTGTCTTGCGCTCGGTACCGTGGAACTTCACGAACAGGTCGGAGACTTCGTCCTTCGACTTGTGCACCGCCGGCGCGATGATGTGGGAAGGCGGCTCGTTCGCAAGCTGGATGATGTACTCGCCCAGATCCGTCTCGACCGGTTCGACGTCGTTCGCCGCAAGCGCGTCGTTCAGCGTCGCCTCTTCGGTGAGCATCGACTTCGATTTGACCGCCTTTTTGAGGCCATGTCGACGGCAGATCTCGAGCACCAGCTCGCGCACTTCGGCACCGTCTTGCGCGTAGAGCACGGTGGCGCCGCGGCTGGTCGCCTCGCGCTCGAAACGCTCGATCAGGACCTCGAGATTTTCCAGCCCGCGATCGCGCGTGGCGGCGGCCGCGTCGCGCAGCTGCTCGAACGCCTGCGGCCCGTACTCAGCGACCCCCCGGGCGCGCAGCGCCGCCAGTCCGCCGGTGCCAAACTTGTGGAGGTTCGCCTGCAGCGTCTCGTCTGCGAGCGCGCGTCCCGCGCGCGCCTTGAAGTGCATGGACCGAACTTGCATGTCGGAAATCGTGGATCAGGCATCAAGGATCAGCAATGGGCCGGTCCGAGCGGCGAAGGCCATGCCCGACTCAGTCCATACGTCCATCCTGGCCCGCCAGGACTTCGGCGACGTGCAGGACGCGCGTCGTCGTATTGCCGCGCCGGCGGAGCCGCCCCTCGATGTTCAGCATGCAGCCGAGATCTCCGAGCACGACGGCCTGCGCGCCGCTCGCCTCGATGTTGCCGCACTTGCGGTCCGCGATCGCGGTCGACACGTCACCGAACTTGATCGAGAAAGTGCCACCGAAGCCGCAGCACTGCTCGCACTCGCCCATCTCCTCGAGGCGTACGCCTTGCATGCGTGCGAGCAGCGCCCGCGGCTGCGCCTTCACCCCCATCTCGCGCAGCCCGGCACAGGAATCGTGATAGGTCACCGTGCCTTCGAAGCGGCCCGGCATCGTGACCAGCCGGGCGACGTTGGCGAGGAAATCGGTGAGCTCGTAGGTTTTGGCCGCGAGGCGCGCGACGCGATCGGCGAGTCCACGATCGTCCCGGACGAGATCTGGGTAGTGCGTGCGGATCATTCCGCTGCACGAGCCCGAGGGCACGACGACAAAGTCGCATCCTTCGAACTCATCGAGCACTTTCCGCGCGAGCAGCCGTGCGGCTCGACTGTCGCCCGAGTTGTAGCCGGGTTGGCCGCAACAGGTCTGCGTCGGGGGGACCACCACCTCGCAGCCCGCCTTCTCGAGGAGCTCGAGCGCGGCAAAGCCGATCGAGGGTCGCATCAGGTCGACGAGGCAGGTAACGAAGAGTCCGACGCGCATGAGCCCTCTTCCCGGATGTCGACCGCTGGCTGGCGACGGCGTTTCTTGACGTGAATTCGATCTTAGCATAGCGCCTCCGGCGCCCCGTCGGCGAGCGGTGCCGCGGCGTTGGCCGCCGGGCTCTCGATATCGTCCCCGGCAGAGCGCATGACGCGTGAATGGGCGCCGCTCGTCAAGGCGAGTGCGGCGCGCATCTCGAGGTCCGATCGCCTGGCGCGGCGCGAAGGCGGCTCAAGGTACGCCGCGCTGCACTTGCTCGCGCTTCGCGAGCTTCCCGCCGCTCACTTCAGAAGATGTACGCTGAACCAGCGACGCGGGTCGCACCAGACCGCCACGGGCGTAAAGCCCGCCGCTCGTGCGAGTTGGGCGAATTCCTCCACCGCGTACTTGCACGAGATCTCGGTATGCAATGTCTCGCCTTGCGCGAAATGGAACGCGTGTCGGCCGACATGCACGCTCTGCGGCTCGACGCTTTGGAGATGCATCTCGATCCGTCCAGCGCCCTCATCGTAGAAAGCGCGGTGGCGGAACGCCGTGAGGTCGAAGTCGCCGGCGAGCTCGTTGTTGATGCGCCGCAGGAGGTTGAGGTTGAACTCGGCCGTGACGCCTTGTGCATCGTCGTAGGCGAGTTCGAGGACACGCGGGTCCTTGCGGGTGTCGACGCCAATGACGAGCATTCCATCCTCGCCGATCCGCGCGCGAAGCCGCGCGAGAAAGGTAAGGGCATCCCCGGGCGTGAAGTTGCCGATCGTGGAGCCGGGGAAGTAGGCGACGGTGCGGCGCGCAGGAATCGGGCTTTCCGGCAACTCAAACGCCTCTGAGAAGTCAGCGACCACACCATCGACCACGAGCCACGGGAACGTCGCGACCAGGGATTCGGCAGCGGTGCGGAGCGCCGACTCGGAGATGTCCACCGGGACATAGCGTGCCGGATGCGCGTGTTCGATGAGAAGCCGCGTCTTGAGCGACGCGCCCGAGCCGAGCTCCAGGAGATCGATGTCCGGCCCGACCAGGCGCGCGATCTCCTGCGCGACGTCGCGCATGATCGCCATTTCCGTCCGCGTCGGGTAATACTCGGGGAGCTCGCAGATCGCCTCGAAGAGCTGCGAGCCGCGCCGGTCGTAGAAATACTTTGGGGGAATCGCTTTGCGCGGCCGCGAGAGGCCGTCGAGCACGTCGACAAGGAAACGGTCGGCGCCGGGATCAAGCTGACGCGTAATGCGGACGGCACCGTGCCCAAGCCTGGTTGGGGCGAACGCTGACGGGGGGCGGAGAACCTCCGGGGCGGATGCATGGGCCATGCTGCCGTACTGTACGGCAATTTCTGCTTCCGCCGTGTGACGGCGCCCCGCGCGCGGCGCCTACGTCCAGGTCATCGATCGGCCACGCCGGATGCTCCAGCGGCTTCTCCCGAGCGGACGGTGGGACCCCGCCCAAAAAGCCGAGCGCCGCCGCGGCGACGTCTCAAGCGTCTCGGGTGCGTGCGAGGAGGTGTGCCCCTTGCACTAACTTTAACTTGGGCGCGTCGTGGCCCCGGCGCACAGCAAGGCTGGGGGTCGGCGCGCCGCGAACGCGGGGCGCCGACACTGATTGGCCGTGTCTCAGCCCACGCGAGAGCGATAAGCGACGCGCACGCGAGCGGTCACATGCTTGCGCGGCGCTGTCGCGGCGCTCGTCACCTTCAGGGGCACGGCTTTGTTCGCCTTCAGGGTCACGGTTCCCTTGAGGCGCGTCGGGGTGCTCGTCACCTTCAGGTTCGCGCCTCTGTTCACCTTCAGGGTCACGGCGCCCTTGAGGCGCGTCGAAGTGCTCGTCACCTTCAGGTTCACGCCTCTGTTCACCTTCGGGGTCGCGGCGTTCTTGAGGCGCATCGGCGCTCGGTGCGGGAGGCGCTCGGCGCGGGTCAGCATTTCGGGAACGTCGTAGCCCGGATCCAACCAGTCGCGGATGCGCGCGGCGTCAGCGAGCCGCGCGTACTTCCCGACCGAGTCGAGCAGCACGATGATGACAGGGCGCGCGGCGAGCTTGGCGTACATCACCAGGCATCGGCCCGCCTCGCGAATGAAACCCGTCTTTTGCACATCGATCTCCCAGTTGCCGCTCTTCACCAGGGCATTGGTGTTCCCGTGCTCGACGAAGTTGCCGTTGATGGTGAACGCGTGCGTCGGGGTGGTCGAAAAGTCGCGGATCAGAGGATATTCGTGGGCAGCGCGCACGAGCTTCGCGAGATCCTGCGCGCTCGAGACGTTGGCGCTCTGCAAGCCCGTAGGCTCGACGAAACGGCTGTCGTGCATGCCGAGCAGGTACGCCTTGGCGTTCATCGCCTGGACAAACGCAGGCAAGCCGCCAGGGTAGGTGCGGCCCAGTGCCGCGGCCGAGCGGTTGTCGGAGCTCATGAGCGCAAGCCGGAGCAGATCTTCGCGGGAGATCGTCGTGCCGACTGCGAGACGTGCGCGCACGCGCTCGCCCCTTGCGCTGTCGTAGTCCTCTTCGGAGATCTCGATCATCTCGTCGAGCGGCAACCCGGCATCGAGCGTGACCATCGCGGTCATGAGCTTCGTGATCGAGGCGATCGGCACCACGGCGTCGGTGTTCTTGCCGTAGAGCACCTGCCCGGAGGCATCGTCCACGACCAGCACCGAGGAGGACTTGAGGTTTAGCGGGTCATACGCGCGCTCGGCGGCAGCCGAGGCCGGAAAACTCACAACGCACGCCGCAACCATCGCCGCGACCGATCCGATTTTTTTCAGCATCCTCATCGCCCCCAGCCTCTCCCAGGCCCGCGCAGTCTACGGCGGACCCGTTTCCTTGTCTAATGAAAATATGGGGATAGAGGCGAAACCTTAACAAGAAATGAGGAATGGTTTGCAAAAAAAGGTTACCAGTTCGGGATGCGGCCTGTCGCGGCGCCTGATGCTCGCTCGCCGCGAGAGGCGGCGAGGACCACGGCCGAAGCCGCGAGGGCAGGCTCTGTTCCCAAACCGAACGTGTCGGCCCGCTTCTTATCGGGACGCCACGCCCATGGTCACGCCCCTGGGATACACCCCGAAAGGACCGAAGACGGGTCGGCACAGGGGGGCGTTGCCTCCGCAGGCGCCGGGGAACGTTTGTAGATGCTGGTTGCCGGAGGCTTCGCGCGGTTGGCCTCGGGCCTTGCACGTTCGACGTGACGCTCGCTCCGAGTCTCCACCACGTTCGCTGTTCTCGCGCGCGGCTCAACGGTGTTGCGCGGAGCAGCCTTCGCGGGCGTCCGAGGCCTCGAGGCCCCCGCGGGCCGATCGCGCGCGACGCCTGCCGAAGTGGTCTTCGGCATCCGCTGTGGCGAGGCCTTGCTGTCGCCGGTGCGGTTGGCCGGGAGGGAGGCACGCGCCGGACGCGACGGCTTCGCTGCCGGCAACGGCCCGGGAGGTTCCACCGGCGCAGGGACGCCCGCAGCAGGGCTTGCCGGCGCTGCGCCGCCAGTGGGCACGGGACCGTCGAACGAATACGCGCTCCCCTGCACGGTCTTATCGCGGGTTCCCATCAGCGCAAGGAACACTGCGGCAATCAGGATCGATCCGAGCAGATAG
>Ga0209253_10003103_pt1 | contig 14629 bp, 10 predicted proteins | sample FrelakmetBRP12BR_FD_187145 | JGI IMG/M metagenome (GOLD analysis project Ga0209253, IMG submission 187145) | Freshwater lake sediment microbial communities from the University of Notre Dame, USA, for methane emissions studies - BRP12 BR (SPAdes)... | ecosystem: Environmental > Aquatic >...
ACCACCTCGGCCAACGCCGCCTGCCAGACCTGGGCGGTCGCCAACGCCGCGCCGCTCAAGTACTCGATGCCGCTGCGCATCAACGACAACACCTTCTAGGCGGAAGCTGGATCGCCGGCTCCGGCTGGCCTAGCATCGGAGGGCCGTCCGCTCGCGCGGGCGGCCCTCGTCGTTCCAGCGCCCCGCCTCGCATGCCCCTCCTCCGCCCCGCCGTCGCCGTCCTGCTCGTCGCCGCCACCGGCCTCGCCGCGAGCCGGCTGCGCGTGGAGCAGGAGAAGCCCTACGACGTGGAAGCCCTGCCCAGGGCCGGCGCGCTCGCCTGGCTCTTCCTCGGCCACCGCACGCTCGCCGCCAACCTGAACTGGATGCGCGCGGTGCAGTACATCGGCGAGCCGCGGGCGAACCAGCGCGGGTGGGAGAAGCTCTTCCCGCTCGTGGACGCCGTCACCGACCTCGACCCCGGCCACGGCTACGCCTACCAGGTGGCCGGCGTGATGCTCTCCAGCGTGGGCCGGGTGGACGAGTCGAACCGGATCCTCGAGAAGGGCACCCGGAACGTCCCGGACCGCTACATCCTTCCCTACCTCCGGGCCTTCAACGCCTTCTACTACGACGACGACTGGCCGTCGGCCGGGAAGTGGGCGGCGGTGGCGGCGCGCGCGCCCGGCGCGCCACCGCACGTCCGCCAGAACGTGCTCGCCTACTACGTGAAGGGGAACCGCGCCGACGCGGCCATCTCCTTCCTGGAGCAGTCGCTGGCGGAGGCGAGCGACCCGGACACGCGGAAAGCCGTCGAGTCGCAGCTCGCCCAGGCGCGCCTCGAGCAGGCCGCGGCCCGGATCGACGAGGCGCTCGCCGAGTGGCGGCGCCGCCACCTCGTCGGCCCGTTCGCGCTCGAGCAGCTCGTCGCCGAGGGGCTCCTTCCCGAGATCCCCCCCGACCCGCAGGGCGGCCACTGGACCATCGGCGACGACGGGCGGGTGCGCTCCACCGCCGTCCCCTTCCGCTTCGCCCGACCCGACAAGCCGGGAGGCCGCCCGCCCGAGCCCGGCGTCGACCCCTCGCGCTACGGAGGCCTCGCCCGATGAGACCGCTCGTCGCCATCACGTCCGTGACCTTCCGCGAGGTGCTGCGTCGCAAGGTGCAGGTGAACCTGCTCGTCTTCGGCTCGCTCGTGATCCTGGCGAGCCTGATGATCTCGAAGCTCACCATCGGCGAGCAGCACCGCATCCTCTCCGACCTCGGTCTCTCGGCGATGACCGCCATCGGGACGTTGATCGCGGTCTTCGTGGGCTCGTCGCTGGTCGCCGGCGACATCGAGCGGCGGGTGCTCCAGCCGGTGATCGCGAAGCCCGCCACGCGCACCCAGTACGTCGTGGGGCGATGGCTGGGCCTGTCGCTGGCGCTGCTCCTCAACCTGGCGGTGATGGCCGTGGTGCTCGCCGGCGTGCTCTCGCTCGAGGCCGGCTCGCTCCGTCCCGTCGACGCGAGCCTCGCCGGCGCCGTCGCCATGCTCGGGGTCCAGTTCGTCGTCGTGGCCGCCGTGGCCACGCTCTTCTCGTGCGTGACGAGCGTCACCCTCGCCGCCATCTTCACGCTCGCCGTCGCCTTCGCCGGGCACCTGACGAACGAGGTGCGCGCCATCTGGCAGGGCGAGGGCACCTGGGTCCCGGCGCTCGTCTGGTACCTCGTCCCGAACCTGGGCTCCCTCTCGCTCAACGCCGCGGTCATCTACCGGACCCCCGTCCCGGCGACCGCCTGGCTGGCCGCCGGGTACGGGGCGCTGTACGCGGCGACCGCGCTGGCGCTGGCCTCGCTGGCCTTCGAGCGACGCGACCTCCGCTGAGCGGGGCGCTGTGCAAGGAGTTCACATCCTGCACCGCGTTCATGTGGGGACGGGTGCCCCGGAGCGCACCTGCCGCCCGTAACTCCCCGTACCCACTTGGATTTCGCGAGGACGCCGCAAGCCGGGCCGCGCCCGCCGCTTGCATGACCCGATGGCGGGGGTCCCTGCATGCACCGTCGTCCGGAGTCGGAGCGCGGCTTCACCTTGGTCGAGCTCGCCGTCACCATCGCCATCGTGCTGGTCCTGGCGGGGCTCGCCTGGTCGGGCCTCTCGCGCCTTCGGCCGCGCGCCCGGCTCGCCGACGCCTCGAGCGAGCTCGTGGCGCTCGTCCACGGCGCCCGGCAGCAGGCGCTCGCCAGCGGCCACGACGTGGTGGTGATGTTCTTCCCGCAGTTCGCCGGGCCGGAGAGCACCGGCCGCGTCGTCGTCTACGAGGACGGCGACTTCAGCCTCTTCAACGCCGCCGCCACCCCGAACTTCGCGGGCTACGACCCGGCGACGGCGGCCCACGGCCCGCGAAGCGACGTGGTCGCCACCTACGACCTGCCGCCGAGCGTCGTGATCGGCCCCGCCACCGGCGCCGGCTTCGGCGCGGCGCTCCCGGCGCCGCTCGACGGCATCGCCATCGACCTCGACTGCTCCTTCTGCGCGACCACCTCCGACCGGCGCGGCGCCATCCGCTTCGACTCCCGCGGCCGGGCCTCCTTCTTCTCGACCAACGGGCTGCCGCTCGCGAACCAGCGCGGCGGCACGCTCTCGCTCGCCGCCCCGGACGTGGACGGGCAGCGCTCGCTGATCGTCACGTCCGGCACGGGCTCGGTGAGCCTGCGGAACCAGGGCGGCTAGGAGGGCACGGTGCGCGCGCGACGGACGGAACGCGGAACGACGCTCATCGAGGCCATGGTGGCCGCGGTGGTCCTGCTCATCGGGGCGGTGGGGATGATGGGGCTCCACGCCACCGGCGTCCGGATGGAGGGGGAGGCCCGCGAGATCACCCGCGCCACCGCCATCGCCCAGGACCTCCTCGGCCAGATGCAGACCTGGGAGTACTCCGACACCCGCCTCGCCAACTCCAATCCCGCCAACGACGGCGACGTCGCCGACACGTCGCGGGCCTTCGAGGACGGCGGGAGCACGCCCCCCTACGACCACCTCGAGGCCGACCTCTCGAACGCCGGCGCGAGCTGGAACGGGATCCCGGCGGCGGCGCTCGCCCCCGGCGGCTTCGAGCGCTACTGGAGCGTCTCCGAGCCCGACGACGTGAACGCCAACGGCGTCCCGGACGGCCGGCGCATCGCCGTCATCGTGCGCTGGCCCCGAGGCACGAACTGGCACCGCGTCGTGCTCGTCGGCTTCAAGGTCAACCCCGAGGACCGTCTATGAGCCGCACCGGCGCACGCGCCCCGCAGGGCTTCACCCTCATCGAGCTGATGGTCGGCGTCGTCATCTCCGCCGTGGTCATCGCCGGCGCCATCACCCTGCTCCTCGCCCAGAAGCGGAGCTTCCAGGGCTCGAGCGCCGACCGGGCGCTCCAGGAGGGCGGGCGCATGGCGCTCGAGGAGATGTCGCAGAACCTGCGGCTCGCCGGGTTCGGCGTCGAGCCGGCCATGGTCTTCGACCTCGGCCTCACCGACAACGTTCCCATGTCCCGCGCCCCGCTGGGGCCCGGGTTCGACGTCCGCTTCGGCGGTGACTCCGCCGGCACCACCGGCTTCCCCTGCGCGACGGCGGTCCAGTGCCGCGACCGCATCGACGCGCCGGACGAGCTCGCCTTCCAGTACCGGAACCCCTACTTCAACCACGGCATCCTCAGCGCCGACACCGGGTCGATCCTCGTCACCGGGCCGCTCCCGCAGCCGCTCCGTGCCGGTCAGGTGCTCCAGGCGGTCTGCTACGGAGGCCCGATGTACTGGGCCTACGTCACGGTGGCGCAGGAGGTGCCGGCCACCGTGGCGCCCACCTTCCGGATCACGCTCCAGGGCGGCTCCGCCCTCGACTACCCCCGCCAGAACCAGACGCTCGCCGACACCTGCTTCTCCACCGGCCAGGCCCGGCTCTTGAAGGTCGAGAGGCTGCGCTACTTCGTCCGGAGCTACGCGGCCGACGGCACGGTCGCGGCCTGGAAGGCCACGGGCTCGCGCCCCTTCCTGATGCTCGACCGGGGCCTCTCCGGCACCGACGGCGCTCCGCTCCTCGACGTCGTCGCCCCCGACGTCGAGGACCTCCAGGTCTCCTACGTCTTCCCGCTCTCGCCGCTCGGCCAGCAGGTGGCCGGCGCCACCAGCGGGACCCAGCTCGACAGCTCGGCCAACGGGATCGACCTCGCGCCCGCCGGCGGCGCGCCGACCTACGAGACGCCGCGCCTCTCGCCGCTGCGCGCCACCCACTACCCGGCGAACGTGCGGGCGGTCCGCGTCGAGGTGGTGGTGCGGTCGCCGGCCCGCGACATCCAGAACCTCGACGCGATCATCCCCGCCGCCGGCAACCGGCCCGACGTCGCCGACGGCGAGCCGGGCTTCCGACGCATGAGCTTCCAGACCAGCGTGGCCATCCCCAACATGGAGAGCCGCGCCCCCCTCTTCCCGTCCCTCGGGACCGGCGCCGACCAGCTCAACGTCGGCGGCGGATAGGAGCACCGCCATGACCCTCCGCTCGCAGCGCGGCAGCGCCCTCGTCATCTCCACCATCGTGGTCCTGGTGGTGGCCGTCATCGGCGTGGCCGTCATCCGCTTCGCGTCCCGGGAGGTGGCCGGCGCCACCTCGGCGCGGCAGCACCAGGCGCTGGTGGCCTGCGCCGACGCCGGGCGCCAGGTGATCCTCTCCCAGTTCAAGGCGCTCGGCTCGTCGCCGATCTCGCTCACCGCGCTGAACCTGCCGCTCGACGCGTCGAACCGGGTGGTGGGCGGCCACGTCGACACCGCCGGCGTCCAGGTGAGCCAGGTCGCCTACCTGCCCGAGGCGGCCTTCGGCCCGGACCGGGGCGTGGTGCAGGACATCACCAACCGCATCGTCGGCACCGGCGGTGGCGGGCGCCCGGTCAAGGTCATCGTCCACTGCCAGCAGGGCGGCACCGGGGCCGCCAACACCGGCCGCCAGCTCGAGGTCGAGTTCGGCCTCCGCTTCGGGATCTAGGGGGACCACATGCGCCGAACCGACTTCACGCGCCGCAACCTCCTCACCGGCCTCGCCTTCGGGCTGGCCGTGGCCGGCATGATGCCGCTCCGCAGCGACGGCGGGCAGGCCGAGTGCTGCAACGTCACCACCTCGCTCGCCTCCACCATCAACAACCCCACCGCCGGCGACGAGCAGTTCTTCACGCTGCCGGTGGGCCCGGCGAACGTGATGCTGCTGCTCGACACCTCGGGGTCGATGGACAACATCCCGCAGTGTGGCGACGCGAACAACACCGCGTGGGCGGGCTCGCAAGCGCTGCCGACGTGCACCTGGCCCACGCTCCCGACGCCGTCCTCCGCGCCGGCGGTGGGGAGCGCGGCGAGCGCCTCCACCTGCGACGTCCGTGGCAACGCCAACCTCGCCTGGATGCACTCCTACGACCCGACGCTCACGGCGCTCGTGGACCCCGGGCTCGGCACCGCGTCGAACGGCCTCGTGGACGAGCCGACCTGGGGCACCGGCTGCGTCGGCGACGCCTGCCTCTTCCAGCCCGGCCGGATCTACGGCTACGGCTCCTGGGGAGAGACCTCGGCCACGCCGACGACCTGCCCCAGCGGGACTCGCAACTTCACCTTCACCTGGACCACCTACTCGCTCCAGAGCGGCAGATGCACCAGGGCCACCAACCAGTCGGTCACCGTGACGCTCCCGGCGCCCGCCGCCGCCGACTGCAACGCCTGCCTCACCGATGCCGGCGCCCCCGGCTTCTTCTTCTACGGCGGGGTCTACGCGGCCTCGGTCGTCGCCCGCAATGGCTCCGGCGCCTGCCCGGCGGCGCAGACCGTCTACCTCACCCCCACGAACCCGGTGGTGCTGATGAGCGGCGGCTGGCTCAACGCCAACCCGCCCAAGTTCATGTCGGCCCGCAAGGTGGTGAAGCAGACCGCCTGGATCGACCCCACGAACCCGGCGAACACCGACCAGGCCCGCTTCGGCCTCTCCTTCTTCTCGTCCTACATCAGGAACGGCGCCTCCATCATCGTGCCCCTCGGCCCGGACAAGCCGGCCACCTACCCCACCAACCAGACGAAGATGGTCGAGGCGCGCCAGCTGATCCTCGACGCCGTCAACCACCGGAACTGGGCCACCTACGGGACCTCCCAGTGCAGTGGCGGGACGCCCTGGGCGAACACCTGCGTTCCCCCGCTCCAGTCGGGCGGCACGCCCATGGCCACGGCGCTCTTCCACGTGGGCCAGTACTTCACGAACGACCAGCCCTACACGGCGGCCTTCGGATCCGCCAACGTCCTTGCGACGTACAACCAGCGGGTGGCCGGGGCCATGAACGCCAGCTGGGCCGGCACGTCCCAGACGAACCAGTGCTCGATCTGCTGGGGCTGCCAGTCGAACGCCGTCATCCTCGTCACCGACGGCTCACCCAACTCGGAGAGCGTCCCGACGAGCCTCAACACCTACGACGACGCCACCTACAACCTCGCCACGAACTGCGGCACGAACGGGGCGAACTGCAGGTCTCCCACCGACAGCACCAACAAGTCCTGGGTCCCCCGCGTGGCCTCCTGGCTCCACGACGGGAAGCACGACCTCCGCACCGATCTCTCGGCGAACGACCCGCAGACCGTGTCGGTGAGCACGGTGAGCTTCAACCTCCCGCCCAACAACGCCCAGACCATCCTGCAGGCCACCGCCAACATGGGCGGCGGCTCCTACAACAACGCCGCCGACGGCCGCGAGCTCGCGAACGCCGTGGCCAAGGCGGTGCAGGAGATCGTGAACCGCGCCAACTCCTTCAGCGCCCCGGCGGCGAGCTCGCTCTCGACCATCCACACCGTCTCGTCCGAGGTCTACGTCACCCGCTTCAAGCCGAACGACACGCCCGCCTGGGAGGGACACGTCTTCCAGGGGAACCTCTTCGACGAGTTCCTCGCCGGCTGCGACCCCACCAAGCCTCCCGACCAGCAGGCCCAGGTGACCTGCGGCATCAGGACCGTCAGCGCCAACTTCAACGGCGACGCCGACGCGAGCGGCGCGAGCATCTGCACCGGCGTGTTCATGGTGGACCAGGACTGCGACGAGATCATCGAGGACGCGAAGACCGGCGACTTCCTGAAGAAGGGGTCGGGCGGCGTCCCGGCGAACCTGATCTGGGACGCGGGGCGCGTGCTCTCCGACCCGGCCCAGCCCGGCTACCGCACCGCCGAGGAGGGGAAGGCCTGCGGCGCCGGGGCCACCTGCACCGGGGCCTCGCGGAAGACCCTCACGGCGATTCCCGCCGCCAGCGGCGGCTGGGACACCATTCCCTTCGACACCGTCCCCGCGAACCTCGCCCGCTTCCAGCCCTTCATGAACCTGACGCAGCCGTGGTGCCTCGATCTCCTCAAGCTGGCGAAGCTCTGCGGCACCGCCTCCACGCCGGCCTGCCCGACGGTCGGCGCCGGCTGGCCGGCCAGCGCCACCACCACCTGCGCCGAGCAGATCGTCCACTACGTCCGCGGCTGGGACGTCCTCGACAACGACGGCGACGGCTGCTACGGCCCCGGGAACCCCAACAACCCCGTCACCTGCCCGTCGGGCACGCTCGGCGCGCAGCGCGACCGCAAGAACGACAGGCGCTCCAAGACGCCGGTCTTCTGGAAGCTCGGCGACATCTTCCACTCGTCGCCGGTGCTTTCGAAGCCGCCGGTCATCGAGCCCATCTGCGACACCGGGTATGACAACCAGTGCGTCGCCACCATCCACAGCCCGTCCTTCTTCCCGGATGCGACGGCCACCGACACCTACTCGGCCTGCACGCCGAACGCGGACGCCTACGAGACCTGGCGCTGGGAGAACCGCGACCGTCGCCGCATCCTGGTCATCGGCGCCAACGACGGCATGCTCCACGCCTTCGACGCCGGCGTGCCCGACACGTCGAGGACCCGCGACGCCTTCTGCAACCTGCCGTACACCCAGGGCACCGGCGAGGAGCGCTGGGCCTTCGTGCCGCCCGACATGCTGCCGCGCCTCAAGGACACGGTGCTCGGCCACCAGTACACGGTCGACGGCAACACCATGGTCCGCGACGTCTGGGTGGACGCGAACCGGGACCGCAAGAAGCAGAAGGACGAGTTCCACACCATCGCCCTCTCCACCGAGCGAGCCGGAGGCACCCAGGTGAACGGGTTCGACCTCACCGACTCCGAGAACCCCGTGTTCCTCTGGACCTTCCCGCCGCCCTGCTCCGAGGACGCGCAGTGGATGGGGCAGTCCTGGTCCGACTTCGCGCCGCGCCCGCCGCCGGTGGGCCCGGTGAAGCTGAAGCTCGCGAACGGCGCCAAGGACGCGCTCGGCCGCGACTTCGAGGAGCGCTGGATCGCCATGGTGAACGGTGGCTACGACCCGGCCATGGGGGCCGGCCGTGCCGTATGGATGCTCGACGTCTGGACCGGCCAGCCGGTCTGGCGCTTCACCGACGCCGACTTCAAGGCCCAGCACGGGAAGGGCTCGGCGGTGAGCATGTTCCCGGTCCCGGCCGCCGTCGGCCTCGTCGACCTCGGCGACCCGTCGCGCCCGCGTTACGACGCCGACGGCTACTTCGACACCGCCACCTGGGGCGACATGGGCGGCAACCTCTTCCTGGCCCGCTTCCTCGAGCCCGGGGAGGTCGACCCGAGCACGGGGCTGGTGACGAACTGGCACGCCGCCCGGACCTTCGAGGAGCAGCGCCGCGCCGACGACCTCCAGTTCGCCGCCGACCGCTCCCCGTTCTTCTTCATGACCTCCAACACCTACGACCCCCAGGGCAAGTCGCTCCACACCTACCTGGGCGGCGGCAACCGCGAGCGGATCATGCAGCAGGGCGAGGTCTGCGGTCCGGACAACCTCATCTCCTGCTGCCGCGCCGGCTGCACCGCGGTCGACGCCTCCACCGTGGACGGCTACGGCGCCTGCGGCTTCCAGAACCACTTCAGCTGCAGCAACGGCCAGTTCTTCTTCGACTCCGGCGCCTCGGGCGGCAGCTGCGGGGCCTCGGCCACCTGCGCCTCCGGCGCATCGTTCAAGTCGGACCTGACCCTCAAGTTCACCTGCCCGGCGGCGGGCGCGGTCCCGGACATGACGGCGGGGCTCACCTGCGCGGCCGACGGGACCTGCTCGACCGTCAACACCATCGGGAGCAGCCAGGTGCTGGCCACGACCGGCGTCTGCCCGAAGAACCGCTTCTTCGGCGTCCTCTCCTACGGCCGCTACCCGGAGAAGATCTTCACGACCGCCGCCGACGCCGTCCGGTTCGACAAGAACCGCTACACCGACGCGACGGTGGCGCTCGCGGGCGTGTGCGCCAGCACCGGCGGGAGCTGCACGCTCGTCGACACCACCACCGCCGTCACCCGGATCGACCGCCCGTACGCCACCTGCGGGGGCGGGGTGACGAAGTGCCAGGCCACCGCCGACGACCCGGGCTGGTTCTACCAGTACGGCCAGACCTGCCCCATCGCGCAGACCTGCAACCTCGGCACCTGCTCGAACGAGAAGACCGGCTCGTCGGCCGGCATCTCCTTCGGCTGCACGCTCTGGAACGGGTTCCAGCCCGTCGGCGCGCAGAGCGGCAGCGACCCCTGCACCGGAAGCGTCGGAACGCCGGTGGTCTACGGCTACGCCTCCGACTACGTGTCCGGCGTCCCGTCCGGGAACTGCGGGTACAACAGCTACCCGGAGACCACCCTCTACCGCGCCCAGCAGCGCGGCACCGTGGCCCCGCCCTCCGGCGGCATCTTCCGGGTCTCGGTGAGCAAGAAGGGCGAGGTGTCCTACTCGTCCCTGCAGATGGACCCGGGCGCGGCGCCCTCGAACACGCAGACCGGCACCCGCTCCGACATCGCCGAGCCGGTCTACTGGCTGGAGGTGCCGCGCACGCTGCACGAGTGCCGGCACGACCCGGCGAACCCGGGGGCCTGCGAGTAGGCGCCGGGCCGCCCGCCGCCGCGAGGCCGTGCGCGGGCGCCCTCCGGGGCGCCCGTCGCGCTACCCCTCGCCGATGCCGAACTTGGCGAGCCGGTAGCGGAGCGACCGGAAGGTCAGCGAGAGGACCCGGGCGGCCTCGGTCTTCACCCCGCCGGTGCGCTCGAGCGCCTGCTCGAGGAGGCGGCGCTCGACGGCGTCGAGGTGGGCCTGCAGGTCGAGGCCGTCGGGCGGCAGGTCGGCCACCGGACCGGCGGCACCGCCCTCCGGCGCCGCGCCGCGCAGCGCCGGGGGGAAGGCCGAGGGCTCGATGACCTCGCCCTCGGCGAGCGTCGCGGCCCGCTCCAGCACGTTCATGAGCTCGCGGATGTTCCCCGGCCAGGCGTGGGCCTGGAGGAGCCGCAGGGCGTCGGGCGAGAGGCGCGCCTTGGGGCGGCCGAGCTCGGCGGCGAAGCGCTCGAGGAAGTGGTCGGCGAGGAGCGGGATGTCGGCCGCCCGGGTGCGCAGCGGCGGCATGCGCAGCTGGATCACGTTGAGCCGGTAGTAGAGGTCCTCGCGGAAGCGGCCGGCCCGCACCTCGGCCTCGAGGTCGCGGTTCGTGGCCGCGACGATGCGCGCCGAGGTGGCGATGTCGGCCTGGCCGCCGACCCGGCGGATGCGCCGCTCCTGCAGCACCCGCAGGAGCTTCACCTGCACCGCCGGGGGCAGCTCGCCGACCTCGTCGAGGAAGAGCGTCCCGGAGCCGGCCACCTCGAAGAGGCCGGGCTTTGCGCCGACCGCGCCGGTGAAGCTCCCCTTCTCGTGGCCGAAGAGCTCGCTCTCGATGAGCCCCTCGGGGATGGCCCCGCAGTTGATGGCCACGAAGGGCTGATCGCGCCGGTCGCCGCGGGCGTGGATGGAGCGGGCCACCACCTCCTTGCCGGTCCCGCTCTCCCCGGTGACGAGCACGGTGGTCCGGGTGGGCGCGAGCTTCTCGACGAGCGCGCGCACCTCCTGGACGGGCGGCGACTCGCCGAGCAGGTCGTCGGCGGGCGGGCGCCGCTCGCCGACGCGGTGGCGGAGCACCCGGTTCTCGGCGACGAGCGCGCGGTGCTCGAGCGCCTTCTCGACGACGAGCTTCAGCTCCTCCACCTTGAAGGGCTTCAGCACGTAGTCGTAGGCGCCGAGCTTCATCGCCTGCACGGCGTTCTCGGTGGTCGCGAAGGCGGTCACCATCACCACCTCGGTCTGCGGCGACGACTCCTTCACGGCCCGGAGCAGGTCGAGCCCGGTCTCGCGCCCGAGCCGCAGGTCGCTCACCACCAGGTCGAAGTCGCCGCCCCGGAGGCGCTCCAGCGCGCCGGCGAGGCCGCCGGCGGTCGCCACCTCGTGACCCTGCTTGGCGAGCAGGATCTGGAGGAACTCGCGCATCGAGAGCTCGTCGTCGACGACGAGGACGTGGGCCATGCGCCGATCCTACCCCGACCCGGCCGGCGGCGGCGGAAACCGGACCGTGAAGCGCGCCCCGCCTCGCGCCCCCGGGCCGGCCGCGACGGTGCCCTGGTGGGCGTCGACGATGCGCTGCACGGTGGCGAGCCCGAGCCCGGTGCCGCGCTCCTTGGTCGTGAAGAAGGGGGTGAAGAGGCGCGGCAGGTCCTGCGGCGCGATGCCGGGCCCGTCGTCCTCCACCTCCAGCCGGGCGCCCCCGTCCGGCTCCGGCTGGCAACGCACCGCCACCCGGACTCCCGCCCGCCCCGCCGCCTGCGCCGCCTGCGCGGCGTTCACGAGGAGGTTCCAGAGCACCTGCCGCACCTGGTCCGCGTCGCAGGAGGCCGGCGTGGGCGCGAGGTCCCGCTCCAGGCGCACCCGGGCCGCCGCCGGGTCGTGGACGAAGACGTCCAGGGTCTCGGCGGCCACCCGGGCCAGGTCCGCCGGAGCGCGCCGCGGCGCCGCCGGCCGGGCGTACTCCAGGAAGCGGGCGACGAGCTGGTTCAGGCGGGCCGCCTCCCGGAGCACGATGTCCATGAGGCGCGCATCCGCGTCCGCCGGATCGAGCCCGGCGCGCAGGAGCTCCACCGAGCCCGACATCGAGGCCAGCGGGTTCCTGAGCTCGTGGGCCAGCCCGGCCGCGACACCGCCCAGCTCGGCGAGCCGCTCGCTCCGCTCCACGCGCTCCTCCATGGCACGCAGGCCGGTGAGGTCCTGGAAGATGACCGCCCGCCCGATCTCCTCCCCCTCGCGCCCGCGCAGCGGGAACAGGGTGTAGCCGAGGCGCAACCGCTCGCCGCGCGCGTTCACGAAGTCGCTCTCGTCGCGCCCGGCCTGCCCGGCAAAGGCGCCGAACCAGCGGACGGCGGCCCGGCCGCGCACCTCCGCCTGCGACAGCCCGGTGATCTGCTCGCCGGCCCGGTTCAGGAAGGTGACCCGGTCCCGGGCGTCCACGGTGAGGAGCCCGCTCGCCACCGACTGCACGATGGACTCGTGGAGGGCCGTGATGGCGGCCAGGTCCAGCTCCCGCTCGGCGAGCCGCTCGCCGGTCCTGCGCACCTGCTCGGCCAGGTAGCTCGCCAGCGCCGCGGTGGCCACGAAGGCGCCGGCGTGGGCGAAGAGCGTGAGCCAGGGCGGCCGGACCGGCGGCGCCAGCCAGGCGAGCGGCATGTACACCACCAGCGACATCGCCAGCGCGCCCACCGCACCGGCCCGGAAGAGGAGGATGCCGCCTTCCACCACCGCCAGCGAGTACATGAAGACGAAGAGGCTGTCCGTCCAGCCGGTGATGGCCACCACCGCGGTGGCGAGGGCCACGTCGCCGGCGAGCTGGGCCCAGGCGAGCGCCTCGAGGGCCCGCCCCACCCGCAGCCAGACCACGAAGGCGAGCGACGCCGCGTAGGTCGCCGCCAGGATGACGTACAGCGCCGACGCCAGCGCCGGCACGGCCCCGCCGGTGCGCACCTGCCAGGCGGCGGTGCCGCCGAGCATCACCGTCACCAGCACCAGCCGGAAGAGGACGATCCAGCCGAGCTTCCGCAGGAACGGGTTCGGCGGCGGCGCGGCGGCCAAGGGGGCTACTTGATGTTGCCGGCGATGCTGAAGATCGGGAGGTACATGGCGATGAGGAAGCCGCCGACCACGCCGCCGAGGAAGACCATCATCAGCGGCTCGATCATCGAGGTCAGCGCCGCCACCGCCACCTCCACCTCGTCGTCGTAGAAGTCGGCGATCTTGCTGAGCATCTGGTCCATGGCGCCGGTGGCCTCGCCGACGCCGATCATCTGCACCACCATGGGCGGGAAGACCTTGGTCTCGGCGAGCGGGCCGGCCATGTTCTTGCCCTCCTCGATCCGGCGGCGCACCACCAGGATGGCCTTCTCGATCTGCTTGTTGCCCGCCGACTTGGCCACGATGTTCAGCGCCTCGAGGATGGGAACGCCCGACGAGAGCATGGTGCCGAGCGTGCGCGTGAAGCGGGCCACGGCGATCTTGCGGACGAGCGGCCCGAAGACCGGGAGCTTCAGCGTGAAGGCGTCCCAGAGGTCGCGGCCCTTCGACGTCCGGACCCAGGCCCTCCAGGCGACGAAGAGCAGCACCGGGGCGCCGAAGACGATGTACCAGTAGCCGGTCATGAAGTGGGACACGTCGATGAGGAACTGGGTCGGCGCGGGCATGGCGCCGCCGAAGTCCTTGAACATCTTCTCGAAGGTCGGCGTGACGAACATCAGCAGCACCACCGTGACCGCCACCGCCACGGTGAGGACGATGGACGGGTAGACCATCGCTCCCTTCACCCGCCGCTTCAGCTTCTCGTTCTTCTCGATGTACGCGCCGAGGCGCTGCAGGATGGTGTCGAGGATGCCGCCGGTCTCGCCGGCGTGGACCAGCTGGACGAAGAGCTCGTCGAAGACCTCCGGGTGGGTCCCGAGCGCATCGGCGAAGGTCCTCCCGGACTCCACCTGGGTCTTCACGTCGGACAGCACGCGGCGGAACTCTGGGTTGTCGGCCTGGGTGGAGATGATCTCCAGGCCCTGCACGAGTGGCAGGCCGGCGTCGATCATCACCGAGAACTGCCGGGTGAAGACCAGGATGTCCTTGGTGGTGACACGGGCGAGGCCGGGGATCCGCAGCTTGATCTCGCGCGGCTTCTTCTTCACCTTCACCGGCTCGAGCCCCATCTGCGAGAGGCGCGCCTTCACCGCCACGTCGTCGGTGGCCTCCATCTCGCCGGAGCGCACCTCTCCTCCGCGCGTCTTCGCCTCCCATTTCCAGACCGGGTTGCGCCGCAGCGACGGGAGGGCCTGCTTGCTCTGGACCTTGGCGGCTGCCTGGGCCATGGGGTTCCTTGCTCCGCGCTACCGGGCCGACGCGCCCGCGGGGCTGCGCGTGGCCGCGCCGCTGGCAATCATGTTCTTGAGCTCCTCGCTGTCCGAGGAGCGGCCCAGCGCCTCTTCCAGGGTGATGAGCTTCTTCTGGAACAGCGCTGCCAGGCTCTGGTTGAAGGTCTGCATGCCGAACTTGGTCTGTCCCACCTGCATCTGCGAGTAGATCTGGTGCACCTTGTCCTCGCGGATCAGGTTCCGGATGGCGGGGTTCGGCACCATCACCTCGACGGCCAGCACCCGGCCCGCACCGCTGGCCCGGGGCAGCAGGTTCTGCGACATGACGCCCTCGAGCACGAAGGAGAGCTGGGCCCTCACCTGCGGCTGCTGGTAGGGCGGGAAGACGTCGAGGATGCGG
>Ga0209253_10003104_pt1 | contig 14628 bp, 17 predicted proteins | sample FrelakmetBRP12BR_FD_187145 | JGI IMG/M metagenome (GOLD analysis project Ga0209253, IMG submission 187145) | Freshwater lake sediment microbial communities from the University of Notre Dame, USA, for methane emissions studies - BRP12 BR (SPAdes)... | ecosystem: Environmental > Aquatic >...
GAATCTTAACCTACCTGAAAATATTTACATATACTCCATGGAGATTCTCGGTAATTATGGTAATGACACCATCGACTCCGTCCGAATACACGATCTTCACACCATGCACAATTTTCACATTTTGCTACTTTCTTCTTACCAAACAACCACCAAAGAAGAGCCATTTCTGCCCAATCTGCCATTCCTAAATCCCTCATGATCTATATGGTAAATTATGTATATAAATCCCCTTTATCGAGGTACTATTCTTTAAAATAGTCGGACAGGAACATGAAAGAATAAAATCAAACCTCCACAAGATACGTAAATCACAACGAGCATTTCGCTGTGATTTATTAATGTTTTAAACGAGAATCCGCAATAATCATATTAGTGAATATTTATACTGAATTGGTTCTAATGATTCCAAATGATTTCAGATGTCCTATCAGCTTTATGGTTAAAACTACAATCCCTCAAATCACTTATTTTTTGAAAGATAACAAAATCTTATATATCGAAAAAGTAAATATAATAGATATAGGGATGGATATGACACATAAATGGCAAAAATGAAAAGGAAGGTAACTATACCGCCACCCGCAAAGGACTTAGCGATGGTTGGAAAATATCCTGCATTTGTAAAAGCGGGCGGCGGTTATATATTTGACGATGTTCTTGAGTACCGCGTATGGATACACCCTCGCGGAGGGGATGACTTTTTTCAATCCTTTGGTACGCTTGAGGAAGCAAAGGCGTTCGCCGAGTCAAAGAGAGATGAGGGAAAATACGCCGTAGTTGAAGATCCACTCGTGCTCGTTCAACAAAAAGAGTACATCAATGGTAAGTGCGAACTGGTGCGAGAGGAGCGCATAACCGAATGGCGAATTGAGTGGTTGTTTGAGGACACATGGCGTACTAAGAAAAATATCTCCCGCGCCATCAAGCGTTGCAAAATAGATCGCGTTGAACACCCCGAAGATTTCAAGTAACACTATTTTCTTTCCATTCAAGAACATATCTCCCTGTATTGCCCTATGCTTGTTTTAGCATCGTGCTCTGGTGCAGGGGATGGTTACCCAAGGCGAAGGGGATAGTTACTAGTAGCTAGTTGCATGTATCGGACTAAATGTTTACTTGATCGCCAGAAATATTTGAGAATTAGCTTTAAATTAAACTCATTTTATCATTATTTGAAGGGATTGAAATGGAAGTTCAAGAGATAATAAGAATCTATATGGAAATGGACTCTATCATCCTTTCCAATAATCTCGTTGTTTCTAAAGGAATCAAAAAAATCGAGAATTTTCCACGAATTTATGTGCATCGACTTGATGATCACTACATCACCTATATTGTAATGAAATGCCTGAAAAAATAAAAAACACTCTTTTAAGTTTATCTTCAGAAACAGTATGGCAAGATGAAAAACTTGTAGTTTCAATTTTAGAGCCACACTACCCTTGTGAAAAAATTGGAATTGATAAAAACTATTACTTTTCACAACTTCCTCAAGTGTCAGATTTTCCAGATGTAGAATACGAAGAACATAGATTTGTAATCAAAAAAAATAATTGAGTGGTCAGTCAAGCATTCTCCGCTTATAAGAATGAGTTTGCAGCGGATCTTGCAGTTGAAACCATCGAAGCTTTCAGAGGACGTGGGTATGGTTTTCAAGTTGCATCCACTTGGGGGAATTAGATTGTTCAGTCTAATCGGCTGGGATTATATATCCATGATAGTAAGAATTATGCTTCGGAACGATTAGCAGCAAAATTAGGGGTAACATTGTTCTGTTCCACCAAAGAATATTATTGAAAAAGTCCTCCAGAATATGAATATATCCTATCTGAATAAATATAAATAGTAAATCGATAAAAAATATTAAAATATCTTAAAAATATCCCATTACAATACTCGAACTCTTTATTTCTAATTGAATATTGAGAAAATAATTTAATTTTTCATTTTAATATTCATATATCACCCTTAGAGCTCTGCTAATTCCCGCTGCACAACAGGAGACATGGGTTTCATTCTCAAACAAATGCATTTTAAGTTTAAGACCGGGATAATTTCGTTCTTTAAGTCTGGATGCCATTTCATACATATTAGCAATCTCCGATTCGATTTCCAAACTTCCGTAACTCATAAACAAAGATACGGGTAGATCTTTATGTGTTTCTGCAAATTTCTTCTCGTATTGAAATAGCACTTGATCATCCCACTCTATTGAGGGACTGCCAGCATAATATCTCTGGAATATTTCAGGATTTTGGAACATTGAGAAAAGAGTGAATAATCCACCATAGGAATACCCAATTAAAGCCCTGTCATTTTTTTTTACGCGATAATTTGACTCCACAAAAGGAATCAGTTCATTACAGAGAAAGCCTAAAAATTTCGAAGCTCCTCCAGATTTTGTAATAATATCATTTCTACCACTTATTTGAAATAAGATTTTTTGCCAATTTGTATCTTCTTCTGGATTATTCGTTGGAGTCAGATCACGCAGCCGCCCGGCAACCCAATCTTCTAACCCTTTAATCCCATATCCAATACCAACAACTACTATCCTTGGAATTTCTGTTTTAGGAAAAGATAACATATTTACTATATCGCTTATTAAATTGAAGGCTCGATTTCCATCTGTGCAATACAATACCGGATAGGATTGTGCACTGTTTTTGGTCTGAAAGTAGTCCACGGGAAACGAAATGTAAATTTTAAAATCCTCATCCATGCTATTTGAATGAATAGTGAAGGTTTCTTGATTAAATAGTAAAGCTTCTGAGCGACCTTGGCTGGAATTTGGTTTATTTCTTTTCGTCATCAAAATCTCTTGGTAATAAATGATTTTGAAATTAAAAATACTCACTCATTTTATCAGAATGATTACTCATTCATTCTTATAATAAATAGAAAAAAAGGGAATGAAATTCAAAGAAAAAGCCTAAAGTTAAAAATATTGGATTTTACAGAGAAATTTTACATTAAACTCATTCTGTGAATCTTTTACAATTTACAACTCGCACTCGAAGCAGCTACTTATTTTTTTAATATGTCTAATAACTCTCTTCCATCGGTATTATATCACATTTGAGGTTTTAATTTAACTAAATACACTGAACTAGGAAATACTTATCATGCATATCATTACCTTAAGTTTATAATATTAAACCAGCATATTTCGAATGTTATTGATCATAATAACAAAAATAAATAAGGTAATTAAGAAATGGCTAAAGGAACAGGATCAGTTATATTTCTTACAATAATAGCAGTTGCAGGATTAGGATTGAGTGGGTATATGTTTGTATCTGATTTTTTATCAAAAGATGAGGTTGAAGTTCAACCAAACATGAGGTTAGTAGCGTTATGGAATAACCTTGCAAAAAATAAAATAAACAATCCCTCCCATGGCTCGGATAGTGATTTTCTCTTGGAATTTAGTAATATAACGTACCTTGACTTGACTTATGTGAATGTCATAAACAGCACGAGATTTACGTTTTCCATTGCTGGTTTGTATAAAATCAATTTTAATGTTATACTATCTGATTTACAACCTAGTAATACCTACTGGTTGATTTTATTGAGGAATATTACCATTATAGAATACATGGCGAGGTTCACAACTGATAACCCCATCGTCGATCCCTTCCAATTTACCCCATCTAGTGTATACATAAATAGTACGAGTGCAAATGATTATTATGAAATAAACGTATATGGTACCTCTATACTAAACGTTGACTTAACCCAAACATTCAACCAATTATCCATAGAATACGTTATAGTATAATGATCCGTATAGAAGGGGAACATGAACAGACTTTATGCTAAATTTCAAAGGTCAAGAAATAACCAATTTTTCATTTTTTTCTAATTTTCAATTTAAGTATAACTGTTTAATTCCATTTTTCAATAAATTTAACTTCAAATAAAATTGCAGGGTCGATATCAGAGTATTCGGAATAATCATTGAGTTTGAGAAAAAAATTTCTTTCACTCAGAGATTTGCAGATTTATAAAATTCAAATTATTATATAAGCATACGGGATTGGTAATCCTTTTTCAATTTCTCTACAAAAAATTTCACATCAGCAGAGATTTTGTCTTTATCATTTGGATTTAGAGATTTTTTTCGTCATCAAAATCTCTAGGTTACAATGATTTTAAAATTAAAAATTATTGCATACTCGAACTGAATCCCTAATTATTCTAATGCTAAGATGAATATTAAAAAAAGAACCAAAATGATGATGAAAAAGCGTTATACAATTGAATCCAGATGATCCATGGGCGTGGTTCCATATCAGAATCACTATCGAAACGCTTAATAATTTCGAATAATCCCCTACTAATTATGAAGAGGTTAATTATCTTCTTGCTTTTATTTTTGCTTTGAACTCAGCGGCTTTATTCTTCACCGTAATTAGATTATTGCTAACCACATGAAGATTTCCAAGATTCTTAGATATTTGATCTGCAACAGAGCTTGTAGCTATAGTAATCATCTCAACTAACTTTGCATCGGGATGATATTTCATAATCACTTTTTCCCATACCAAATCATCATATCGCTTAAGCTTTTCAATCTCTTTCTGTAGAAGAGTGTCAGCTACAACAAGACCGTTTATTGCTTCAGTTAATCGTGCAAGTTCTCCTCGAATGAATTCTGATTCTTCAAGAAGATCCATTGCCCACTCGGGGGGCAATTCAGGTAAGTCACGTGTTCCCACCATATTTTAACACCTATTTAACTAATTGAAAATCCATCTCACCATTTAAAAAGCTTTAGTTAGAAAATCCATATTCCTTCTTTAGCAATTTTGTTAATTTTTCCACCTAAACTTTCATAGAATTTCCTCATGAAATGGGAATCTTCAATTAGTCCCTCAACAAATTCACATTTCTTCTCTTCAAAACACTTTATGAGCATGTTTCGGATCAGAATCTTTCCCAATCCTAATCGTTGAAATCGCGGATGAACATTAAAATCATGAACGAATGCCCGTTTTCCCTTCTGTATTGTTGTTAAGATATACCCTGCTAATGAACCTTCAAATTTTATCGCCATCGACAAATCTTCATCTATAATGCCAAAATCTCCACTAAATATTCTCGTTATATAATGTGTCTGATATTTGGGGAAATGCATGATCAATTGTTTAACTATACGATTTGTGTCTGATTCAATATACGATTTATATAAACCTTCAAATTCAGATAACGACACATCTCGAATCCTAACTACCTGAAAATTTTTTGACTTTTTATTCGACACGATTTCGAATTTTTGATTATAGGAAAGATGATCTAAATCCGTTTTCCTCAGGATTTTTTCGATTTTACCGTAATCCCTATAACTGAGTCCAAATCTAATTATATCCGAACAATGGAAGATCCGTTCGATTTCTTCAATTGGGATATTAAAGAGTGTGCTTTTACTCAAATAATAACATACAATTCCTAAGAAATCATGTTCCATGCATGAGTCTTTAAACTCTGCCCAAAAATCGCTGTTGATTTTGACATTTGATTCCACTGCTGCTAGTTTTAGTTCAAATATATGTTTTGTTTGCTCATCTCGTTCTCCAAAAAAAAGACCGGCTAATGTAGTCTGTTCATAAAGTTTGATAATATGGGGATTTGAATTTAATGAAAGTTGCTCAATGTAAATCGGTAAAGTTGACCTCAATTTTGACGACAAAAACGACAAGGTCTCTTCTGTAATTGTGCTTTCATGGATCCATATCATATTCATAAGATATAATTGATCCAATTTAATACATTCAATCGACTTTTCATCTAGATCTTCTAATCCCCTTTTTATCTCTTCTTCTGATCCTCTTTTATTTTAAAAAAACATGATATGCAAGAAAGAAGTATCGTCAATCTTTGAAATACGTAAAGATATTGTTGAGAATGAGAAAAATTCATGAAATTTGTAGTTCTATTTAAGCATACGGGATTGGTATTCCTTTTTCAATTTCTCTATAAAAAATTTCACATCAATAGAGATTTTGTCTTTATCATCTGGATTTAAAGACTCATACAACGATAAAATGTGAATTATCCCAGAAATTTCTTTATCGCAAGTGTGACCAAATCTCGGGGCTCTGCATTCATGACACACACTTAAGGCAAGATCTTGTAAATTTTTAACGTTGATTTCTTTATCCTTAATGAATTCAGCACCTGCTTGGGAGGAACCACAAGGAGATGACCGTACTACCGAAATTTGCGTGACTTTATTATCATCATTTGAAACAGACGCATAAATTGGTTTTCCGAAGTAGTTTGCAAATTCATCTATCTCTGAAACACCTGTGTTTGATTCCAAAGAACACATGGTTCGAGGACTAATTACATTGGGATTAATCTGTTTAGCTTGTTGAGAAAAACCCCGTCCGGGAGTGACTCCTAATATTAGTGGCTTTTGAAGTGCTGCAATTTCCAGGAGTATATCCGGATGACGTATATACGAAACATAGAGGTCGCAATCGGGAATATCAAGATTAATATCATCATCTAGTATGGTTGTTGATGGAATTTCTGGAACGGGGATCCACAATGTATCAAAGAATTTCTTAAAACTCTCATAGGCTCGGTCTCCATATTTTCCATCTGATATCACCCCGACTCGTATTTTACTTACATAGTTCAATGTTGATACCCTCTATAGTACTATTTTTCTCTTTTTTCAGTTTCCGCAAATTTCATAACGATTTCTCTTAAGATAATCTCGTTTAAAATGGTTTTCATCTTTTTTCTTTGAATCTAAAGATTCCAATGACGAAAAAATATGAAATATTACATCCATCTTTCTATCTCTTTTTACAGGATGATTAAAAGACCGAATTAATAAAAGACAATCCAATTTTTATGTTTAATGATAATAATAATTAAAACAATTCAATTGTTGGTAAAGAGGAATAATTGGTCATAAACGAAAAGTAACTCTGTGGGATAAGAAAAAAATGGCAAATTGCATATTATACTAATGTTATTGTTTGTACGTATTAGGATATTGCATAGAAATAGGATGATATATTACCTACCGCTGCACGAACGGTTATATTGTAAGTTCCTGCTGTGATTGATGTATTCCAGTATTATAGAGCAAGAGGGACTCGTTGTAACCCTGTAGTTGTTATCCTCATCCAGAATGTTTTTAATTCTCCATTTATATAAATTCTCGCATAACCCTAATCTGCTGCATTGGTCAATACATAACAATTAAACATCACGTATAACGAAAAACTTTCTGAAACGGTGCGCAAATTTTCCATTGAAGGCAGGTCTACTTCGGTTATTGATACCGGAGGAAAGTAGTTATCTTCCCTCACCCAATAGGTTTTAATTTCTTGTCTTGGTTCTTCTATTCCAAATGTCGTTTCATAAAACGCATATCCTCCTAATCCAAGTGCATTAACACTCAAAATCAGTGCAAATACAATTCAACCATTACCTTTACTTGCCATTTTAATTCAGTTTTTTCCATTAGATATATCAGATACATCCAACAAAAAATTACGGCACAAGGGACTATTAAAGGTATTGTTGTAGCGAAGTGCGTTGCTTGCAGAGATTCCTGAGAGATATAAAAATGGACTGAATGAAAATTAATTCAAAGCATGGGTATTGCCTATTCTCATATCAAGAATTAAGTAAGCTATTAGGATTTCTCTTCTTCCTCTTCATTTTCTATCCCTTAATGAACTTTCTAATGTTTTTTTTATACAAATTTTTGGACCTCTAATAAGTTGAAGTGCAACTTTACCAATCGAGTAGTAATTTAAAAATAGATTGAGTTACAATATATTATGAATAAGAAAAAAGGTCATTCAAGAAAGGACCTGATAAAACGAGTACAAAGTTATCAAAACCAGTATAACAATCATCAAGAAAAAATTAAAAACAATCCAATATCGCATTCCATTGAACACTGGAAAAAGGAAAAAACAAATTTTGTATCTCGTATAAATTACTATATCTCTAAAGGAAAACTGAAAAAGGAGCCATCATGACCCTCTCTCAACGTAGCATAGATGCATTCAAAAAGCGATCCGAAGATGAAATTTGGAATTATCTATCAGCTCTTCAACATCTCCAAAATGTTTTATTTCAATTGGAGAAAAATGAATCTGATCCAGAGGTCTTGAGGGATATAGCTGGTAGGGCTCTGGAGATTGGAAAAGAAATATCATCAATTTTAGAATTACTTGAAGAAATCATTGACGATGAAGAGGACTAAGCAGCAATTATAAGAAAATCATTATATTGAAGAATTGAGAATGAGTTACCTGAACTTCCAAAATTATGCTGACCTTATCTTGTTTTCGTTAATTTTATGACAAAATAAGAAGTAATTTATCTCAATGACTCGCACAGTGGTAGTTTGAACTTGTTTATCGTTTTAACTGGTCATCTCAATCCATTGGTTGCAAGCCTTAAGATAATAATACGATGAATTCGCTAATATTAACTTCACTACTACGTCAATCGCAATGAGTGGACCCCATTTAGGTCCCTCACGGAACACCATCTCGAAAGTGTTTCCCGTAATTCTGTGTTCAGCAGTTGCACGCGATGAATTAATCGTTTCTCCGTCAATAATCCATATTCGTTCGATGAAAACATTGACAGGAAAGTCTTGAATTTCCATTGCTTGAACATAAGTAATGATAATCAGTGGTTGACCATCAGGAGGACAAATTGGCATGAAATCCCTCCATGCATAGGTTTCTAAAGTATAGGTTATATTATCTATTCGAATCTCTTCATCAGCAGAATACAATCCTGGTTCTGTGTATTCGTCATCCCATTCATAGAGTAAATTGGGATTCGGATCGCGATTCCAGTGGGTAATTAAATTCGATATAAAGGGAACCAATGCAGATGATGTGCATAGTAATAGGAATGTGACCCCGGTAATGATAATAGCTTTTTTCTCCATTTCTAGTGCTGTTATTATGATTTGAACTTTATATGGATGCTCAAGTGAAAGATGCTATTAAGTCAATTAAGTTAATAGATCTTATTATTGTTCGAATTAGATAGTATAATGCCAAGAGAAGATCCCGTTTTACTTCCATTTTCAATATATGGAATGAGAGTCTTCTTTTGAAACATATTTTAGGGGGTATTTATGATTAGTATAAAAATAAGGAGAGGATTTTTAAATTGAGTATACAAAATGCGAAAAATAAATTACTAGTTCCATTAATCATAGTTTCTGTTGTTGGTCTTGCAGTTGGGGGGTCAACTACAGGATTTTGGTTAACAAGAAATGCACAATATGAACAATTATCTGCGGATTATCAACAATTGCTTGCTCAATATCAGATATTAGTAGGGAATTATGACGACCTAGAAAATGACTATGAAATCCTGCAGAATGATTTTGACGATTTACAGGATATGTATGACGCAATAGAAAGTGAACTCAATGCGTTTGAAACTATTGTCAGTCAGGCAATTCTCCCTGTACAATACTCATTCTTTGCAGAAGCGGTTCGAAGGTATTACATGCCACGATATCTCGATGGGAAATCGGACAAGACTTATTGGAAAGCATTCGCAGAATATGCCCGCGACGTCATTCTGCATGATTCTGAACAAGAGAACTCGTTCCAGATAGTTTCAGAAGCATTTTCCGGATGTCTAAACAATGGTAGTGATACGATGGGTTTAGCCTATTATATAATGTATTGCACGTTTTGGGATTGGTTACCAAATTGGGGGGGTTGGGATTTATCAGGTTTCGAGTTAGACGATATTTTCGATGTACATGATTGGTGCATGGATGAAATTGAGTACGAATACGATTCCGACATCGAATATGGACGGCAATATTTTGATTATGACTACATAAAATTCCCCGTTGAGACCGCATTTCGAACATTAGGTGACTGTGAAGATCAAGCAATATTAGAAGCAACCTATTTGGAATCTTGTGGATACGAGACCGCTGTTGCTATTTTTCATGACCCTGCACATCCAACTCTTGGTGAGTTTTATCATGGAACTCTCTTAGTGCATATAGAAGACACTGACACTTTTGAAATTTATTATCCAAGCTGCTCCCTTTGGAATCTCGGTAGTGCAGATCCATATACTGGTTATACTTGGTGTTGGTTGGATCCAACATGGGATGTTCCATTTGGTTCTGAACCCTCATGGTTGACGGATTATGGTAGCAGTATATCGTGGGATGTGTGTTCTATTGCGATTTGTGATATAGATGGAAGTATAATGTAAACATATTCTTCATAATATCAGCTTTTTTTTCTACTTCAATGTTATCTTGAAATTTTTGAGTATCAGTATGAAAAATCAGTAAAATAAACTCTGTGAGAATAATAGTCTGGACTTCAACCAATGAATAGGATATACTAAAAAGAATGATACTCTTTAGGATTAATAAATAATAGTTATCTATTTCTACAATGCAAGGGAGAAGAACGGTAGTCGGAATGGCTAAAAAAATTATCATCAAAAAACCAATTGCAGAGATTCCTGAGAGATATAAAAACGAACTGAATGAAGGGCAATTCAATGCGGTAACGCATTCTGAGGGACCTGCTCTCATTATTGCTGGTGCAGGTTCGGGGAAAACACGAGCGCTAACCTATCGGGTTGCTTACCTTATTGATAACAATGTTCCAGCACAATCCATCATTTTAGTTACCTTCACGAAAAAAGCCGCACGAGAAATGGTGGCACGTGTAGAAAAGTTATCGGGTAATAAAGCACATGGGATTAATGCAGGCACGTTCCATCACATAGCAAATGTCGTTCTCCACAGATATGCTAAAGTTGTGGGAATTCAAAATAATTTCTCCGTTCTAGACGAACACGACCGAATTGTACTGATGAAAATGGCTCGAACTCGGCATGTAAGTAAGGAAGATAAAAAACGGTATCCCAACGCCTCTTTACTCGTTGAAATGCATTCTAAACGGGTCAATCTCGCCCTTACTCTCAAAAACACTATTGAGTATTACTATCCTGAGTTTTCTGAGGACTTGGAAGTAATTGAACGAATTTTGAATGACTATGACACAATGAAACGCCAAAACAACACATTACACTTCATGTCAATTTTGTTAATTCATGTTAATTTTGTTAAAAGGCCCCACTTCATGTTAATTTTGTTAAAAGCCCTTCTAAACAATAAACAGTCAATGTATTAGGAGAAAGACATTTACTCCCTAAATCGCACACTTTACGTAATTCCAAAAGAGTTGCCTTGTCTATATCAAGTGTACATTTTTGTTCATGGATATCAAATAATAACTTCAAATATTTGCCCTCCGCAATACGTGGGATTTCATCTCGACTATCAATACCATAGAATTCATACAATCTTTTCGAACATTTCGACGAATTGCAGGATTTGCATATCATCACAGCATTATCGGGTGAATCTGGTCCTCCTCGTGCTCGAGGAATTAAATGATCCAGAGTTAACTCTATTTTCCTTCTACAATATATGCACTCGTCTGGTCTTTCTCTTTCTTTGACATATTCCTTAATACCAGTAGACCATAATATTTGCTCATTTTTTAGTTTTTGAAATCGATTCATAATGAATTTGTAATTTTCCTCAAACCCAGCAGACTTTGAGATTAATTTTGCATATTGCCAATAAATAAGATCTCGGATGGATTTTATAGCTGATGGAGGCATAGAATGAGAATCACCAATCCGAAAATAAAGATTTCCGTCCGTATTATAGTCTTTATACTATTAAAAATTCCATTTTTGTGGAGCGGATTTTCATTCAAATTCCCTTTTAAAGACTCAAATTTAATTTACCTTTTTAATTCCAAATGGAATTCTAATGAAATTCGAATCAAGGAATAAAATATCGCAAATGGAATAGATCTGCTTAGGATTAATAGGTCGAGTCGACTTTTACTGAATTTTAAATTAAAAATCACAAATTTCATCCTAATTTTCCTCTTAATTTACGATCGATGGCTATTTAAAGAAGAATTCTCATATAGATGAACGAACATTTGATATTATAATTTCCTTAAATGTGAGGATTTTGAAAATGGCAAAAAATGGAAAAGGATTAGTGGCACTTGCACTGATAATTAGTTTAATCGGAGCAGGTGCTGGAGGATTTATGTTAATTAAAACATATGTACTAGAACCTCGGTATGTCTTACCTATGGCTAGAGTTTATCGATTAGGGTCATATTTCTTAAATTCAGGTGCTTCAACGACATTTGACTATAGTGACAAAAGCTTTGATACTCATGATGCATTCGATCTGGTATCGGATTCATATGAAATACCCGAAACAGGATTTTACCACGTAATTGCACAGTATTGCATAGATGTGGAATTTCAAGACTTCTTAAAAATAGAAATCCATCTCAATGGGACGACAATTAGTTCTAGATCATACACAGCAGCGAGAAGTACAAACACATTTACAGTTTCCGTCAATGATATTATTAATGTTACTGCAGCTGATCTTATATCCATACGTGCTTATAGTTACAATTTAGCAGCCGATCCTAGAGAAGTATTTAGTGAGGAACCGTATACCTTCTTCACCATAATGAAAATTTCATAATTTTCTCGTATTTTTTTTGTTTCTTTTCTACGGTTCCTAAAAATTTTAATAGATTTTGGTAGATTTTAGTAATGATTTTAATGGAGAGTGAAAACAGAATTCTTGATTACCAAATGTCCTACTCTTTACCAGTCAATCCAGTCAAGCTACATGTTAAAAAAATGGGATTTCTTAGAATTAATAAGTAGTTACACTCTAAACTAGTGTCTGACTCTAGATATTCCCCTAAAAAAAAGAGAACATAAGTATCAAATTTTGGTTTTTATGCAATATTTACGGATACATAGAATACTAGCAATTGCCACAATACTGATCAGAATCCATATATCATATCCCGCAATTCTGGGAGCAGTAATATTTACATACAAATCTACAACAGGGATTTCTTCATTCCTATTCGTTATGTGATACAATCCAGTTGCATCTAATTGAAAAGTACAAGATAAACTCGGTTCAATGTCAAAATTCTTGGATGGTCTTTCATATTCTACATGAAGTCCTTCCCACCTACTCAGAGGATCAACCATATAAAATGACATTGAGGGTGAAGTCTCAATGGTTGTTTCGGTAATCCTTGCTATGATATAAAACGGAATATCACATTCCGTTGATAATAATCTAGTGAAATTACTATTACGAACATTAGCTAAACCAAATCCAATTTCACAATTTTTAACATCTAGTTTATTTGCTTGAAACACAATTCCCGTTAGAACCATCCCAATTAATTGATTTTCACAAACGATATTTTCGAGATGAGTTCCATTTGCCGATTCAATTCCAATTTCGATGTTCATACGGTAATTTTCTATGTACAATCCAAAACTACACGGTTCCGTTATGGTAACTTGTGAAATGCTTAGATTATCACATGAAAAGAACAGCATTTGACCATAAATATCCGCATCGCTTTGTCGAATCGTTAAATTGTCTTCATAATAGAATATTTTGAAAGGTTTCCCATTTACAGTATTATCATCATGAACATAAGGGAGCGAAATCACAATACTACTTTTTTCTATAAAAAATCCACAGTTGATCAATTCATTTTTTGTGATATTAATCGATCTTGAAATTAAGATTCCAATGGAGCAATTCGATACATGGCAGTTTTGTATTATGGAAGGTACAGCAAACGAGCTTGTATAAATTCCATAACCACCATACATGAAATAATTAAGATAAGTTGCCCCTAATTCAGAAATCCATTTACAGTTAGATATCTGACAATCTGAGATATTTATTGTTGTAAAATGCCAAGAATTAAAAATTCCTAATCCGCAATCTTGTATAATTACATTTTTCACTTGAGATATATTTACATCGAAACCCAAATGAATTCCAACTGAAAAATCAGTGATAAAGCTGCTTCTAATTATGAAACTCTTGTTAGAATCGATATATATTCCCGAATAGCTTAGGTTTAACTGAGGAGGTTCAGTACTGCCTTCAATTTTTACTCCTATCCCATGAATTTCCACATTTTCTATTACATAGGGATAGAGATCGGATCCATCCCCTGTTATAAATGGATATAATGCCCAATCGTCTGAAGAAGAAATATTGATAGGATCTACTGCGATATACAATAGGTCCGAACATACGGGCTTTTTGTTAGATGTAACTTCAATTTCACTATTTTGTATCGAATCCGTTCCAAAACTTGAATAATATACAGGAATTCCGCAAATGAGAAAGCAGATACTTATGTAAAGAACTACATTTTTAATTTTTCTCATACAATTGACCCGATAATTGATATGATAAACCCATAATTATGTGTTTTGGTCAGATATAAAAGCCAGATGGAATGGACTCAATTTACATGTTTTATCCTAATAGGAATGTTCCAACAAGAATGGTGTTATAATCAGTTAATAAGATATGCTAAAAAGAATGGGACTCCTTAGGTTTAATAGGTAATTATTAAAAACTGCTTCGTAAGGGAGAGGAATGGAGATAAGAATGGCAAAAAAAATTATCATCAAAAAATCCTTTGCAGAGATTCCTGAGAGATATAAAAACGAACTGAATGAAGGGCAATTCAA
>Ga0209253_10003105_pt1 | contig 14625 bp, 14 predicted proteins | sample FrelakmetBRP12BR_FD_187145 | JGI IMG/M metagenome (GOLD analysis project Ga0209253, IMG submission 187145) | Freshwater lake sediment microbial communities from the University of Notre Dame, USA, for methane emissions studies - BRP12 BR (SPAdes)... | ecosystem: Environmental > Aquatic >...
CGGCGGACGCGGCCGGGGATCAAGCTCGGCATCTGCGGCGAGCACGGCGGCGAGCCGTCGTCGGTCGAGTTCTGCCACCTCATCGGCCTGAACTACGTCAGCTGCTCGCCCTTTCGGGTGCCTATCGCCCGGCTGGCGGCGGCCCGCGCGGCCATCCTCAACGCCCCCAAGCCGGCGTCAAAGAAGCCCGCGAAGAAGCCTGCCAAGAAACCGGCCAAGGCGAAAAGACCGTCCCGCAAGCGCTAGATCGCGGTCCTCGACGCTCCTCCTATTCCTGGCTCTCCCTCTCGCGGCGGCGATGGGCGTTGCCTCGAAGATCCCCGTCCGTGGAGAGGGGACCGGCGGGGAGCGGAGTCCGCGGAGCGACCATCAGAATAGCGGCGGAGTGACCCGGAGCCGCTATTCTGGGAAATATCCGAGTGAGTGTTTGTCTTCTTCTCCCGGGGGGCCGGGGAGCGAGAGGCAATGCCCTGAGCCAAGCCAGAGAGAGGGATCCTCGGATCCCGGAGATGGACCTTTTTTCGGGGACCGATTTTTGATATCGTGAGGCCGGCATGGGCGACGTCCTCGATCTCTTCAAGGTGCTTCTCGGCAAGCGCTTCCCCTTCCAGCTCGTCTTCAGCAACGAGTACTGGATGGCCGAGACCGGCAAGCACGTCTTCCCCCTCCAGAAGTACCGCCTCGTCTACGAGAACCTCCTGGCCATGGGCGCGAAAAAGGAGAACTTCCTCCGGCCCCGGCCGGCCCCGGATGAGGACGTCCAGCTTGTGCACTCGGCGCGCTACCTCAAGCGGGTCAAGACGGGCGGCCTGAGCCCGGCCGAGCTCAAGACCCTCGAGATCCGCTATTCGCCCGAGCTCGTCCGCTTCGCCCTGCTCTCGGTCGGCGGGACCGTCCTCGCGGCCCGCAAGGCCCTGGAGTGCGGCCTCGCCGTCCACATCGGCGGCGGCTTCCACCACGCCTTCCCCGACCACGGCGAGGGCTTCTGCCTCCTCAATGACGTCGCCGTGGCCGCCCGCAAGGTCGTCGAGGACAAGCTTGCCGACCGGGTCATGGTCGTCGACTGCGATCTCCACCAGGGGAACGGCACGGCCGCCGCGCTCGCCGGCCGTAAGGAGATATTCACCCTGTCCATCCACCAGATGGACATCTACCCCAGCGAGAAACCCCTGAGCACGGTCGATATCGGTCTCTGGGCCGGCGACGGCGACGCCAAGTACCTGGCCGAGCTCGGCGCGCGCATCCCCAAGATATACAATGAGTTCCGGCCGAATATCGTCCTTTACCTGGCCGGGGCCGACCCTTACGAAAAGGACCAGCTGGGCGGATTGGCGCTGACCAAGGCGGCGCTTAAAGCGCGGGACAAGCTCGTCATCGAAAGCGCCCGGCGCCTGGGGATCGCCGTAGCCGTGGTCCTGGCCGGAGGCTACGCGCTGGACATCAAGGACACGGTGGACATCCACCTCAATACGGTCCGGATCGCCCAGAGGGCGCAGAGGATCTACCCGGCGGCGCCCCCGTCCGCCGAAGCGGCGCGCCGGCCGGTCTGAAAGCCGCCGGCCGCGGCCGGCCGGAGCTCAATCCTGAAGGAAGATGTGGCCGTAGACCTTGGCGTCTCCGACCATGTTGTCGATGATGCAGTATTCGTTCGGCTGGTGGGCGGTCTCGTCGAGCTTGGACCAGCAGGCCGCGGGGAACCCGGCCCGGCGGAACACGGCCGCCACGGTCCCGCCGCCGATGCCCATGGCCCGCGCTGCCTTGCCATAGACGGACTTGATGGCTCTTTTGAGGGCCTGGACGACGGGGGCCTGGGGCGACGTGGGCGGAGCGGCCGGGGCCTTCTGCTGGACCTCCGCGTGGATCTTGACCTTGAACTTGCGCTCGATCTTCGCGGCGATCGTCCGGATCGTCTTCTCGACGTCCTGGACCCTGTATTGGGGGAGGATCCTCGAGTCCAGGTAGAAGACGTCCTCGCCCGGGATGGTGTTGATGTTCGGGACGTTGGCCTCCTTCTTCGTCGGCTCGAAGGTCGAGATCGGCGGATCGAAGAGCTTGTCCTTGGCCGGGCAGATCTTGTAGAGGTCGTTCAGGGCGGCGATGAAGAAGCTTGCGGCCTTGAAGCTGTTGATACCCTTTTCGGGGGTCGAGCCGTGCGCTTGCTTGCCGATGGTCTTGAACTTGAGCCAGAGGAGGCTCTTCTCGGCGACCTCGATCATCGTCCCGTGCTCGTTACCGGCGTCGGGGACGACGATGAGGTCCTGGCGGCGGAAGACCTTGTGGTTCTGGAGGACGTAGTCGATGCCCTTGCGGCTGCCCGTCTCCTCGTCGGCGACGAGGGCGATGCCGATGTCGCAGCTCGGGACGATGCCCTCCGCCTGGAGGGCCTTGACGGCGAAGAGCGACGCGACCATGTCCTGCTGGTTGTCCTCGACGCCGCGGCCGAAAACGCGGCCCTTCTCGACCCATGCCTTGAAGGGGTTGCCGCGCCAGAGGGAAAGCTCGCCGGGCGGGACAATATCGGTATGGGTCATGATCCATGTCGTGCACGCCGAGCTCTTGCCCCGGAAGTAGGCCAGGATGTTGGGGCGGTAGCCGTCCGGGGCGTCGAGGTCCGGGGCCTTGATGAGCGAGATGTCGACGAATCCGTTGGCCGCGAGCCAATCGACGAGGAAGGCGGCCTTCTTGGCCTCGCCCTCACCGCCGCTCGACGGGGCGATGGCCGGGATGGCGCAGAGGCGCATCTGGAGATCGACCATCTCGTCGCGGAACTGCTCGATCCGGCGGGAAAGCCTGTCGAAGTTGGAAACGGGATTCATGAAGACGCTCCTGGGGAGGACATGAGAATGGGATTTTATCACGGGGGCCGGGAAAATCCAAACCGTGGGGCGTCAGCCCGAAGTCCGGCCCGGGCCGCGGCGGAGGATGTTGACGCCGCGGATGGCGTACTGGGCCCAGGAGGCGGCGGCCAGGAAGGCCGTGAGGAGGAACAGCCAGCGCAGGGCCCCGTGCGTCCGGCCCGTCGCGTTCAGGAAGAGGACGATATAGATCAGGAAGACCTGGCAGATCGTGCTGGCCTTGCCGATGAGCCCCGGCTTGAACGTCTGGACACCGCGAAGCGAGATGATGATCAGGGCGCCCAGGGCGATGGCGACGTCGCGGCCGATGCAAACAGCCGTCAGCCAGAGGGGGAGGGTCGTCGGCTGGGCCAGGGCCGGGATGGTCAAGACGACGAAGGCCGCGGTCAACAGGACCTTGTCGCCGAGGGGGTCGAGCCAGAGGCCGAGGTTCGACTTCATCCTGAGCGTCCGGGCGGCGAAGCCGTCGAGGGCGTCGGTCGCGCCCGCGGCCAAAAAGACCCAGAAGGCCGGCCACGTCCTCCCTTGGACCGTCAGGACGACGAAGACCGGCGTCAGGAAGACCCGGGAAAGGGACAGCAGGTTTGGCAGAGTGAACAGGCCGCTCATGTCTTCTTCGCCGCCTATTTCGCCAATCTCAGGACGAGGTCCAGGACCCGGACGGCCTCCTCGCCGGAGACCGTCCTCTCGGGCTCGAAATTCCGTTCCGGCGTCAGGGTCATGATCTGGTAGGCGATGGCCTGGGTGATAACCTCGTGGTAGTGGTTGTCGGGCGAGACGTCGGCGATCTGGATGCGCCGCGTCTCGACGAGCGGAACGAACCGGGCGCCCCGGCCCTGGAGGACGCCGATCAGGCGGACGGCCGCGTCGGCCAGCTCGGCCCGGTTGATGATCCTCCTCGGCTGGAAGGTGTGGTTGTCGAAGACGCTCATGATCTCGAGCGAGGCGACCCTGACGATGAACCTCTGGGCCCACGAGAGCGTGATGTCGACGAGGATCTCCGTCCGCCGGGCCGGGGCGTTGAGATACTCGTCGAATTTGACGCCGATCAGCGCGGCCAGGTCCTCCCGGGCGACGGCCTGCAGGTATTGGACGGCGTCGTATTGGCTGGGGAGCTCATAGACCCCCAGCTTGGTCCGGACGTCTTCGATGCGCTTGGCGACGGCGGCGTCCCGCGGCTCGGCCTCCGCCAGCTTCTCCAGGATCTCCAGGCTCAGACCGAGCTCCCCCGACTCGGCCAGGAAATCGGCGTACTCCCGGAGGACCGCCTTGTCCGACGTCCCCGCTTCGAGCGCCGACCGGAAGTGGAGGAGAGCGGCGGAATAGTCCTTGTCCTGCCGGTAGAGCCGGGCCAGCTCGAGGTGGACCGGCGCCGTCCCGGGCGCGTAGAAGAGGACCTTCAGGAACTCCCGCTTGGCCGTCTCCCGGTTGCCGGTGGCCAGGGCTCCGCGGGCGGCGGCTGTCGATTCGCGGACGAGGTCGTCCCGCAGGTTCTCGAACCGCGGCTTGGCCCAGCGATGGCCGGGGTCGAGCTTGAGGATCTCCCGGTATTCGTTGAAGGCCTTGTCCCGGTCACGGCGCGACTCGTAGATCTGGACCAGGCCCACGCGCGAGGGCGTCATCCCCGGCGTCCCGGCGACCGAGGACTTGAAGCGCGCTTCGGCGGCGGCCAGGTCCCCGGAGAGGAGATCGGCGTAGGCCAGGCCCGCCTCGCGGACCGGATTGGCCGTCCCGAGCCTCAGGAGGTACTTCCGGGCCTGCTCGGGCCGTCCCGTCCTGAGAGCGTCCCAGGCGTCCTCGGCCGCGATCCGGTCATCGAGCCCCAGGCGCGACGCCTGGTCCGCGGGCACGTCCTCGACATAGAAGGCGGGCGGAGCGGGCGGCGGGACGGTGGCGCAGGACCAGGCCGCGATCAGGATCAAGCCGACGACCGCGATTCTCCTCACCATGGAACATCTCCTTGCTCGATATAGGGCAGGAAGCTGACGATCCCCGCCGGATCGGCCAGGACCTTGAACTCGACGAAGCCGTCGCTCTCCCGCCTTTTCAGGACGAGCGAACGGCGGGTGAGCGAATCGGTGATCTCGCGGGTCTCCTTGGGGACCCGGATCGTGTAGACCTTGTGGCCCGCGAACAGGACCTCCCGGAGCCGGCCGAGAAGGTCCGGGGCCCCTTCCCCGGTCTTGGCCGAGAGGGCGACCGTCCGGGCCCGGGTGTCGGCGTTGCGGGCGAGGAGCAGGCCCCGCTCCTCCTCCGGGAGCAGGTCGATCTTGTTGAGGATCTTGATCACGGGGGCGTCCGTGATCCCGAGGTCGGCGAGGACGGCCTCGACCGCGGCGAGCTGATGTTCGCACGACGGCGACGAGACGTCGACGACGTGACAGATGCAGTCGGCCTCCCCGACCTCCTCGAGCGTCGCCCGGAAGGACGTGATCAGCTCGACAGGCAGCTTCCGGATGAAGCCGACGGTGTCGGTCAGGAAGAAGAAGGCCCCGTCGGAAAGCGAGACGCGGCGGAGCAGGGGATCGAGCGTGGAGAAGAGGTTCGGCGACGTGTACCGCCGCTCCTCGGCGAGCCGGTTGAAGAGCGTCGATTTCCCGGCGCTCGTGTAGCCGACGAGGGAGACCGTGGGGACGGGGCTCTTCCGGCGGCTTTGGCGCTGGCTCGAGCGCCGCTTCTCGAGGCCGTCGATGTCCCGCTTGAGCTTGGTGATCCGGTCGGTGATCCGGCGGCGGTCCACTTCGAGCTTCTTTTCGCCCGGGCCGCGCGTCCCGATCCCGGCGCCCTGCTGGGTCAAGCTGAGGCCCTTGCCGCGGAGGCGCGGCAGACGGTAGACGAGCTGGGCCAGCTCCACCTGGAGCTTGCCTTCGTTCGTCCGGGCCCTTTGGGCGAAGATGTCGAGGATGAGCTGGGTCCGGTCCAGGACCTTGACCCGAACCTCCTCCTCGAGGTTCTGTTGCTGGGAGGCGTTGAGGTTGCGGTCGAAGATGACCATGTCGGCCGCCGCTTCCCGGGCCTCGTCGGCGATCTCCTTGACCTTGCCCTCGCCGACGAGCCAGCGGGGGTTGAGGCGCGGGCGGACCTGGATGATCTTCCCGGCGACTTCGGCACCGGCCGCCGCGGCCAGCCCGGAGAGCTCGGTGAGCGATTCCTCGGCTTCGTCCTTTTCCGCTTTGGTCGCGGACACGTTGACGAGGATGGCGCGCTCCATGGATCTCCGGCTCCTATTGTAATCGGTTTTGGACGTGTTCCTCAAGGGCCCGCCCGTCGTCCGGCGAGAACCAGACGACCCCGGCCATCTTCCGGAACCAGGTCATCTGCCGCTTGGCGTAATGACGGGTGTCGATCTTGGTCAGGGCCGAGGCCTCGTCGCGGTCGATCTCGCCCCGGAGGTGCCTCAAGACATGGCTGTAGCCCAGGGCGCGGAAGGGGGGGGCCGTCTCCGGGACGCCCCGCTCGAGGAGCCCCCGGACCTCGTCGACGAGGCCGCGCTCGAACATCCGGTCGACGCGGGCGTCGATGCGGCGGTTGATCTCCTCTCGCTCGAGCCGGAGGCCGAGGCGCACGACGGTGCGGCCCTTGAGCGGCGATTCCGTGGCCCGGAAGTGCTCCGAGATGGGCCGGCCCGTCGCGGCGTGGACCTCGAGGGCCCGGACGATCCGGATCCGGTCCCGGCCGCGGATCTTCCGGGCGTATTCGGGATCGACGGCCTCGAGGCGGCGGAAGAGCGCCTCGAGCCCCTTCTCCCGCGCTTCGGCCTCGAGCGACGCGCGGAGCGCCGGGTCCCGTCCGGGGCCGGGGAAGAGGCCGTCACAAAGGGCCTTGAGGTAGAGCCCGGTGCCGCCGGCGACGATGGGCAGGCGTCCCCGGGCGGCGATCCCCTCCGCGGCGGAGAGGGCCTCCCGGACGAAGTCGGCGGCCGTGAACTGGACCTCGGGCCCGACGATGTCGATGAGGTGATGGGGGACGCCCCGGCGGGCCTCGGCCGACGGCTTGTCGGTGCCGAGGTCGAAGCCCCGATAGACCTGGATGGAGTCGCCGCTGATGACCTCGCCGCCGAAGCGCAGGGCCAGGTCGACGGCGACACGGCTCTTGCCGACGGCGGTCGGGCCGAGGACGATGACGAGGACGGAGGCTTCAGGTTCCAAGGCGGATCAGGATCGCGACGGCGAGAACGGTGGCGAAGATGAGCAGGGCGAGGAGCTGGCGCCGTTTCACGCGGCCTCCCCGACCCTCTCGAGGCTCCGGACGAGCGCGGACTCGTGGTCCGGACCGAGCGTCCGTTTGACGACCAGGACCTCGGCGGCGAGGATCTCGTCCATGCTCCGGAGCATGCTCCGCCGGCACTCGTCGCCGACGATGTTGGCGTTGACCTTGAGGAGCGACTTGAGCTCGAAGCGCCCGTCCGGCTTGAGCTCGGCCATCTGGAAGGCCGGATCGAGCCGGCCCCGGATCTCGTCGAGGGCCTTCCCGATGAGGGGGAACGCGACCGGCCCGACCTCCTTCGAGACATACTTGAAGATAAAGGCGCACTTGGCGTTGAAAAGGCCCATGAGCCTGTCCATACCGGCCAGGGACAGGTCGGCCCCGAGCCTGGCCGTCTTCGGCCTCTGGCCCGACGGCGCGGCCAGGCCCAGAAGGATCAGGGCCAGGAGGGCCCGCCGGGTCGCTGCCTCGCCGATGTCGCTCGCCCCGCAGACCTCGGCCAGGCTCTTGGGCGGCTCGAGGAGGCCGAGAACATAGCGCTCCGTCCGCGAGAGCCCGAAGGCCTCGGGCGACGACGTCGCCAGGCGGCGGATGGTATCGCCCGCCGGCGGGAGGGCCGCGGCGAGGGCGTCATCGGGGATCGTCCGGACCCCCTCGAGGATGAGGCCGGGGATGTCGATCGCGTCGACATAAACGCGGGCCGGCGGCCCGCTCCGCGTGTGGAACTCCCGCTCCTCGCCTCCGCTTCCGAAGAGCGCCAGGGCTTCGTCCCGGGCGAAGGCCTCGAGGACGGCCCAAAGGCGCTCCGGCTCCAGGACGGATGTCTCGACGAGGGCCCGGAGCGAAGAGCCGTCGGTCTTCTGGGCGTGCTCGTCGACGCGGTTCAGGGCGATGAGGTCCGCCGCGCCCGAGGTCAGGAGGTAGCGCAGGAAATCCTTCTCCTCGAACGACACGGAGTCGAGGACGAGCGTCCCCCGCTCGAAGGAAAGGCATTTCGGCGTCCCATCGGACTTGACGTAGAGCGAACCGCTCAGCCCCAGCCTCCAGATCTCGGCCAGGACCCGGCCGAACGGGACGCGGGAGAATTCCTCGGAGGCGAACCAGTCGTCCATGAGCCTAATTTATAGACCGTCCCTCGCGAAGTCAAACGCCGGGAGGCCTCTCGAGGCGGCGAGGGAATTTGCCTCCCGAGCCAAGCCGAAGGGAAGGTCGCCCGGCGTTTGCTTCAGCGCAAGAAACTCATGCCGATGATGCCGATACCGATGTTGGCTAGGGCCTTGAGGAACCACATGGCGTAGGACAGGACCAAGGCCTTTCGGAGGCTGATCTTGAAGATCGCCGCTAGGCCGAAGGCCAGGACGCCGAACATCCAGAGCTGGAAGAGATCGATCTGGCTCATCATGATGTAGGCCGTCGACGTGACCTCCAGCTTCGGGAAGAGCAGGGCCAGTCCGGTCGATGTCTGCATCAGCGATTGGCGGGTCAAGGCCAGGACCAGGCGAACGGCGTTCCCCAGGACCTTGTCGACGAAGCTGGCGTGGATGAGGGCGGCCAGGACATGGACGTACAGGCCTTGGGTCGAGAGCAAGCGGCCCAAGATGAGCAGGAGCAGGCTCTGGAGGAGCAGGGCGGCGAGAAAGAACAGCGGCGTCGAAACGAGGGTCTGGACGATGGAGGGGTTTTCGGCCCGCTCGATCATCTTGGCGTAAGCCTCCTCGCCCATGCGCTCCATGAGGGCCGTGTTGCCCTTCATCAGCTGGAGCTGGTCCTTCTGCATGTAAGGGGCGACGACCAGGTTGAAGGCGATCAGGGCGACGAGGACGAGGGCGAGGGCGTCGATCCAAACGGGCTTCGCCGCCAACCCGTCGAAGGTCGGCTTCGGCTCGAAGAAGACGCCTTGGAGGCGCTGGAAAAGGTTCATGGGCTAGGCTCCTTTCCGTTCGTCCTTCTCGATCCGGCCGTCGCGGATGTGGATGATGCGCTGGGCCTGATCGGCGACCTCACGGTCGTGCGTGACCATGATGATCGTGTCGCCTTGCTCGTGGATGCGGTGGAAGAGGTTGAGGATCTCCCGGCCCGTCCGCGAGTCGAGGTTCCCCGTCGGCTCGTCGGCGAGGAGGAGGGACGGCTCGTTGACCAGGGCCCGGGCGATGGCGACGCGCTGGCGCTCGCCGCCGGAGAGCTCCGCCGGCTTGTGGCTCATCCGGGCCTTCATCTCGACCCGCTCGAGGGCCCGGCGGGCCTTCTCCTCGCGCTCGGCTCTCTTCATCCCCGCGTAGACGAGCGGGAGCTCCACATTGCGGAAGGCCGAAGCCCGGGAGAGGAGGTTGAAGACCTGGAAGACGAACCCGATCTCGCGGTTCCGGGTGAAGGCCAGCTCGTCCTCGGACATGGCGCTGACGAGCTTGCCGTTGAGCCGGTAGGTCCCAGAGGTCGGCGTATCGAGGCAGCCGATGAGGTTCATCAGCGTGGACTTGCCCGATCCGGACGGCCCCATGATGGCCAGGAACTCATTCCGCTCGACCGTCAGGGACACGCCGCGGAGAGCTTCGACCTCCTGCTCGTCGAGCTTATAGACCTTCCAGAGGTCCTCGACGGCGATGAGGACGGGATCCGGGCCGCTCATTTCTGCGGGGCGCCTTTCTTCGTGTCCGCCTGGACCAGGACGCCGTCCTTGAGCTCGCGCAGCGAAGCGTAGGGACCCGTGACGAGTTCCTGCCCGTCCGTGAGGCCGGAGACGATCTCGATCATCATCCCGCCGGCGATGCCCTTGCCGACCGGGACGAACTTGACCCGGCCGTTCTCGACGACGTAGACGCCCTCCTCTTCCTTCGCCGGGGCGTTCTTGTCGGCCCCTTCCTTGTCCCGGAGGACGAGCGAGGAGATGGGCACGGCCAGGGCCTGCTTCCTCTCGGCGACGACGATATCGGCGGACGCGGACAGGCCGGGCTTGAGCCGCTCGGACGGGTTCTCCAAGGTGACGACGACCTTGAAGTCCTTGGATTCCTGGGTCGAGACGCCGCTCGTCGCCGTCTGGAGGGCGGAGCTGCCGATCTCCGTGACCTTGCCCTCGAAGACGGTGTTGGGGAAGGCGTCGACGCGGATCTTGGCTGTCTGGCCCAAGGCGACGCCGACGACGTCGGTCTCGTCGACCTCGACCTCGACCTCCATGACCGAGAGGTCGGCGATGGTCAGCAGGACGGTCCCCGGGTTGTTCATGGTCCCGATGATGGCCACCTCGCCCTCTTCGACGCGGAGGCTGGTGATGACGCCGTCGATCGGGGAGTTGTAGGTCGTCTTGGACAGGTTGTCGAGCGTGCTCTTGAGGGACGCCTCGGCCTGCTTGATCTGGAAGCGGATGGCGTTGACCTGGGCCGAGGAGACGTCGAACTGGGCCTTGGACGACTCGACCTGGTCCTGGGAGATGAGCTCCTCGTTGAAGAGCTTCAGCTGCCGTTCATAGGAGGCCTTATCCCGCTGGAGCCGGGCCTCGGCCTGGATGAGGTCGGAGTTGGCGGCCCGGATGAAGTTCTGATCGCGGTCGGCGATGGCCTCGTACTGGACCGCGTCCAGTTTGAGGAGGAAGCCGCCGGCCTTGACCTCCTGCCCTTCGACGACGCCGATCTTGATGATCCGGCCCGGGACCTGCGCGCTGATTTCGATGTTCTTCTTGGGCTTGACCTCGCCGGACGCCGAGATGATGGAGGTCAGGTCCTGCTTCTTGGCCTTGTCGATCGTCACCTTGACGGTCTTCTCGCGCCGTGATTGCATGTTGGCGACGACGACGACGGCAAGGACCAGAAGGACGCCGAGGACGATGAGCAGCTTTTTCCGCCGCTTGAAGAAGCCCTGCTTTTCAGTCATGGATATCAGCCTTTCCAGTCGTTTGCGGATTTTATCCGTCTATTATACTACGGAAATCCCGGGCTTCCGTTCACGGAAGCCCGGATGATGGGGTTTGACCCCATCTTCTGGTAAGATAGTCGCCGATGGGCCAAACCGACGAGTTCCTGAGGATCGGCGAGGCCGCCGTCCGCGAGGCCGGGGGCTATCTCCGGGCGAACCTCGGCCAAGGGACCGAGACCTCTTATAAGGGGGACGTCGACCTGGTGACGCCTTTCGACGTCGGGGCCCAGGAAATCCTCGTCGGGCGCCTGTCGGCCGCTTTCCCCACGCACGGCTTCCTGGCCGAGGAGGGCCTGGCCCGGCGAGGCAGCTCCGATTGCCGCTGGATCATCGATCCCCTCGACGGAACGACGAACTACGCCCATGCCTTTCCGGTCTTCAGCGTCTCCGCCGCCCTCGAGCGCGGGGGGCGTCCCGTCCTGGGCTGGGTCTATGACCCGATGCGGGAGGAGATGTTCCGGGCCGAGGCCGGCCGGGGGGCATTCCTCAACGGCGCGCCGGTCCGCGTCTCGACGGTCGCCGACCTGGGCAAGAGCCTCCTCGCGACGGGCTTCCCCTATGATCTGAGGACCAGCCCTGTCAACAACCTCAGCCATTGGGACAAGTTCATCCTCCGGGCCCAGGCCATCCGGCGCTGCGGTTCGGCGGCCCTCGACCTCGCCTATGTCGCCTGCGGGCGCTTCGACGGGTTCTGGGAGCTCAAACTCAAGCCGTGGGATATGGCCGCGGGTGCCTTGCTCGTCGCCGAGGCCGGCGGCCGGGTGACCGCCCTCGACGGCGGGTCCTTCGCGCTGGACTCGCCGGGGATCGTGGCCTCCAACGGCCTGATCCAGGACGCGATGCTCCGGGTCCTCGGCCTCGACGGCAGCGAAAGGGGAGGACGATGACGGATCGCGGTGAGCGGAGACGTGCGGCCTTCGCCCTGGCCGCGGCCCTGGTCCTGGCCGGCGCCGTCCTGGCCCGGCCCATTCCCCGGACGCAGGATCAGGTCGTCCCGGCGCCGCAGACGGAACAGGCGGTCGTCGTACCGGCCGCCGGCGGGTGGGTGGATACCGGGATCGACGTCGGGCCGGGCGATGAGCTCGTGTTCCGGGCCTCCGGCGAGATCAGTCTGCAAAAAGGGAATCCGGAAGCGGTCTGCGGTCCCGGGGGCCTCGACCTCGTCACCGTCGAGCAGCCCGTCCCCCAGGCCAACCTCGGCGCCCTCATCGGCCGGATCGCGCAGCTCGTGGCCAGCCGGATCGATGAGGATTCGGGCCTGGAGATCCGCGACGAGGTCTTCGTCCTGTTCCTCGTCGGGCCGGAGAGCGCCGCGTCGGTCCCCTTCAAGGGGCGGCTCTATCTCGGGGTCAACGAGAACGTCGTCAAGGACAACGGGGGGGAGTTCTCGGTCCTCGTCACGCGGCGCCCGATCTGAGCGGGCCGGGCCTCAGGCCGCTTCCTCGGCGGATTTCGCGGCGAGGTGCTCGTCCATGAACTGGGTCGTGTACCGTCCGGCCAGGAAGTCCGTATTGGACAGGATGTCGAGGTGGAGAGGGATGTTCGTCTTGATCCCGACGACCGTCGTCGTCTCCAGGGCCGCGCGCATCTTGACGATGGCCAGCTCCCGGCTCGGCGCGTAGGCGATGATCTTGGCCAAGAGCGAGTCATAATACGGCGGCACGACCCAGCCGCCGTAGGCGGCGGAATCGACCCGGATCCCCTCGCCGCCCGGCAGGACGAGGAAGTCGATCCGGCCCGGCGAAGGCGCGAACGTCACCGGGTCCTCGGCGTTGATGCGGCACTCGATGGCATGGCCCCTCATCTCCTGTGCGTAGGGAGGAGTATATTTCTCGCCGGCCGCGATCCGGATCTGGGCCTTGATGAGGTTGATGCCGTAGACCATCTCCGTGATGGGGTGCTCGACCTGGACCCGGGCGTTCGCCTCCATGAAATAGAACTTGTGGTTCTCGTCGACGAGGAACTCGAACGTGCCCAAGCTCTGATAGCCCACTTCCGAGGCCGCTTCCTCGACCTCTTTGATCAGCCGCCGCCGGGTCTTCCAGTCGATGAACGGCGACGGCGTCTCCTCGACGAGCTTCTGGTAACGCCTCTGGACGGAGCATTCCCGCTCGCCGAAGGCCGTGACCTTGCCCTGCCGGTCCCCGATGACCTGGATCTCGATGTGTCTCGCCCCGCTGACGTACTTCTCGATGTACAGCGAGGGGTCGCCGAAGGCCGCCTTGGCCTCGCCCTGGGCGATGGGGAACTGCTCCTCGAGCTGGGAGGCGGAGTGGCAGATGCGCATGCCCTTGCCTCCGCCCCCGGACGCCGCCTTGATGATCACCGGATAGCCGATCTTCGAGGCGATCTTCTTGGCCAGCGTCAGGTCGTCGATGGTCGTGTCGCTGCCCGGCAGGACGGGCAGGCCGGCCTTCCTCATGGTCTGGCGGGCCTTGTTCTTGTCGCCCATGAGCCGGATGATGTCCGGCGGCGGGCCGATGAAGGTCAGGCCGTGGGTCTTGCAGATCTCGGCGAACTTGGCGTTCTCGGCGAGGAACCCGTAGCCGGGATGGATGGCGTCGGCGCCGGTGATATCGACCGCGCTCAGGACGTTGGCGATGTTGAGGTAGCTCTCGGAGGCCCTGGCCGGCCCGATGCAGACACTTTCGTCGGCGAGGAGGGTATGGAGCGACTGGCGGTCGGCTTCCGAATAGACAGCGACGCTCTTGACGCCGAGCTCGCGGCAGGAGCGGATGATGCGGAGGGCGATCTCCCCGCGGTTGGCGATCAGGATCTTCGAGATCATCGGCCTCAGCTCGCGGGCAGGATGGCGAAGAGCTTCTGCCCGTATTCGACCGGCTTGGCGTTCTCGACGAAGATCTCGACGATCGCGCCGTCCACTTCGGCCTCGATCTCGTTCATCAGCTTCATGGCCTCGATGATGCAGAGGGTTTGGCCCTTCTTGACGGTGTCGCCGATGTCGACGAAGGGCGCAGAGGTCGGGTCGGGCGCCTTGTAGAACGTCCCGACCATGGGCGAGGTGATGATGTGGTGGCCCTTGGCCAGCTCAGCGGCTTCGATCCGGGCTTCGGCGGCCTCCTTGGTCTCGGGGGGAGCCGCGGTTCCGTTGGCGGCCTGGACGACGACGGGGGCCGGGGGGGCGGGGGAGCTCCGGCCGATCTTGACCTTGAAGCCCGCGGTCTCGAGCTCGAAGATCGAGAGGTTCTTCTCCTCGAGGAGCGCGATGAGCTTGCGGACCTCCTCGTAGTCGATCCTGCCGCTCATGGGCGTTCCTTCCGGTCCGGAAGCCTTGCTGTTCTTGTCGCTCATGCCCTTTTCCACCTCGCTCAAGTGCCCTTTACGTTAACGGCATCCCCCCGCTTTGTCAAGCCGGGCCTCGGGGATCCCTCCGTTCGCTGCGGTGGTTTTTCACGCTGGCCCGGTCCGGAGCCGACTTGGACGTCTCCGTCCCGATACCAGCTAAACCACCGCTTTATGCTCACTCCGGGACACCCCTCGGCCCGAATAATTGACGGAACAGGTTGGTTCTCCTATCATGGCCCGAGGGACAGGCCAGGATGTTCGAGCAGCTCTCCGGACGCCTCGAGAAGATGATGAAGTTCCTCCGCGGCGAGGTCGCCGTCACGGAGAAGAACATGTCCGAGGCCCTGAAGAT